>Ga0070679_100002837_pt1 | contig 15759 bp, 11 predicted proteins | sample KBSC63BmetaG_FD_65652 | JGI IMG/M metagenome (GOLD analysis project Ga0070679, IMG submission 65652) | Corn rhizosphere microbial communities from Kellogg Biological Station, Michigan, USA - KBS C6-3B metaG | ecosystem: Host-associated > Plants > Roots > Rhizosphere | place: USA: Michigan... | reverse complement strand
GTGCGCATGCCGCGATTGTCGTCGTGCCGTGTGAATAAGTCACAGCGCCAGGCCGACTTCCTCAACTTGCAGGCGATCCGCGTCTTCCTAACCTTGGTGCATCGCGGGCTTCGTCCCGCAGCCGTCGAAGGAACGACCATGCACGACAGCCTCTACCGCATCGCCGCCGGCGATCGCCCGGTCCAGGGCGCTTCGAGCCAGGCGGTCCCGCAAGCCGCGTGGCACTGGCTCGCCGCGGCGCTCGACGAGCTCGACTACGGCATCGTGCTGCTGTTCGACGGCGCACACGTCGTGCACATCAACGACGCAGCGCGCGTCGAGCTCGACGACCGCCATCCGCTCGAGCTGGCCGGCGGCGAGTTGCGCGCGCGCCTCGCGCGCGACGTCGCGCCGCTCCACGAAGCGGTCAGCGACGCATCGCTGCGCGGCATGCGACGTCTCCTCACGGTCGGCAGCCACGCCGAGCGCGCGAGCGTCTCGGTCGTGCCGCTCGAAGCGGCCGATGCCGGGCCGCGCGCGGTGCTGGTCGTGCTCGGCAAGCGCGCCGTCTGCGAGTCGCTCTCGGTGCAGGGCTTCGCACGCGGCTACGGCCTGACGAGCGCCGAGACCCGGGTGCTGGTCGCGCTCTGCAACGGCGTCCCACCGGCGCAGATCGCGGTCGAGCTCGGCGTCGCGATCTCGACCGTGCGCAGCCAGATCGGCAGCATGCGCCTGAAGACCGGCGCTGAGAGCATCCGCGCGCTCGTGCGCCAGGTGGCCGTGCTGCCGCCGGTGAAGGGTGCGCTTCGCCACAACGGCTGCGAGAAGCGCTGGCTGCCGTCGCTGCGCTTCGCCGTTCTCTAGCGGGCTAGCCGTTCGGCCCGGCGGGCGGGCCGAACCGCTCGCCCGGCTTCTCGGCACGCGCGTACAGGCCCTCGACCTTGGGCAGGTTGGCGCGGATGTCGCTGATCCGCGTCGGTCCCGACGGGTGCGTGCTCAACAGCTCGACCGTGCCGCGCTGGTTGGCCGCCGCCATCTTCTGCCACAGCGTGATGCCGGCGCGCGGGTCGTAGCCCGAGCGCGCGGCAAGCTCGAGGCCGACGAGGTCGGCCTCGCTCTCGTCCTTGCGGCTGAACTCCATCGTCAGGAGCCGCCCGCCCATGTCGGCCAGGAATCGCCCGCCGGTGCCGAGGCCGAACACGGCCGCGCCGATCTCGATCGCGGCGCGCGTCGCGTAGGTCTTGCCGAGCTGCTCGCGCGAGTGCTCGCGCAGCGCGTGCGTCATCTCGTGGCCCATCACCATCGCGACTTCGTCGTCGCTGAGCTTGAGCCGATCGAGGATGCCGTAATAGAAGGCGATCTTGCCGCCCGGCATGCAGAAGGCGTTGATCTGCTTGCTGCCGATCACGTTGACCTCCCACTTCCAGGAGCGCGCGCGCGGATTCCATTCGTAGGTGAACGGGATGATGCGGGCGGCGATCGCGCGCAGGCGCTTGACCTGCGGGTGGCCAGACGGCGCGAGGGCGCGCTGGCCGGCGGCCTGGCGCAGCAGCTCGACGTACTGGCCGGCCGCTGCCTGCTCGATCTGCTCCGCCGAGACCGCCTTCGTGAACATCGAAGGCGGGCCGACCTCGACGCCTTCGCGCGCGAGCACGCCGCCGAATCCCACCGTCGCCGCAGCGGCTCCGAAGATGCGTGCGAACGAACGACGTGTCGTCGCCAGGCGCCACCCGGTCGTCGAGCAGCAGGCGCAACGCTGCGGGAGCTGGAGCGGTGGGCGGCTTCGGTCAGGCACGGTCGTCCTCCGGTGTCGGATCACGCTCGAGCATATCGACCGGCCGTCGCAACATCGCGAGCAGGGCCAGTGCGGGCAGCGCCGCGACGATCGAGACGAGGAAGAACGTCGGCCAGCCGATCGACTGCGCGAGCACGCCGGCGAGCGGCCCGACCCAGACGCGGCCGATCGACGCGAAGGCGCTCAGGAGCGCGAACTGCGTCGCACTGAACCGCCGGTTGCACAGGCTCATCAGGAAGGCGACGAAGGCCGTCGTTCCCATGCCGCTGGCGATGTTCTCGCTGGCGATCACCATGAGCAGGCCGCCGTCGACCGGTGTCGGCTCGGCGAGCTTGACGAATCCCCAGTCGAAGGCCGGCAGCACGATCCCGGGGAGTGCGTCGCGGCCGTGCAGCGCGAGCCACCAGAAGCCGAAGTTGCTGAGCATCTGCAGGATGCCGAACAGCATCAGCGCGCGCCAGAGGCCGAGCCGGATCATCAGGGCCCCGCCGAGCAGCGCGCCGCCGATGGTCAACCACAGGCCGATCACCTTGTTGACCACGCCGACCTCGGCCGTGCTGTACTGCATCGCCTGCAGCAGGAACGGCGTGAGCAGCGAGCCGGCGAAGGCGTCGCCGAGCTTGTAGAGGACGATGAACGCCAGGAACGGCAGCGCACCCGGCTGCGAGAAGTAGCTGGCAAGGCTGCCGAGAAAGGTCTCGAAGCGGGCGTGCTTCGCAGCCCACGCGACCAGCGGCACCGTCAGGGCGATGCCCGCGAGAAGCGCGACCAGGTCCGCCCAGTGCGCGGGCAAGGGCGCCGCGACGCCTTGCGCAGCGAGCAGGGGCGCGACGACGGCGCGCGACCAGCTCGCGAACACGTAGCGGGTGACGATGAAGCCTGTCGCGACCGCGGCAACGACGGCGAGAAAGCCGAGCACGTCGTTGCGGGCAACGCTCGAGGGCTTGGGCGCAGCGGCGAGACGCGGCACCAGCAGCGCCGAGAACGCGGCGGCGCCGACCATGAAGAGCGCCATCAGCCGGTAGACCTCGGGCCAGGTCCAGCCGCCGCCCTGGCGCGCGTCGACCCAGATGAAGGCGATGCCGCCCGAGAGAATCATCGCCAGCCGGTAGCCGAGGACGTTGAGCGACGAGCCGAGCCCGCGCTCGGACGCTGCCAGGAGGTCCGTGCGATACGCGTCGACGACGACGTCCTGCGACGCCGAAAGCCACGCGACGAGCCCGGCGAGAAGCGCGAACGCAGCGAGCGCCGAGCCGGGCGGCGTCGCCGCCATCCAGAAGAGCGCCGCCGCGAGCGCGAGCTGCGTGAGGACGAGCCAGCCACGCCGCCGGCCGAGCCACGGCGGCTCGAAGCGGTCCATCAGCGGCGCCCACAGGAACTTGAACGTGTAGGGCAGGCCGACCAGGCTGAGGAAACCGATCGTCGCGATGTCGACGCCGTCGGCGGTGAGCCATGCCTGCATCGCCTGGCCCGTCAGCGCGAGCGGCAGGCCGGACGCGAACCCGAGCACGGTCACCGCGACGAGCCGATGCAGGGCGTGCCGCTCGAGGCGCGCGATCGATGCGCCGCGTGCCGGCGGAGACGTCATGCGGGCATTCTAGGGAGCGTCGACAATGCCGCGATGGATCGCACCGTGCGCGCCGCAGCGCCGACGTTCACCGGCGACGACTTCCGGGCAGCGCTGGCGATGTTCGCGACCGGCGTCACGATCGTCACCGCGCGCAGCGCGAGCGGCGCGCCGATCGGGCTCACGGCCAACTCGTTCAACTCGGTCTCGATCGAGCCGCCGCTCGTGCTCTGGAGCCTGTCGCGCCACGCCGGCTCGATGCCGTCGTTCGCTCGCGGCTCGCACTACGCGATCAACATCCTCGCCGCCGACCAGCACGAGCTCGCCGTGCGATTCGCCAGCAAGGACGTGGCGCGCTTCGACGGCGTCGCCTTCCGCTCGGGCGTGAGCGGCGTGCCGCTGCTCGAAGGCGCCGCGGCGCTGTTCGAGTGCTTCAACCGCAGCCGCTACGAGGAGGGCGACCACGTGATCTTCGTCGGCGAGGTCGAGCGCTGCGAGCGTCGCGACGGCGCGCACCCGCTCATCTTCCACGGCGGCCGCTACTTCACGGAGCTGCCCTTGTAGGGGCGGCGCCCTACAAGGGAAGCTCGCGCACAGGTTTGCTCCTTCCCCAGCTTCGCTCCCCTTGCTCCAAGAGGAAGGGGCCGGGCCCGCTGGGCCCGATTTACTTGCTGGCGCGAGTGCGGGCGAAGTTCGCGAACCAGGCGACGCTGTCCGCGTTGGCCATCGCGTCGAGCTTGAAGACGTCCTCGGCCGCAGCGCCGAGCAGGAGCTTCTTGACCGGCAGCTCCATCTTCTTGCCCGAGAGCGTGCGCGGGATCGACTGCACCTGGAAGATCTCGTTCGGCACGTGGCGCGCCGAGAGCGCGGACTTGATGGCGTCCTTCATGCGCCGCTTCAGCGCGTCGTCGAGCGCGAGCCCCTCGCGCAGGACGGCGAAGAGCGGCATGTAGCTCTCGCGGCCGAGCATCTCGAGATCGACGACGAGGCTGTCGACGACTTCGGGCATCGCCTCGACAGCGCGGTACAGCTCGGCCGTGCCCATGCGGATGCCGTGCCGGTTGATCGTCGCGTCGCTGCGCCCGTAGATGATGGCGCCGCCGTTCTTCGTGATGCGGATCCAGTCGCCGTGGCGCCAGACGCCGGGATACATGTCGAAGTAGCTGTCGCGCAAGCGCGTGCCGTCGGCGTCGTTCCAGAAGCGGAGCGGCATCGACGGCATCGGCTTGGTGCAGACGAGCTCGCCGACCTCGTCGACGAGCGCCTGCCCCCGCCCGGCCGGGTCGGGCTCGCTCCACGCCTCGACGGCAGCACCGAGGCAGCGGCATTGCATCTCGCCGGCGACCACGGGCAGCGTGCGCATGCCGGCGACGAACGCGCCGGCGAAGTCGGTGCCGCCGGAGATCGGATCGATCCAGATCGGCTGCCCGTCGACCGCCGGCAGCTTCGACCAGATCCACTCGTAGCACTCGATCGCGAGCGGCGAGCCGGTCGAGCCGATCGCGCGCAGCGCGCTCAAGCTCCCGGCCTGCTGCGGCTCGACGCCCGCCTTCAGGCAACTCGCGAAAAACGCGGCACCGGCGCCGAAGAACGTCACGCCGGTCTCGGCGACGAAGCGCCAGAGCGTCGACCAGTCGCTCGCGCGCCGCTCGCCGGTCAGACCGCTCTGCGGCCCGGCCGGGCTGCCGTCGAACATGCAGACCGTGGTGCCGCCGAGCAGCGCGCCGGCCTGCGAGTTCCACATGATCCAGCCGGTCGAGCTGTACCAGTGGTAGCGATCGCCGCTCGCCACGCTCGCACCGATGTCGTTGTGCAGCGCGCCGCCCTTGAGCTGCTCGAGCATGACGCCGCCGTGGCCGTGCACGATCGCCTTCGGCAGCCCGGTCGTGCCGCTCGAATAGACGATCCAGAGCGGATGGTCGAACGGCAGCCAGCGCGGCGCCACGCTCGCTTCGCCCGAGCTGAGCGCGTCGAAGTCATGCACGCGACGCTGCGCGGTCGCGAGCGAAGGCAAGGCGACGTCCAGCGCCGGATGGCGCCAGACGACGACGTCGGTGAGGCTCGGCAGCTCGTCGCAGAGCGTCGCCAGCAGGCCCGCGCGCTCGTGCACCGCGCCGCCGTAGACATATCCGTCGCAGGCGATCAGCACCTTCGGCGCGATCTGGCGGAAGCGGTCGAGCACCGCGAGCGGCCCCATGTCGGGCGAGCAGATCGACCACACGGCGCCGAGGCTCGCGCAGGCGAGGAACGCGACGACGGCTTCCGGCCGATTGGGCAGGAAGGCGACGACGCGGTCGCCCGGTGCCACGCCCATCTCGCTCAGCGCAGCGGCGAGCGCACCGACGCGCCGGCGCAGCTCCGGCCAGGCGATCTCGTCGCTGCGGCCGGCGCCCTGCAGCGCTTCGTCGCGAAAGACGATCGCCGGGTGCCCGGCCGCGTGCGCCGCGTCTGCGTGGCTGAAGACGTGCTGCGCGAAATTCACCTCGGCGCCCGGGAACCAGACCGCGCCCGGCATCTTCTCCTCGACCAGCACGGTCGCATGCGGCGTCGGCGAGACGACGCCGAAGTGATCCCAGATCGATTGCCAGAACGCGCGCAGGTCGCCGCACGACCAGCGCCAGAGCCGGTCGTAGCCGTCGTGCGTCGTCGGATCGAAGTCGAGCCCGCGCGTCTCGCGCAGGAAGCGCACGTAGCGCAGGATGTTCGGCTCGGGAATGCTCGTCATGCCGCGGCCTTTTCCGGCATCGCTCAGGCGAGCGCCCGTGCACGCATGGCGCCGTCGACTTCGACGTAATGCCACGACTGGTTGCGAAAGAAAGGCTGCCGGTAGCCGGTGATCCAGGGGCGCGAGAAGTCGTTGTAGATCCGGTGCACGTGGATGCGGTAGGGCATGTAGGCGACGACGAGCTCGCTGGCCTGGCGAAAGAGCGCGAGGCGCTCCGGGCCGTCGGGCAGGTCGAGCATGCGACGGTAGATCGCGTCGAAGGCCGGCAGCGAGAAGCGCGCCAGGTTGGCCTGGCCGATCGCCTCGCCGTACATGTTCTCGAGCGCAGCCTGGCCGTCGGGCTGCGTGGCGGTCGAGCCGAGGAACCACATCTGGAGCTTGCCGGCGCGCGCCGCCTTCATGTGGTTGGGCCACTGGGCCGTCTCGAACACCATGCGCACACCGATCGCGGTCATGCTCTTTTGCCAGTTGTCGTTGTATTGGCGGTTGATCTGCTCCGGCTCGGTCGCCATCGTCAGCACCAGCGGCGCGCCGTTCGGCAGCTCTCGCCAGCCGTCGCCGTCGCGGTCGAGGTAGCCGTACATGTCGAGCAGTGCCTTCGCGCGCGCGACGTCGTGGGCGCTGTTGTCGGTGCGAAACGCCGGCTCGTAGCCGTAGGTGCCGGGCGGCATCGGCGCCTGCGCGGCGATCGCCTGGCCGCGCCGGATGATGCGGATCTCGTAGTCGATGTCGTACCCGAGGTGGACCGCGCGCCGCAACGCGACCTTTTCCGGCGCGTTGCCGCCGACCACCGGGTCTTCCATGTTGAAGTAGGACAGCGCGATGTCGGGATTCAGGTAGCGCTGCAGCCGGATGCCCTGCCTGGCGAGGTTCGGCGCGAGCTTGCCGTTCGGCGCGCCGAGCGGCGCCAGCTCGGGCGGGATGCGTGCGAAGTCGGCCTGGCCGTTCAGGAAGCTGAGCCAGCGCGGCTGGGTCTCCTCGACGACCGCGATCTCGACGCCGTCGTTGAGCGGCAGGCGGCGGCCGTTCAGGCGCTTCGCCCAGGCTTGCGCTTCCGCGTCGTCGGCGGCCGGCTCGCTGTGGTAGCGCACGTCGCGGTAGGCGGGGTTGCGCTCGAGCACGATCCGCGAGCTCCGGCGCCAGCTCTTCAGCCGGTAGGGGCCGGTGCCGACCGGGTGCGACATCACGTCGTCGTGGTACGCGTCGACGACCTCGCGCGCGATCGGAGCGTAGGTCAGGTCGGCGAGCGTCGTCGCGAAGCGCGGTCTCGGCTTGGCGAGCCTGAACTGCACCGTGTAGCGGTCGAGCGCGCGAACGCCCTCGACCGAGGTCTCGTAGTCGAACGGGCGCCGGTCGCGCAGCGCCCGGGCGCGGAGCTCCTCGAGGCCGAGGATGCCGTCCTCGCCGAGCGTGCTGTAGGCGGGGCTCTTCAGGGCCGGGTCGTAGATGCGCTTGAACGCGAACACGCAGTCGGCGGCGACCAGCTCGCGCGGCCGGCCCGCGAACGCCGGGTCGTCGGCGAAGCGGACGCCGCGCCGCAGGCGGACCGTCCAGGTGCGAAAGTCGGCCGACACCTCGGGCAGCGATTCCGCCGTCCCGGGAACGAGGCGCACCGGAACGGCGAGCGGGTCGTAGTCGAGGAGCGCCTCGAAGATGTGCGCGATGACGCGAAACGAGTACAGATCGGACACTTGCGCCGGATCGAAACCGGTCTCGGGCGACTCGAACAAGATGCGCAGCACGTTCGCATCGGCTGGCGACTCGCCCGCAGCGCCGGCAGCGACAGCACGGCCGGCCGCCGCGCTTCCCAGCAACGCTCCCGCGGCACGCGTGAAGCGGCGGCGGGCGGGGTCGAATCGCATCGCCTCAGCCGCGCGCCGACCGCTCGGCGCGCTCGTCGATGTCGACGTAGTGCCACCATTCCTGCCAGAAGACCGGGCGGCGGTAGCCGATCACTTCCGGATAGGTCATGTCGGTGACGATCCGGTTGACGCGAAACTTGTACGGCATGTAGGCGATCGCGAGCTGCACCGCCTGGTCGAAGAGCGCCGCGCGCTCGGGTCCGTCGGGCATGACGGTAAGCCGCTCGTAGAGCTCGTCCATCTTCGGCAGCTTGAAGCGCGCCATGTTCTGGCCGCCGATCTGGTGGCTGTCGTAGCGCGCGAGCGCGCCGAGGCTGTCGGAGCCGGCGGCGGACGAGCCGACCGACCACACCATGAGCTTGCCGGCGCGCGCGGCCTTCAGATTCTCCGGCCACTGCGCGTACCTGAACGCGACGCGAAGGCCGATCGCGTCCATGTTCTTCTTGAAGAGCTCCTCGATCTGGCGCTGCGTCTGGTCGGGCTGGGTGGCGACCTCGAGCAGCAGCGGCGATCCGTCGGGGCGCTCGCGCCAGCCGTCGCCGTCGCGGTCGACGTAGCCGTACAGGTCGAGCAGGCCCTTTGCGCGCGCCGGATCGTATTCGCCGAACTCGCTGCGAAACGAGGGCTGGTAGTCGTTGGTGAAGGGAATGATCGGCGACTGGGCGACGATCGCCTGCCCCTTCCTCAGGATGCGGATCTCGCGCGGCGTGTCCATCGCCAGGCCGATCGCGCGTCGCAGCGCGACGTCGGCGGGCTGGTAGCCGCCGACCATCGGGCTTTCCATGTTGAAGAACGTCTGCGTCGATCCGGGCTCGACCTGGCGATAGCCGCGGATGCCCTGCTTCGCGAGGTTGGGCGCGACCTTGCCGCCCGGCATCGCCGTGTTGATGAACTCGAAGGCGACGCGCTCGATGAAGTTGGCGCCGCCCTGCAGGAACGTCAGCCAGCGCGGCTGCTCCTCCTCGACGATCGAGATCTCGACACGGTCGACCATCGGCAGCCGCCGGCCCCGGAAGCGGGCGAGCAGCGCCTGGCCCTCGGCGTCGTCGGCGGCCGGCTCGGCGTCGTAGAGCATCTCGCGAAACTCGGGGTTTCGCTCCATGACGATGAAGGAGCTGCGGCGCCACTGGACGAGCCGGAACGGGCCGGTGCCGACCGGGTGGCCGTCGACCTGCTCGCCGTAGTGCTCGACCACCTCGCGCGCGACTGCGCCGAACAGGTCGCTGGCGGCCAGCCCTTCCGCAAAGCGCGGCCGCGGCTCGCCGAGCCTGATCTGGAGCGTGTAGCGGTCGAGGGCGCGCAAGCCCTCGATCTCGCGGTCGTAGTCGAACGGCCGCTTGCCGTCGAGCGCCGCCTGGCGCAACTCGGCCAGTCCGAGGTACTTCTCGGTCTCGAGGCCCGACCAGATCGGGCTCTTGTTGGCCGGGTCGGCGAAGCGCTTGAGCGAATACACGTAGTCCTGCGCGACCAGCTCGCGGCGCTGCCCCTTGAAGGCCGGATCGCTCTGGAAGTAGATCCCGGGCTGGACGCGAATCGTCCAGACGCGAAAGTCGGGCGACGACTCGGGCGGCCCCGCGGCCGTCAGCGGCTTGACCTTGATCGGCCGCGCGAGATGGTCGTACTTGTAGAGCGATTCGAAGATGTGCGGCGTGAGCGTGCGCGAATAGAGGTCGACGACCTTGACCGGATCGAGGCTCGTCTCGGCGACCCGAAACGCGTAGCGCAACACCTTCTTGCCGTCGGCGGTCATCGAGCCGCTCGGTGCCTGCGCCAGCGCCGGCAGCGACGTCGCCAGCGCCGCCGCGGCGAGCGCACCGCTCACGCGCCGGCGATCGGCGCGAAAGCCGCCGTCCGAGGACCGCTTCATCGCGCGCGCCTCGCCTTCTCGGCGAGGTCGATGTCGACGTACTTCCAGAACGCGCGCAGGAAGACGTTGCGATGGAAGCCGACGACCCACGGCTGCGCCAGGTCGGTCCAGATGCGGTGCACGTGCACCTTGTAGGGCATGTAGGCGATCATCAGCTCCTTGGCCTGGGTCATGACGGCGAAGCGCTCCGGCCCGTCGGGCAGCCGCTTTTGCAGATCGTAGAGGCGATCGAACTCCGGCAGCTCGAAGCGGGCATGGTTCGACTGGCCCTTGCTCGGCCCGTGGCCGAGGACGAGGAAGTCGCCGCCGTCCGGGCCGCCGCTCCAGCCGACGCCCCACATCATCAGCTTGCCGGCACGCGATGCCTTCAGGTTTTCCGGCCACTTGGCGACGCGAAAGACCATCCGGACGCCGATCGCGTCCATGTTCTTCTTCCACTCGGTGATGAGCTGGCGATTGAAGTCGTCGGGCTGGGTCGCGTATTCGAGGACGAGCGGCGAGCCGTCCGGCTGCTCGCGCCAGCCGTCGCCGTCGCGGTCGAGATAGCCGTAGACGTCGAGCAGCGCCTTCGCCTTGGCGCGGCTGAACTCGCTCATCTCGCTGCGAAACGCCGGGTCGTAGCCGGAGGTGCCGGGGGCAATCGGCGATTGGCCCGGGATCGCCTGCCCGCGGCGGACGTTGCGGATCTCGGCGTCGATGTCGACCGCGAGCGCGACCGCGCGCCGCAGCGCCACCTTCTCGGGGCTGTAGCCGCCGACGACGGGGCTTTCCATCGCGAAGTACGAAAGCGACACGTCCGATCGCGCGTAGCGGACGGCGTGGATGCCGCGCTTGGCGAGATTCGGCGCCAGCCGGTCGTTCGGCATCGCGACCGTCATGAAGTCCTCGGGCACCTGTTCGAGGACGTCCATCTCCTGGTTCAGGAACGCCAGCCAGCGCGGCTGGTTCTCCTCGATGATCGAAACCTCGACGCGGTCGACGAGCGGCAGCCGCCGGCCCTTGAGCGCGCGGACCGCTTCCTGCGCGATCGGGTCGCCCGCGGGCGCCTCCTCGTCGTAGAACTGCTCGCGGAAGGAGCGGTTGCGCTCGAGCGTGATCAACGAGCTGCGCTGCCAGCGTGCGAGCACGAACGGGCCGGTGCCGACCGGGTGCTCCGTGATCCGGTCGCCGTACGCCTCGACGACCTCGCGCGCCACCGCGCCCGTCACGGCCGGATCCGCCAGTCGCTCGGCGAAGCGCGGCGCCGGCCGCTCGAGGCGCACCTGCAACGTGTAACGGTCGAGCGTGCGCAGTCCGGCGACCTCGCGGTCGTAGTCGAACGGCGCACCGGCGAGCGCGGCCTTGCGCAGCGCGTCGAGGCCGACGATCGCGTCCTCCTCGAATCCCGAGACGCTCGGGCTCTTCCAGCGCGGGTCGAAGTGGCGCTTGATGCTGTAGACGTAGTCGGCGGCCGTGAGCTCGCGGCGCACGCCCTTGAACGCCGGGTCGTCGGCGAAGAAGATGCCGGGCTTCAGGCGGATGGTGAAGGTCCTGAAGCCGTCGCTCACCTCCGGCATCGCCGCCGCGGTCGCCGGCCGCAGCCGCACCGGGCGCGCCAGAAACTCGTACTCGTACGGCGCCTCGAAGATGTTGGCGGCGATCGTGCGCGAATAGAGATCGGAGATCTGCGCCGGATCGAATCCCGTTTCGGCGACGCGAAACGCGTAGCGCAGCACCTTCGGCGGCGGCGGCGCTGCCGAGCCTCGTTCGGCGGCGGCGGCGAGCGTGCCGGCGAGCGCGAAGGCGGCACCGGCGAGCAAGGCAGCGATCCGGGCGCGCGACATCGACCGGGAGTTTAGGAGCGCGGGCGCCGCTTAGACTCGCCCCTGGTCTCGACCGCCCCACGGCGCAGCACGCGTTCCTCGAATGACGGCCTACCTGATCCGACGCCTCTGGCAAATCGTGCCCACGCTGCTCGGCGTCGTGCTGCTCGTCTTCTTCCTCTTCAAGGCGTTCGGCGGCGATCCGGCCGAGGTGCTCGCGGGGCTCAACGCGTCGCCGCAGACGGTCGAGGCGATCCGCACCCAGCTCGGCCTCAACCAGCCGTGGTACGTGCAGCTCTACATCTACCTGAAGGGCATCGTCACCTTCGACTGGGGGCGCAGCTGGGCCACCAACGAGTCGGTCGCCCACCTGTTCGCGACCCGGCTGCCGGCGACGCTCACGGTGATGCTGCCGATCCTGATCCTCGACACGCTGGTCGCGCTGCCGATCGCGATGTGGGTCGCCTACCGGCGCGGCTCGCTCGGCGACCGCGCGATCATGATCGTCAGCACGCTCGCGCTCTCGGTCTCGTTTCTCGTCTACATCATCGTCGGCCAGTACGTGTTCGGCTTCGAGCTCGGCTGGTTTCCGGTCCAGGGCTGGAGCGACAGCGTCGTCACGAACCTGGTGACGTACGTACCTCTGCCGGTGATGCTCGCGGTGCTGGTCGGCATCGCGCCGCAGACGCGCCTGTACCGCACGTTCTTCCTCGACGAGCTCGGCCACGACTACGTGCGCACTGCGCGCGCGAAGGGCATGAACGAGCGCACCGTGCTCTTTCGCCACGTGCTGAGGAACGCGATGGTGCCGATCCTCACCAACATCGGCCTGGCGCTGCCGGGCATCTTCGTCGGCTCGTTCCTGATCGAGGTGTTCTTCTCGATTCCCGGGCTCGGACGAGAGGTCATCCTCGCGGTCAACCGCAACGACTATCCGGTGATCCAGGCGCTCACCGTCTACCTGGCGATGCTGACGATGCTCATCAATCTCGCGGTCGACATCCTCTACAAGCTGGTCGATCCGCGGGTGGTGCTCAAGTGAGCGCCGTCCTGCCGGTCGGCGTGCCGTCGCTCGATTCGGAGCTTGCCCGCTCGGAGACGGTCTGGCGCGCCGCCTGGCGGCGCTTGCGGCGCGATCGGCTCGGCGTGGTGTCGGTCGTCATCGTCCTGATCTTCGTCGTCCTGATCGCGCTGACCGCCAGCGGCATCGTCGCTTCGGGATGGCAGCGCGAGGTCGGCGTGCCGAGCGCGCCGCCGACCTTCCTGGGACCCGCGCCGCCGGCCGAGCAAAGCGTCGCCGCGGCACCCGCGGGGCCGCGGGTCGACATCTCGGCGGTCGACCCGCTGGCGCCGCGCTACCAGGAGTGGGCCGAGCGCGCTGCGAAGTACAAGACCGTCGAGCAGCCGAAGGCGCAGACGCTTCCGTTCGGCGGCGACCGGGTCGGCCGCGACGTCCTCGCCAAGGCGATGAAGGGGACGCAGACGTCGGTCTTCGTCGGGCTGCTCGGCGCCATCGTCGCCACCGTCATCGGCACGATCCTCGGTGCGCTCGCGGGCTTCTTCGGCGGTCGCATCGGCGACTTCCTCGAGTGGCTCTACGCCGTCTTCACGTCGATTCCCGACATCCTGCTGATCCTGTCGTTCGCCGTGATCTTCGGCCGCGGCATCGGCAGCGTCGCGATGATCCTCGCGCTGGTCGGCTGGACGGGGCTCTACCGGCAGGTGCGCGCCGAGTTCCTCAAGCACTCGACGCGCGACTACGTGCGCGCGGCCGAGGCGGTCGGCGCCAGCACCGGCTCGCGCATGTTCCGCCACATCCTGCCCAACGTCAGCCACGTCATCCTGGTGCGGATGTCGCTGCTGGTGGTCGGCTTCATCAAGTTCGAGGTGATCCTCTCGTACCTCGGCCTGGGCGTCGGCGTCGACGACGTGTCGTGGGGAACGATGCTCGCCGAGGCGCAGAGCGAGCTGATCCTCGGCTACTGGTGGCAGCTGGTCGCCGCGACCGCCTTCATGGCGCTCTTCGTGACCGCCTTCTCGCTCATGACCGACGCGCTGCGCGATGCGCTCGATCCGAAGCTGCGGGGTCTGGAATGAGCGCCGGCTCCGCGGGCGCGACGGCAGCGCTTCTCTCGATCCGCGACCTGCGCGTCGCGTTTCGCCTCGGCAGCGAGGGCGGCGTCGTGCAGCGCGTCGAGGCGGTGCGCGGCGTCAGCTTCGACATCCCGGAGAACACGACCGTCGCGCTGGTCGGCGAATCGGGCTCGGGCAAGAGCGTCACCGCGATGTCGATCCTCAACCTTCTGCCCGACAACGCCGAGCGCAGCGGCTCGATCACGTTCCAGGGCAGAGAGCTGCTCGCGGCGACGCGCGAGGAGCTGCAGGCGCTTCGCGGGCGCGAGATCGCCTGCGTGTTCCAGGACCCGATGAGCTCGCTCAATCCCGTCTTCACGGTCGGCGCGCAGCTCACCGAGCCGCTCGTCAAGCACCTCGGCATGGGCAGGCGCGAGGCGCTCGCGCGCGCCGAGGCGCTGCTGGTCGAGGTGGGAATGCCCGAGCCGAAGCGGCGACTGTCGGCGTACCCGCACCAGCTCTCGGGCGGCCAGCAGCAGCGCGTGATGATCGCGATGGCGCTCGCCTGCGAGCCGAAGCTCCTGATCGCCGACGAGCCGACGACCGCTCTCGACGTCACCATCCAGCGCCAGATCCTCGAGCTGCTCGCGAAGCTGAAGGAGCAGCACCGGATGAGCATGCTCTTCATCAGCCACGACCTCGGCGTCGTCGGCGAGATCGCCGATCACGTCGTCGTCATGCGCAGCGGCGTGGTGCGCGAGCAGGGGCCGGTGGCGCAGATCTTCGCCGCGCCCCAGGACGCCTACACGCAGGCGCTGCTCGCCTGCCGGCCGACGCTCACGCAGCGCGCGGCACGCCTGCGCGTCGTCGACGACCACATCGCCGGCAGGTCGTCGGCTGCGCTCGGCAAGGCGAAGGACCCGAATGCGCCCGTCATCCTGCAGGCGACTGCCTTGACGAAGAGCTTCTGGATCCCGCGGGGCGCGTTCGGCCGCAAGGAGTTCCGCGCTGTCAAGGGCGCGACGTTCCGCCTGCGCGCCGGGCACACGCTCGGCATCGTCGGCGAGTCGGGCTCGGGCAAGACGACGCTCGGCCTCACGCTGCTGCGCCTGCACGAGCCGAACGGCGGCCCGGTGACGGGAAGCGCGACGTTCGACGGCCAGGACCTGCTGGCGCTTTCGCGCGCCGAGCTGCTGCCGATCCGAAAGCGCATCCAGGTCGTGTTCCAGAACCCGTACGCATCGCTCAACCCGCGCTTCACGATCGGCCAGACGCTGGTCGAGCCGATGGCCATCCACGGCATCGGCGCCGACGATGCCGCTCGCCGCGAACGCGCGCGTGCGCTGCTCGAGCGCGTCGGCCTCGACGAGAGCGCGATGCAGAAGTACCCGCACGAGTTCTCCGGCGGCCAGCGCCAGCGCGTCGCGATCGCGCGCTGCCTGACGCTCGATCCGGAAGTGCTCGTGCTCGACGAGGCGGTGAGCGCGCTCGACGTCTCGGTGCAGGCGCAGGTGCTCAACCTGCTGAAGGACCTGCAGGACGAGCTCGGCCTGGCGTACATCTTCATCAGCCACGACCTCGCCGTCGTCCGCTTCATGGCCGACGAGGTGCTGGTGATGCAGGACGGCGAGGTCGTCGAGCAGGCCGGCGTCGAGCAGATCCTCGAGCGGCCGCAGCAGGACTACACGCGCCGCCTGCTGGCGGCCGTGCCGCGCGGCTACCGCGCGGCTGCCTGAGCGCGGCCGGCGCACTGCCGGCGCGGTAACACCCGCTTTCGGATTCGACGCGGCGTGTCGCGTCGACGCCCGCCGTGTCGGCCGGGGCGCGCTCGCCGACGCGCCGGCAAGCGCCGCCGTGTGCCGTCGTTCACGCCGGCGGGCTGGCATGGTCGTTGCGCTCCACCTGCCACGCGCGCGACGCTGCAACGACTTGTCAGCACCGCCGCAGCACCGAGCACCGCCACCATGTCACCCAGCCGCCCGCCCGCTTCCGCCCTTTCTTCCCGCCGACCGAGCGGTCCGCGCTGCCACGGCGGCGCGTCGTCGCTGCTGCGGGTCGGGCTCGTCGCGCCGGCATCGCGAGGCGCGAC
>Ga0070679_100002836_pt1 | contig 15760 bp, 10 predicted proteins | sample KBSC63BmetaG_FD_65652 | JGI IMG/M metagenome (GOLD analysis project Ga0070679, IMG submission 65652) | Corn rhizosphere microbial communities from Kellogg Biological Station, Michigan, USA - KBS C6-3B metaG | ecosystem: Host-associated > Plants > Roots > Rhizosphere | place: USA: Michigan... | reverse complement strand
CCCGCCAACCGGAGCGGCGAGAGTCGTTAAGGGTGGTTCCTATTTATGCCACAAGTCTTACTGCAATAGATACCGAGTGGCCGCACGTAGTTCCAATACTCCCGATAGCGCGACGACAAATATGTCATTCCGCTGCGTTCGAGATGTAGAAGCCGCATAATTCATATTTCGATTACTTTTTATGCTTCTTGCCAGGCGCGCCGGTGGATTGCCGGATAACCAGTCTGGTTTCGATGGTTGTTTCCTGCATCCTGGGGGTCAAACCACTCATGGCCGCCAGGAGCATCGTAAGAGCTTCCGCCGCGATCTCGGAGCGTGGGATGCGCACGGTCGTGAGTGCCGGATGCATAAGACTTACCATGTCAATGTCGTCGAAACCGACGAGAGAGAAATCGCGCGGCACTTCGAGATTGGCTTCATGAATTGTTTTGAGTGCTCCTAGTGCGGTGAGATCGTTGGAACACAGGATGGCGGTCGGGCGATCTTTCAGGGCCAGCAAAGTTTTCATTGCAGCGACGCCACCATCGACGCGATGGTTTCCTTCGATCAGACAGGACGGTGCGACTTTCAATTTGTTGTGTGCGAGTTCGGCCAGGACGAAATCGCGCCTTTGATTGGCGGACCACAGCGCCCCGGGGCCGCTGATGAACGCAATGTTCGAGTGGCCGAGTTCTACAAGGTGTTGCACGGCCTTTCGTATGCCGATGCGATGGTCCACGCGCACCGTATTGAAATCGCTCTCTTCGATGCGGTGCTGCAAAGTGACTGTGGGAATTTTCTGCTTCTTTAACATGGCGAGCGCGGGTTCGTGCATTTCCGACGTCATTAGTGCGATGCCGTCCACACGGCGCTGCATCATGCGGAGCAAAGCGTGCTCGAGACGCTCGGGGTCGTAGTTCGTATTCGCGAAAATTACTTCGTAAGACTGTTCGGCAGAGAGCCGCTCGAAGCTGCTGATCAGGTCCGGAAAGAACGGATTGGTAATGTCGGAGATGATGACGCCAAGAAGATTGCTGCGGCCGGAACTGAGACTGCGGGCACTGCCGTTGGGGATGTAGCCGAGATCTTCGATGACCTTGCGGACGCGGACGGCCGTTTTCTCGCGGACCAGCGGTGAGTGATTCAAGGTGCGTGAAACCGTTGCAGTGGATACGCGCGCTTTTCGCGCGATGAGTGCGATATTCATCTCATTCCGCTCCATGTTGACGTAGCGGACCTGACTGGAACCCGTATGCTCGCTGCCATGCAACTCCTCGCTCTCCGAGCTTTTTGACGCTACCTGCAACACGCCTCAAACAACTATACTTACCCCGCCGTCGTCTTGATTCCCGGCAGCGGCTTTTACCCACCTCAGAATGAAACAGGGCTATCTTATGAAATTTCGTGTTGCATCTTTTGTCATCGGTTGCATTCTGGTTGCGGCCTCAATGGGAGCTATAGCGCAGGATGCATCGCACCCGCAACTGCGAGTGCAGAACGGACAGTTTCAGTTCGGGGGCAAGCCATTCCAGATCATTTCCGGCGAGATGCACTATCCGCGAATCCCTCAGGCTTACTGGCGAGATCGCCTGAAGATGGCGAAGGCGATGGGGCTGAACTCCATTACCGCTTATGTCTTCTGGAATTTCCATGAGCCGGCGGAGGGGAAGTACGATTTTTCGGAAAATCATGACGTTGCCGAGTTTGTTCGCGAGGCGCAGCAGGAGGGGCTATATGTGATTCTGCGGCCGGGGCCGTATGTTTGTGCCGAGTGGGAACTGGGTGGATATCCTGCGTGGATGCTGAAGGACCATGACACGCTTCGCAGCAGCGATCCGAAGCATATGACGGAAGTCCGGAAGTGGTTGCGGCGGCTCGGGAAAGAACTGGCGCCATTACAGGCCGCCAATGGCGGGCCGATTATTGCAGTCCAGGTTGAGAATGAGTATGGCTCGTTCGATAGTGATCACGAATACATGCGCCAGATGCGGCAGGCGCTGATCGACGCCGGGTTCGATAAGACTCTTCTCTATACGGCTGATGGTTACGAGGAGTTTGCCAAGGGAACGATTGCCGGGACGCCTGCCGTGGTCAATTTTGCGCCGGGCGATGCGCACAAAGCCTTTGAGGAGTTGCATACGTTCCAACCGCAGGGCCCGTTTATGGCGGGTGAATATTGGGATGGATGGTTCGACCATTGGGGCCAGAAGCATGCCAGCACAAACGCAAAGCAACAAGCCGACGAGATCGAATGGATGTTGAAGAATGGATATTCCATTTCGATTTACATGTTCCATGGCGGAACAAGCTTTGGATGGATGAACGGAGCGAATACACGCGGGAATGGCGCCGCCTATGAGCCGGATGTGACGAGTTATGACTACGACGCTGCGCTGAGTGAGTCGGGCCAGACTACGGCGAAGTACTTTTTGTTTCGCGATGCGATTGCGCGGGCGACCGGCGCCACTCCGTTACCTGTGCCGGAGCAACCTAAGGCTTTAGAGACTCCGGTTGCGAAGTTTGCGCAATCTGTGTCGCTGTGGAACGTACTTCCGAAGCCGGTTCATAGCGAGCTTCCGCTCTCGATGGAAGACCTCAAGCAGCCGTATGGATACGTGCTCTACCGGACTATGATCGCGCGTCCTGCGAAGGGTGCGTTGGCCTTCGACAAGCTGCATGATTTTGCAGAGATTTTTCTTGACGGGAAACTCATAGGGACGGTGGATAGAAGGTTGCAGCAAAACAGCATTCCACTAGATGTGACGAAGCCCGGCACGCGGCTCGACATCCTGGTGGAGAATACCGGGCGAGTGAATTTTACGAAGGCGATTCGCGGCGAGTTGGCGGGTATCGTCGGCAACGTGCAATTTGCCGATGTGGTGCTGAAGGGGTGGGACCTCTACTCTCTGCCCATGGACAACGTCGATAAGCTGCCTTTCACCGCGGCGGCGTGTGAGGGGCCGTGCTTCTATCGGGCGATTTTGCCGATGACCGTCGCTGCCGACACGTTTCTCGACACGCACGACCTGCGTAAAGGAGAGCTGTGGGTGAACGGTCGCGCGTTGGGGCGGTTCTGGGAGATCGGGCCGCAACGCACGCTCTACCTGCCTGCTCCGTTTGCGAAGCGGGGTGCAAACAGCGTTGTGGTATTCGATCTGGATGGCAAACCGGGGCGTTCCATTCGTGGACTTGCGAAGCCGATTCTCGATGCGCCGGTGGCAGAAGAAGCTGAAAAACCGGGCATGTAAACGTATCCACTTGCGTATCGTGTCTCGCCTGTCAAATAATGCCCTGATCTTGTCAGACAGCATTGTCGCGTCGCGGACCTCATCGGAGAGCGCTGAAAGACGGATTATGGGGGCGTTTGAGTGATGAAATGTTCGCGGTTTGTCCTGCTGTTTGCCTTGCTTTCAACGACCATACTCGTCACGCAGGCGCAGGAGCCGGGGCTGTTGTTCTATCTTTCCGGCGACCATGGCTTTCATGCGGACTACGCAGCCGGCAAGGCAGACCCGAATTATTTGAAAGATGTGAAGATTGTTCCCGGCGGTGTGAAGGGATCGTATCTGGAGTGCGGGGATGACCAGCTGCTCTCGTACTGGGCGCCGGGAAACATGTATTCGCAGCGCGGCACGCTGAGCTTCTGGTGGCGCTCGCGAATGCCGGTCGATGAGACGGAGTTCCCGATTTTCCGCGTAGGATATGCCGACCACTCCAGTTGGGACATGGTGTGGCTGCGCATCGATTACAACGGCCACGGCTTCGATGCGTTTGTGACGGACGTGAACCTTGGCCGCACGCGTGTGTCGTACACCATGCCGCACTTTCCGAAGGCAGACGAGTGGGTCCATCTCGCGCTGGCGTGGGATGAGACAAGCGGCATTCGCTTCTATGTGAATGGGAAACTGGCGGGAACCAAGGCGGCGACAGGAGTGTTCGACGCGGCTCTCGACCAGTTCGGCCCACACTCGCGCATTATTGCGCCGACGGGTGTGGAGAGTTCGTACAACTACGACCGCGGTGGCGATGTGGACGAGTTGCGCATCTATGACCGAGCCCTGTCGGACGAGAATGTCGGCGATCTGGCAAAGAAAGAAATGCCGCGGAATATCCCGCCACTCGCGCGGACCTTCGCGTCGAAGCAAACCCAGGACGAGTGGTGGCTGCGCCACGGATGGAACCGGCCTGACGATTTTCCAGCACCGCTTCCAGCCGCCGCAACGACGGTGCGGAAGGTCGAAATCCACGATGCGTACGACTTGAAACGCTGGTGGTGGAAGGGAACCGATGGTATCCGCGAGACGACGTGGCCGGGTGTGTACAACCGGTCGACACTGGTGGGCCGCTTCGATTATTTTCAGTTGCCGGACTGGGATTGTTACTCGGTTTCCGGCCGATCGGTCACGTTCTATCTGCCGGACGAGCCGTGGAACCATCTTGAAGTGGAAGGAGGCGCCTGGGGCAATTTCTCGCTGCTGACGCCAGGCGCCGGACAGCAAGGCGCGGTCGCCGACCCAGACCAGCATGATCCGTCGCCGCAACTCGCGAAGACGCTGTTCGACCGGCCGCAGGGACAGGAGCGCACGACCTTCGATTTGCAGCAGCCCATCACCGGCGAGCATGTGCGCTTCAGCAATGCTAAGCCGGAGTGGCCGATTGCGGAGTTTTCCGCGTACTACGTTCATCCGGGTGCGGAACCCGCGGGCGTTTCTGTGCTGCGCTATAACCTGACGACGCGCGCGGCGATGGACAACCCGTCCATTACGCCGCTGGAAGACTTTATCAAGGGCCGCTTCCCTGCAGATGAGCGCGAGACGATAGTCGCGATGCCTGGTGTCTTGATTGGTGGAGGTCGCACTGCGATTCGCGGCGGTGATACGCAAGCTCCCGCCGGAACTAAGTCTCTACCGATTGTGCACATCCTCGTGCCTGCGGACTTCCGTGGGTTGCAGGCGGATGAAGGACATGGGACTTCCTATAGCTGGGAGAACATGCACGCCGGTCTCGACGGCATCGCCATTGATCTGCCTGCAATGAACATCAAGCCGACGCACGGCGCGTACGTGCCGATGAACATCGAGATCAAGGACCCCATCTGGCCGATGCGCGACATGCTCGACTTCAGCTTCTCGGTAAAGCCGGGTGAGCCGCATACGCTATGGCTCGATACGCGCGACCGCATTCTGCCCCACCTCGTGAGCCTCTATCTCACGATCTCTTCTGCCAGCCCGGAGTTCGGTGCGGCATCGCTCGAAGGGGCGCGCCTGCGGTTGGTCTTCAAATCCTATAAGGACGCGCTGCCTGAGCATATTGCAGACCGGCTGACACAGGTCCGCGACAACTACGCGAACCTCGTCGAAGAGTCGGTGAATTCGCGCAAGCTGAATATCTTCAACCGTGTCGATGCCGACATGACGGACCTGCTGCGGGTCGATCCGGAAAACGACCTTGGCCGCAAATACTGGAACGAGATGAACCACGAACAGATCCGTCCACCGTTTACGCTTCCGGTTGCGCCACAGGGCGTACCGGAGTGGGCGTTTCTACAGGTCACTGATCTTGAGATGCTGAATCAGCAGATCAACTGGTGGATCGACAATCGCCAGATCTCCGACGGTGAATTTGGCGGCGGTCTCTCGGACGATTCCGACTACCTCAACTGGTGGCCAGGCCTCGCATTCATGGGCGCTGACCATGACAAGCTGAGGCACTCGCTGCTGCGAGCGCTCGACGCGATGTATGCCAACGGCATGTTCACCAATGGACTGGCGACAGCGCAGTACGACGAGTTGCACAGTTACGAAGACGGCCTCAACACGCTCGGCCAGGCGATGATGATCGACTTCGGTAGTCCAAAGCAGCTTGAACGGGCGATGGAGTCTTCGCGCCGCCTGGAGTGGCTCACAGGGATCAACGTTGCGGGTCAGCGGCAGATACGGTCGTCTTATTACAGCGGAACGAAAATGGCGACCGGCGGCGTATGGGGATGGGCCAAGGGACGGTCGTATATGGTGTTCCATCCCGCGCTGCAACTGGTGCTCTACAACGGCACACCGGAGACACGCAAGATGGTGATCGAGGTCGCCAATGGATTCCTGGCGCATCGCCATCTCGACCCCAACGGCAAGATGGGAATGCACTATGCCGTGAACTTCCATACCAACGAAGACAAGTCCGACGGCAACCTGCCGTGGTTCATGCTGTGGGCAGCGTACAAATGGACTGGCGACAAAAAGTATCTCGTCCCGCTGGGCGACGATCCGCCGGAGTGGCTGCGGCTGATCAATGCGGATGTTCTCGACATCCTCAACGTCCGCGATACGTGGGGGAAGCAGCTTCTGCAGACGTCTGCGCCCGATCGCCGGACCGAGTCCGGCACAGCCAGCGAGACAAACCTGCACTTTAACTGGCAGCTCACCGGCGATACGAAGCCGTTGGAGAAGCTGTACGCGTCACAGATTCAAACGGCGACCGAACGCAAGTTCATCAACACCGAAGGCAGCCTGTGGATTGACCGCGTCTACTTCAACAACGGTGAACTGCAACGCGCGCGACTGGGGGGCGTTGCATTGATGCGCAACTACATCTATCCCGGGAACGTGGTCAGTTGGAAGTTTGAGGCGCCGGCGAATGAGCAGAGCGTTGCCATCCTTGTGCCCATCGGCACGCCCAACCACATCAAAATCACTGCCTACAACCTCGACTCTAAAACCGTTCACGCCAGCATGACCGGTTGGGAGATCGACCCGGGCAAGTGGGAGATGACTGTCTCCTATCCTCAGGGCGACGCTGTCGCCGCCATCCCGTCGTCCACGGTGGATTTCGAACGGAGCGCTTCACTTCCCATCGCCTTCGCGCCGCATGGCTACACCAACATCGAGCTGACGCTCAAACAGCCCGGCGTGCCGTACTGGTCGCGGCCCGACCTCGGCATCGATCGCGACGATGTGAAGATGACAAAGGGCGGCATGACCGTCACAGTCCATAGCCTCGGTGCTGTGGATGCTCCGCCGGCGATGGTGGTGGTGCGCGATCGTGCAGGCAATGTGATCGCGAAGGCGCGCACACCGACGCTGAAAGCGCCGGCGGACCTGTTGCCGAAGACGGCGACGCTTACCCTCAAGCTGCCCGCCAGGGCCGATGTTTCGGGAGGCAGCGTTACGATTGAGTCTTCCGGAAGGGTGCCGGAGATAACACAGTTGAACAATCGCGTAACGCTATAATTGGCGCGAGCTATCGATAACATAGGAGGAACAGTGGCGACAGATCCAATTGAAGTGATTGCGTCGAACGATGAAACGATGACCTCGCCCGAGGACGGTTTGCGGCGTCAGGTAATGTCGTACAGCCCGTCGATGATGCTGGTGCGGCATCTGCAGAAAAAGGGCTGGGTAGGCGCGAAGCACAGCCATCCGCATGAGCAGATGGTGTACGTAATCAGCGGGCGCATCGTGTTCGAGTCGCCGAGCGGACAGTTTGAAGCGAAGACGGGTGACAGCTTTATCGTTCCCGGTGGCGTCGAGCACCAGGCGTGGGCGCTGGAAGATTCCGAGGTGCTGGATTTCTTTACGCCGTATCGTGAGGATTACGCGACGCCGGCATGAACGTCTACACTTTTTCAACGGAGATGGTCGCACGCATAGTGTGATTTGCGCCTGGGGCAAGCGTGACGACGTTTTCCGCGGTGTTCGCGGTCTCGACGGCGACCATCTCGTGCCACTCCCATGGTCCGAGGTCGGGTAACTCCTTCCACGGGTTGAACACGACCGTGGTGTTGGAGTTTTCCTTCTTGATGGCGATGCGGCGTTTTACCGTGCCATCGTGAATCGTGCAGGTGGCCGTGGTGTTGTTGTAGACGCGGTCGGTAAATTTCGTAAAAGTAAGCGGCGCGTTGGCGGCGGGATTGCGCTTCATGTTGTCGGTCTTGTCGATGAAGCCGGTGGGCTCTAGGCCGGTGACCGTGACTTCGTGGACGTCGGTCACAGCGAAGTAACTGTGGAAAGCCTCTTCGAACGACAATGGCTTGTCGCCGGTGTTGGTGACCGTCATGGCGAGCGTCAGGGTGGGGCCGAGGGTGAATACCATCTTCAGATGGAACTGCGCGAAGCCAAGCGAACGGCTAAGGTCGTTGGGGTCGAGGTCGAACGTGAGCACAGCATTGTCGCCGGACCGAACGGCGCTGCTGAGGGTCCATTCGCTGACACGGGCGAAGCCATGCAGTGGGCCCGGATGGCCGTCGATGCGGTCGGGCTTGCTGTCGGCCGCGAACCACGGAAACGCAATGGGGATGCCGCCGCGAATGGGTTTGCCGGGAAGGAAGTCGCTCTTGCGGCTGAGGAAGATGACAGGCTGTTGCGACGCGGGCTGCCACGCTGTGAGGTGCGCGCCCTGAAGAAAGATTGTGGCGGCTGCCTGGGGTGTTGTGACGTGAACGCGAACGAGGCTGCCTTGCTGATCGAAGCTGAGGAAGTTGGTTGCGGCGAAGCGGCGTTGCAGCGAAGCGAGGTCCGTGGCCATGCCTCAAACTATCAGACTACTTGCGGTCGCAGCTACTCATTTGCTCCGCGATAGTTGAGCGAGCACACGCACTTGTTGCATGTTGGGTTGGTCGCCACGTCGAGCGAAGCGCGGAACTCCTGCGCCCGTGGGCCGAGGAGGATGGACTGCAAATCGCTCGACTGTAGATTTCCGATAGGCGGATGGAAGAAGCAGGGCCGCACCGCGCCGTCGATTTCGACGACAGCAGAGACCCAGGGCGCATTGCATATTGGTGAGACTGCCGGTGCCTGGCCAAGATGAGCGCGGAACGTACGTGCGATTTTGCGAAGTTTTCCGGGTGATTCCGCGATGAAGCCGCTGGCGAAGTCAGAGGCGTGATCAAGAGCGAGCCGATCCAGTTGCTGTTCGAAGGCATCGGCTTCGTTGGATGTCAATGCGACTTCGCTTTGCCGCGCGACAGGCCACAGGAGCGGTCGATTGAAAGCCTCGGACGACGTGTCGACAGCGAGAAAGGAAATGGCGTTCAGGCCGATCTCGCGGGCTGCCTGGACTGTCGCGGCGATGTGAAGATGGTTCGCTTTCTGAATCGTGCTGCGAGCAGTGATCCGCATAGATGGACGATGGAAACGAACGGCGGCTATGCCCTCTCCGATGAGTTCAAAGGCTCCCGGTACGCGGCGGATGCTGTCGTGTACGTCGGCGGGACCGTCAATGGAAACGATGATCTCGTCGAAGCCCGCTGCAACTTCTTCCGCGCGCTTCTTGAGCAGTAGTCCCGTCGTCAGGAGCGTAAGGCGGATGTGCAGGGGGCGAAAGAAGTCGCAGATGCCCGTCAGGTCGGTGTTGAGCAGGGGCTCACCACCGGTGAGGACAACGTGGCGTACACCGAGTTGTTGCAGCGATTCTCTGTGACGCTCAAGGTCGATGGCGCGCAGACTCTCTCGCGAGTCGCGCTGCCAGATGTCGCACATCAGGCAGCGGCAGTTGCAGTGGCTATGCACACTAAGCATGAGGATGGGAATCTGGGTCACCGCACTGTCGAGTCGCGTTGCCTGCGGGATGACTTCAGCCAATGTGGCCATAGGTCACCTTCTTGCCGCCAAGCAGCAGCGTGTCGCCGGACATTACGGGAGCAGCTTCGCGGAAGAGGCGCGTTAAGGGAGCGCGAATCCAGCGGCGTTCGCCATCGACGATGAGTGGCTCAAGCCCTGTACGCTGGAGTGTGGGCAGACGCTGGAAAATTGCATCGCTTGCAAGAAATACCCGGCCACATCGCACGACGAGTTCCACATCCTTCGACGACATGTTGGCGAGTGTAGCTGCGGGGCTTAGGCCGTAGTCTTTCGTCGCAATAAAGTTGGCTCCCGATCCGGGAGCGATGCTGCCTTCGCCGTGCTTAAGGCGCAGGATCTGTGCGGGTGCCGTTGTGACCATGCAATAAAGCTCATCTTCGTGCAAGCCAACACGGTCCCGCGCGAACCGCAATTCATCGAGAAGGTCGCCTGTTGCGGTCAATGGAGAATCGCTGCCCAGTGCGAGCCGTTCCATGCTAAGCAGGAATTCAGCACCAGGCACACAACCAAAGAGAAATTCATTGGAACTAGGACAGGTGACAACCGCCACGCCGCGGTTGTTCATCGTTGCAATGCACTCCGGTGGAATGGCCAGGCCGTGGACCAGCACCGTGTTCCGATGCAGTGCGTCCTGCGTGAGCAACTCTTGAAATTCCATTGCACTGGCTTCGTCTACGCCTTCCGCAGCGTGAACGATAAAAGGAATGTCCTCATCGTTTGCTCCGCAGGCTGTCGGCAGATTTCCGTCCACGGCAAGAGAATGTGCCCACTGAAAATTCTGTAGAACGGAGACCGGAAAATCTGGATCGAGCATTTCCGCTGTCAGCGGGTTGTGGTGACACACCGTCGTTACGCCGGCGAGAAGATTGCGGATAGCTCCCCAGGCGATGCGTACATCCCGTGGAACGCTGCGATGAAGCGCAATGTTGGCGGCATCTTCGCGATGGATATCCTCGGCCCATTTCGTCGCGTTTGCATAGTGTCTGTGGCCGAGGCGTGGGAAGAGCGCAAATTCCAGATGGTCGTGTGCGTTGATCAGGCCGGGGAGAAGTAGATAGCCCGAAAGATCGAGCGTCAATGTCTCTTCAAATTTCTCAGTAACTGCGCTGTCGAGTTGCTCGATCGCATCGCCGAACGTCGTGAGTGTTGCAGGTGTTCCGTCAAATGAAGTCAGCGCACATCGCGCATTCGTATACGCAAACAGATTTCCGGTCGAAGAAGCAGTTTGTCGAACGAGCTTGATAGCGTAGATCGCCGGCAGGTTCCGCGTCATGTCGAAATTCTTCGCCTTCCCGGCCCCCACAAAAATGTCCTGCTCCCGCAAGGAGAACGTGGGTTCCAGGCAGACCTGAACGCGAAATCCGCGACCAACAAACGTGGAACGAATCTGGTTGAGGCGCCAACCTTCGGACTGAACCTCGATTTCCTGTCCGCTCAACCGAAACGACCGCTTCCAGCGCAGTGCACGCGCCGTGTCGGGATGGATATCGGAGAGTAGAACAACGGAGCCGGGACGCGTAACGCGCAACACTTCGTCGGCAAACGCTTCAAGGTCAGAAATGTAGCTGAGAACGAAAGAGGAGATAACGCAGTCGACGCTGGCATCCGGCAGCGGCAGGGCCGTGCATGAACCAAAGCGGATGTCTGCGGCGCACACCATGCGGGCGCGGTCCAGCATCGCGTGGGAACTATCGACACCAAGCAAACAACGGGCGCCACGGTCCTTCAGCAAGGCAAGTATGCGTCCGGTTCCACAGCCGGCGTCGAGGACGTCGATGCCCTTCAAATCAGGAAGGAGTGCGGACATGATCCGTTCTTCGATCGAAAGGAACGGGTTGATTTGTGCGTCGTACACCTCGGCCCAGAGATCGAACGTGGAGGCCGTCGCCGGACGTTTGACGTCGCTTGCGTCTTCGGTCAGCGTGCTCATAGGCTTTCCCGCTTCGGCTTGCGCAGGTCAATGTATTGTTGCGCCCAGCGAAGCTCGAAAGGAAAACGATAGACCCGCAACTTGTAGCGCCAGGCGCTTAGCGTTTGCAGCAGGAGGCGTCCCCAGCGAGGAGCGCGTATGTCCTGCACGGTGGGCCAGCGTGATGCAACGACGATTTCGAAGTTGTCGATGAGTTGTTTGGTTTCGAGCTTCATCCACGGTGCGTGGGTATCGATACGCAATGTGAAATCCATCCACTCTTTGGTGGCCCATCCTGCGGGGCTGTCGGGGAAGGAAATCTTGCCGTCGACCTCGCCGTACATCGTGTCGGGCTGCGGCGTCGGTGTGTAGTGCTGCATAATGATTTCGGAGTCGGGGTTGATGCGCTTCAGCTTGCGGATGAACTGGAGGGTCTCGCGCGTGTCGCGTTCGGGATCGCGCGGGTTGCCAATGACGAACGAGAATTCAGGGATGATGTCCACTTCGCGCGTGCGTCGCGCCATGGTCAGTGTCTGTTCGGTGGTGATGCCCTTCTGCATCTCTTCGAGCGCCCAATCGGAACCGGACTCCGCGCCGAAAAAGATCATGGCGCAGCCGGCGCGCTTGATCGTCCGCATGGTCTCGTCAGAGTAGCGGGACATGATGTCCACGCGCGCCTCGCACCACCACCGCAGGTTCAGCGGAGCGATGCGGTCCATCAACTCGCGCGCATGAGCTTCGCCGAGGAAAAAATTCATGTCGTAAAACTGCACGGAGTCTGCACCGTAGTTGTCGACGAGGTGCTTGAGGATTTCGGCTGTGCGTTTTGGCGATTCGAACTTCTCCGCGCGGCCGTAGGCGGCGTGGACACCGCAGAAGGAGCAGTTGAACGGGCAGCCGATGCTGGCGTGGTGCACAGCGGTGCGCTTGCCGAAGAAGGACGGCCTGAGATACTTCTCCACCGGGAGGCGATGGAAGGGCGACCAGGGAAAGCTGTCGGGACCACGCATGGGGCGCTCGGGGTTGGTGCGATGGAAGCCGAACTGGTCTTTGTATGCGAGGCCGAGGATGGAGTCGAAGGGCCGCTGACCGCGGAGAGCGGCGATGAGTTCGAGGAGCGTGTCTTCGCCCTGGCCGATGACGGCGTAGTCGACGTACCTGGCGTTGAGTGTGGCCTCGGGGTAGATGGAGGGGAAGTAGCCGCCCCAGGCGATGCGTATGTGGGGGCGGAGGCGTCGGACTTCGCGAGAGACTTCCATGCCGGCGACCATCTGCGGTCCGGGCATCACGGAGACACCGAGAAGCTCAACGTTGTGGTTGTCAATGAGATCGAGGATGGTCGTGAGAGGATCGTCGTCCACGTTGCCATCGACAATCTCGTACTCTTCGAGGCCCTCAAGAACAGCCGCGAGGGCGAGGACCGCGAGTGGGAGACGGCGGCTGCGCGGTTTCACTGCGCGGGGATGGAAGAGGATGATCAATTGGCTTCCTCAGAGGTGCGCACGAAGTGCAGCAGTACGTGGTCTCCGAGCGTACACAGAATCGGCAGGCGGCAGGCAAAACGATCCAGGGCAGCCATAGCTGCAAGCGCGCGAGGAAAATGCTGCATCCACGGTTCGAGATACGAGGGTGGGACGAAGATCCCAACGCCGGTCGTGGACTTCAGCGTAAAGTGCGGAGCGAAGAATTTCGCAATATCGTTGACAGTCGGATAGTGGACGTCGACGCTGACGTCGTTGAGCACGGCAGTAGAGTGTCCAGACCAACGGCGAACAGCTTTGCGCCACTCGCCGCGCACCAGGTACCACGCGCATTCCCACACGCAGAAGCGGGTAGAAAAGCATAGAAGTGCTGGTGTGCCGGTGTCGGTACGACGCCCGAGTTGCAGCGCGACGTCAGAGAGGTCGTCCACGCAATTGAGGCCGGAGAAGTTGGAGAACACAGCGTCGAACGGAGTTGGTGGAAGGGCGCCTAGATATTCTGTGGGTAGAAGACGGAAGTCGACTGTGGCGTTGGGTTCCTCGGACTCTTTGCGCTGCGAAGCGCGGTCGATCATGGCTCGCGATGCATCGAGCGCAGTCACATGATGTCCCTGGCCGGCAAGAAAAAGCGCATCTTCGCCGGTGCCGCAGTTCAATTCAAGAATGGAGAGTCTGCCGCGAAAGATCTCGGTTGCTTTATGCCACACAACGTCGCGTTGCGCACGGCCGATGGACGAGTAGGTAAAGTGGGCATCGTAGTTCTCGGCGAGCGTGTCGAACGCGAGCCCTGCCTGATTTGCCGGGTATGCATCGGTGCTCACGCTTCCACCTCGGCGGCTGAGGCCATCATGCTGGCGCGCATTTGTGTAATTTCAGCACGCAGGCGCGATGCTTCGAAGTCATCCAGAGTGGACGCGCGCGTCAGCTTGGCGAGCTGCACTTCGCTGCGCAGCAGCTTGTCGGCGAAGCTGTAAAACTGTCGCGAGTGACGGCCCCGGATTTTTATTTCGCGGTCAGAAGTTTTGCCCCACGGAGCTAGCTGCACAAGCTGGTCCTGCACCTTCTGGTAGTAGGGTGTGCCCTTGATCGGGTAAGAGACCGTAGTGAAAAAGATGTCCGGCTGCGATTTGCTGACGTGCCGCACGGTCGCTTCGATGTCTTCGATTTCCTCGCCGTCGTAGCCCCACATCAGGAACATGCCGCTCTGAATTCCGCGCGAGCGGCTGAGCTCCACGGCGTTCTGTACCTGCTCCAGCTTTACGCCGCGGTCCATGGAATCGAGAATGCGTTGCGAGCCACTTTCTGAACCGATCCAGACGCGGAAGCAGCCGAGTTCGGCGAGAATGTCCATCATCTCTTCGTTGAGCCGGTCGGCGCGCGAGATGCACTCGAACGGAATATGCAAACCGCGGCGGCGCATCTCGGCGGCATACTGACGCAACCAGGCATGATGGATGGTGAAGACGTCGTCGGAGACCCAGACCATGTCCGGCGCATATTCCTGCAGCAGCCACTCGACTTCATCGACCACCAGCAGGGGGTTGCGGCGGCGATGGGTCTGTCCGTAGACCTGGTGACTGCACCAGCGGCAGCGATACGCGCAGCCGCGTGCGGTGATGAAGTTGACGGAGCCCTTGCCGTGCGCGTCGCGCCAGGTTTTGACGTAGCGATGAATATCGATAGCGCGGCGCGCTGGCCACGGCTGATCGTCGAGACACGCGATTTGTGAGCGCGGTGCGTTCTGGTGAAGGCGGCCATCTTCGAGATAGGCGATGCCGGCGATATCGGCGAAGTTTACATTCGCTCCGCTTTTCAACGCGGTGAGCAACTCCTCCAGAGTCGTTTCGCCTTCTCCAAGCACAACGAACTGCGCGCCAGCTTCGAGATACTCCTGCGCATAGGCGCCCGGCTCGGGACCGCCAACGACGGTCTTCCATCCGGCCTCACGTGCGATCGCCAGAAGCTCGACGACGTTCGAGCGTGTCATCAGGTTTGCGTAGAGGCCGAGCACCGATGGTGTTCCGGTTTGCAGACGCGCAATCAAGGCGTCTCGTGTGGAGAATGTTGTGTCGAAGACTTCAACATCGAAACCCTTGGCCTGTAGATGCGAACACAGGTAAAGAATACCGAGAGGCGCATAGGGCTTCATGATCTGAAGCTCCTTTGGGTCCTCGTAGAGGAAGTAGCCGTGGGTGAGAAGGAGGTCCGGCACTAGGCGTGGCCTCCTGCGGCGCTCAGTTGTTGCAGCGGAACAAAGTCCTGCATGCGGTTCGCGACGACCGGCGTCGGCGTTGTAAAGTCCGTCGCATTGGGGTTGCGCGAGCCGGGTTCGCGTTCACGCAGACTCTCCCAGGCCGCCCGGACTGCGGCCGCGGAGACCGTGCTTCCCGGCTTCCACGAATCGACTTCGGCGTGCAGAGCGTCGCGTAGCGCCAGATAGAACTCGTTGTTATATGCCGCGGTAAACATGACGCAGAGGTCGTCGCTATCGGTCCAGTTGCGCTTGGAGCCGATCTGCGCGCGAACGCGTTCGTAGAACGCGGTGCCGGGCAACGGATATGATACGGACACACCGATGTCATCCGGGCGCGTCGCGCGAACCAGTGCGAGCGTCTGCTGAATCTCCGCCCACGACTCGCCCGGATAACCGAATTGCAGGAAGTAGCAGGCGCGGACTCCTGCTGCCTTGAGGCGTGCGCGGGCTCCGTCCACGTCGGCAACGCGAAGCCCTTTATCCATCGCATCGAGGATCGTCTGCGAACCGGACTCGATGCCCATCCACACTTCAGCGCAGCCGGCGCGTGCCAGCGCATCGACGG
>Ga0070679_100002834_pt1 | contig 15763 bp, 14 predicted proteins | sample KBSC63BmetaG_FD_65652 | JGI IMG/M metagenome (GOLD analysis project Ga0070679, IMG submission 65652) | Corn rhizosphere microbial communities from Kellogg Biological Station, Michigan, USA - KBS C6-3B metaG | ecosystem: Host-associated > Plants > Roots > Rhizosphere | place: USA: Michigan... | reverse complement strand
GTGGCGAAGGCGGATCTCGCCGAATGAGGAATCAGTCGTAATGACGGGCGGCGGCATGAGAGGGTCATCACGCGGCAGGATCGAAGTTATGTGGCGTGCGTGCGAACACTGCGGCGCCGTTGGTCCTCATCTGATGTCGGTGCCGGGCCTGGAGCATGCGTGCCGCCTCAGATATCTGTGCTGTAGTGGCGTCACCAACGAGAAGATTCGCGAGATCGATCGGCTTTGCTCCTTCGGCCCGGTCGATACCAACTATTGTCCGTACGTACGCAGGGCAGCGGGGAGGTAGACTGCGCCGTCGCGCTGCCAGCGGAAGTTCGCAGTGCACACGCCGGGGTCCCGAAGAGAGCGGAAGGGGAGGGTCGATGGCTCGCCACTCGCAGAAGAGTCGTTGCACCTCGTGCGGAGATCCGCTTTGGGGCCACGTCGTGCATCTGAAGCTCGACGGACGGACTCAGACCTTTACCGACGAGCACGTTCCATCGGAGCACTTCAGTGGGACGTTTCCGTTTGGTCGGATCTGTGCCCTGAGTGCGCAGAGGGAGCATCGGCGCAGAAGTGGAGCCTCGTCCGTGGACTCCGGGTCGGACGCAGCGCGCTCGGGCCAGTTCGAGGCGGGCGCGCAGGCGGCGTGCTCGGAAGCGTCAGGCCAGCCGGATGGTGCGGTCAGAACGCTGACGACAGTCGAGCTGTTGCCGGTGCGGCGGGTTTCCTGAGGTTCCGGCGGCAACAGCGCCGATTCTGCAGCCGGCGGATTGGGCGCGTGGCCTGATATCATCGCGTCCTGTCCAGGAAATATTCGTTTGCCCGAGGGTTCTCACGGAACACTCACCACGTCACACCACTGAGCGACGGGTCCGGCTGGTGTTCCGGACTTCGCTGGTGCTGAAGGGGATATTTTCGGCTCTTGAAATGGTCGGTGGGGGCGTCGCCTATTTCATTTCCCATAGCACGGTCGTTGGCATCATCGCTTCGATCACACAGGAGACACTCACCCAGGATCCCGATGATTTCATCGCGCAGCACCTCGCGGGGGCGGCAGCAGGCCTGTCGCTCAGCTCACAGCACTTTGCCGCCCTGTACCTGATGAGCCACGGGATTCTCAAGACCGTCCTGATCGTCGGCCTTTATCGTGAGCGGCCCCGGTATTTCCCGCTTTCGATCGTGCTGTTCGCGGGTTTCGTCGGCTACCAGCTGTTCCGCTTCCAGGTGACGCACTCGATCTGGCTGCTCGTGCTGACGGCGGTCGATGTCCTGATCATTGGGTTGACGCTGCAGGAATACCGCTATCTGCGTCGCAGGTTGAATGCCCGCCGGAACCCGGCATAACGGCGTCGCCATCCTGGATGGGTCGATCCTGGCTGCGCAGTCTGTCGCCACCCGCTAAGCTGCAGCTACCGCTTGTCTATGAAGCGCAGCGTACCGATGTTACCCGGCGCATATCTTGCGGCTTCACCGTCGCCGCGCAGGGCGGATCAGCAACCCGCGAGGAGAGCAGCGTGAAATGGCCGGGACAATCCGATTTTCGTGACCGCAAACCTGCCTCTCCCGGCGGCGATCAGGCCCCTGGCGGGGGTCGCAAGTCCGGACCGACTGCGCCCCCCTGGCCACCGCCGCGACTTTGGCTGATCTTCCTTTTGATCCTGGCTGGGAACTTCCTCGTGACGCAGCTGCTTGCGCCGCGCGCCGACGCGCCGGTGACGGTGCCGTACACGTTCTTCAAGAAGGAGGTCACGAGCGGGAATGTCCAGTCGATCTACAGCCAGGGGGCGAGCATCGAGGGGCGCTTCGCAAAGGAGACCACTTATCCGGTTCCCGGCAGCAAGGACGCGGAAAACCCGGATGCCAAACCGCGCACGACCGTCCACTTCAAGACGGTCCTGCCCGCCTTCGTCGACCCTGGGCTCGAGAAGCTGCTGATCGACAATAAAGTCGAGATCAGCGCCGAGCCGATCCAGGCAGGGGGCAGTCCGCTGCGGACTTTCCTGGTGGATTTCGGTCCCGCGCTGCTGTTCATCGCGTTCTACGTCTGGCTGTTCCGTCGTGCCGCCAGGCAGGGGGGCGGCATGGGCGGCTTCATGGGCATCGGCAAGAGCCGCGCGCGCCGCTACGACCAGGAGCAGGACTCGAAGGTCACGTTCGAGGATGTTGCCGGCATCGACGAGGCCGAGAACGAGCTGGTTGAAATCGTCGACTTCCTGAAGGAGCCGCAGAAGTACACGCGTCTGGGTGGCACGGCTCCAAAGGGTGTGCTGCTGGTGGGGGCGCCGGGGACCGGCAAGACGCTGCTGGCACGGGCGGTTGCAGGTGAGGCCGGCGTACCGTTCTTTTCCATGAGCGCCGCGGAGTTCGTCGAAATGATCGTGGGGGTGGGAGCGGCGCGCGTGCGCGACCTGTTCAAGCAGGCGCGCGAGAAGGCGCCGGCGATCATCTTCATCGACGAGCTCGATTCAATCGGCCGGGCGCGCGGGCCCACGGCTTTCGGCGGCTCCAGCGAGCAGGAGCAGACGCTCAACCAGATCCTGACCGAGATGGACGGGTTCTCGAGCCGGCAGGGTGTCATCGTCCTGGCCGCGACCAACCAGCCGGATGTGCTCGACCGCGCGCTCCTGAGGCCGGGCCGGTTCGACCGGCGCGTGGTCGTGAACCTCCCGGACAAGACCGGGCGGGAAGCCATTCTCAAGGTCCACACGCGAAACGTGCCGCTTGCCCCCGATACGAGCCTCACCGAGATGGCCGCCTCGACGCCCGGGCTTGCAGGGGCGGACCTGAAGAACCTCGTCAATGAGGCCGCGTTGCTGGCGGCCCGTCGCGCGCAGAATGACGTGCGGCAGAAGGACTTCATGGACGCGCTCGAGAAGATCGTGCTCGGCCCGGAGCGCCCGCTGCTCATGAGCCGCCAGGACCGGGAGCGGATCGCCTACCACGAGAGCGGGCACGCCATCCTCGGTCTCGTGGTGCCGGGCGCCGATCCGGTGCATCGCGTTACCATCGTGCCGAGAGGACAGGCGCTCGGGGTGACGTATCAGCGGCCCGAAGCCGATCGTTACAACTACCCTGAAGGTTATCTCCGCGCCCGCATCGTCGGCATGCTCGGCGGCCGTGCAGCCGAGGAAATCGTCTACGGCACCCGGACCACCGGTGCGGAGAGTGATATCGAGCAGGCCACCAATCTGGCGCGCAACATGGTCACGCGCTGGGGCATGAGCGAGGAGCTCGGGATGGTGCAGTTCGCGCCGCGCCAGAATCCATACCTCCCCGGCGGCGGATTCGGCGCCGAGAGGCCCTTCAGCGAGGCGACCGCGCGCGTGATCGACTCCGAAGTGAGGACCATCATCAGTGACAGCCACCAGCAGGCGCTTCGCCTGCTCACGGCCCATCGCCGTGAGCTCGATGCCCTGGTCGAAGCGTTATTGGTGCACGAGACCCTCGATGAAAAAGAGGTGCTCAGCGTCACCGGACTTCCGCCCGCACCCGCGCTGGAATCCGGTCGGATCTCGGCGGCACTGCACAAGGGTGCGCTCGCCAAGACGTGAGAACGCACGGGATGCATCGCGGGCGGCGCTGCAGACACAGAGGCGCCGACCGGCGCTACTCGAGGTTCGCAACGTACTGTGCAAGATTTTCGACGTCGTCGTCCGACAGCGTACTCGTGACGCTCGTCATGCTGCCGGCGTCGTTGGTGCGACGCTTGGCGCGGAAATCGAGCAACGCCTTCTTGATGTACGCGTAGTGCTGTCCGGCAACGCGCGGAATCTCGTTCTGCCCGGTGAAGCCGCCGAGATGACACATCGGGCACAGGACTTCAGCGGCTTTCTTCCTGCCGGCGGCGACCTTGGTAGGATCGGGGACGAATCCCGTCGGCTTGGGCTTCTGCTTGGAGTACCAGTCGGCGAGTGCCAGCATGCCCGTGGGCGACAGCATCGCGACGACTGGGTCCATCGACGGATCGCGCCGCCGTCCGGCCTTGAAATCCCTGAGCTCGAGATAGAGGTAGCGGGCGGTCTGCCCTGCGAGGATCGGAAACAGCGGGATGACCGAATTGCCATCGGCTCCGTGACAGGCCCCGCAGACCTGGAGTTGTGCCTCGAGCGAAGCCTCGGGTGCCGCCGCCGGCGCGGCGTCGGATTGCGCGAGTGCTGGCGATGCGACAATCGCAAGCGCCACGCAGGTCGCCAGAATTCTCCGCAGCACGATCGCCATAGCCAAAGATCGCCGCAAGGGTGCATCCCGGGAGTTTGTTCGTTGCCCAGGCAAATCACTCGTCGATCAGCCTCGCCCCGGAGGTCGCTGACTGCGCCAGCACTCGCTCGCCGCAGTGCGACGACCAGAGGCCGATGAGCTCGCCTGCTTCCAGGCTACGGCGCGCGGTCCATGCCAAGGAGCATCTTTCATGCCAAGGCACCTCGGCCTGGCCGCGAGATCGTCGACGCGGCGCGCGAGCTCACGCCCCGATCAGGGCAACGCGAACACAAAGACACTGTTGCCGCGCTTGAAATCGAGCTGGGTGTTGCCCCCCGCAGCAACGGCGACGTACTGTTTGCCGTGCGCCATATAGGCGACGGCGGGCGCGTTCACGCCGGCGCCGCAGTTGAATTTCCACAGCTCCTTGCCGTTGCGCGCATCATAGGCCTTGAACCAGCCGTTGCCCTCTCCATTGAAGACCAGGTTACCGGCAGTCGCCAACACCCCACCGATCAGCGGTTGCGGCGTGTTGACGGCCCATGCGACCTTGCCGGTGTCCAGGTGCACGGCGACCAGACGTCCCGATTGCGCCTCGGACGCAATCGTCTTGAACGCGCCGCCCAGCCACAACTTGCTGCCCCCGGGATACGCCGCATCTTCGACCTGGTAGGTCATCGGTTGATGCAGGTTGGCCGCATAGGCCATGTGCAACTTGGGATTCACCGCCATCGGCGACCACTCGACCCCGCCGTTCGCTCCCGGCAGCATCCGCACGCCCTGTGGAGTCGGGACCGCCCACATGTTCTCCTGCGGGATCATCGCCTCGGAAAAGCGAATCAGTTTGCCGGTGGCGCGATCGTTGACGTAGATATGACCTGTCTTGCCGCCATGGATGGCGACGTCGACCGTCGTGCCTGCGGCGTCCTTCGCCTCGGTCAGGATCACTGCGCTCACGTCGTCCAGATCCCACAGATCGTGCGGGATATATTGGGAGTGCCACTTGTAGGTGCCGTGATCCAGATCCACTGCGACCATCGATTCGGTGTACAGATTGTCGCCGGGGCGGGGCGCGCCGTTGAGGTCAGGCGAGGGGTTGCCGACGGCGAAGTAGACCGTGCGCGTCTTCAGGTCGACCGCCGGTGCCATCCACACGGCGCCCCCCAGCCGCTGGTAGAACGAGTTGTCCTTGGCGAGCGCCGCCTGCTCCGTGGTGACGTCGCGATGCAGGTCGCGGCCCGTCGCGTCCTTCGTCGCCCAGACGCCTTCCTGGCCCGTGTCGGGAATGGTATGGAATGTCCACAGCAGCTTGCCGTCGTTCGCGTCGTAGGCCTTGACGAAACCGCGGATGCCGTATTCGCCGCCATTGGTGCCGATCAGCACCTTGCCGTCGACCGCCACTGGCGCCATGGTTTCCGAGTACCCCTGGTCCGGATCGGCGATCTGCGCCTCCCAGAGCACCTTGCCGCTCTTCGCGTCCAGCGCAACGAGCTTCGCGTCGAGCGTGCCGAGGAACAGGCTGCCGCCGGCGATGGCGACCCCGCGGTTGTTCGGGCCGCAGCAATAGGTCGTGATCGGTCCCATCTTGTGCTTGTATTCCCAATATTCCTCGCCGGTGACCGCGTTGATCGCGTAGACATGATCGTAGGACGTCGTCAGAAACATGACGTCACCGACGACGATTGGCGCGGTCTCCATCGACTCGAGCATGTCGGTCTGGAACACGAACGCGGGCCTCAGGCCGCCCACGTTACGAGTGCTGATCTGCGCCGCGGCGTAGTAGCGCGTCTGCGCGTAGCTGCCGTTCGACTGCAGCCAGTTCGCGGAGTCGTCTCCAGATCTCGCCAGCATCGCGTCACTGACCGGCGCGAGATTTGCAGCCATCGGCGTCGTCGTTGTTGTCGAGCTCATGCCGATCTCTTGCGCACCGGACGGCAACGACATCGTCAGGAGCGCCGCAACGGTGGCCATCGGTAAGACCCTGCAGACGAACATGGTGGTCTCCTTGGCGGTCGCCCAGTGCGACCCGTTTGTTCCGGTCGTCATCGGCGTGTCGTCATCGGCGTGGCGTGCCGTCTCGAGAGAGACTGCGCGCAGCAACTTCGAGTTATAATGCAATCTTGGTGGACTGGCAAATTCGGATTGCGCAACGCGTTGTGTCGCGGGGTCGTGCTGCGCAGCCGCACTGGCCCAATTCGTGGAGGAACTCATGGCGGGTTTCACCTGGAGGCTGATAGCCGTGCCCGCAAATCAACGCTGCGTCGCTCGGTCCCACTTCCGCATCGGGACAACGGCCGTTGCGATCCTGACAGCGTGCGTGCTCGCGGTCATCACGATGGGAGCGGCCCGAGCCGACGACAGCACCTTCCAGGCCAACGTGCGGTTGCTGTCCGCTGTGCGGCAGGGCGACGGCACCGCCATCGAGCGAGAGCTTGACGCTGGCGCTTCGATAAACTTTCGCAATCGCGAAGGCAAAACCCCGCTGCTGATGCTCCTCGAGAAGGAGCGCTTTGCACTTGCTCAAGCGCTGCTCGAGCGGGGCGCCGACGTCAATCAGGCTGCGATCAATGGCGTGACGCCGTTGATGGCCGCGGTCTACACGGGCAACGCAGATTTCGTGCGCAAGCTGCTCGACAAGGGCGCCGATGCCGGCGCGATCGACGGCGTCGGCAAGAACGCAATGATCTACGCCGCCGGTGGCGGACACACCGACATCGTCAAGCTGCTGCTCGCCCACGGGGTCGACCCGAACGCGGTCTACCGCAATAACCTGACGGCGCTGATGTGGGCCGCGGGTTACGGCAACACTGATACGGTCCGCGCCCTGCTCGACGCAGGCGCGCGCCCCGAATCCGTCGACAACCGCGGCAAGACCGCGCTCGACATGGCGCAGGAGTTCAGGCACCCAGAGACCGTGGCAGTGCTGCGGGCGGCCGCGCCGAAGCCGTGACGCGCGCGATGCTCTGGCTGCCTCCCGCGCAGGGGTCTGCGGACCGCGCTCGCGACAGTTGCGTGCGCACGGCTACGCTTGCGAGGCAATCGCCGCGGCCAAGGTCGCCCGTCGCCCCATATCGGCCCGCCATTCTCACCGATAGGCAGCTGTAGCGGCCCGGTGATGGAGTAAGAAACCTGCTTTGCGCCGGCGGGTCATGACGCAAACACCGGCGGTTCCTGCGGAGTAATACGATGACGCTGACGGACTTCACGCGATCGCGTATGCACGCGTTGGATCCCGGTTGTTTCGCGCTGGTGATGGCAACCGGCATCGTGTCCATCGACACGAACCAAAATGGAATGTCGGAGGTGGCTCGTGCGCTGTTCGCGCTGAATGTCGGCGCCTATGCCGGCCTGGTGCTGCTGACCGCGCTGCGCCTGGCGCGGGCACGGCACGAGTTGCTGGCCGACTTCGTCAACCCGGCGCGCGGTGCCGGCTTCCTCACCTTCGTCGCAGGCAGCTGCGTGCTGGCCTGCCAGTGCCTGCTGGTCGTGCGGTTGCCGGCGTGGGCGATCGTATTGACCCTGGTGGGCGCGGTCAGTTGGATAGGGCTGCTGTACCTGCTCCTGCTGATCGTCATAACGGGCCAGCGCAAGCCCGGGTTCAGACGGAGCATCAACGGCAGCTGGCTGTTGGCCGTGGTGTCGACCCAGGCACTGGCCGTGGCATTGACCCTCCTGGTCGCCGACCGCGACGTGGGAATTGCCGCTGACTGGCTGTTCGTTGCGCTGTGCCTGTATCTGATCGGCGCTGCGCTGTATCTGATACTGATCACGCTGATCTTCTACCGGTTGCTGTTCCTGCCGTTGCCCGCGAGCGGCTTTACGCCGCCGTACTGGATCAACATGGGCGCGCTGGCGATCACCACTCTGGCCGGCAGCCTGATCGTGCTGCATGCACCGGCACATGGTTCGCTGGTCGCACTGATGCCGTTCGTGAACGGGTTCACCCTGTTCTACTGGGCCACTGCGACGTGGTGGATTCCGCTCCTGGCGGTCCTGCAGATCTGGCATCATGGTTTGCGTCATGTGCGGTTGCGCTACGGGATCGACGACTGGGACATCGTGTTCCCCCTCGGCATGTACACGGTTGGCACGCGTGCGCTGGCGTGGGCGCTCGACCTGGAGTTCCTGCGGGTGGTGTCGGATATTGGCGTCTACGTGAGCCTGCTGGCGTGGCTGTTCGTGGCCGTCGGCGCGCTGCGATACTGGTATCGCGGCATCGCTGCAGGGCGTCCGCTGGCGTGAGCAACGACGTCGGAGTCATTTGCAGCACTCTGTGCGTGACGAGCCGCTCGGCCGTGGTCATGCGCGGGCGGCGACGCTTCCGGGATGCTGACGCGGGTTTCGGTACGAATTGCGTACGGTGGATCCGCTTGGACCCTAACCCGTTGATTTTATGGCGCTCCCTACCGGATTCGAACCGGTGTACTAGCCTTGAGAGGGCTATGTCCTGGGCCTCTAGACGAAGGGAGCGGCGCAGTTTGGCCTGCTGATGAAGGGCTCACTGCAGGAGCGCGGTATTATAGGGATCGTTCGTCATTGCTCAAGCCGAAAGACTCAAGAATTGAATTTTCCCTCAGCGACTGTCGTGGCACCCACGGCAACCCCCCGGATCATCCCGAGGTCCGGCCACACGATATCCCGTTCCCACATCTCGCCGAACGCGCTGCGCGTTCTGTACAAGCTGAAGGATGCGGGTTTCATGGCCTTTCTGGTCGGCGGCTGCGTGCGCGACCTGCTGCTGGGCATCGAGCCCAAGGACTTCGATGTCGCAACCGATGCGCTGCCGGAACAGGTAAAGCGCCTGTTCCGCAACTGCCGCCTGGTCGGCCGCCGCTTCCGCCTCGCGCACGTCTTCTTCGGACGCGAGATCATCGAGGTCGCGACATTCCGCGCGGCCAGCGCGCCGCTGCAGGGCGAGGAGCCGCTGCCGGATGCCGATCCGGAGGACGGCGAAGCTCCCGAGCTCGATGACACCGACGTGCTGCCGCAGCTGGCACTCCTGCCGGATGCGGAAGAAGGCGACGTGGGCGGCGATACGCTCACCAACATCCCGGGCCTGATGGCGGGCCAGCCTTGCGAACGCGTCCTGGACGAGAGCGGACGCATCCTGCGCGACAACGTGTACGGGTCGATCGACGCCGATGTGTGGCGCCGTGATTTCACGTGCAACGCGCTGTATTACAACATCGCCGATTTCTCGATCTGGGACTATGTGGGCGGCAAGGAGGACGTCGAAGCGCACAAACTCAAGCTCATCGGGGACCCGGAGACGCGCTTCAGGGAAGACCCGGTTCGCATGCTGCGGGCGGCCCGCTTCGAAGCGAAGCTCTCCTTCGAGATCGATCCGGCGACCGCCGAGCCGATCTCACGCCTGGGGGAACTCCTGGGCGATGTGCCCCCGGCGCGGCTGTTCGATGAGACGCTCAAGCTTTTCCTGACGGGACACGGGGCGAAGAGCCTGCCGGTCCTGCGGCGCAGGGGCCTGCTCGGCAACCTGCTGCCGAGCGTCGAGGCGTACCTGGCTTCGCACCCGGGAAGCCTGGTGGAGAAGCTGCTGGCACAGGGGCTCAACAACACCGACGCCCGTGTCGTCACGGACAAGCCGGTCACGCCGACATTCCTGTTCGCACTGCTGTTGTACGGGCCGATCGCGGGCATCATCGAATCGATGCCGCCGGAGCGCTGGCACGAGCTCGCGACCATCCTCGAGGCTTGCGACAGGGCCGCGCGCCAGGCACAGGCGAATATCGCCATCCCGAAGCGATTCACGCTCGGGGTGCGCGAGATGTTCGCCCTCCAGCCGCGCCTCGAGCATCCCAGGGGCCGGCGCGCGCTGCGCTCGCTCGAGCATCCCAGGTTCCGTGCCGCCTATGACCTGCTGCTGCTGCGCGCCGAGTTCGGCCTGGCGGCGCAGGAGATGGCGCATTGGTGGACCCGCCTCCAGGAGGTGTCCGCCGAGGAGCGCGCCAACATGGCCGATGCCCTCACCGGCCAGGCCCAGCGCCCGGAGGGGCAGCGCCGGGGCGGCCGGCGCCGCCGGCGCCGGCGTCCTTCCAGCGGCGCTGCCTGACGGGCTTTCGCGATGGACATCTGGCAGCCCGCTTACATCGGGGTGGGCGGCAATCTCGGTGACCCCCGTTTGCAGGTCACGCGGGCCTTCACTGCCGTCGGGAACATTCCCGGCACGCGTGTGGTGTTGACGTCGCCCCTGTACCGCTCGCGGCCGTTTGGTCCGGTGGCGCAGCCGGATTTCGTCAATGCGGTCATCGCAGTACTGACGCAGCTCGAGCCAGGGGAGCTGCTGCGACGGCTGCGCGCCATCGAACGGGAGTTTGGCCGGCCCGAGCGCCACGAGCGCTGGGGGCCGCGGGTCATCGACCTGGATGTGCTGGTGTACGGGCGCGAGCTTCGCCAGGACGAGCTCCTCACCCTGCCGCATCCCGGGATAGTGGAGCGCAATTTCGTTCTGTATCCTCTGGCGGACATCGCCCCGGACCTGGAGGTGCCCGGGCTCGGCCGCGTGTCCGGGCTCAGGAGCCGGATCACGGCCGAGGGCCTGGAAAGAATGCCGTGATGGGCGCATGAACAAGAACACCGGGCCGGCGCATCAATTCATTGTCGTGGAAGGGCCGATCGGGGTCGGCAAGACCAGTCTCGTGCGCCGCCTGTGCGAGAGCCTGGGCGCCGAGGCGGTGCTGGAGCAGGCGGCCCAGAATCCGTTCCTCGAGCGCTTCTACCGCAACCCCCGCGCCGGGGCGCTGCCGGCGCAGCTGTATTTCCTGTTCCAGCGCGCACAGCAGCTTGCCTCGCTGAAGCAGCAGGACCTGTTCGCCCGCGTGCGGGTGGCCGATTACCTGTTGGAAAAGGACCGGCTGTTCGCGCGCGTGACGCTCGATGACGCGGAGTACTCGCTGTACGAGCAGGTGTACGCCAAGCTCGACGTCCAGGCTGCAAAGCCCGATCTCGTCGTCTACCTGCAGGCGCCGGTCGATGTGCTGCTGGCGCGGATTGCGCGGCGCGGCATCGATTACGAGCAGCACATCGAGGGCGCGTACCTGGAACGCCTCAACGAGGCCTACGCCCGTTTCTTCCATGAATACGCGGCGGCACCGCTCCTCATCGTCAACGCGGAATCGATCGACCCGATCAACAACGCCTCGGATTTCGAGGAGCTGCTCGCGGCCATCGGCCGTATGAAGCGCGGACGCCTTTACTACAACCCGCTGCGCAGCCGCGGCATCTAGCTTCGGACCGGCCGCAACAGCGTTCGATGCACGCGTCTCACCTTTTGCGGCCCGTGCAGGGCGAGGCTACAATCCGCACCCCCCGCACATGCAAACCGTCTCAAAAATAGCCGACGTGCGCGAGTGCGTCCGAGCCTGGCACCGCGAGGGCCTGCGCGTCGCGTTCGTTCCCACGATGGGCAATCTGCACCCCGGCCACGTCAGCCTGATCGAAGCGGCGCGCCGGCACGGCGATCGTTTCGTCGCCAGCATCTTCGTCAACCCCATGCAGTTCGGACCGAATGAGGATTTCGCGCACTACCCGCGCACGCCCTCGGACGACGAGCGCATGCTCGCCGCGGCGGGGTGCGATCTGATGTTCACCCCCGACGTCGCGGAGATCTATCCGAGCGGATCCGGCGCGGCGACCCGCATCGAAGTGCCACGCCTGTCGCGGATCCTGTGCGGGGAGTTCCGCCCCGGGCACTTCGACGGGGTGACCACGATCGTCGCGACGCTGTTTCACATCGTCGAGCCGGACGTCGCCGTGTTCGGCGAGAAGGATTTCCAGCAGCTCACGATCATCCGCCGCATGGCCGGGGATCTGTGCCTGCCGGTGCGGATCATCGGGGCCCCGACAGTCCGCGATGCCGATGGGCTGGCGATGAGCTCGCGCAATCAGTACCTGACTGCCACCGAGCGTGGCGTCGCGCCCGTCATCTACCAGACATTGCAGGAGGCCGCACGCCGGCTGCGGGCAGGTGAGACGGACTACGTGCAGATCGAGCGCTGGGGAATCCGTGCGCTCGAGAACCGCGGCCTGCGTCCGGATTACTTCGTGGTCCGCACCCTGCAGGACCTGTCGGCTCCGGCGCCTGGCACAAGGGAGCTCGTAGTCCTCACGGCCGCGCGCCTGGGCAAGGCGAGGCTGATCGATAACATCCAGGTGGACACGTCCGCTCAGGCAACCGGGCGCGCGCCCGTCTGAGCATCGGCGGCGGCATCGGCATGGCGCCGCAAGGCCCATTCCACGTGCTCGCGCACGAGGGCTGACGGATCCGCGCGCCGCGCGTTCAGCGCCGCGATCACCTCGGGCGAGGCCGGAGCATTGCCGAGCGCAACGGCAAGGTTGCGCGACCACTGTTCGAATCCGATGCGATAGATTGCCGATCCGCGCATGCGCTGGTCGAATTCCGACGCCGTCCATGCAAACAACTCGTGCAGGCGCGTGCTGTCGAGGCCGTGGCGTACCTTGAAGTCGGGGTGCGCGGCCGCGCGTGCAAACTTGTTCCAGGGACACACGAGCTGACAGTCATCGCAGCCGTAGATCCGGTTACCGAGCGCGCTGCGCAGCGGCTCCGGAATCGACCCCTTGTACTCGATGGTCAGGTAGGAGATGCACCGGCGGGCGTCGAGCTGGTATGGCGCCACGATCGCCGAGGTGGGGCACGCGGGGATGCACGCGCTGCAGGATCCGCAGTGCGCGCTGGCGGGCTCATCCTCCGGCAGAGGCAGGTCGGTCAGGATCTCGCCCAGGAAGAACCAGGAGCCGGCATCGCGCGCGATCACGTTCGTGTGCTTGCCGATCCACCCGATGCCCGCCTCCCGGGCGAGCGCCTTCTCCAGCACCGGGGCGCTGTCCACGCAGACCCGGTATCCGAACTCGCCGACGCTGCGGGCCAACTCGCCCGCCAGCTTCGCCAGCGCCGGACGCATGACCTTGTGGTAGTCGCGGCCGAGCGCGTAGCGCGACACGTAGGCCAGCTGCGGATCGGCCAGGGTGGCATTGGCGTCGGCAGCCTCGCCGGGCCAGTAGTCCATGCGCAGGCTGATCACGCGCACGGTGCCGGGCACCAGCTCCTGGGGGCGGCTGCGCAGGGTCCCGTGGCGCTGCATGTAATCCATCTCGCCGTGCCGGCCGGCCTCGAGCCAGCGCAGCAGGTGGCGTTCGTCCTGCGGGATACCGATCCGGCTGACGCCGGCGTGCGCGAAACCGAAGCGGCGGGCCAGCGAGTGCAGCTCCCGCTTGGCCGCTTGCAGATCGATCGTTGCGGGCGTCAGGTCCATGGCGTGTCACCGCTGTCAGTATAATCAGCCGATGGCGCTCCCGTTCGCGTTGTACTCCACCGCCCAGGTCCGGGCCATCGATGCTCACGCCATCGAGGTGCTCGGCATTCCCGGGTACACGCTCATGAAGCGGGCCGGCGAGGCCGCGCTTCGCTACCTGCGCCAGCGTTGGCCCACTGCGCACCGGATCGTGATCGTGTGTGGCGGCGGCAACAATGCCGGAGATGGTTATGTGCTGGCGCGTTTTGCGCAGGCTGCCGGGCTCACGGTCGCGGCACTTTCGGCGGTGGACCCGCAATCCCTGAGAGGGGCGGCGAAGCAGGCGTTTGAGGACTTCAGGGCGAGCGGTGGATCCATCCGGCCCTTCGCGGCGGACCGGCTGGGTGAGGGGGACGTCGTCGTCGATGCGCTGCTCGGCACAGGGCTGCGCGGAGGCATCAGGGCCGATCTCATGGACGTGATCCGAGAGGTCAATGCTTCGGGCAAGCCTGTTTTTGCACTCGATGTGCCGTCCGGGCTGGACAGCGATACCGGCGTGCCGCACGGGGAGACCATCCGCGCCGACTGTACGGTCACGTTCGTCGGCCTGAAGACGGGTCTGTTCACGGGAGAGGGGCCCGAGTACGCCGGTACGGTGAGCTTCGATGACCTGGAGCTCGCACCGCCGGATGCGACAACGTTCAGGCCCCGGCTGGAGCGCATCGGCGAAGGCGCCATCCAGGAAGCACTGCCGCGCAGGCGGCGCGCGGCCAACAAGGGGGACTTCGGCCGGGTCCTCATTGTCGGCGGCGGTCCGGGCATGCCGGGCGCAGCCCGCCTGGCCGGGGAGTCCTGCCTGCGTGTGGGCGCCGGGCTGGTCACCGTGGCGATCGCCCCGGAGAATGTGCCGGCCATCGCGGCCGGCCGCCCCGAGCTCATCTGCCTGCCTCTCGTGGAGGCTCATGCGCTGCTGGATGCCGTGAGCCGTGCGAACGTCATCGCGATCGGACCGGGACTGGGCCGCTCCAGCTGGGCGAGGGAAGCCCTGGAGATCGTGCTGGGCTGCCACCAGCCGCTGGTGGTCGACGCGGATGCGCTGAATCTGATTTCCGAAGGGCACAGCCGGGCGCGCGACAACTGGATTCTGACCCCGCATCCGGGCGAGGCAGGCCGGCTGCTGGGCGTCGCCACGGAGGAGATCCAGAATGACCGGCTCACGGCGCTGGACCGGCTGGTTGAAAAGTATGGCGGCACGGTGGTCCTCAAGGGCGCCGGCACGCTGGTGGGCTCGCGGGGCCGCACCCCAGGCCTGTGTGAGCGCGGTAACCCCGGAATGGCGAGTGCGGGAACCGGCGATGTACTGACGGGCGCCATCGCCGGCATCCTCGCGCAGTGCGGGGACACCTGGCTCGCGGCGCGAGTCGGAGTACTCGTGCATGCAATGGCTGGAGATGCGGCGGCGCGCGGGGGTGAGCGGGGGCTCCTGGCAAGCGACGTCGCCCGCGAGCTGCACAACTGCGTCAATCTCTGACAGGTTGCCGCGCATGCGCAGTGTTGCCGCGAGTGCGGAGGCAATGGAGACATTTGGCAGGCGGCTTGCCAGGAGCCGTCCTCCCGGGCGTGGGCTGCTCGTCGTCGAGCTCTCCGGCGACCTCGGCGCCGGCAAGACCACCCTCGCGCGCGGATTCCTGCACGAGGCCGGCGTTCTCAGGCCAGTGCGAAGTCCCACCTACACGCTCGTGGAGTTGTATCCGCTCGAAGACACGACGTTCCTGCACCTGGACCTGTATCGCCTCGAGGAGCCTTTGGAGCTCGAGAACCTGGGGCTGCGCGAATGGGCGCAGCCCGGCTTCCTGTGGCTGGTGGAGTGGCCCGAGCGGGGCCGGGGAAGCCTGCCGCAGCCGGACCTGTGCGTGACCCTGCGCGCCCGGCCGGAGCGGCACCTCATCGAGGTTCACGCCCGCTCTGCACCTGGCGAGACCTGGCTGGCGCGGCTGGAGGCGCTCGAAGAAAGTTGAAATCGCAGCGCCGTCGCCGTAGATTATACGGCAGCTTAAGCTGCGAAGCCCATGATAAAAAAGGTCTTTTGGCTCGGTGCATTCCTGCTGCTGCTCACTCGCGTGCCCCTGTGCGTCGCCGCGGGCGCGCAATTGCGCAGCATCGATGTGCACTCCTCCGCCAAGGCCGCACAGGTGACGCTCGTCATGAGCGGCACGGCCGCCAGCAAGGTATTCACGCTCCGCAATCCCGAGCGCCTCGTCGTCGACTTTACCAACACGAGGCTGGCCAGCGGTGTCAGGACGCCCGCAGGA
>Ga0070679_100002828_pt1 | contig 15789 bp, 16 predicted proteins | sample KBSC63BmetaG_FD_65652 | JGI IMG/M metagenome (GOLD analysis project Ga0070679, IMG submission 65652) | Corn rhizosphere microbial communities from Kellogg Biological Station, Michigan, USA - KBS C6-3B metaG | ecosystem: Host-associated > Plants > Roots > Rhizosphere | place: USA: Michigan... | reverse complement strand
GGTTTGGGATTGCGCTCTACAACAACTTGCTGCCTAACCTAACCGCCGGATTGCCGCAGAGCGCATTCGAGCAATAACTTCAACAGAACTTCAGCACTACTAACGTAAGCTCAACCATATGAATGATTACGAATACAGCCAACAAGAAGCGAAGACCGACTTTCTTAAAACCGGGGCACCTAAAGTATTGCTCGCACTGAACGCAATTTTAGCGCTTGCGTATTTTCTTGTACTCACGCTGCTGTTCCCTATCGGCAACATGACGCTGTTCGTGCTGTTGGTTGTCGGCGAAGTCTTCCACATTTGGCAAGTACTTACGTTTCTCTACACCGTATGGAATACCGAACACGCCTTTGTGCAGGATAAAAACTTTCAGCCGCCGGTTGACGTGTTTATTACTGTTGCCGGCGAGCCGGTGGAGTTGGTAGAGCGGACCGTGCGAGCCGCGCTGGCGATGGAGTATCCAAACTTTGAAGTGCATATATTAAACGACGGCTATGTCGCCAACAAAGAAAATTGGCGCGACATTGAGGCGCTTGCGCACCGCGTTGGCGCACACTGCATTACGCGCACCGTACCGGGCGGCGCTAAAGCCGGCAATATAAACAACGCGCTGCGCCTTACGCACAACCCGCTTGTTGCCATATTCGATGCCGACCATGTGCCGCATCGCTCGTTTTTGGCAAAAACCGCAGGCTATTTTGTCGACCAAGCAGTTGGTTTTGTGCAAACCCCGCAGTTTTACAAAAACTATAAGGAAAATTATCTCACTAAAAGTTCCTGGGAACAGCAAGAGCTTTTCTTCGGTCCTATCTGCAAAGGCAAAAATCGCCTCAACGCCGCAACCATGTGCGGCACCAACATGCTTATTTCACGCGAAGCGCTCGATATCGTGGGCGGCATGTGCACCGAGTCTATCGCCGAAGACTTTGTGACAGGACTTTTCATGCACGCTAAAGGGTACAAGTCGGTCTACGTGCCCGAAGTGCTGGCAGAAGGATTGGCCACCGAAGATTTGCTCAGTTACTCTAAGCAGCAGTTCCGTTGGGCGCGCGGTGCTTTAGATGTGCTCTTTCGCTATAACCCACTTTTTATGCAGGGGCTTACCTTCGCGCAAAAAATCCAATATCTTTCGTCAGCAAGTTTTTATCTCTCGGGCGCGTTTATCGTCATTGATGCCATGCTGCCGATACTATACCTCTACACCGGTATCGTGCCGGTACGCATTGATGGCATGCTTCTTGCGGCGGTATTTCTGCCATATATCTTCTTCACGCTCTATATCATCCAGCGCACGTCCAACTTTACGTTTACTTTCCCTTCGCTCGGTTTCTCGATGGGTGCGTTTAACATCCATCTTAAAGCGCTTTGGAAAGCCGCGACATTCCAAAAGTCGGGTTTTACCATTACCGAAAAAACAAAAACAAGCGGCAACTTCCTGCCGCTGGTTAAATGGCATATCGCATACATTGCCGTTGCGGCGCTCGGTATTCCGTTTGCACTTTACCGCGAAGGATTCTCCGCTTCGCTCATTAACAACGGCGCATGGGTCTTGTTGACTTCGATCATATTCGTACCTCTTATTCGCGCTGCACTACCCGACCGCACCGATGTTGAGCCAAGCCACTCATCCAATATCCGCCGCCCCGTAACCGCTACGAACTATGGCCGAGCTCACCTTAACTAACACCGCCACGGCAGTGTCCACTCGAAGCGCACGCGCGTTTAGTTTTGGGACTTTTTTGGCACTCGCGGTGCTAATGCTGATTCCAGTCGGCCTTTCGATTGCCTTTTTCTCCGGACAAAGTTTGCGCCTCGACGAAGCGCAGAGCCTTTGGCAAAGCAGCCGCGACGTTGCGCATATTTTGACGCTTGTCTCCCAAGACGTACACGTGCCGCTCTACCACCTGATGCTCCACTTTTGGCGCATTTATTTTGGCAACACTGTTGTTGTCGCGCGCGACATGTCGCTTTTGTTTTACATCATCTCTATTCCGGCGCTCTACTTTTTAGGCAAGCTCGCCTATGGCCGCACCGTTGGGTTGTTTGCGGCGTTTCTCTTTTCTATCTCGCCGTTTATGAATTGGTACGGCAACGAGATCCGCATGTACACGCTCTTTACTTTTTTTGTCATCCTTAACCAGTACTTCTTCCTCAAAATTCTTAAAAGCCGCGAACACAACGACCATGTATGGGCGCTCTATACGCTCACAGCGCTCTTTGGCGTGTTCTCGCACTACTTCTTCTTTCTTAATCTCGCTTCGCAGGCGGTGTTTTACTTTATTCGCCACAAGCAATTTTTGCCCGGCTCATTCAAAAGATTCTTTTTTGCCGTGATCATTGTTGTCGTGGCTTTTGTACCGTGGGGGCTCTACGTGCTCCACCAAGGCCAGGCGGGCAACCAAGAGCCGCTATTGGCGGTACCGACAACGGTCAACCTCTTTAGCACCGTGTCGCAATTCTTGTTTGGTTTCCAAAATGACAACATCAACACCGTGCTTCTTTCGCTGTGGCCTATCACAGTCCTCTTTGGCCTTCTCTCGCTCCGCAAGCGAAGCGGCAGCGTACGTGCGCTTCAAACCGAATACTTCCTTATTACAGTTATAGTCTCGGTCGCCATAGCCTTTGTCGGCAGCTTTATCGTAGCGCCGGTGTTTGTGAGCCGCTACCTCATATTTACCGTACCTTCAATTTATCTTTTGCTCGCAAGCCTATTTGAAAGTTACGGCCCGCAGCCGGCGCGCATCGCGCGCTATGTGCTTGCGGTATTGATGCTCGTTACCCTCGGCGTCGAAATAATAAGTCCGACGACGCCGGTCAAAGAAAATTACAAATCGGCTACCGACTATCTTAATTCGCACGTTACCGCGCAAGATGTCGTGATACTCTCTGCACCCTTTACGGTGTATCCGGTCGAATATTACTATCATGGCGATGCGCCGGTGACGACGCTACCTATTTGGGATCAATACTCCTATGGTCCTATACCCGCCTACAATGCTTCGCAGTTGCCGGAGCAAGTTAAGCAAACAACTGGTAGCAGCCAAAACGTGTACTTGCTCTTAAGTTACAACCAAGGATACGAGAGTGACATCAAAAATTATTTTGAAAGCCGCTACCAAAGGTTGTACCAGCAAACGTACTCCGACGACTTAACGCTCTATGTCTACAAACTGCGCTACGACACTACACAATCAGCTGTAACAGTACGGTAGAAGCAGAAATAAAAAAGCTGCCAGAAAATGGAGAGATGAACACGACCCCAACTCCCTTTTCTGGCACTTTTTATTTTTAGTTTTCCTTAATGTGCGTTTTGTACTAGTTGCAGCGCGTAGTCTGGCCACCACTGTCCCGCTGAAGGGCCGCCGTTGCAGTTGCCGTCAGATTCGCCCGGCGTCTTTATCCAGAGGAAGGCATCGACAATCGAGTTGCCGGTACTAAGCGTCGGCTTCTGCCCTATCGCCATGCCCGAAGGGTTGCACCACTGTCCGTTAGAGCCGTTGCCGTTGCGCGAAGTGTCTACCACAAAGTGTTTGCCACCTGTTTGTGAACTAATTTGCTGGCCGTACGAGATTTCGTTGGTGGTTGCATCGAAGTTAGATACGTCGAGCGAAAAGCCGTCCGCTTGCCTCACGTTCGCCTTCTGTAAGTTTGACGCCATCGTTGAGGCATCTATCCAGTTTGCGTGGCCGGCATCAATGTACACCTTCGTGTTGGCGTTTGCTTTTAGTGCTGATACCGCACCGGAGAGGAGTGAAAGACGTGTCGCTTGGTCAGCCGATGAGAGGCAGCCAATTTCGGCGAGCGCGTCGGGTTCAAGGATTACAACCGCTTTGTTGCTGCCGATCGCGTTTGCAAATGCGCCAATCCACGACTGATATCCTGAAGGGCTGTTAGAGCCTCCCGAAGAATAGCCGCCGCAGTCGCGCGCCGGAATGTTGTACGCAACCAAGACCGGCGTTTGATTTTGCGCTGCCGCTGCCGCAACGGTGCCGTGCACGGCGCTCCAGATGTCGCTGTTCCAATTGCCGAACCAGGATGCAGTAGGTTCTGAAGCAAGAAGCTTCATTTCGTCGGCAGCGGCGCCACTCATGCCCGCCTCTTGCTTTGCCGCATCCGAGTTCGGATCAACATACAGCGAAGAAGAGTTATTAGTCGATGCCGAAACGTTTACGCTTGCAACAACGGGTTGCGGTGCAGGCGTAGTGTTTGAAGTTACGTTATTGGTCTTGCTGCTAAACACTTTTACCAGCGCTAATTGTGCATGTACCGGATCGGGATCGGTAGTTGCTGCAGGTGCAACAGTCGGTGTGGGTTGCAGCGCTATCGAATTGTTGAGCGGATTTTGTCCAGATGTCGCAACAACTTGCTGCTGTGGTTGCGCGGTCAATAAAACCGGCTGGCCGTTGTCGATGTAGACCTGTTCTTGTTGTTGAGCGATCACGTTGCCGTTTTGACGGGCGATAAAGTTGACCGTGTAAGGGCCAGCACCGTGCCAATTCCAACTAGATACATTCACACTCGCCTCCTTGTGCGGATAGTCGGTCGAGTTGTCGTTCATCGGGTTCCATTGGCCGTTGTCTACCTGCCAAAACATCTCGTACTGCGAAACATCAAGGCCGCTGACTTGCGCCTTAAACGGCTGCATGCCAGTGACATGTGCGCCGGACGTGGGCCACCATACATTGACAGGAGTAGATTCTGCCAACGTGCCAAGCGGTGCAACACCGCCGAGCATAACTACTAATGCTACGAATAAAGTGAAAGGGATTATTTTGTGACGTGTCTTCATGACCACGATCAATTGTATGGATGTGTGTTTATTGACCGCAACAAATATGAGTCCTGTTATGAAGAAGGGGTGAAATGTTATTGATCTACAAAGGCAGATTTCTTCATACAGGTTAATGGGCATTTCATATTCGGTAAGATCAAGCTCAACCGTAGGTTGGAAAAAAGCTGATTTTAGGCTACAATCGGCTTTGTTTCCCTTGCCCGTATCAGACGGGTGAACAATGCGGGAGTAGCTCAATTTGGTTAGAGCGCTGCCCTGTCACGGCAGAGGTTGCGGGTTCAAGTCCCGTCTCTCGCGCACGAGCAACAAAAGCCCTTCGGGGCTTTTTTGCTTGGCACATTAGCTCATTATGCGTGTATAATGGCCGGAGGGCTTTTAATTTTTATGAAAAGACCAAGCTTGGGATTTACACTTATAGAATTGCTGATCGTCGTAGCTATTATCGGAATTTTAGGCGCTATTGTGCTTACCGCGCTTGGAGGAAGCAGACAAACAGCCAATGACACCGCTATAAAAACCTATACCGGCAACATGCAAGGTGCGATTGGGCTATATCTGCAAAATAACGGCGACTATGGGACAACTTACGCTTCCAATCTCTGTCCCACTTCTGCTAACTCTTCGGTATTTTATAGTGACCCGGACACCCGGACTTTTATTGCGGCGCTCAATGCAAAAAATGGCAACAAAACCAAATGCGCTGCCGGGAATCCTTCAGCGTCGGGCAACGCAACAAGTTTTGCTGTAGCCTCGCCTGTCAGCTACACTTCGCAATACTGGTGCGTAGACAGCACAGGGATTGCAAAACTATCCTACGGCGGCGACTTTCTTACGCACATCATTGCGTATGTAATACCGTACGCTTATGCGGCGATCCCTGCAGGACCCAACTTGGGCGGAGGATCAGGTGCCGCGGCCAAGTGTCCATAAATACGGCTGCTTTCTTCTTAAGTATCCGTGTTGAAACTAAAGGATAAAAATGCTATTTTGAGCACACCTTGTCCATCGTGGCAAAGCATGTCGGCGTAGCTCAGGTAGTTAGAGCATGGGACTCATAAACCCAAGGTCGAAGGTGCAAGTCCTTCCGCCGACACACAAAAAGTTAGAGCAGCAGTTTTTTACGAATGATGTGTGCGCAGCGTATGGTACACGTGCGCATAGGCAATCAAGGTCATTGGGATAGTGATCAAAAGACCAACCAAAAGGAGTATCGCGCCCAAAATATTGAGAAGGCCGAGCACGATCATAAAGCCCAAGAGCCACCATTTGCGGCCTTCGGTAATTTTGGCAGAGATGCGCAAGCTGTCAGTGATCTCTTTTGGATTTTCCAGAATAATAAAGCGAACGAAAAAGTAACGCAGGCCAAAGTATATCGCAAACACCGCGCCAACTGCTATTACCGGCACCATGACAACCGCCACAGCAACGCCGTGTAGTATCGTCACCAACACCAAAGAAATAATGAGCGCAATAACGATCGGCACGATAGTCACGAGCCCCGCGAGCAAACTGGCAGCGATGTAGGAAATGCCAAGCGAGAGCGACGGCATGATGTCGCGGTACCCGGTATGCTCCCCTTTTGCGATCTTGAGTCCGATGTTGGTAAATCCGATGCCAAGCGCAATACCTATCACGATAAGTACAAGCGTTGCGAGTCCGCCTTGGAGCGTATCGCCAATTGTTTTTGAAACGATTGACTGCGCCACTTGCACTGCAAACAGGGTTAACAAAACCTGAAAGATAAGCATGCTATGCGCGCGCGTTTTTTGCCAGCCAAATCTAAGCGCGTCTCCTATTGAAATGTGGTGTTCCATAGATACTTATAATAATACCACCGCAAAAATATGCTAACGCTCAGCTTGTAAAACGCCCATATATGCAGTATAGTTTGGGTCTATAGCGGGGTGGAGCAGTAGTAGCTCGCCAGGCTCATAACCTGGAGGTCGCAGGTGCAAGTCCTGCCCCCGCAACAAGTGGTGCGTTAAATAAAATTAAACTCTTCGAACACGCGGCGGTACTGGTCTACGGTTGCGCGCGCTTCCCTCTCGGTCAGCACATAGTCGCCGCCATGCGCGATAGTGTTGCGCGTTTTGTGCGCCGTCCACGCCAAGTCGAGCGTCGTAAATTGTATCGGGTTGGCATCTTTAAGCATCTCGCCTATAGTGCCGCCGCGGTACCCTTGCATCTGAAGTACTCCTGAAAGCATAATGTCCGCTTCCATAATGGCGCGACGCCAGTCGTTTTCGTTTGCAGAGTTTACCAAAGACACCACATGCTCCCACTGCGTATTTTTTACTTGCACCATAGGCATGCGCTCTTCAGCGACTATATCCTCTACATGCTGACGCGCATGCCAGCCGGCATGTTCCACTTCTACCAGGCGGCGATAGCAGTACACAACGCCGATAAGAAAAAGAACGGTGCATATAGTGCCGATCCAGATGAGCCGGCTCATCAGTTCGGCCGTTTCTACCGGTACGCGCGAAATATCAATACTGCCGCTATAGCCGGTAAAGACTCCATAGACGAGCAGGATAAAGTACTCCAGGTTAAGAAAGTGGATGTATTGCACGCTCTTATTATAAATTACTTTTATTAAAGCAACTTACCGATTTCAAACAGCGAGTCGTCAGCGCCGTGCGCGGCGGTTAGCTGTAAACCTATTGGAAGCGGCACGCCCTCCCTTATGACCGTGCCCATGGGCACGCTGATGGCCGGATTGCCGGTAATGTTTGCGGTAACTGTAAAGATGTCGAGCAGATACATCGAAAGCGGGTCGGACTTTTCGCCGATTTTAATTGCCGGGCACGGTGTCGTTGGCATCGCGATTGCGTCAACGCCCGCTAGCACATCGGCAAATTCTTTCGTCAATTTTTCGCGCGCGGCAAGCGCTTTGCCATAGTAGGCGTCGTAGTAACCCGAAGAAAGTACGTACGTGCCGAGCATAATGCGGCGGCGCACCTCAGGGCCAAACCCTAACGCTTTAGATTTTGCATAATCTTCAAACAAACTGTCGCCTTTAACTGAAAGTCCGTAGCGCACGCCGTCAAAGCGCGCGAGGTTTGCCGATACTTCGGCGGGCATGATCACGTAGTACACCGACAGTGCCAACGCAGCTGACGGGATTTCGATATCAACCACTTCGTAACCTTTGGCCTTCAAACTTTCGAGTGACTTTTCAAATGCCGCGAGCACATCGGGCTCGACTCCCTCTTTTAGGAGATGGCGCGGCACACCAATCTTCTTTTTAGAATTTGTTTTTGGATATGTGGCATCAGAAATCGAAGTACTATCGAGATAATCCTGGCCTTTAATCACGTCGAATAGTAGTTTTGCATCGTCTACCGTTTTAGTAAGCGGTCCGGCCTGGTCGAGCGATGAGCCCATGGCTATTAAGCCCGATCGGCTTACCGCGCCATAGGTGGGCTTAAATCCTACTAACCCGCAAAACGCCGCCGGCTCTCGAATGGAGCCGCCCGTGTCGGTGCCGATTGCGCCCAAGCACATATGGGCGGAAACGGCAGCGGCACTTCCGCCCGATGATCCGCCCGGTGCGCGCGAAGGATCAACCGGATTTTTGGTCGGCCCAAAAGCAGAATTTTCGGTCGAGCCGCCCATCGCAAACTCGTCCATGTTGGTGCGGCCCAAAAATACGGCGCCCGCGTCTTTTAATTTTTTAATTATCGTCGCGTCGTACGTTGCGACGTAGTTTTCGAGCATTTTTGAAGCTGCCGACGCTTTGCGCCCTTCAATCAAGACGTTGTCTTTGATGGCAAGCGGGATGCCAAGCAAAGGATGACTCTCCCCCGCTTTACGGCGCGCATCTGCACTTTCAGCTTGCACAATCACGTCTTCAAATACTTCCAAAAAAATATTCAGATCTTTATTTTTTGCTTCGATTTCTGCAAGACAGGCGCGCGCCAGATCTACCGCCGTGATTTCACCGGTTTTAAGTTTTGTGCCGGCTTCGGTAATAGTTAATTTATTTAATTCTGGCATAGTCTCTTATATTGAACTTTGATTTATCAAAGTTATTCGTCTTTCTGAATAATCTTTCTCACCACATTAAAATTCCCTTCGCGCTTAGGAAACTCCCCGCGCAGTGCTTCTTCTTTGCCGGCCATGATATCGTCGCTTATACGCACTTCGTCTTGGCGCATCACATTGTGCACGACACCTACTTTAGGAGTCGCATCATCAATAGCAACTGCTGACACTTGTCCCACGTAGTCCAAAATATTTGAGATGTCTTTTTGCAGGCCCGCAACCTCCTGATCGCTGAGTTCTAATCGGGCCAACTCGGCCAATTTCTGCACCTCCTCCTTCGAAATCATGTTGCAATACTACCTTATTGTACGAGCTTTAGAAACTCCTCTTCGCTCATGACTTTAACACCCAACTCTTCGGCCTTTTCAAGTTTTGAGCCGGCCTCTTCGCCCGCAACAACTGCATATGTGTTTTTAGAAACGCTGCCAGATACCTCTGCGCCTAATTTTCGCAGCGCGCTTTTAGCCTCATCGCGACCCATTGTTTGCAAAGCACCTGTCAGTACAAATGTTTTGCCCGCCAAAGGCAGACTTTCAAGCTTTGCTTTGGAAGCGTAATCGGGGTTAGTAAGTTTGAGATGCTTCTTTAAACGCTCGAGTAGTTTTTTATTTTCAGAAAGATGGAACCAGTCGTAAATGGCGCGGCCAACCACTTCGCCAATGCCGTTTATAGCTTCAAAACTTTCTATCTTTGCTTCGGCAATTGCATCAATTGTTTTGAAATTCTTTGCAAGTAAAATTGCCGTTTCCTCCCCCACTTGCGGGATAGAAAGCCCGGTGATTAAACGCGCGAGCGCGGTATCTTTGGCAGCTTTTTGTATGGCTGCCAGTAATTTTTTGGCAGATACTTCTGCAAAGCCTTCGAGCGTTAGAAGATCGCCTTCTGTAAGCGTAAAAAAGTCGTCGAAGTGCGTCAGCAGCTTTTGCTCCATCAAAGCATCAACCGTGCTCGGGCCCAAGCCTTCGATATTGAGTGCGCCTTTGGAAGTAAAGTGGCGCAATTTTCGGCGCTCCTGTGCAAAAGAGTTTTTGTGGACACAGCGCCACGCCGCTTGACCTGGCACGCGCTCGATACTTCCATCGCCGCCGCACTCGGCGACATGCGTGGGCCATTTGTATGCTTTACTATTTTTTGGCCGCAACTCTGCAAGCACCTGCACAATGTCGGGGATCACATCGCCCGCTTTTTGCAAAATCACTGTGTCGCCCACTCGCACATCAAGGCGCTTTATTTCATCTTCGTTGTGCAAAGTGGCGCGGCTCACCGTTGAGCCGGCAACCGACACCGGGCGCAAATGTGCAACAGGGGTCAACACGCCGGTGCGGCCAATCTGTAAAACAATATCCTCGACAACGGTTGTTACCTGCTCGGCCGGGAATTTAAACGCAATGGCAAAGCGCGGCGCTTTACCGGTGTAACCCAGCTGCTCTTGCAAAGTATGCTCGTTTACTTTTACAACAATGCCGTCAATCCAGTAGCCAAGCGATTTGTTTTTAGACTTCCATTTGTTCCAGTACTCAATTACCTCGTCTATCGAGCCCATCAATTCGAAGTGCGAATTTACTTTAAAACCCAAGCCTTGGAGATATTTTAATTCTTCAAACTGCGTTCCGGGCAGACGCTCCGAAGTTTGTGCGACGTCATATATAAAAGTATCCAGACCGCGCGATGCGGCAATGGTTGGATCGAGTTGCCTGATTGACCCAGCTGCGGCGTTGCGCGGGTTGGCAAACAAAGGCTCGTCGTCTTTTTTTCTTTGCTCGTTTGTTTTCTTTAAAGCGGCCTCCGACATCCACACTTCGCCTTCGACAATGCAATCGATGGGGCGCGTTAAACGAAGCGGTACTGAGTCTATGGTGCGTACGTTGTGCGTGACATCTTCGCCCACGATACCATCGCCGCGCGTTGCAGCAGTCTTAAGTACTCCTCTTTCGTAAGTCAGCACGACTTTAAGCCCGTCTATTTTTAACTCGCACACATAGGAAAGCTTGGAAAAATTCTTAACAAAGGAACTAGGGCTCTCGTTTATCTCTCCCTTTGCAGGGATTTTTCCGAGCCCCCTTTTCACTCGCGCGTCGAAGTCGCGTATGTCTTGCTCAGAAAATGCGTCATTGAACGACCACTGGGTAATAACGTGCTTAACTTTTTTAAATTGCGGCAGTGCCATACCCGCGACGCGCTGCGTTGGCGAGTCGGGTGTGGCAAGCTCCGGATACTCTTTTTCAATCTGAACCAACTCGTCTTTTAAAGAGTCGAGCGCCTCGGCAGAAATTTCTTCTTTATCAAACACGTGATACTGCCTGCGGTAGTGATGTACCGAGTCTTTTAGCTTTTCGTATCGCTCTTTTGTCTCCTTGGGGACCATTGCCCTAGTATAGAAGACTAGTAGTTGATCTGGAAGACGCGCTCAAGCTGCGTCACGCCCGCCACGCAGGTGTTGTAGCCGTGCGCCGTTACGGTCGTTGTGACTGGCGTACCTGACTTTACCACCTGTACAAACGCGCACGGCGTTTGGTTGTGGAAGGTAATGCCCGTTAAGTTGAAGGTAGTGGTTGCCGACGAGACGTTTGCAGACACCGCCCAGCCTGCAGTACTTGAAGTAACGTCAACGCCGTCGCAGACAAAGTTAGAGTTGGCGGGCGTCGCGGTCGAAGCGGATGAAGTCGCGAACACGCTGCCGTTGCTGTTACAGCCGGTACCGGTGCATTTGTTGTCCCAATACAGCGCGCACTCCCCCGCCGTGTCGGCGATGAACACCGCGTACTGCGACTGCGTCGCGGCGGACGCCAAGTCGATTTCGCGCAGGGTGATATCAAAAATTGCCGCGCCAATCGCAAGTGCCAAGCTTGATACCAACAGCGCGTAAAAAAGCGCAAATCCTTTATTGCCAGTCATAGATGCTTTCATACACTTGTATAGCGTGCGCTGCCGGGTCATTCCATCCTATCCCGACAGTTATGTCGGCTTCGTTTGGATTACAAGTACCGCTACACGATGGGTTGTATTTGATTGCTATTGTGCGCGTGTACGGTGTCGTAATGACGGTGCCGCCCGCAGAGGTGTAGCTGTAATGGCTGGCCGAAGTATCAAAGTTAATTGCCGAGCACGTGCCGGCGCACGAGGAGGCCGTGCCCGCAAAATCATCAATAGTGCACGTTGCCGACCCGTCGGTGCTGATGCACGGCGTCAGATCAACTGCACCAGCGCCCGCGAGCCACGAACCTGCCGGGCAGCCGCCCGCGCTGGGCCCTGCCGTGAGGCAGTGCGTGTCGCGTACGTAGCGGATGTACTCGATAGCGTCCTGCGCCAGGTTAAACGCCGTGTCCTGGTCTTTGGCCGTAATAGACGCCTGCAAGCCTTTTTGCGCGATAACCATCGGCCCAACGAGCGCAATAGAAAGCAGCAAGATAGCAGCGAGCGTCTCTACCAGAGTAAATCCGCGCTGCTTGCCTTTAGGCAAGCAAAATATAAGTAGAGTATTTTTGATTTTATAAATCATAAATGCGTTGTGTTGCGTCGGTCTGCATATAGAAGTTTGCCTGCTGCGTACCGCTTATGATAACGCTGCCGGTGACGGTCAAAAATACGGTCGGCTGTACGGTTGCACTTGCGCCCACTACCGTAAACTCGCCAGAGTTTATCACCAAGTCGGGCGACGTTATCGGAGTCCACGTAACGCCGTTGCTGGAGCGTTCGATGCAGCTGGTGTAGCCGGTGCCGCAGTTAGAGTTGGTAAGGTCAACCTGGTAATACACTTGCTGACCGGTTGCGTTTACAAAAGTAAAGTAGACATCGCCAAAGCTGCAGTCTTGCTGCGCGGTTATCGTACCGCCGGTGCCGCAGTGGTAGACGCTGCCGGTGCGTATTGCGCGCGACATGCTGTCGAGCGCAAAGGTAAGGTTGTCCATGCCGGACTTTACCGCTTCGGCGCGGCGGTCGGCGACAGAAAGCGAAAGCAGCGCGCCAAGTGCCATAGTCATAATGACGGCAAAGAGCGCTATGGAAACGAGCATTTCAATGAGTGTAAATCCTCTTTGCATAGTTAGCAGCCTACGGTGGTGCATACGTCTACCTCGCCTGTGGTCAATATATTAACGCGTTTGGTGTTGGTCGGATCGCCGTTGGCCTGCAAGCGGACATAGGCCTGGGTATAGGTTTCAACGGGTGCCGCTCCGCTTTGGCAGGCGTTGGCAGCAACATTGGTGGCGATGCAAGCGTCCGGATTGGGACGTTTAAAGACGATTGTCAGGTTGGTGGCAGTGCCAAGGCCAAGCGAGCGCGTCACGCTGCCGCCGACCACGACCGCGCCAAAGTCGCTTATGGAGTATCCCGTACCCAGCTGAAACACTTTGATTACTTCGTTGCTTTCATACTGGCCGTCATTATTAAGGTCGGCAAAAAGCGTGTAGGAGGTGAGCGTGCTGCTGTCAAAATACAAACCGTAAGCGGCTGCGTAGCAGCTGCCTTGCGTCGTGCTGTAAAAGCCGCCGGTACAGTTTACGGCGGCAGTCGTGGTGCCCAAGACCGACGTGCCGTACACCTGCGCCTGGCGCACCGAGAGCGCCACGCTGTACGCGAGCGATCTTAGCACCGTAGAGCTGTCAAAGCGGTTTTGCCGCACTAAAAAGACAATACTGATGATAACCATGATAGCCATCACCACGAGCATCTCGATAAGCGTAAAGCCCCTAGAAGAGCGTTTGGAGTGATGAGAAAAAATCGACATGGAAGAAGAATGCGAGCGCGGCGCCGAGTATGAGAAACGGCGCAAACGGCATCTCGCTCTTTATTGTATATCTAAAAAATCCTGTGCGGCCGGAAAATCTCGCGAGCGCGATTAAAGAAAGTCCTACGACCGCGCCTATCCAAAACGACAAACACAACGCGGTAAGGCCGGCAGAGAGTCCGAGCATCCACCCTAAACTTAACTCCAGGCCGCTGTCCCCCCACCCCATCCAGGTGCCGCGCGAAACAAGCGAGAGCAAAAAAAGCGGCAATGCCAAAATCGGCCCCGCCAAAACCTGCCAGAGTGTCGGGGCGGAAATAGCGAGCGTATCAAAAGAGACAAAAAGCGAAAGAAACGTGAGCGCCGCGAGCGCGCCAGACGCGCTCCAGGGTATGACCGTGTGCTTAAGATCGTAAAGCACTACAAACACCAGCATCATCCACACGGCAAACCACAAGAAAAATACGCCGCCGTGCGTAAGGTACACCAAAAGCGACACCAAAGCCGCCAGCAACTCGACCAGCGGATACTGCCAGGATATTTTTGCGTCGCAGTAGCGGCATCTGCCGCGCAAAAATAAAAATGAAATGACGGGAATAAGATCAATGCCGCTGAGCGCGTGTCCGCAGTGCATGCAGCGCGAGCGCCCGCCCATACCCCGCGGGCTAAAAAACTTTACGCCCGTGTTAAAACGAAAAGAAAGCGCGTTGATAAAGCTGCCGACTATCGCGCCGAAGAGGAACGCGCCGATTGCAAGGATGATATCGCTGCTTCCCACGATTAGTTAGTAACGTCGTAGCACTGGCTGTAGCTGCCCAAAGGCGGAGCGCTGCCGGACGTTTGGCACAAGATAATGCCACTGCCGTTAGTGGTCGTGACTACGCCGCCATTAAAACCAGGTACCGCGCCGGGGTTTGAGCAGTTGCTGCCGCCAGCGGGAGTTGCCGCGCCGTTAGCGTCGCGTATAAGAGCCGGATTAGTGGCGTCCTCGAGCCCTGCGCCAAGATGGTAGCCGATTGGTTTGCTCACCGTACAGTTGGTACTGCCAGCAGTGTTGTAAGAAGAATATGAGTACGGTGTTGCGTTGTCTCTTGGGTCATCCGGCACGACCGGCAGGTAGTTGTTAAGGCTGCCGCTGTAGATAGAGGTCGGGTATGAGCCGTTGTCGTTGTAGTAAGACTCCAGCGCCAGCTGGATAGTACGGATGTCGCTAATGCGTTTAGAATCGCGCCCCTTTGCGCGCGCCGAGTTGAGCGACACAGTAATGATTGAAGCCAAAATGCCGATGATGGCGATAACTACCAAAAGTTCGATGAGAGTGAAGCCGCGCTGAGATTTCATACAGATATTGTATCCTGCTTTTAGATACAGCCGGCAACTGGTATCGACGAGGTTGAACTTACTCTATACATTCCTGCAGCAGCGCCATTAAAGCCATTCTCAAGATAGGTGCAGATCTCATAGTTTTGCGTGTTGGGGATTTTGGGTGTTGCGCCTTGGTTAATGGTGCCTGTAGAACCCGATACTACATATTGGCAAGCAGATTTGCCGCTGGGGAGCCCTGGCGTACCCGCTGTATCACACACGTTTGCAGAATTGCCCGGATCTTTGTATTTAGAGAAATCAGGGAAAGTACAACTGGAAACGTCAGCATCGTCTGTGATGCAGGTAAGAAAAGGGGCTGCGGGATCTACGTCGCTTAACGCTATAGACTTACTCATTTCCTGTAAAGACGCAATGCGGTTGGCGTCGCGTCCTTTAGAACGAGCGCTGTTAAGAGACACGAGAACGATAGAAGCAAGGATGCCGATAATGGCTATTACTACTAAAAGCTCAATCAAAGTAAAGCCTCTTGCGGCTTGTTTATGCATATAGAACTAGTATACCCCTAACAAAAAATCCCCAACCGCAAGGCTGGGGATTTTTGAAACTTTGGACTTTACTTACGTTAGCACTGTGTAGTTGCTACTACACCACCACCTGTTGACGAACCAACCATGACCATTCCCCATGTACTAAGTGCGCCACCATAAGAGGCATTGCCGTTTTCGAGCACAGCGCAAATCTTCCAGTTTTGTGTCGTCGGAGCAACAGTATCTCCAGTAAAGCGATAGTTACAAGCAGCTGAGAAGGTACCGTTTGCAGTGCAAGCGGTAGCATTGCCACCTGGATTAGAATAGCCAGTAAGACCGCTCGCAGTGGTGTTGATAAGAGTACAGAC
>Ga0070679_100002823_pt1 | contig 15800 bp, 13 predicted proteins | sample KBSC63BmetaG_FD_65652 | JGI IMG/M metagenome (GOLD analysis project Ga0070679, IMG submission 65652) | Corn rhizosphere microbial communities from Kellogg Biological Station, Michigan, USA - KBS C6-3B metaG | ecosystem: Host-associated > Plants > Roots > Rhizosphere | place: USA: Michigan... | reverse complement strand
CCCGCGTACCCGCGGGCCTACGAGGGCATCAGCGCGCGCTTCACGTTCACCCGGACCGCGCACGGGTTCCGGGTCACCCGCGCGACGTACATCCCGACGAGCTGGAACGTGTACAGCCCCGGCAACCCGATCCGCGTGCGGCCGGTCGTGTCGTCGCTGGCGCAGGGGCACGGCGACCGTTCGCGACTGCTGGAGGCCCTGCACTGGACGACCCGGGCCGTCGACGGAGCCGACCCCACCGGCGACACGACTCCTGGACTTCGCCGGAACTGAGGGCCCTTCTAGGGTTTCATGGTCCCCGTGGACGAGGAGGTCGTCGCGCTGTACGACGACGGGGGACGTCCTCACGGGAGCGCCCCTCGTGCGGACATGCGCGCCCAGAACCTCCGCCACGGCGCCACCGGGGTCGTCGTCCGCGATCCCTACGGCCGCATCTACGTGCACCGGCGGACGCCGACCAAGGACGTCTACCCCGCGCACTGGGACTTCACCGCCGGCGGCGTCCTGCTCGCCGGGGAAGACCCGCACGAGGGCGCGGTCCGGGAGCTCGCCGAGGAGCTCGGGGTCACCAGCCCGATCGTGCCGCTCGGCGAGGCCGACTACGCCGACCAGCACACGACGTACCACGCCTTCCGCTACGAGACGACGTGGGACGGACCCATCACGCCCCAGCCCGAGGAGGTGGCGTACGGCGCGTGGCTGAGCCCCGAGCGCCTCCTCGACCGGCTGGCCGACCCCGAGATCCCGTTCATGCCGGACACGCGGGCGCTCTTCGGCGACTGGCTGCGTGCCCGGGTCGCCGACCACGGAGTCCCGCACGAGGGCTGGGACACCGTCGCCCGGGTGGCCGAGGGCCGGTGGCTCGACCGCATCCCACGCTTCCCCGACGCCGAGGAGCAGCTGCGCAACGAGGTGCGGCTGATGCCGCGGCTGGCGCCGCTCCTGCCGCTGGCCGTCCCGGTCCCGGTCGTGCTGGAGGAGTCTCCCCTGCGCGTCCGGCACCGGCTGGTCCCCGGCGACGTGGCCGTCGACGTGCCCCTGACGCGCGACGACGGCCGCCGGTTCGGCGAGTTCCTCCGGGCGCTGCACGACATGCCGGTCAACCGCTACGTCGAGTCCGGCATCCCCGAGCAGACCGCGGCCCGCGCCGAGCTGCTGAACACCCTCGAGCGCCTGCTCCACCGGGTGCTCCCCCTCCTCCCCGAGGCGCAGCGCGACGCCGGTCAGGCGCTGCTGCGGCGGGTGGCGCTGCCGACGCCGACGACCCTGGTCCACGGTGACCTCGACGCCCACCACGTCACCGTCCACGAGGGCCACGTCACCGGTGTGCTGGACTGGAAGGACGCCCGCGTGGCCGATCCGGCCGTCGACCTCGCCTGGCCGCTGTACGGCGGTCCCGAGGAGTTCGCCGAGGAGGTGGCGACGGCCTACCGGGTCACCGACGACGAGCTGGAGCGCGCGCTGGACTGGCACCGGCTCAGCCCCTGGTACGAGGTGCTCTGGGGCCAGGGACCCGGCGGGCCGGCGTACGTCGAGAGCGGCCTGCGTGGTGCCGTCGAGCGGCTCGACCTCGCCTCCACCTAGACGCCGAGGTCGCTAGCCGGGGGTCACCAGGCGGGACTCGTAGGCGAACACGACGGCCTGGACCCGGTCGCGCAGTCCGAGCTTGGCCAGGACGCGCGCCACGTGGGTCTTCACCGTCGCGATGGACACGAACAGCTCGGCGGCGATCTCGGCGTTGGTCGCGCCGGTGGCGACGAAGCGCAGCACCTCGAGCTCGCGCCCGGTGAGCCTGGTGAGCTCGTCGGGCAGGACGTGCGGACCTGAGCCGTCCGCACGTCGGATGAGCTCCGACATCAGGCCCTCGACGGCGACGTCGTCGAGGTGCAGCGTGAGCGGGGTACGCCCCGGCTCGGTCTCGGCGGCCGGCTCCGGCACGGCAGCAATCGGCATGGTCCACTCCCCCTGTACGGACACTCTGCGCACGCGGTGGTCCCCCCGGACGACCCTTCTGGCCTGGCAGCGTGCGCGCGCGACACCGCGCCGCGCAACCCCTAAGAGGGTGGAAAGGCCGGCCACGGACACTCGGCGCGCGACTGATTCGCAGTCTGGTTCGCGGGCAGGGTCATGGCAGGGGCATGGCAGGGTCAGGAGACGACGACCTCGATGCGCTGGAACTCCTTGAGCTCGGTGTAGCCCGTCGTGGCCATGGCCCGCTTGAGGGCGCCCACCAGGTTCATCGTGCCGTCGGCGACGCGCGAGGGGCCGAACAGGATCTCCTCCAGGGTGCCGACGGTGCCGATCTCCACCCGCTCCCCGCGCGGCAACGCGGCGTGGACGGCCTCGCCGCCCCAGTGGAAGCCCTGCCCCGGCGCGTCGCTGGCGCGCGCGAACGGCGAGCCGATCATCACCGCGTCGGCGCCGCAGGCGATCGCCTTGGCGATGTCACCGCTGCGGCCGATCGAGCCGTCGGCGATCACGTGGACGTAGCGGCCGCCGGACTCGTCCATGTAGTCGCGACGGGCGCCGGCGACGTCGGCGACGGCGCTGGCCATCGGGACCGCGACCCCGAGGACGGTGCGGGTGGTGTGCGCGGCGCCGCCACCGAAGCCGACGAGCACGCCGGCCGCGCCGGTGCGCATCAGGTGCAGCGCGGCCTGGTACGTCGCGCAGCCACCGACAATCACCGGGACGTCGAGCTCGTAGATGAACTCCTTGAGGTTCAGCGGCTCGGCGTGCCCACTGACGTGCTCGGCGCTCACGGTCGTCCCGCGGATGACGAACATGTCGACGCCGGCGTCGACGACGGTCTTGGCGAACTCCTTGGTGCGCTGCGGGCTCAGCGACCCGGCCACGGTCACGCCGGCGTCCCGCATCTGCCGGAGCCGGGCCGCGATCAGCTCGGCCCTGATCGGCTCGGCGTACATCGCCTGCATCCGGCGTACGGCGGCCGGACCGTCGAGGTCGGCGATCTCGGCGAGCAGGGACGTGGGGTCCTCGTAGCGGGTCCAGAGGCCCTCGAGGTTGAGCACGCCGAGACCACCGTGGCGTCCGAGCTCGATCGCGGTGTCGGGCGACATCACCGAGTCCATGGGGGCGGCGACGATCGGGAGCTCGAAGCGGTAGGCGTCGATCTGCCAGGCCACGCTGACCTCTTCGGGGTCACGCGTGCGCCGGCTGGGCACGATCGCGATGTCGTCGAAGGAGTAGGCCCGGCGCCCGCGCTTGGCGCGCCCGATCTCGATGTCGGTCACCCTCAGAGCGTATCGACGCGACGCGCCTCGGCTGCCATCGCGAGCGACCCCGCACGTCGGTGGTCCCTTGTGCCTAGTCCGTTGGTCCCATCTTCAACGGTTCCGCGGACAGGACCGACTGCCCGATGTCACCGTCGTGGAGCACACACGCCACACACGGAGCCACGTATGCCAGATCCCCGAGGAGGGCGGCAGGGTCGCCGTCTCATCGGGGGGACGGTCCTGGCCGGCCTCGCCGTCACTCTGCTCGCCCTCGCGCCCAGCCCGTCGTACGCCACGGGTGACGACTACCCGTACGCCGGGCTCGGCAAGTGCCCGCTCGTGCCACTGCCGAAGCCGCCGAAGAGCCAGGGTCCGGACAAGCCGGGCAAGCCCGGCCACGAGCCGGGGAGGCCGGGCAAGCCCGGCCATGGCACGCCCGGCAAGCCGGGACACGGGCCCACCCCTCCGGCGAAGCCGGACACCCCGCCGCCGCCGCGCGAGTGCGCCAAGCACATCTGGTTCTACAACGGCAGCTACGGCGACCCGTGGGGCTTCGCGCTGCGCAACTGCACGAGCTTCGTCGCCTGGCGGATGCGCGAGACCAACGGCCTGGCCGACTTCGAGAACCACTTCGGAGGCGTGCACTGGGGCAACGCCGGGCACTGGGACGAGGCCGCGAGCGAGCTCGGCTACCTGGTCGACGACGTGCCCGCGGTCGGCGCGGTCGCGCAGACCGACGCGGGCCGGGTCGGGCACGTGGCCTGGGTGTCGGCCGTCGGCGAGGGCAGCGTCACCCTGGAGGAGTACAACTACCAGGTCGCCGGCGGGTACGACGTCCGCACGGTGCCGACCTCGGACTTCCGCTACCTCCACCTCGACGACCAGGCTCCCGCTCCCTACCTCGGCTCCACTCGGGCAGCGGGCGCCACGACCGACGCACACGGGGGCGCCTGGGCGGCCAGCACGACGTCCGCCGGGGCCCTGGTCGTGCACCGCCCGTCGGGGCGCACGACTCACCTCGCGACACCTGGCGGCTGGGCCCGGCACGCGGCGCCGACGGTCCTCGCCGACGCCCACGGGCGCGTCTGGGTCGCCGCGGTGTCGGCCGCCGGGCACGTGATGACCACGCACACCGGGACCGGGTCGGCCGCATTCGCACGCCCGCACGCCGAGCTCCCGTCGGCCACGACCTCGTCCCCGGCCCTCGCGGTGGACGGCGACGGGCAGGTCCACCTGCTCGCGGTCTCAGCGACCGGCACCCTGCTCGAGCGCCGTACCACCGGGCCGCGCGGCGACCGCTGGAGTCCCGCCCACCGGCTCGGCCGGCCCGGCTCGATGTCGACCCAGGCCGCGCCGTCGGTCACCACCGACGTCCACGGTCGGATCTGGCTGGCGACGCTCACCCGCCGAGGCACCCTGCTGACCCAGCACGCGGACGCCGACGGCCACGGCTGGTCGGGCTTCCGCCCGGCCGACCACAGGACCTGGTCGACCACGTCCACGCCGGCGGTCGCCGAGGCGCCCGACGGCCGGATCTGGCTCGCCGGCGTCTCCTCGGACGGCGACCTCCTCGTACGCCGGACCGGTGGCGACACCGGCCGCTGGGACCGACCCGAGTGGGTGCTCGGCCGCTGGTCGCCGTACTCCTCCCCGGCCCTGGCCTTCGACCGGCTCGCGCGCACGTGGCTCGCTGCCGTCGACACCCACGGGCGGATGAAGGTGCTCTCGCGCGCCGGCGACCACGGTGACTGGCGCAACTCCGCGGGACTCCCGCACGTGGCGCGCTCGGCAACCGGGAGCCCGACCCTCACCAGCACCCTCGACGGCATGCTGGTGGCGGGCAGCGACCGTCACGGCCGCGCCGTCTGGCGACGCCCCGTGGGCCCGACGGGTCCGCCCGCGGCGCACGGACCCCGAGCGGGCGGGTTCACGGTCAGCCGGTACCTCTAGCCGTCACGGCTGGTCCTGCCTCCGGGCCGCCGGCACTCAGCGCGGGCGCACCTCGTCGCCCACCGCGAGCAGACCGGGTCTCTCGACCGCGAGGTAGACGCCCAGGCACATCTCCCGGGCGTCGGTGAGCTGCTTGAGCCACCGACCATCCCGCGGCAGGCCCTCCTGGGCGATGTCGATCATCCGGCACCTCTCGATGCGCTCACCCACGACGAGCACGACGCCGCCCAGCTCCACGCCCGCCCACGTCTCCTCGACGAAGGGCTCGTCGGTCTGCACGACCAGGTTGGGGCGTAGGCGGCGCCGGTCGGCGTCGACCCCCAGGTGCTCGCGACACCAGGTCAGGGACGCCGTCCCGACCAGGGACACAGCCGCCGCGTCGAAGTAGGGGGTCGTGGTCTCGGGCAGCACGCGCACCGGGTCGCCCATCGCGTCGCTGAGAGCCGCGTCCAGCTCCTCGCCCGGCGCCGGCCAGTCGCCCTCGCGACCGGAGACCCGGACGCCGTCGTCGGTCGTGCGCGAGGCGAACTCGAAGACCTCGTCACGCCGCCGGAAACGCCGTGAGTGCTTGCCGGTCGCGAGCTTGCCCTCGGCGTCGACCACGGCGTACCGGCGATCGCCGACGAGTCCGCGGCTCTCGAGCTCGACCTCCGTCAACGACTCGCCACCCATGGCCTTGACCGGGTAGCGGCGGATCTCGCGGATCGTCGGTGTCGGCACGCTACCGAGAGTAGTGGCGTCTCGGGCGCACACTGGGGAGGTGATCTCCCGTCAGCTCGCTGCCGACCTGCGCGACGCCGGACTCGCGTGGGCGCCGGAGAAGGGCGACTGGTTCGTGATCCCCGACAAGGGACTCGACGAGTTGGAGTTCGTGGTCAGCGACATGGTGGTCGAGACGCGGCGGATGGCGTTCGACCGGCAGCTGCTGGCGTTCAACGGCACCACCGAGTGGGCGATGGACACCCTGGCGGCCTCCGACGCGCTGTGGCTGCCGCGCGAGGACCAGCTGCGCGCCGTGCTGGGCGAGGCGTTCATGAGGCTCGACCACCTGCCCGGGGAGACACCGGGGTACGCCGTGTCGATGCTGCTGGGCGACACCGAGGAGCGGTTCGTCGACGTGGACGTGGAGTCGGCGTACGCCCGGGCCGCGCTGGCGCTGCTGCGCTCTGTCTAGCCCGCTGCCGTCGGGGACTGAGTCGTGCAGTCTTGCCACCTCAACCCGATCCGGTCGTCCATGGATGAGTTGGTTCCATTGGCCAAGCCGCCCCTGTGACGTTGGCCGTCGACGAGTTCCTATGCCCGATGGGCTCGTCGAGCTGTGCCGTGTCGCCCTGGCCTAGTGGCCGGTGTAGTTCGGCGCCTCGACGGTCATCTGCACGTCGTGCGGGTGCGACTCGGCCAGCGAGGCCTGGGTGATCCGGACGAACCGCCCCTTCTCCTGGAGCTCGGGGATGGTGCGCGCGCCGGTGTAGAACATCGACTGGTTGAGGCCGCCGAGGAGCTGGTGGGCGACGGCGGACAGCGGTCCACGGTAGGCGACCTGTCCCTCGATGCCCTCCGGCACGATCTTGTCGTCGCTGGTGACCTCGGCCTGGAAGTAGCGGTCCTTGGAGTAGGACTTCTTGCCGCGGCTGCTCATGGCGGCCAGCGAGCCCATGCCGCGGTAGGACTTGTACTGCTTGCCGTTGACGAAGACCAGGTCGCCCGGCGACTCCTCGCAGCCGGCGAGCAGCGAGCCGACCATGACGGAGTCGGCGCCGGCCACGATCGCCTTGGCGATCTCGCCGGAGTGCTTGAGGCCGCCGTCGGCGATCACCGGGATGCCGGCGGGCTTGGCCGCCTGGGCCGCCTCGTTGACGGCCGTGATCTGGGGTACGCCGACACCGGTCACGACCCGGGTCGTGCAGATCGAGCCGGGCCCGACGCCGACCTTCACCGCGTCGGCACCGGCGTCGATGAACGCCTGGGCACCCTCGCGCGTGGCGACGTTGCCGCCGATCACCTGCACGTGGCGGGTGGCGGGGTCGGACTTGAGCCGCTGAACCATCTCCAGCAGCAGCCGGACGTGTCCGTGCGCGGTGTCCGCCACGAGCACGTCGGCACCGGCCTCGACGAGGGTGCCGGCGCGCTGCCAGGCGTCGCCGAAGTAGCCGATCGCGGCGCCGACCATCAGCCGCCCGTCGACGTCGTACGACGCGTCGGGGAACTGCTCGCCCTTGACGAAGTCCTTGACCGTGATCAGTCCGCCCAGGCGACCGTCGGCGTCGACGAGGGGCAGGCGCTCGCGCTTGTGCCGGCGCAGCAGCGCGGTGGCCTCCTCGCGGGTGATGCCGACCGGGCCGGTGAACAGCGGCATCGGCGTCATGATCTCGTCGACCTTGGTGGTGGCCCACTCCGCAACCGGGGTGAACCGCAGGTCGCGGTTGGTGATGATGCCGAGCAGCTGCTGGTCGACGTCGACGACCGGGAGCCCGGAGACGCGGTACTCGCCGCAGATGCGGTCGAGGTCCTCCAGTGTCGCGTCGGGACCGATGGTGATCGGGTTGGAGATGATCCCGGTCTGGGTGCGCTTGACCAGGTCGACCTGGTAGGCCTGGTCCTCGATCGACAGGTTGCGATGCAGGACGCCGAGCCCTCCCTCGCGGGCCATCGCGATCGCCATCCGGCTCTCGGTCACGGTGTCCATGGCGGCGCTGAGCAGCGGCGCCTTGAGCGAGATCTCGCGCGTCAGCCGGGTCGTGGTGTCGATGTCGCTGGGCGCCAGGTCGGAGTATCCCGGCAGGAGCAGGACGTCGTCGTAGGTGAGGCCCATCGTGGCGAACGGGTCGGGTGCGGCGCTCTCCTGCTCCATGACGTGAGTCTACGGAGCCGCACGCGCTCGCGCCGACTCGGCGTCGCGCGTCGCTCCACACACGTTCGCGCCCGGCCGTCGAGGACGGCCGGGCGCGTACGGAACGTGCAGATGTCGCCGGTCAGTGACCGTGCCCGTGGCCGTGTCCGGCCGCGGCGGGCTCCTCGTCCTCGGGCTTGTCGACGACCAGGGTCTCGGTCGTCAGCAGCATGCCCGCGATGGAGGTCGCGTTGACCAACGCGGAGCGGGTGACCTTGACCGGGTCGAGGACGCCCTGGGCGACCAGGTCGCCGTACTCCTCGGTCGCGGCGTTGTAGCCCTCGCCGACCTTGCCCTCACGGACCTTGGAGACGATGACGTAGCCGTTCTGTCCGCCGTTCTCGGCGATCCAGCGCAGCGGCTCGTCGGCCGCACGGCGCACGATGCGCACGCCGACCGCCTCGTCGTCGGTGAGGCCCAGCTCGCCGTCGAGCACCGACACCGCGTGGATCAGCGCCGAGCCACCGCCCGGCACGATGCCCTCCTCGATCGCGGCGCGCGTCGCGGACACGGCGTCCTCGATGCGGTGCTTCTTCTCCTTCAGCTCGACCTCGGTCGCCGCGCCGACCTTGACGACGCAGACGCCGCCGGCCAGCTTGGCGAGACGCTCCTGGAGCTTCTCGCGGTCCCAGTCGGAGTCGGTGGTCTCGATCTCGGCCTTGATCTGGTTGACCCGGCCCTCCACCGCGGAGGCGTCGCCGCCGCCGTCGACGATGGTGGTGTTGTCCTTGGTGACCACGACGCGGCGTGCCGTGCCGAGCACCTCGAGACCGACCTGGTCGAGCTTGAGCCCGACCTCGGGCGCCACGACCTCACCGCCGGTGAGGGTCGCGATGTCCTGCATCATCGCCTTGCGGCGGTCGCCGAACGCCGGGCTCTTGACCGCGACGGCGTTGAAGGTGCCCCGGATCTTGTTGACCACCAGCGTCGACAGGGCCTCGCCCTCGACGTCCTCGGCCAGGATGAACAGCGGCTTGCCCGCGGCGATCACCTTCTCCAGCAGCGGGAGCAGGTCGGCGACGGCCGAGATCTTGCCCTGGTGCAGCAGGATGTAGGGGTCGTCGAGGACGGCCTCCATGCGCTCGGGATCGGAGACGAAGTACGCCGAGATGTAGCCCTTGTCGAACTGCATGCCCTCGGTGAACTCCAGCTCGGTGCCCATGGTGTTGGACTCCTCGACGGTGATCACTCCGTCCTTGCCGACCTTGTCGAAGGACTGGGCGAGCAGCTCGCCGATGTGGGCGTCGCGGCTGGAGATCGTGGCGACCGAGGCCATGTCCTCCTTGGACTCCACCTCGCGAGCGGCCTCGCGCAGGGCGTCGCCGACGGCCTCGGCGGCGGCGTCCATGCCCCGCTTGAGCCCCATCGGGTTGGCACCGGCGGCCACCGCACGCAGACCCTCGTGGACCATCGCCTGGGCGAGGACCGTCGCGGTCGTCGTCCCGTCGCCGGCGACGTCGTTGGTCTTGGTGGCGACCTCCTTGGCCAGCTGGGCGCCGAGGTTCTCGAACGGGTCGTCGAGCTCGACCTCGCGGGCGACCGTGACACCGTCGTTGGTGATCGTGGGGGCGCCCCACTTCTTGTCGAGGACGACGTAGCGGCCCTTGGGGCCGAGCGTCACCTTGACGGCGTTGGCGAGCGCGTCGACGCCGCGCTCGAGCGAACGCCGCGCGTTCTCATCGAACGAGAGGATCTTGGGCATGAAGGATGCTCCTTGTTACGCGGAAGTCGGTGGATTTCGAGACGGTGGAGGCAGCCCGTCGCTGACGCGTCGGCCTGCCTCCCCCTCCTCAATCTCCTCGCTGATCGGGGTCCGGCCTCGCAAGCTCGGCCGCTCCCCGCGCTCGGGTCAGGAGACGACGGCGAGGACGTCGCGGGCGGAGAGGATCAGGTACTCGTCACCGTCGTACTTGACCTCGGTGCCGCCGTACTTGCTGTAGATGACCTTGTCGCCGACCGCCACGTCCAGGGGGACGCGGTTGCCGTGGTCGTCGATGCGACCGGGGCCGATCGCCAGGACCTCGCCCTCCTGGGGCTTCTCCTTGGCGGTGTCGGGGATGACCAGACCGGAGGCCGTGGTCTGCTCCGCCTCGAGCGGCTTGACGACGATCCGGTCCTCGAGAGGCTTGATGTTGACCGACACTTCTGATCAACCTCCACTTTCCACTGTGATGGGACTTGTGCTCGGAGTCCTGGGGAGCCGGTGCTCCCGGACGATGGAGCCTGCGGTGACGTACGCCGTCGCGGGGGTCGTACGTCGTGGCAGGCGGCTGGCATTCTCGGGTCGAGAGTGCCAACCCCGAAACTAGCACTCGCGGCCAACGAGTGCCAACGGGGTCCGGGGTGGGCATAGGTTGCCCTCATGGCACCTTCGTCCGGCTCCGTGCTCGCCGCCCTCACCGCCGCCCTCGCCGACGGGTCCGTGGAGGTCGTCGACCTCACCGCCCGGCTCCACAGCGGCACCCCCGTCATCCAGCTGCCCCCGGAGTTCGGGCAGACGGCGCGCTTCGAGCTCGAGGAGATCAGCGCGTACGACGACCGCGGGCCGGCGTGGTACTGGAACAACTTCCGCTCCGGCGAGCACACCGGCACCCACTTCGACGCCCCCAACCACTGGGTCACCGGTCGCGACGGGCTGGACGTCGCGAGCGTCCCCGTCGGTCACCTGATCCGCCCGGCGGTCGTCCTGGACTTCAGCGCGCGGTGCGCCGAGGACCCCGACTTCCTGCTGGAGGTCGACGACATCGCGGCCTGGGAGCGGGAGCACGCCCCCCTTCCGGACGGAGGCTGGCTGCTCTACCGGACCGGCTGGGACGCCCGCGCGGAGAGCCAGGAGGCGTTCACCAACGCCGACGAGACCGGTCCGCACACGCCCGGCATGAGCCCCGAGTGCGCGCGCTGGGTCGCCGAGGAGGCCCCCGTCCTCGGGGTGGGGGTCGAGACCGTCGGCACCGATGCGGGGGCCGCGCACTCGTTCGACCCGCCGTTCCCCTGCCATGCCAGCCTGATGGGGAGCGGGAAGTACGGACTGACCCAGCTGCAGAACCTCGCGTCCCTGCCCCCGACGGGCGCGGTCCTGATGGTCGGCCCGCTGCCGATCGTGACCGGGTCCGGGGCACCGGCGCGAGCCGTGGCCCTGGTCGAGCGCTGACCGTGGCGCCGACCATGGCGCCGACCGTCGGGCCGACCGTCGCCGAGGCCGTCGGCCGGGCGCTGGTCGAGGCGGGCATCGACCACGTCTTCGGGGTCGTCGGCTCCGGCAACTTCCACGTCACCAACGCGATGGTGGCCGCCGGTGCGCGGTTCGTGGCGGCCCGGCACGAGGGTGGGGCGGCCACGATGGCCGACGCCTTCGCGCGGACGACGGGCCGCCCGGCCGCGGTGACCGTCCACCAGGGTCCGGGGCTGACCAACGCGATGACCGGGATCACCGAGGCCGCGAAGAGCCGCACGCCGGTGGTCGTGGTGGCTGCCGAGGTCACCGAGCCGCGGTCGAACTTCTTCGTCGACCAGGAGGCACTGGCGCACGCGGTCGGCGCGCTCTCGCTCCGGGTCGACTCCCCGGAGTCGGCCCTCGCCACGGCCCGCGAGGCCGTCCGCCGGGCGACGACCACCCGTCGTACGGTCGTGCTCAACCTGCCGCTGGCCGTGCAGGCCGCCCCGGTCGTCGAGCAGGCCGCGCGGCAACCGTCCCTCGAGCCCGGACGCGTGGCGCCGTCGGAGTCCGACGTCGGTCGCCTGGCCGACGCCGTACGGCGCGCCGAGCGGCCGGTGTTCGTGGCCGGCCGGGGGGCTCGTGACTCGGGAGCCGGCGTCGCGGCGGCGGCCGAGGCCGCGGGCGCGCTGCTCGCGGAGTCGGCGGTGGCCAAGGGACTGTTCACGGGGCACCCGTGGTCGCTCGGGGTGTCGGGGGGCTTCGCCTCGCCGGGCGCGGCCGAGCTGATCGGCGCGGCCGACCTGATCGTGGGCTGGGGCTGCGCTCTCAACATGTGGACGATGCGCCACGGAGCCCTGATCGCGCCGGGCGCGACCGTCGTCCAGGTGGACGACACCGAGGAGGCGCTGGGTCGTCACCGGGAGCTGACCTTCGGCGTGCTCGGCGACGTGGGACTCACGGCCGGGGCACTGGTCGACCGCTTGGGCGACCGGTTGGGCGACCGGTTGGGCGACAGGTCGGCCGGCTACCGCACGGACGACGTACGGCGTCGCCTCGAAGCCGGCATCGGCTGGGCCGGCGTCCCCTACGACGACCTCGGCGGCAACGGCAGGATCGACCCTCGCACGCTGTCGCGCGACCTCGACGCCCTGCTCCCCACCGACCGGGTCGTCGCCGTCGACTCGGGGAACTTCATGGGCTATCCGGCGGCGTACCTCGGGGTCCGCGACCACCACTCGTTCTGCTTCACCCAGGCCTTCCAGTCGATCGGGCTGGGCCTCGCCACGGCGATCGGCGCGGCCGTCGCCTCACCCGGCCGCCTCACGGTGGCGGCGCTCGGTGACGGCGGGGCGCTGATGTCGGCGATGGAGCTCGAGACCGTCGTGCGGCTCGGCCTCGACCTGCTGGTGGTGGTCTACGACGACCACGCGTACGGCGCCGAGGTGCACCACTTCGCACCCGACGCCGCACCGCTCGACACGGTGGTCTTCCCCGACACCGACCTCGCGGCGATCGGTCGCGGCTTCGGGTTCGAGGCGGTCACCGTGCGGCGGCCGGCCGACCTCGACGACGTACGTGCGTGGCTCGACGCGGGTCGCCCGCGGCCGATGCTGGTCGATGCCAAGGTGGCAGCCCAGCAGCCGGCGTGGTGGCTCGAGGAAGCGTTCCGGGGACACTGAGGTGGAGCTCGAGACGTTCCACTGGCTGCTGACCGATGACGGTCAGGCGCTGCTCGCGGCCGCCACGGCCGCGGAGGGGACCGCCCTCCAGGTGCAGAAGCAGCTGCGCGAGAAGGCCGAGCCGGACCAGGTTGCTGCCGCTCTCGGCCAGGTCGAGCTGCGGCGCCACGCCGCCACGAAGCTCGGCGACGACGCGTCGGCCATGTACCTCACCCGCGAGGGCCTGGAGCAGGCCACGCGCACCCGGGTGGCCGCCCACCGGGCTGCGCGGGTCGCGTTCGGCGGCCCGAGCGTCATCGACCTGACCTGCGGGATCGGCGGCGACCTGGTCGCGTTCGCGCGAGCCGGGCTCACCGCCGCGGGGATCGACCTCGACCCGCTCCGCGTGGCGATGGCGCGCGCCAACCTGGCGGCCCTCGGTCTGGCCGGCGCCGTCGAGGTCGGCGACGCGACCATGATCGACACCGCGCCGTTCGCCACGGCGTACGCCGATCCGGCGCGGCGCGGCGCCCGGGGTCGTGCGTTCCGGGCCGACGACTGGGCGCCGCCCTGGTCGTTCGTGGCGTCGCTGCTGTCGACGCCGTCGTGCGTGAAGGTGGCCCCCGGCATCCCCCACTCGCTGGTGCCCGAGGGCGTCGAGGCGGAGTGGGTGAGTGACGCCGGGGAGGTGAAGGAGGCGGTGCTGTGGTCGCCGGCCCTGGCGACGGCCGCGCGGCGGGCCACGGTGATCGGCCGCGGCGGGCTCGCCACGCTCACCGAGGAGGACGATCCCGGCGCCGGCACGGGCCCGGTGGCGGCGTACCTGTACGAGCCGGACGGCGCCGTCATCCGGGCGGGGCTGGTCACCGCCGTCGCCGCGGGGGTGCGGGGGCACCTGCTCGACCGCAGGATCGCCTACGTCGCCGCCGACGCGGCGTACCAGTCCCCCTTCGCGCGCAGCTATCGCGTCGCGGCGGAGCTGCCCTACCGCGAGAAGCAGCTGAAGGCCGCCCTCCGGGAGCGCGGCATCGGGACGCTGACGATCAAGAAGCGCGGGGTCGACGTCGTACCCGAACAGCTGCGCGCGCGCCTGGACCTCCGTGGGGACGAGGTCGCCACGATCGTGCTCACCCGGGTCGGCGGCGAGGGCACCGCCCTCCTCGTCGAGCCGATCTGAGCAGGTCCCCGCCCCACGGGTCCCACCCGTCCCGTCCCTCAGGGACTCTTGTCGCTTCTCAGGGGTTGCCACCCCTGAGAAGCGCAGCGATACCCGGTGAGCCGGGTATCGCCGCAGCCACGCCTACACCCCCAACCAGGCGAGGACGGCGAGGACGCGACGGTTGTCATCGGGGGCGACGGGGAGGTCGAGCTTGGTGAAGATGATGTTCACGTGCTTGCCGACTGCCTTCTCGGTGACGAAGAGCGCGGCGGCGATGGCGGCGTTCGAGCGCCCCTCGGCCATCAGCCCGAGGACGTCGCGCTCGCGGGCGGTCAGCCGCTCGACGGGCTCCTGGCGCGCCATCACCGCCGAGACGACCTGCGGATCGAGCACGGTGCCGCCGGACGCGACCCGGCCCAGCGCGTCGACGAACTCCCCGACGTCGCCCACGCGGTCCTTGAGCAGGTAGCCGATGCCGCCGTCGCCACTGGCGAGGAGCTCGCGGGCGTAGATGCGCTCGACGTACTGCGAGAGGACCATCACCGGGAACCCGGGTCGCGCCGACCGCACCGACACCGCCGCGCGCAGGCCCTCGTCGGTGTGCGTCGGCGGCAGGCGTACGTCGAGGACCGCCGCCTCGGCGGACGGGTCGGCCAGCGCCTCCCCCAGGTCGGAACCGTGCTCGACGGCCGCGACGATCTCGTGGCCGTGCGCCTCGAGGATCCGGATCAGGCCGTCCCGAAGGAGGGCGTGGTCCTCGGCGATGACGAGCCGCACGGCACCTCCAGCGTGACCAGGGTCGGCCCGCCTCTCGGGCTCGACACGGTCATCGTGCCGTCGAACGCGGCCAGCCGTCGCGCGACCCCCCGCATCCCGGTGCCCGCGCGGGCGTCGGCGCCACCCCGACCGTCGTCGCCGACGACGATCCGCAGTGTCGCGGAGTCGTTCCCCAGCTCCACCCAGGCGCGGGCCGCGCCGGCGTGCTTGGCGACGTTCGCCAGGCACTCCGCGACCGTGAAGTACGCCGCCGACTCGATCGGCGCCGGCAGGTCGGCGGGTGCCTCCCCGGAGACCTGGACCGGGATCGGGAGGTCGAGGGCCAGCGACTGGATCGCGGCCTTCAGCCCCCGGTCGGCGAGCACCGGCGGGTGGATCCCGTGCACGACGTCGCGCAGGTCACCCAGGGCCGCGCTGCTGGTCTGCCTCGCCTCCACCAGCATCTGCCGCGCGCTCTCGGGGTCCCGCTCGACCAGCTCCGCGGCCAGCCCGAGCGTCATCCCGAGGCTCGCCAACCGCGCCTGGGCGCCGTCGTGCAGATCGCGCTCGATCCGGCGCAGCTCGGCCGCCGAGTGGTCGAGGGACTCGGCCCTGGTCTCGGTGAGCACCTCCACTCGCTGCTCGAGTCGCTCGGTGGTACCGGGGCTCAGGAACCACCGGTCGATCCGGCTGCGAGCGACCATGATCGGGCCGACACCGAACCACCACAGCACACCGGTCACCACGGGCACGAACAGCACCAGGACCAGCAGGGAGAAGCTGCAGGACAGGACCACCGTCGCCAGCAGCCAGGCCTTGTCCCGCCACGTCATCGGGTCGGTCAGCCAGATCACGACCTTGCGGATGGGCGAGGCGCCCTCGGTCGGTCGGTACGTCGCGGTCACCGGCGACCCCAGCACGCGCTCGGCCATCCGGCGGTGGAGGTTCGCCAGCCACCGGCTGGTCGGGACGGACAGGAGCAGGATCCCCGTCC
>Ga0070679_100002821_pt1 | contig 15802 bp, 12 predicted proteins | sample KBSC63BmetaG_FD_65652 | JGI IMG/M metagenome (GOLD analysis project Ga0070679, IMG submission 65652) | Corn rhizosphere microbial communities from Kellogg Biological Station, Michigan, USA - KBS C6-3B metaG | ecosystem: Host-associated > Plants > Roots > Rhizosphere | place: USA: Michigan... | reverse complement strand
CATTCATGAGAACCGTGAGCCTTATCGGCGCCCCGACCGACGTGGGCGCCAGCGTCCGGGGCGCCGGCATGGGGCCCGATGCATTGCGCGTCGCGGGCCTGTTCGAAGCGCTGCGCTCGCACCAACTCAACGTGATCGACCACGGCAACCTGTCAGGGCCGCCGACGCCGTGGACGCAACCCAAGGGCGGGGTGCGGCACCTCGAGGAAGTCGTGGCGTGGAACCGCTCGGTCTTCGATCGCGTCGCGGCCGTGCTGGCGGCGGGCCAGACGCCGCTGCTGATGGGCGGCGACCATTGCCTGGCGATCGGCTCCCTCAGCGCGGTGGCTCGCCATTGCCGCTATGCGAAGAAGCACCTGCGCGTGATCTGGCTGGACGCGCACACCGACGTCAACAACGAGACCATCAGCCCGTCGGGCAATGTGCACGGCATGCCGGTGTCGTGCCTGCTGGGTCAAGGCCCGAAGCAGCTGGTGGGCTGGAGCGGCGAGAGCGCCGCATTCGCGCCCGAGGACATCGACTTCATCGGCATCCGCAGCGTCGACGCCGACGAGAAGCAGGCGATCCGCCGCCTCGGGTTGCAGGTGTTCGACATGCGCCACATCGACGAGCACGGCATGCGCAACACCATGACCGAAGCGCTGCACGACGTCGACGAGGACACGCATTTGCACGTGAGCTTCGACCTCGATTGCCTCGACCCTGCCGACGCGCCGGGCGTGGGCACCGGTGTTCGCGGCGGCCCCACCTATCGCGAGATGCAGCTGTGCATGGAGATGATCGCCGACACCGGCCGGCTCGGCTCGCTCGACGTGGTGGAAATCAATCCCGCGCTCGATGTTCGCAACCGCACGGCTGAGCTCGCGGTGGAGTTCGTCGCCAGCCTGTTCGGCGCCTCAACCTTGGTTCGGTAGCGAACATACAGGCCGACCATTCGAGCGCATAATCGCGCGCTCGTTCACCGATCGTCCGTCGCCGGCGGCTCACTGGACTTCAAAGGAGCTGATATGCCGCAAACCATGGGCATGGGCGCGATTCTCAAGGCCCACGAGTCGGAGATCCTGCGCGACTGGATCGCCCGCCAGCTGGCGGACACGTCGCTGCGCGAGCTGCTCAACGAAAACGAAGTGAACGAGCAGTCGCGCAGCTTCCTGGCGCTGTTCTCCAACGCCGCGCAGGACAGCTACGACGAGGAGCTGGCCGGCCAGCACTGGGACGACGTGCGGGCGGCGCTGTCCAGCCTCTCGAAAAGCCGCGCGCTGGCGGGTTTTTCGCCGATCGAGACCGCCACCTTCATCTTCTCCCTGAAGAACCCGATCTTCAGCGCGCTGCGCCGCGCCTTCGCTTCGGACGCCAAGCGCCTGAACGAGGAAACCTGGCTGTCCTCCACCGTGCTGGACAAGCTCGGCCTGGTCACCGTCGAGGCTTACCAGCGCGGGCGCGAGCAGGTGATCGAACGCCAGCAGCAGGAACTGCTGGACCTGTCCACGCCCGTCATCAAGTTGTGGGACGGCATCGTCGCGGTACCGTTGATCGGCACGCTCGACAGCGAACGCACCCAGATCGTGATGGAGAACCTGCTCGAATCGATCGTGCAGAACGAAGCGACGGTGGCGATCATCGACATCACCGGCGTGCCCACCGTGGACACCCTGGTGGCTCAGCACTTGCTCAAGACGGTGGCCGCGGCGCGCATGATGGGCGCCGAATGCATCATCAGCGGCATCCGCCCGCAAATCGCGCAGACCATCGTCCATCTGGGCGTGGACCTGGGCAACGTCACGACCAAATCGACGCTGGCCGACGCGCTGCGCATCGCGCTGGCGCGGTGTGACTTGGCCGTGGGTGCGCTGCGCCCGGCGCCTGCGGGAGCCTGAGCCTTGGAGCAGATTCCCATCCTGTCCCTGGGAGAGTTCCTCCTGGTCACGATCCAGGTCGAGCTGCACGACCAATTGGCGATGCGCCTGCAGGAAGACCTCACGCAAAAGCTCGCGCGCACCCATGCCAAGGGCGTGCTGATCGACATCTCGGCGCTGGAGATCGTCGATTCGTTCATCGGCCGTTCGCTCGCGCACATCGCCAGCATCGCGCGCATCATGGATTCGGCCACGGTGCTGGTGGGCATGCGGCCGGCCGTGGCGATCACGCTGGTCGAGCTGGGCATGACCCTCAAGGGCATCCGCACTGCCCTGAACGTGGACAAAGGCATGCAGCTGTTGCGGGAAGCGACGGGGCGCTAGGCGCCCGGTCGACGCCAAGGGGTGGCGCCATCGCAGTCCTGAAATCAGAGACGGTCGACATCCGCTCACCCGACGAACTCAGCCATGCGCGGCGCGTGGTGATGGATTGGGCGGTGCGGCTGGATTTCGGCGTGCTGGTGCGAACCAAGTTCGTCACGGCGGCCAGCGAACTGGGACGCAATGCATTGGTGCACGGCCGCGGCGGCACCATGACCATCATGGAATTGCTGCAGGACGGGCGCGAAGCCCTGCAACTGGTGTTCCAGGACCAGGGTCCCGGCATTGCCGATGTGCAGCGCGCGATGACCGATGGGTTTTCCACGGGCAACAGCATGGGGCTGGGCCTGGGCGGCGCGCAGCGCCTGGTCAATGAATTCGTTCTCGAGTCGGCGCCGGGACGCGGCACCAAGGTCACGGTCACGCAATGGAAAAAACGATAGAGGTCGGCGAACAGAGCCAGGTGGCGGAGGTGCGCCGCGTCGTGGCCGAACTCGCCATCGCACAAGGCATGTCGGTGCCCGAGGCCGGGCGCTGCGCGCTGATCGCCACCGAGGCTTCCACCAACCTGGTGAAGTACGGCCGGCATGGCACGGTGACCGTCGACACCTTCTCCGATTGGGGCAGCTCGGGCGTGCAGATGGTCGCCGCCGACAAGGGCCCGGGCTTTTCCAATTTCCTGGCCTCATCGCGCGACGGCGTTTCCACCGGCGGCAGCCTGGGCATCGGCCTGGGCGGCATCATGCGCGCCTCGGATTTCTTCGAAGTGTTCACCATGGCGGGCCAGGGTTCGGCGCTGCTGTCGCGCGTCGCCAAGGGCGGCGCCAAGCCTATGGCGCCGGCGGGCGCACTCGCCGTCGGCGCGCGGCGCGCGGCCATGCGCGGACAGCTCGAGTGCGGCGATGCCTGGTGCGCAACGCGCGCCGGCGGCTGGCAGCGCCTGTGCGTGGTCGATGGATTGGGACATGGCCCGCTGGCCGCGCGCGCCGCGGCCGAAGCGATCGCTGTCGTGCGCGCCGCGGCGGCGGCGGCCACGCCGGTGGAAATCCTGGCGCGCGCGCACGAGGCGCTCAAGCCGACCCGCGGCGCGGTGATGGCCGTCGTGGCGATCGACCACAGTGCGGGCCGGCTTTGCTTTGCCGGCGTCGGCAACATCGCATCGGCCATCTATTGCGGCGAGGAAACGCGCCACCTGATCTCGGTGGAGGGCGTGGTGGGCTACCAGTCGCGCACGCTGAAGATGGAAGAGCACACGTGGCACGACGGCTGCACCCTGATCCTCGCGAGCGACGGCGTGTCCACGCGCTGGAACCTTGCGCGCTATCCCGGCCTGCTCAATCGCCATCCCACGCTGATCGCCTCCGTGATCCACCGCGACTTCGCGCGCGACACGGATGACGCGACCTTGCTGGTCGCCAAAGGAAAACCATGAGCCTGCGAATCCTCACCGCCCGCGTCTCCGGAATGAACCTCGTCACCTTGCGCGACCGCACGCGGCAGGTCGGCGAGGTGTTCGGCCTGGACAAGCTGCAGCGCACCCGCTTCATCACGGCGGTGTCGGAGATCGCGCGCAACACCGTGCAATACGTGGGCGAGGGCAGCGTGACCTTCGTATTCCACAGTGCCGAGAACGGCAGCAGCGTGCAGCACCTGTCGGCGCAGATCGCCGACAAGGGCAAGGGCATCAAGGACCTGGGCGCGGTCCTGGCGGGGCGCCCCAACGAACGCGGCGAGCAGCCGCTGGGCATCGCCGGCAGCCGCCGGCTGGTGGACGACCTCAAGATCGAATGCCCGGCGGAAGGCGGCACGCTGGTCACCTTGTCCATGGCGCTGCCCAGGACGATGCCGCGGCTGTCCGGCGCCGACGTCGCGGCCCGCGTGGAGCAACTAGCGCGCCGCAAGCCGCAAAGCCCGATGGAGGAGCTCGAGCAGCAGAACCGCGACATGCTGTTCACGCTGGACGAATTGCACGCGGGACAAAAGGAATTGCAGCTGGCCGACGCGCGCAAGAACCAGTTCCTGTCGACGCTGGCGCACGAGCTGCGCGGGCCCCTGGGAACCTTGCACATGACGCTGGAGGTGCTCAAGCGCAAGGCCGACATCGGCCCGGCGGAGCTGGCCAAGCGCTGCGATGTGATGGGCCGCCAGACCCGGCAGCTGACCAACCTGGTCAACGACCTGATGGACGTCACTCGGGTGACGCTGGGCAAGGTCGAGCTCGAAAAGAAATCGCTGGAAGTCAACGAACTGGTGAGCCAGGCGGTCGAGATGTCGGAAGCCGCGATCCAGGCCAAGGCCCACGAGGTCGCGGTCAGGCTGCACGACGGGCCGCTGTGGATCGAGGGCGACACCACGCGCTTGAAGCAGGTGCTGTGCAACCTGATCCAGAACGCCGCGCGCTACACGCCCGAGCGCGGCAACATCGACGTCAGTGTGCGCCGCGAAGCCGCATATGCGGTGGTGAAAGTCGCGGACAGCGGCATCGGCATCCCGGCCGACATCCTGCCGCACGTGTTCGACCTGTTCGTGCAGGGCGCGCCCGGCGGCACCAGCGGCAACCAGGGCGGGCTCGGCGTCGGGCTGACCTTGGTGCGCAAGCTGACGGAGGACCACGCGGGCACGGTGTCGGCGGCGAGTGCGGGCCTCGGGCTGGGCAGCCAATTCACGGTGACCTTGCCGCTGGCGGGCGCGCCGGCCTGAGCGCGCAGTGAGGCGCCACGAACTGCGCGATCACCGACTGCTGGCCGGGGCGCAGCCGCGCAATCCCGAAGATCTCGCGCAAAGCGGTGCGTAACCGGCGCGCGTGCGCAGCCGGATTTTTTCTGCTTGCGGACATCCCCTAGCGAACGTCCTCGTCCGAGCCGGTGTCCGAGCCGGTGTCCGAGTCGCTGGGGTCGAGATCGGTGAATTCGCGCGAGTCCGGGTCGGCTTCGGGAAAACCTTCGCCGCTGGCGAGCGCCTGCTCGTCATTCGAACCGGCAGGCGCCTCGGTTGCGCCGGCATCAGCTGCGCGCACCACGCGGTCGGGCAGGATGTCGCCGCCTTCGCGTCCTTCACCGGGCGTCACGGAACCGCGTTCACCGGTGCCCGATGCATCGCTGTCGGCGTGCAGCTCGGCGGTGCCCAGCGCATCGCTGCCGCTGTCGGAATTGTCGCTGGGTCCCAGCGATCGGGCGTCGCGCCCGCTGGGCTGTTCGGGCGCTTCGTCGGCGCCCAGGATGCTGCTGTAGGACATGGACAAGTCTCCGTGATTTGGCAACTGGTCCTTAGTCTGGCCATTGACGCGCCCGCGTGGCGTCGGAGGGCGTGGCGCTGCATTGTCGGCTGCGGCCACTGCTGCTGTGGGACAAGAGCTACGCGCCTGCTCGGCATTTCAAAATCGCCGAAACCGCGCAGAATCAGATTGCGACTTTCGACCCGCTTGATCTCGTGTCTGCCAATCCCGCTGCTGCCCGTGCCATCGTGATCGGCGCCTCTTCGGGAGGTGTCTCCGCATTGCTCGAACTCGTCTCAGGCCTGCCGTCCGATCTGAATGCGGTCGTCGGCGTGGTGCTCCACATCGGATCGCAACACAGCATCCTGCCGGACCTGTTGGTGCGCCGCGGGCCCTTGCCTGCGGTGCATCCGCAAGATGGCCAGCCGCTGGCGCCGGGCACCATCTATGTGGCGCCGCCCGATCACCACATGTTGTTCACCGAAGACTCGGTGCGCTTGACGCGCGGCCCGCGCGAGAACCACGCGCGACCCGCGCTCGATCCGCTGTTCCGGTCCGCGGCGCTCGAATGGCGCGAACGCGCGATCGGTGTGGTGCTCACGGGCGACCTGGACGACGGCACAGCGGGCCTGGCGGCCATCAAGGCCTGCGGCGGCACAGCCATCGTGCAGGATCCGGAGACGGCATTCGAGCCCAGCATGCCCGCCAGCGCCATCGCGAACGTGCCGGTGGATCATTGCGTTGCATTGACCGACATCGCCCCATTGCTCGCGCGCTTGGCGGGCCAGGAACCCGAGCCCGGATCGGGCGACCCGCCGCAGCAGATTGCGTGCGAGCAAGACATTTTCGAGGGGAAACAAACCATGGAGAACCTGGCAAAGGTGGGCCAACCCTCCACGCTGACCTGCCCCGAATGTGGCGGCGGCTTGTGGGAGCTCAAAAACACCAAGCCCTTGCGCTATCGCTGCCACACGGGGCATGGCTTTAGCGCGCGGGCGCTGGAGAACGCGCAGGCCGGCGTGGCCGAACAGGCGTTATGGGGCAGCGTGCGGGCCCTGGAAGAACGCGAGATCCTGTTGCGGCGCCTGGCCAACGTGGCGCAAGCGACCGGCGACATCGCACAAGCCGAGATCGGAAGGCGCCAGGCGGACCGCGTCAAGAGCCAGGTCGAAGCGCTGTTGCGGCTCGTGAAAGGCGAATCGAGCAGCGCATGAGCGCATAATTGTTGGCCTCCTCGACGAGGGCAGGATGACCGACATGACACCGGACCACGCTGAGCAAGCGGTGGCCGACCAAACCGGCGACAACGCCATTCCGACCAGGGGCTATCAGCTGGCGCCACTGGTGGGGTTGGGCGGGTCCGCGGGTTCCATTCCGGCACTGAAGAGCTTCCTGGAAAACTCGCCTGCCGACTCGGGCCAGGCCTTCGTGGTGGTGGTGCACCTGGCGCCCGAACACGCCAGCACGCTCGCTGAGATCCTGCAGAAGTCCACCACGATGCCGGTCAAGCAGGTGACGGAACGGCAGAAGGTGGAACCGAACCACGTCTATGTGATTCCGCCGCGCAAAGCGATTCGCGCCGTGGACAGCCATCTGGTGCTCAGCGACGATCCCTTGTCGCCGCGCGGCCGGCATGTCGCAGTCGACCTGTTCTTTCGCACGCTTGCGGATACCTACGGGCCGCATGCCGCCGCGGTGGTGCTCTCGGGCGCCGACAGCGACGGCGCGATCGGCATCAAGCGGATCAAGGAACGCGGCGGGCTCACCGTGGCGCAAGACCCGAACGAGGCCGAGCACGCCAGCATGCCGCGCGCGGCGATCGCCACGAACATGGTCGACTGGGTGTTGCCGGTCGCTGAAATGCCGGCTCGGCTCAAGCAATACTTCGCGCTGGAAAAACAGCTGCAGCTGCCGCCTGAGGTCGAGGCGGCGGAAGCGCTGGCGGCGCGCGACACGCAACGCGAGAAATCCCAGGCCGAGATCGCCGAGTCGCAGCTCAAGGACGTTCTGGCTTTCCTGCGCACCCGCATCGGCCGCGATTTTTCGGTCTACAAACGCGCCACCGTCGTGCGGCGCATCGCCCGGCGCATGCAGGTCAATGGCGTGCAGGACCTCGCGTCCTATCTCGGCTGCCTGCGCACCACGCCGGGCGAAGCCGGCGCCTTGCTGCAGGATCTGCTGATCAGCGTCACCAATTTCTTCCGTGACGGCGACTGCTTCCTGGCGCTGGAGGCGCACCTGTGCGAGCTGTTCAAGGGCAAGGGCCCCAGCGACAGCATCCGCGTGTGGGTGCCCGCGTGCGCCACCGGCGAGGAAGCGTACTCGCTGGCCATCATGCTGGCCGACAAGGCGCGCGAGATGGACGCGCCGCCCATGATCCAGGTATTCGCGACCGACCTGGACGAAGACGCGATCCGCAGCGCGCGCGAAGGCAGTTACCCCACCACCATCGAAGCCGATGTGTCCGAAGAGCTCCTTCGCCGCTACTTCACCAAGGAGCTGCGCGGCTACAAGGTGCGGCGCGAAATCCGCGAGACGGTGCTGTTCGCCCAGCACGACTTGCTCAAGGATTCGCCGTTCTCGCGGCTCGACCTGATTTCGTGCCGCAACCTGCTGATCTACCTGAACCGCGATGCGCAGCACCGCGTGTTCGAGATCTTCCATTTCGCGCTGCTGCCCAACGGGCATTTATTCCTGGGCTCGTCCGAATCGGCGGAAGACGTGGGTACGCTGTTCTCGGTGGTGGACAAGAAACACCGCATCTTCACGCAGCGCCCGATTCCGCGCGCGGCGCTGCCGGTGCTCGCCAGCGGGCCCAGCAGCTTGACGCTCTCGCGGGAGGAGCACAAGAACCTGGGGCAGCCGCCGGTGACGCTGCCCGCAGCGGCGTTCGATCGCGCACTGCTGGCGCCGGTCGGCACGCATGGCGCGACCGAAGGCCGCGCAATCTCTTGGGGTGAACTGCATTTCAAGCTGCTCGAGGCGCTGGCGCCACCTTCTATCCTGGTGGACGCCGAACACGACATCAGGCATCTCTCGCCCGGCGCCGGCCGCTTCCTGCAATTCACCGGCGGCGAGCCCAGCCGCAGCCTGCTCAAGGCGGTGCTGCCGAGCCTGCGCATCGAATTGCGCGCAGCGCTGTACCAGGCGGCGCAGGTGAAGGCCTCCTCCGAGGTGCTGGTCAGCCCCGTGGAGTTGGGCGGCGAAACCATGGAAGTGGCGATTCGCGTGTCGCCGGCCAAGGACATCGGGTCCGATTTCTACGTGGTGGTGTTCAACGCCCGCCCGCTCGGGGGCCAGCCACCCAGCGAAGCCTCGCAGCCCGAGCGCATCGGCGCCGACCCGATCGCGCGCCATCTCGATCGCGAGCTCGAGCGCCTGAGGGCGCACCTGCGCGACACCGTGGAGCAGTACGAGGCATCGACCGAAGAATTGAAGGCCAGCAACGAAGAGCTGCAGGCGATGAACGAGGAGCTGCGCTCGGCCACCGAGGAACTGGAGACCAGCCGCGAGGAGCTGCAGTCGATCAACGAGGAACTCACCACCGTCAACCAGGAGCTCAAGGGCAAGGTCGACGAGTTGGGCCACTCCAACAGCGACATGCAGAACCTGATGGACGCGACGGCCATCGCCACCGTGTTCCTCGATCGCGACCTGCGCATCACGCGCTACACGCCGTCGGCCGTGACGCTGTTCAACCTGATCGTCACCGACCTGGGCCGGCCGCTGTCCGACCTCGCCACGCGGCTGGACTATCCGGAGCTCAGCGAAGACGCCAGGCGCGTGCTCGAGCGGCTGGTGCCGATCGAGCGCGAGGTCGGCTTGCCCGACGGCAAGTGGTTCCTGTCGCGCCTGCTGCCTTACCGCACGGTCGACGATCGCATCGCCGGTGTGGTGGTGTCGTTCATCGACATCACCGAGCGCAAGCAGGCCGAGGAAGTCCGGCTTTGGCTGTCGGCCGTGGTGGCGTCGTCGACCGACGCGATCATCAGTTTCTCGATGGACCACACCATCCTGAGCTGGAACGCGGGCGCCGAGCGGATCTTCGGCTACGGCGCGACGGACGCGATCGGCCAGCCCTTGTCGATGCTGGCGCCCGGCGGCGCCGACGAGCAGGATCGCGTCATCCGCCAGCTGCGCCAGGACACGGCGGTGACCAACCTCGAAACGGTATGGCGCTGCCAGGACGGCAGCGACATCCACGTGGCGCTGAGCGTTTCGCCGATCAAGGACACGCAGGGCGCGGTGATCGGCGGCACCGCGATCGCGCGCGACATCACGCAGCAGCGCAAGGCCGCCGAGGCCTTGCGCATCAGCGAGGAACGCTTGCGCCTGACGGTGGAAAACGCCACCGATTACGCGATCTTTTCGACCGACCTCGAGCGCAACATCACGGTCTGGAACACCGGCGCGCAACGCGTGCTGGGGTATGCCGAGAGCGAAGTGCTGGGCCGCTCGGCCGACATCATCTTCACCGACGCGGACCGCGCCGCGGGGGCGCCCGCGCAGGAAGCGCAATCCGCGCTGCGCGAAGGCCGCGCCGCCGACGACCGCGAGCACCAGCGCAAGGACGGCAGCCGCTTCTGGGCCAGCGGCGTGATGATGCTGATGCGCGACGCGAATGGGCAGGCCGTCGGCTTCGTGAAGATCCTGCGCGACCAGACGGCAGACCGCCAGGCCCAGCAGGCGCTGGAACGCAGCCAGGCCGACCTGGTGCGCGCGCTGGCCGAGAACGAAACCGCCCGCGCCGAACTGCAGGCCGCGGACGTCGCCAAGGATCGCTTCCTGGCGGTGCTGTCGCACGAGCTGCGCAATCCATTGGCCTCGATCGACAGTGCCGGGGCGCTGATGCTGACGGCGCAGCTGCCGGTGGCGGATCGAGAAGCCGCGGCCAAGATGGTGAAGCGCCAAGCCGGGGCCATGAAGATGCTGCTGGACGACTTGCTGGACGTGTCGCGGCTCAAGCTCGGCCGGCTGGAACTGCATCGCGAGAAAGTGCGATTGGCGAGCGTGGTGGACACCGCGCTGGAGACCATCCGGCCCATGTTGGAAACCATGGGTCATCACCTCGAGGTGGACTTGCCCAGCTACCCGGTGGAGCTCGACGCCGATCCGCTGCGCCTGACCCAGGTGATCTCCAACCTGCTGTCCAACTCGATCAAGTACACGCAGCCCGGCGGTTCGCTGTCGCTCAGGGCCAGGCTGGTGGCGCGCGACGCCGTGATCACCGTTTCAGACAATGGCGCCGGCATGGAGCCGGCGCAGATCCAGTCGATGTTCGAGATGTTCACGCAGGCCCAGCCGGTCGCCGATCGCAGCCATGGCCTGGGCATCGGGCTGGCGTTGGTCAAGAGCATCGTGGAGATGCACGGCGGCAAGATCGAGGCGTTTTCGCCGGGGCCGGGCCAGGGCAGCGAGTTCCGGGTGACGCTGCCGGACGCGCATGGCATCGAAGCAGCCGACAGCGCTGCTGCGCCGGCGCCGCCGCCCCCAACCGCGATCCCCAGGCCGGTCAAGAAGCGCGGCCTGGTGCTCATCGCCGATGACAACGTCGACGCCGGCTGGGGCATGGCCAAGCTGCTGGAGATCGCGGGCTTCACGACCTTCCGCGTCAAGGGCGGCATCGAAGCGGTCAAGGAGATGCGGCGGCAAAAACCCGACGTCGGCATCATCGACATCGGCATGCCCGACTTGAGCGGCCACGAGGTCGCGCGCCAGATCCGCGACACCGAATGGGGCAAGCACATGGTGCTGATCGCAGCCACCGGCTGGGGCCAGGAATCGGACGAGCGAGAAGCGATGCAGGCCGGCTTCGACGCCCACATGACCAAGCCGGTCGACCTGCGCCGGCTCAGCGCGGTGGTCGACGAGTTGCTCGCGCGCAAGCGCGGCTAGCGTTCACACAAGAAAAGCGCGAGCGGTTTCTTCAGGGAATCAGTTCGGCGGGTAGCCCGCTTCGGTCAGGGCGGCGGCCAGCTTCGCGCGGTCGGCGCTCGATTCGACCTGGACCTTCTTGGTCTCCACATTCACGTCGACCTTCGCCTGCGCGTCGACTTCTTTCACCGCTTCGTTGACGGCCCGCACGCAATGCCCGCAGCTGATGGCGGGTACCTGGAATTCGATCATGGCTGTCCTTCGCAAATCTATTGACCCTACGCAAAGTATGAACCTTGCCATGATGGTAAGGTCAAACGAATCCTCAAAGGAAATGCAGTGAGCACGACAGCGATTCTCCGGCCCCCGGCCCTGTCGCCGGCGGGCGCATCGGTGCGCTTGGCCATCGGCGGAATGACCTGCGCATCCTGCGTGGCGCGGGTCGAAAAGGCGCTCAAGAAAGTGCCGGACGTGGCCTCGGCCGAAGTCAACCTCGCCACCGAAACAGCCGAGGTGCGATTCGCCGGACGTTTGCCGGATCTCGCGGCGCTCGCGAACGCCGTGGACAAGGCCGGCTACAGCGCACGCGTGCTGGCCGACGAAGCACCCGGCGACTCGCTGCCATCCGCGGTTTCAGGCGATTGGTGGCCGGTCGCATTGTCGGCCGCGCTCTCGCTGCCGCTGGCGCTGCCCATGCTCGGGATGTTGTTCAACGCCGACTGGGCGCTGCCGGGCTGGTGGCAATTCGCCTTGGCGACGCCGGTGCAATTCTGGCTGGGCGCACGCTTCTATCGCGCCGGCTTCAAGGCGCTCGCGGCGCGCAGCGGCAACATGGATCTGCTGGTGGCGCTGGGCACCTCCGCCGGCTACGGCTTGAGCGTGTATCTGTTGCTGGCGCATGGCGCGCACGGCATGACGCATTTGTATTTCGAAGCGTCGGCCGTGGTCATCACGCTGGTGCTGCTGGGCAAGTGGCTGGAGACGCGCGCCAAACGCCAGACCACCGAAGCGATTCGCGCGCTCAACGCATTGCGGCCCGAAACCGCGCGCGTGCGGCGCGGCGGGCAAGAGATCGAGCTGCCGGTGGCTCAGGTGAAAGTGGGTGACGCCGTGGTCGTGCGGCCCGGCGAGCGGGTGCCCGTCGACGGCGTGGTCGTCGAAGGCGCGAGCGAGGTCGACGAATCCCTGATCACCGGCGAGAGCTTGCCGGTGGCCAAGCACGAAGGCGACCACGTGACCGGCGGCGCCGTGAACGCGCAAGGCCTGCTGCTCGTGCAGACCAGCGCCGTCGGTGCGGAATCCACGCTCGCGCGCATCGTGCGGATGGTGGAGTCGGCGCAGGCGAAGAAGGCGCCGATCCAGCGCCTGGTCGATCGCGTCAGCGAAGTGTTCGTGCCGGTGGTGATCGCCATCGCGCTCGTCACGCTGCTCGCGTGGGGCTTCATCGGCGGCGATTGGGAGGCCGCGATCCTGAACGCGGTCGCGGTGCTGGTCATCGCGTGTCCTTGCGCGCTGGGACTCGCGACGCCCACCGCGATCATGGCGGGCACCGGCGTCGCCGCTCGTCATGGCATCTTGATCAAGGACGCGCAAGCGCTGGAGATCGCCCACAGCGTGAAGGTGGTCGCGTTCGACAAGACGGGCACCCTGACCGAAGGCAAGCCTCGGCTGGTCGCGGCCGAAGCGGCACAGGGCGATCGCGCCTCGCTGCTCGCCGCGAGCGCCGCGATCCAGGCCGGCAGCGAGCATCCGCTGGCCCGCGCGGTGCTCGATGCCGCCCGCAGCGAAGGTGTCGCGCTCGCCAGTGCATCGGATGTGCGGGCGATTCCGGGCCGCGGCATGGCGGCGCGAGTGGCCGGGCGCCAGCTGCGCCTGGGCAGCACGCGCTTGATGGCGGAATTGAAGGTTGATCTCGGGCCGCTCGCCGAGCGCGCCGCGCAATTGCAGGCCCAGGGACGCACCGTGTCCTGGGTGGCCGACATCGAAGCCGAACCTGCGTTGCTGGGCCTGCTGGCGTTCGGCGATACGGTGAAGCCGACGGCCGCGGCAGCGGTGCAAAAACTGCGCGAGCACGGCGTTCGTTCGGTGCTCCTCACCGGAGACAACCGCGGCAGCGCGCAAGCCGTCGCCGCGCAATTGGCAATAGACGAGGTTCGCGCTGAAATATTGCCCGAGCAAAAGGCCGGCATCGTGTCGCAGCTCAAGCAAGGCCACGCGCTGGTGGCCATGGTGGGCGATGGCATCAACGACGCGCCGGCGCTGGCCGCGGCGGACGTCGGCATCGCGATGTCCACCGGCACCGACGTGGCGATGCACGCGGCCGGCATCACCTTGATGCGCGGCGATCCGGCGCTGGTGGCCGACGCGATCGACATCTCGCGCCGCACCTACGCCAAGATCCGGCAGAACCTTTTTTGGGCTTTCATCTACAACGCGGTGGGCATACCGCTCGCGGCCTTCGGGCTGCTCAGCCCCGTGATCGCGGGCGCGGCGATGGCGTTCAGCAGCGTGAGCGTCGTCACCAACGCGTTGACGCTGCGCCGGTGGAAAGGCAGCGCGCCATGATGAACACGATGCCGGGCAGCGGCCCTTTCAATGTGGGCGAAGCGGCGCGCCTGTCCAACGTATCGCCCAAGATGGTTCGCCATTACGAGGCGCTCGGTCTGTTGCCCGCGGTCTCGCGCACCGATGCCGGTTACCGGCAATACACCGAGCGCGAGATCCACACGCTGCGCTTCATCCGGCGCGCGCGCGACCTGGGCTTCGCAATGGCGGAGATCGAGCAACTGCTCAAGCTCTGGCAGAACCGCCGCCGTCCGAGCGCCAGCGTCCGGCGCATCGCGTTGGAGCACATCGCGGCGCTCGACGCGAAGATGGCGGAGATGGCCGCGATGCGATCGACCTTGCTGCGCCTGGTCGAATGCTGCAGCGGCGACGAAAGGCCCGATTGCCCCATCCTGGATGAGCTGGCAGGCCGCGGGTAGCGCTTGGCTTGCGCATGCCGCAGCTCTAGGCAAGAAGCCGCCGACCGCATTCAGCGAAGCACGCCGACACGTCGGGCATCGTGCTTGCCTGAGGTTGGTGCACACACATGCAGTGAGGATGAAGTGAGAGAAAGGCTCCACGATCTCCCAGGCGAAGCCGCCACCGGACGAGGGTCCGAGAGCGCGCGCAAAGCACTGGAAAAACAGCGCCGGACCAAGCCCAGGCCTGCCCAGCCTGAGAACTCCGGCAACTCTCCGACGGGCAACAAGACCCCTGCGACACCGAAGCAGGAGCGAAAGAGCTGACGCAAACCGGCGTTCACATTCGATGTAAATTGCCGGTGTAGCGGCTGTGCTTCGTTGCACAGCGCAAGTGCTGAAAGGGCGCAGGCACAGTCCTGCGCCCGCAACGTCCTACTCGCTCGCGCTGCGAGCGCCTACAGCATTGCGTGTCGGGCGTCCTTAAAGTGGACCATGGCCAAGAAGCCAACGCCGATTTCGAAGATGGACCGCAAGCAGCCCGGCAACAAAGAGCGTTCGAACGATGCCGACCAGAGCGGCACCGATCGGCGCGCGCGCGAACGCCGATCGGGCGAAGGCTCGGAGAGCGCCCTCGCCACCTTGAAGAATATCGAGCGCGATCGCCAGCGCACCAAGCCCGCCGACGAGGGCGGCTCCGGCGGCTGATCCCCGGGCCCGTTTCGGGGCTCCCCGCATCGCTCCTGCACAGCTTGTCCGGATTGCGGACAATGCCCCATCGAATTGCCGGAGGGGCACATGGTCAAGCAAGACTGCGACCTGTTCGTGATCGGCGCGGGCAGCGGCGGGGTTCGCGCAGCGCGCATGGCGGCGCAGCGCGGCGCGCGCGTCGTCGTGGCGGAGGCCGCGCAACTGGGCGGCACCTGTGTCAACGTGGGCTGCATCCCGAAGAAGCTGTACAGCTTCGCCGCCCATTTCGCCGACGACTTCCGCGATGCCGCGGGCTTCGGCTGGCACGTCGGGCCGACGCGGTTCGATTGGGCGGCATTGAAAGCCAATCGCGCAAGGGAAATCTCGCGGCTGAACGGCGTCTACCAGCACCTGTTGCACAGTGCCGGTGTGAGCATCGTCAACGGCTGGGCGCAGCTCACGGATGCCCACACGGTGAAAGTGCAGCACGCGAGCGGGCACCGCGAATTCACGGCGCGTCACATCCTGCTGGCGACCGGCGGCCGCCCCACCGTGCCGAAATTCCCCGGCTGCGAACACGTGATCACGTCCGACGGCATGTTCGACCTGGAGCCCTTTGCGCGCCGGCTGCTGGTGGTGGGCGGCGGCTACATCGCCTGCGAGTTCGCGTCCATCTTCAATGGCCTTGGCTCGAAGGTGACTCATATCTATCGCGGTGAGCAGATCCTGCGCGGGTTCGACCACGACGTGCGCAATTTCATTGCCCAGGAGATGCGCAAGCACGGCGTCGACCTGCGCGTCCACACCGATGTGAAGGCGATCGA
>Ga0070679_100002820_pt1 | contig 15803 bp, 12 predicted proteins | sample KBSC63BmetaG_FD_65652 | JGI IMG/M metagenome (GOLD analysis project Ga0070679, IMG submission 65652) | Corn rhizosphere microbial communities from Kellogg Biological Station, Michigan, USA - KBS C6-3B metaG | ecosystem: Host-associated > Plants > Roots > Rhizosphere | place: USA: Michigan... | reverse complement strand
ATGGAAGGCCTGGGGCGCATTCTGGCAATCGATTACGGCTCCCGCCGGATGGGCCTGGCCGTTACCGACCCGCTGGGCATCACGGCGCAAGGGATTGAGACGCTGGAGCGCAGGAACAAGCGCAGCGACTTTGCCCGTCTGGAGAGGCTGCTCCGAGAGTATCAGGTGCGCGAGATCGTGCTTGGCTATCCCCTGCGCATGAGCGGTGAAGAGGGCCGCCAGACGGAGAAGGTCGACGCGTTCCGGGCGGAGTTGGAAAGCAGATTCGGGCTTCCCGTGCACCTTTGGGACGAGCGGCTCACCTCCGCCGAAGCCAACAGAATCCTCCGCGAAGCCGAAATCAGCATCCAAAAGCGGGCCCAGGCCGTAGACCGGATGGCGGCTGTCCTGATCCTGCAGTCGTTTCTCCAATCGCGCAGCGTGCGGCTGAGTCCACCCGAATAGACTTCGGGTGCCGATCCGGCCAACTTTGACCTGCTGAACACGCTTCAAAATAGATACCTCTCGCCGCTGGTGCATGTCCCCACTGTGCTCTGGTCTTGTACTGACGAGGGCTGCGTCGGGGAAAGACACGGGTACAATTAGACAACGCGAATAAAGGACTTATGCTGAAGTTTCTGCTCAGAGCGTTTGTGATTGTGCTACTTTTGGCGGCCGGGCTGCTTGCTTATGCCTTTTGGCTGCCGATGGGTCCGAGCTCTCAGCAGTACGTGCAGCTTAAGCCGGGATCTTCAGCGCGCAAAATCGGCGCGGATCTGGCCAAGGCAGGGGTCGTTCGCAGCCAGTATGCCTTCCTGCTCTGGCATTACGCGCATGGCCGCAAGCACCTGAAAGCCGGCGAGTACTCTTTCGATCACCCTGCTAAGCTTCGCGAAGTTTATGACCGCCTCGCGCACGGCGATATCTACGTACACCTTCTGGTGGTCCCGGAGGGCTACAACATTTTCGATATCGCCGGGGCTGTGGAAGAAGCAGGACTGGGCAGCCGGGACGATTTCCTGAAGGTCGTGCGCTCGGACGCCTCGCTGATTCACGATCTTGATCCGCAGGCGCCAAGCTTGGAAGGCTATCTGTTTCCTGACAGCTATCGGTTCACCCGGACCCAAAGCCTCCATGACATTGTTTCTACTATGGTGCACCGGTTCCGCCAGGCTGCCAAAGAGGTGGGCCTAAGCGGCGACATCCATAATGTGGTAACCATGGCCAGCATTGTGGAAAAAGAGACTGCGGTGCCGCAGGAGCGGCCTGAAGTGGCCAGCGTCTTTTACAACCGGCTGCAAAAGAACATGGTGCTGGCAACGGATCCGACTGTGATTTACGCGGCGTTGCTCAACGGTCGTTATCGAGGCACTATCTACCGCTCAGATCTCCAGTTCGATTCGCCTTATAACACCTACAGGAATGTCGGTCTTCCTCCAGGCCCCATCTGCAATCCTGGCCGTGACTCATTGGCCGCGGCGCTGCATCCGGCCAACACGCAGTACTTGTTCTTTGTGAGTGATAACCAGGGTCACCACAACTTCTCCCGCACCCCAGAGGAGCATGCCCGCAACGTTGCCGCGTACCGGCGCTCGGTAGCACAATCTCTGAATCGCTAAGCCTCTTTCACTAATCTGACTGTTTTGCCGCACTTTGCCGGGGTTTGTCACTGGTTGTAAACCCCCGGCCGATAACTCCCGTCCGATATACTTAGAAAGTATTAGAAGGAAGCCGTATTAGCAGCCAATGCGCGTTTTTTTAAGACTTAACGTTCTCATTCTTGTTTTCGGCACCTTGTTCATGACTGGGTGTGCCGTCCGCGGCCAGCGCGAAACCAAATATCGCGTCACCACTGCTCCACTCAAAGAGGCCACGCTGCAGCAGCTGGTCGGAGTGATAAATACCAGCGCGACCCACCTGCAAACTCTGAACGCCAGCGTTGATATCGATGCCTCTGCTGGAGGCGAGCGCAAAGGCAAGGTAACCGATTACCGGCAAGTCAGCGGTTATGTACTTGTGCGCAAGCCGGAGATGCTGCGGATGATCCTTCTGGCGCCCGTGGTTCGCAGCCGCCTGGTTGACATGGTAAGTGATGGCAGGAAGTTTCAACTGGCCATCACCACCCCGAGCCAAAGCAAGTTCTACGTAGGCTCAAACCAGCAGACCGGCAAGCCTTCTCCGCAGCCCCTGGAGAACATGCGGCCACAGCATATCTTTGACGCATTATTGCTTAAGGCGATCGACCCCCAGGACGAACTTGCCGTCCTTGAGCAGAGCACGGAACTTGTAAGGGATCCGAAGACAAAAAAGGATGCCGTCGAGCCCGATTATATTGTTGTGGTCATTCGACGAGACCAGAACGGCAGCTATTTGTCACGAAAAATCGTTTTCAACCGCGAGGATCTCCTGCCGCACGAGCAGTACATCTACAATCGGCAAGGGGAACTGGTGACCTACGCCCGCTACGACAATTTCACCGACTACGGCGGGACCATGTTTCCTACACACGTGCAGATTCAGCGGCCGGTGGAAGAGTACGCAATCACGCTGACCATGCTGAAGGTGAGGCTGAATGAACCGCTCACGAACGATCAGTTCGTGCTTACGCAGCCACCCGGCTCAAAGCTCATCAATCTCGATGAAAAGACCACCAGCGCGGGGAATCAGCCATCGCCTCCCTCGCCCGAAGGCAAACGTTAACGCATGAATCGAATGATCATCTCCAACCTCGCGTACCGCCCGCTGCGGTCGATTATCAGTGTTTTTGCTGTGGCAATTGAAGTGACCATGATCCTGCTGATCGTGGGACTGGTGCTGGGAATTCTTGAGGACAGCAAAGACCGCCAGAAAGGGATTGGCGCGGACGTAATGGTGCGGCCAAGCGGGGCCGGCGTGTTTTCGGCCTTGAATGCGGCTCCAATGCCGATAGCGTATGCAGACGTAATTCGCAAGCAACCGCATGTGGCTGCCGTTGCTCCGGTCATCATGCAAACCACCTCGAGCGTCAGTACCATTGAGATCCTGAATGGAATCGACCTGGACACCTTCCAACAATTAGGCGGACCATTCCGGTACCTGGCTGGCGGACCCTTTCAGGGACCGTATGACATGATCGTGGACGATATCTATGCGCCCGCGAACAAGGTGAAGGTAGGGTCGAGCGTTACGGTTTTAAATCACGAGTTCCGGGTGTGCGGAATCATTCCGCACGGGCGCGGCAGCCGCCGATACGTCCCGATGAAAACATTGCAGGACCTGGTCGGTGCGCAAGACAAAGCCTCGGCTTTTTACGTGAAAGCCGACGATCCGAAGAATGCTGATTTACTGGTGCAGGAACTCAAAACGCTGCTTCCCAACAACAGCATCATGTCCGTCCGTGAGTGGATGGAGATGATGACCACGGATAATATCCCCGGACTCGCGCCGTTTATCAAGGTCGCAATCGGAATTGCGGTGATTATCGGCTTCATTGTGATCTTCCAGTCTATGTATACCGCCGTGATGGAGCGGACGCGCGAAATCGGCATCCTGAAATCGCTGGGAGCCTCCAAGCTGTACATTGTGCGGGTGATCCTGCGAGAAACCCTCATGCTGGCTGTTGCCGGCATTCTGGTCGGTTACGCCTTCAGCGCATTCGGACGGGCAGAGCTGGTTCGTCAGTTCCCGACTCTTCGCGTGCTGCCGATCACCGCACAATGGGCCCTCTACTCGGCGCTGATCGCCGTCGGTGGCGCGATGCTGGGCGCTTTGTATCCTGCATTCAAGGCCGCACAGAAAGATCCGATTGACGCGTTGGCATATGAATAAAGCAATTAGTGATTAGGAATTAGCCAGACCCAGCATTCGATTTCACGTGTGGCGAGCGCACGCTTCCCAAGGTGTTCATCTACTCGTGGCGAAGAGCCCGCACCGGGTTCACCCGTGCTGCCCGCATTGCGGGAATGTAACCCGCAACCAGCGCAACGAACGCCAGAATCGCGAGTGCCGTGGTGATCGTCACAGGGTCAAGAGTCTTCAACCCAAAGAGCCGTGACTGGATGAGTTTTGCCAGCCCGGCCGACCCCGCAACACCGACCAGCGCACCAATCAGGATCATGATCCCGGTCTCGCGCAGAATCATGCTGACCACCTGCCCGCGACCCGCACCAAGGGCCATACGCACTCCGATTTCGTTCGTGCGTCGTGTGACCGCGTAGGAGAGCACACCGTACAGCCCTGTTGCTGCCAGCAGCAGAGCTACCAGCCCAAACAACGTACAGAGCCGCGCCATCATGCGCGGCTGCGCGGTGGTGCGATCAAGATTTTCGGTGAGAGTACGCAGAGGATCGAGCTGAAGATCCTGGTTGACTGACAAGATCGTTTTTCGGATGCCCTCAAACATCTGCCGAGGATCGCCGGCGGTCCGAATCTCGAAGGTAGCAAATTCATTGGGACCTTCCATCCCCTGCTCTCCGGAAACATAGAAACGAGGGAATACATCGGTCTTCAAATTGTGATCGCGCAAATTGCGTGCGACGCCGACAACTTCATAGATCGCCTTATGATCGCCGAATCGTTCAGTGATGTGGCGGCCCATCGGGTCCCGGCCGGCAAAAAATTTCTTCGCAAACGCCTCATTGATGACGACGACCCGTGGAGCTGCGGCGGTATCCTGCTGGCCGATTTCGCGGCCGCGCAACATGGGAACGCCGACGGTGGAGAAATAAGCTGGACCAATCAGATCAAAGCGCGAGCCGCGATCTTTTTGGGTCTGAGGAGTAAAGCCCTCGACTTCAACAACGTCTGCAGATTCGCTCCCGGAAAACAGGCCGTTAATGGAGTAGGTTGCCCCGGTGACGCCTGGCAACGACTGCAGTCGTGCTGTGAGGTCGCGCCACAGTGCTGTGAGTTGCGGGCCCTTGTAGCCGGCGGTGGTTCCGTCGACACCCACCAGGAGCAGTTTCTCCTTCGGATAACCAACGTCGACAGCTTGCAGGTTCCACAGAGTACGCAGCAACAACCCTGCGCCGGTGATGGCGAGCAAAGAAAGCCCCATCTGAAGTACCACAAGGCCCTTGGCAAGATTAAGCCGCCCACTTGAGGCGGTCGCGCGTTCACCGTCACGAAGGCTGTCATTCAGGTTGACGCGGGTGCCGCGAAGAGCCGGCGTCAAACCGAACAGGATGCCCGTCAGCAGGCTGATCCCCATCGTAAATGCCAGGACCCGCAGGTCAAGGCTGGTGTTCAGATCGAAACGGTCGCGGTTGCCTGCGAGCAGGGCGGCAAACAGATGAGATCCGCCCCATGCGATCAAAAGACCGACCATCCCTCCCATGAACGCGAGCAATAGGCTTTCGGTAAGGAACTGCCGGACCAGACGCCCGCGGGACGCTCCGATCGAGAGACGTACTCCCACTTCCTTATTGCGTGCGGAGGCACGAGCGAGCAACAAGTTCGCGACGTTGATGCAGGCGATCAGCAGAACAACGCCTGATGCGCCCAGCAGGATCATGAGCTGCTGAGCAAAATCTTCGCGCCCGCCAAAAGCTCCTGTGCTTGCTTCGCGCAGTTTCAGCTTCTGATCCAGTGCTTCCTTGCGCGTCTCCGGACTGAGCGTGGAAGGATAGCCATTTTCAATGATGTTCTTGAAGAGGACGTCAACTTCCGCTTGCGCTTTGGCCAGGGTAACGCCGGGTGCGAGCCTCCCGAAAGCGTGGAGCCACATGACTTTCTCGAAATTCTTGCTTAGATCTTCGCGGAGCCAGTCGCGGCCGGGCATGACGCTCGGCTGCATCATCATCGGCAACCAGAAGTCGGGATATTCACTGATGTTCTCACCGTGGAAGCCAGGCGCGGCCACGCCAATAACGGAGTACGTCGTCCCCAGAATTCGAATGGGAGTACCTAGTGCAGATGCATTCCCGCCAAAGCGGTTCTTCCAGTAGTCATAGCTGAGAACGACGTACGGATTCTGGCCGGGAGCGTGGGCGTCCTCGACATTGAATACCCGGCCAATGAACGGTTCTACGCCGAGCACGGAAAAGTAGTTTTCTGAAACAAGCTTTGGACGCGCGTCCTCCGGACCAGCCCCGTGGATGCGGACCTGCCAGCGATCGAGTTCTGCCTCTACCACGCACAGACCGGAAAAACTTTTGGCGTGATCGCGGATCTGTTCGTATTCCGCGTAACTCATCAGACCGCGTTCGCCGGAAGAGAGCCCTACGGAAACTCCTGCGGTGTTAGGGTCAGTGAGCGCGACCAACTCGTGAGGATCGTGCACTGGCAGCGACCTCAGGAGTACCGCATTCATGAGGCTGAAAATGGACGTGTTCGCGCCGATGCCGATTGCAAGCGACAGTACAGCAACAATGGTGAAGACCGGGTTGCGCAAAAACTGACGTGCGGCGTAGCGAAGATCTTTCAGCAGGGTTTCGAGCCAGGCGGAAATGTCCATGGTGCGCGCTCTCTCCTTTTCCAGGGTTGGATTTCCAAATTGCCGTGTTGCCGCAAGCCTTGCCTCATCGGGTGTCATTCCGCTTCCTTCATAGTCGGCAGTACGAAGATCCAGGTGATGGCGCAGCTCTTCTTCCAAATCGCGTTGAAGTTTGTTCGATCGAAACGTGTTGGTAATGCGTTTGAACCAGCCCATAAAGCAACCTATGCGAAGCTGAGAACGCGAGATACCGCATGAGTCAACTCATCCCAACGCCTTTGTTCCGCAGCGAGCTGTTTCTTGCCTGCCGCAGTAAGAGCGTAATAGCGAGCACGGCGATTGTTGTCGCTGGGCCGCCATTCCGCGAGGATCCAGCCCTCCTGCGCCATGCGATGGAGTGCCGGGTAAAGAGAGCCTTCTTCCACTCGCAGCGCGTCTCCCGCGATTGATTGGATGTGGTTGCTGATGCCGTAGCCATGCATCGGGCCGAGACAGGCCAGCGACTTGAGCACCAGCAAGTCGAGCGTGCCCTGAAGACGGTCGTTCGAATGTTTCCCCACTCCAGTACTCCCCCTAGCTGTCTATAGGACGGCGATCCGATGGCTAGGTTAGCAGCAAATTCATCCTGCCTGAAACAGTATCCGGTCTCCCCTTACAATGAGTTCAACTTTCAGAGACGAATCAGAAATGTTCAGGACCCGATTTAAGAATGGTATTGTGGCTGAGTTTTTGCCACCCGCAAGAACCGCGAAACGCGAACGGCTCATCATTGTTTGCGACGGCATGCCCTCCATTCCGCGAAAACAAGCGCTTGTAACTTTTCTTGCAAGCAAGGGTTATTGGGTACTGTATCCCCGCTATCGCGGAGCATGGGAGAGTGAGGGGGAATTTTTGCAACGTGCCCCGCATGAAGACATCCTTGATCTCATTCCGGAACTGCGCAAAGGCATCAGAGAGGTTGCGTTTGGGCAGAGATTTGTTCCAAAGTCGGACGAGGTATTCGTGATAGGAGGCAGTTTCGGCGGTGCGGCAGCGATCCTCTGCTCACTGGATTCGCGGATCACGCGGGTGGTTGCGAACTGTCCGGTAGTCGATTGGGCTATCCTGCCAAAGGAGCAGAAGGCAGAAACGTCCAATCCCAATTATGCCGGTTATATCCGTGAGGCATTCGGGAATGGCTATCGCTTGAGCGATAAGAACTGGCTGAAGCTGCATCGCGGCGACTTCTTCAACCCGGCTTACCACATCAAAGAACTTGATCCCGCAAAAGTAATGATGATCCATGCGGTGGATGATCCGTACATTCCCTACAAACTCGTAGCCCGCTTCGCGGCTAAGTCTGGAATTACGCTTAAAACTGTGCGGAGTGGCGGGCATCTACGCACCGAGGAAGTGGTGCACAAATTCTGGCCCCAGATCAGGATGTTTCTGGAGGCTGCAAAGTAGATGTCCGCACCTATCAGGCCCCAAACAGAACATGCTGCGGCCGCGGAGATGCTCGATTCTCCGCAGCATCCGTTGCGAACACGCGCTGTTGTGCCGGCAGTCATGGGAGCGGTGGCATTCGTAGCGCTACTCCCGATGTTCCACTTCGGCATCGCTTCCGGCCATGATTTTGAATTTCACGTGAACTCATGGATGGAAGTGGTCCGCCAGTGGCGACAGGGACTCCTGTATCCACGATGGGCGGAGATGGCGAATTTCGGCTTCGGGGAGCCACGCTTCATCTTCTATCCTCCGGCGTCGTGGATGCTGGGCGGCGCTCTGGGAATGATTCTTCCCTGGAAGCTGGTTCCGGGCGCTTACCTCTGGGTGGTTCTTACGGCTTCCGGGTGCAGCATGTTCGCGCTGGCGAGTCGCTATCTTGCGCCGCGAGATGCAATCTTCGCTTCGGCATTCTACGTCGTTAATCCATACCACCTGCTAGTGGTGTACTGGCGGAGCGCATTTGCCGAACTCATGGCGGCAATCTGGATGCCGTTGCTCGTCCTATTGGTCTTGCAACTGCGAAAAGGAGATAACAGGTCAATGCTGCGGCTTGCTGCGGTGATGGCCGCAGTGTGGCTTACCAATCTGCCCGCTGCCGTGATGGCGACCTATTCACTTGTGCTCATGGTTGGCGTGCTTGCCTATCAGCGTCGCTCGCTGGGATTGCTTTTGCACGGCGCCATGGCCGGTGGGTTTGGCATACTTGCCACGTCTTTCTATCTGTTGCCGGCGGCGTATGAACGGCGCTGGGTGACAATCCAGCAGGCACTGGATCCCATCGTTAGACCCGGCAACAACTTTCTTTTCACGCTGATGAATGACGTGATGCATAACCGCTTCAACCGGCTGGTCTCGATCATCGCGGTACTGGAGATTTGCGTCCTGATCCTTGCCGGGTGGTTGTTGCGACGGCGCCAGGAAAATGGAACAGAACCGCGGCTGTTGCTGATCGCATGGGGAACGGCAGCAACTTTATTGATGCTCCCGATCACATGGGCGCTCTGGCAATATCTGCCGGAGTTGCGCTACGTCCAACTGCCATGGCGCTGGCTCTTGTGCCTGAATGTCGCGATTGCGATGCTTCTTACGTTCTCAGTACGGCAATGGCTGATTCGCGTACTGATCTATTTAATGCTCGTCCTGGCGGTTATCGCGGTCTGGCGATGGGTGCAGCCGCCATGGTGGGACAAGGCCGCGGACTTGACCAAGATGCTCAGCGACATTGAACAGGAGCGCGGATACGAAAGCGTTTCCGAATACATGCCGTTAGCCGCAAACCTTGAAAACGCTCCGGAGAAGCCGCCGAGAATCATGACTGAAGACGAACCGACGAGCATGCAGGTAAATCAATGGAAGGCCGAGGAAAAGATTCTGCGGGTCGATGCAGCGAAGCCGAGCCGCCTTGAGCTGAGGTTGTTTGCCTACCCCGCGTGGCAGGTCGAGGTAAATGGCCGCAGAATCCAATATGAAAGCGATCAAGACATTGGGCAGGTGATCGTTCCAGTTCCGAAAGGCGAAACTCAGGTCCGCGTTTTTCTCACGCGAACATGGGACCGCACACTAGGGGCGTCAATCTCGGCTTTCATGCTCGGGATTGCGTGTGTCCTCTGGTTCGCTGGCAGACCAATTCTCTCGCCCGCCAGCTAGGGTCTAGGGTCCTATGGCTGACCTAGCAGCCACACCGCCATATTTTTTTCCTGCGCACTCTTGAAAGCGATACAGCCATCCATGCGTTCAAGGCTTTGCTTTAGCGCGTTTTCAGCTCCGATTGACTGGTGATCAGCAAAGAAGCGCTTAACGTCGTCGCGTTCCGCCGTTGTACAGAAGCTGCCAAGCGCGGAGACCGCGCCTCGGCCGCCAAAGCTGGAGACCTTCTCCGCCAGGTCACTCCAGTGCATCTTGAGATAGTTCCATGCAGCTGCACGGGAGCTGGGATTACTGAGGAGTGCAGAGAAAACGGCCGGGTAGACCTGCTGGCGCAGTTCTCCGCTTTCTATTTTCTTCAAAAGCTGCTGCGAGAGGTCTGGCTGGCGGAAATCAGCGAGAGCAAACAAGAGGTTGAAGTAGCGGTCGGGTGGACCAGGCTGTGACATCGCATCGGAGAGCTGCTTGTACAAAGCGGCATCTCCATGACCCGCAGCGACGCTGAGGGCAGGACCCACCAGAGTGTTGTCCACGGACTGAGGCTTCTCAAGGTATTGGTGTGTGATGTCCTGAGCAGCGGCAATTGCTAAAGGATCGTCTGCGGCTCCAAGGATTCCGAGCAAAGTAGCGCGCAGGGCTTTCTGTTCGTCGTTGTCATTGGCCCGCGGCTTCCATCCCAGCTCGACAGCTTGCGCTTTAAACTGCTCGCGAACGAACTTCTGGAATGCAGGTTTCTGCGCATCGGGTACGAGTGCGCTTTCGGCGTAGCCAAGGTGACCGTGAACGGATTCGAGAACCAGTCGTTCCGGCTCAGCGTGCAACGCTTTCACGACATCAAGGAACAATCCAACCTGTGTCTTTCCAGCGCGAACCATGGCCCAGGTGTCTTCAACCAGCGCGATACGCTCAGGCGCGTTCAATTGTTTTTCGGCGGCGCTTGCAATATTTCTAAGAAGACCCGGATCGGCATATTGAACTCGGTAATACCCAGTTGCATTGCTGTTGGCGATAAACCAGTCTGGACAGTCCTTGAGTACAAATTCCTGGCTCTCATGAGCGAGCAGCTCACACCGCGAGTCCGAAGTTGAGCTGCTTCTGAAGCAAACAGGAATACTCCAGAGTTGGTTGTGCTCTGAACCAGGATTTTTGGAAGAGATCAAAAATCGCTGCTGCTTCAGGCTCAGCGGGAAATGATCGACCTGACATGCGCCCTCGACGCTCACAACCGGAACGCCGGGCTGCAGGACGAATCCCGGCATGATTCGGTCTACCGGCTTGCCGGAAACCTTTGCCATCGCGCTCCAGAAATCCGCCGACGTGGCATTCCCATTGGCGTGTTGCTTGAGATACTCGTTTACTCCCCGCCGAAAAACCTCCGGACCCACGTAGGCTTCGAGCATGCGCAAAACCGCCGCGCCTTTCTCATAGGTGATACCGTCAAACATCTCCTTGATTTCAGGGGAACTGCGGGGATTGCCATGGATAGCGCGAGCCTCAGCCAATGAGTCGAGAGAGATGATCTGCTGGCCATCGGCGGCAGCGTCGTTTTCCAGGTGCCAGTCCGGGTGCCATGCTTCGATCGGCTTGCGTGACATCCAACTGGCAAAGCCTTCATTCAGCCAAATGTCGTCCCACCAGGCGGCGGTGACCAGGTCGCCGAACCATTGATGAGCGATTTCATGCGCGATGGTAGAGGCATGTCCTTGGCGAGTAAACACGGAGGAATTCGCATCGTCGAGGAGCAGGGCCGAGTCGCGATAGAAAATTGCGGCAGTATTTTCCATTCCGCCCCACTCGTAATCGGGGATCGCCACCATGTCGAGTTTGCCGAACGGATACTTGATGCCGTACCACTGGTTGTAAAAGTGGAGCGATTGCGCCGCGACCTCAAGTCCGAAGTGGCCCAGGTCTTTCTTTTCCGGAACCGAACAGACGCGGACAGGGGTTCCCTCGACATTACGTTCCAGGCATTGCCAGTCGCCAATGGCAACCGCAACAAGATAGGTAGACATGCGGGGCGAAGTGGTGAACGTCAGCTTGTGGCGCGAACCCATCGGCTCGTCGTGGATCAGGCGACCATTGGAAATGGCGGTGTCGCCCGCAGCAGCGGTGACGGTGAGGTCGAAAGTAGCCTTGTAAGAAGGCTCGTCGAAGCAAGGAAACATCATGCGGGCGTAGGTTCCCTCAAACTGTGTGACCGCGTAGAAACGCCGTGGCGATTTGCTGAGGTAAAGGCCACGCAGGCCTTCTGTCAACTTGCCGGCGAACTTCAGATGCAATGTGGCGGAGCCCGCGGGCACTGGAGACTTCAGGGTGAGCCTGATCATTTCACTGGGAGCATCAATGATGACCTTGGCTTCCTGAGTCTTGCCGGCAACGGTGACGCTCGCTGAAGGGATCCCCAGATCGACTGAATTCAGTACGATCTCATTGGTTGGCGCAGAGATGCGAACCGCGATCGTCTCCTCACCAGAGAACTGGCGTGTGGTGATGTCTGGGTCGAGGAAGAGCTTGTAGTTCTCAGGAATCACATTCCCCGGCAGTCTCTGCGCGGAAAGCAGTGCGGGGGTAAGAAAAATCAAGACTGCGAGCAGGCGGACTACGTTATTTAAGACGCGTGCAGATGAGATCAAAGTCATGGTTCCCCAAAAACGAATTTGTGATGCCCGGATGTCTGCGCCAAACTATAACATCCATGCGGGTAGCGAAACGTAACTGCGGGAAGGAAGGAGAATTCCCTTGGAACAGGGCGCATTTTCGATCCTCTCAAGATGGGAGAACTTCTACGTTATCGTAGGTTCCTCTGCCGGCGCGCTGACCGGACTGCAATTCGTGGTGATGGCGCTAATTTCGGACCTGGAAATGTATCCGAGCATGCTCGAAGTGAGGGCGTTTGCCACGCCGACGATCGTGCATTTCTGCGCTGCCTTGCTGGTTTCGGCCGTGGCAACTGCGCCGTGGAACAGTCTTGCAGCAGCCGGAATCGCCTTTGCGGTGCTGGGTTCGGCGGGGCTGGCGTATTCGGCGCGGGTGATTCGCCACGCGAAGATTCAGACGGGGTACTCTCCTGATCGTGAAGATTGGTTCTGGTACGCGGTGATGCCCGTATGCGCTTATTCGCTACTGCTGGTCGGGGGAATTCGGGTGGCGGCTCATCCCACAGACGCCCTCTTTGTTATTGCAGGTACAACCATTCTCCTTTTGATTAATGGAATACATAATTCCTGGGATTCGATTACTTACGTTGCCGTGCACCTAAGAGCAGAGGAGAAACAAAAGAAGAGTGGATAGCGAACCCCTCGAATGTTACAGCGCGATTCGCGGCCGGGCGTACGCAAACTGAGATTCTAGTATCATCGCAGCATGGTCTTCGTGCTCGACAACTACGATTCTTTCACCTACAACCTGGTCCAGTATCTCGGTGAGCTGGAACAGACGGTGGAAGTTCGGCGGAATGACCAAGTCAGCATCGAGCAGATCGAGCGACTGAATCCTACGCACATCCTCGTTTCGCCCGGGCCCTGCACGCCGCACGACGCCGGCATCAGCATTGACGTGATTCGTCATTTCGCGGATAAGAGGCCAATTCTGGGAGTATGCCTGGGACATCAGGCGATCGGGGCTGCTTTCGGCGGCAGAGTAGTACGCGCGTCAAAAGTGATGCACGGCAAAGTGAGCCAGATTCAGCACGACAATCGTACCGTGTTCAAAGGTGCCCCACAGCCGCTCACCGCAACGCGCTATCACTCACTCGTCGTCTCTGAAGAGAAGCTCCCGAAAGAACTGGAGATCAGCGCTGAGACCCGGGAAGATGATGGAACGCGCGTGATCATGGGACTGCGGCATAAGACCCTTCCCGTGGAAGGGGTACAGTTTCATCCAGAAAGTGTGTTGACCGACTCCGGCCAACTGCTGCTCCGGAACTTCTTGTCGCTTTAAATGCAGCTCTCAACCGCTATTTCCGCTTGAGTTGAGCTACAATCTTCGGCAACGGCAAACCTGCAGATCTGGAGGGCCCAGAAGTCATGGCGCAGCCGCAACCGGAGAAGCGTTCGACACGGCGCTTTGCGCTGGAACTCCCTGTGAACGTGAAATTCCTGGCGGAGAGCCAGGCGAACATGACGGGCCAGACACGCGACGTCAGTTCACGCGGAGCATTCATTTACCTGAATTCCCAGATTGCAGAAGGCGTCCCGATTGAGTTTGTAATGACTCTGCCGCCGGAAATCACACTGGCGGATCCCATCCGAGTCCGGTGCAGTGGAAAGATCCTGCGTGCGGAACGGCGAGGGGAAGAACAGGGCGTGGCCGCGACGATCGAAAGATATGACTTTGTAGGCGAGGATTAGGCCGATTCTCCCAGCCTTTCAAATAAATGAATCGTAGCTTTTTTTTGCGCTTTGGTGCGACGACCCTTTCGTGTTTGTCAGCAGCAGCTACTGCACAGCAGCAAAGTGCGAAGCCCGTTGGGGAACTCTTCGCGGCCGATGATGGCACCAAACTGGTGCAGCCTGCAGGCGCCGGGATGAGCGTGGTTGCGGGATCGGAACTCTCCGCCGGTGTTGCACCGGCACGGCTGCGCCTCTATCGTGGCGGACAGGTTAGGATTTGTCCGCGAAGCACGGTGAGCGTCAATTCGGGCAAATTCGGCCTGATGTTCGCGATGGGCACCGGTATGCTGGAGGTCGACTACTCCGTGGCCCAGCGTGGTGCAGATTTCGTTATCACTCCAGATCTGAGCCTTCAGCTTTCGGGTCCCGGCAGCTATCATTTTGCGCTTGGGGTTAACAAAAAGGGTGATACTTGCGTGAAGGCGCTGCCCGACAATCATGGCGTCATTCTTATCACCGAACTGCTTGGTAGCACCGTCTACAAGACGAACATCGCGGAGAGCACCATGTTTCGGTCGGGAAAGCTTGATTCAAACACCGCTTTGACGGAGGAATGTGGGTGCCCAATCGCGCAACCGAGCCTCCAGGCGGCTGCGCCGAAGCCTGTGAACCCCGCCGCGCAGAGTCAAGACCAGCCAGGTGAGCGTGTGATGCTGGCAAATAGCAGTCCTGATGCAACTGCGCCACTTCCGGCAGATCGGCCGGGGCAGGTACATGTGGAAGTGGATACCCCATTCGTATTTCGCGCCAGCGCGGACGGGGTAAAGCCTTATTCCGTGGCGAAATTGAACCTGGCCAGCCTGCCCAATGTTTATTTCCTGCAAGAAAAGGTGGATCCAGTCGTACTTCCTCTGGAAAAGCCTGCACAAGTGTCTGTCAAGCCTGAAGAGCCCACGCTGGCTCGGGTGGAGCAGCCGCAAAAGAAAGAGAAGAAGGGGTTCTTCGGGCGTGTAGGAGGGTTTTTCAGCGGTCTGTTCCGCCGGTGAGCCATTGGGTTAAGGTCGCATCCGGGAGTACAGGTCACCCCATGCACTTTTAGGAAACAAATTGAGCAGCAAGGCGTCTATACTGTAAGGAAAGCCATGTCTCCGCTCGAAACGAACAAACAAGCCGAAACCCCCGGAAAGCCGGCAGCGGGAGATGCACCATCCGCGCAGCAGCAGGTGATCAAGCTGACGCGTCCACAGGCCACGGACCAACAGCTCACAACGCTGTTCGGAGGCAGCGGATACGGACAATATCGCGTCCGGCCGGAGAATTTCCTCCTGTCAGTGATCACCCACACCGCAATTCTTGCGGCAATGCTGTGGCTCTACCATGTAACCATTGCGCCGACATTGGCACAGCCGAAAAATACCGCAAGTGTGGAGCTTGCGCCATACATCCCGCTGCAGGTAGGCAAGAACGGTCCCAGTGGGGGTGGTGGCGGCGATGCCAGCAAGCTGAAGGCATCCGCGGGAACGCCCCCGCGGGCAGCAAAGCAGCAGTTCGCTCCTCCGGTGGTGTTGCAACAGCAAAAGAGCAAATTGATGGTGGAACCGACCGTTGTGGCTGATCTGAAGGTCACCCCCGGGCAGATCGGTGATCCGCTTTCCAAGCTGATGACGCCCTCCAATGGGACGGGAATCGGTGGTGGTATTGGGAGTGGCGATGGCGGCGGCGTGGGCTCAGGACACGGCGGTCCCGGCGTGGGACCTGGAATCTTTCATATCGGCAACGGTGTGAGTGCGCCACGCGCAATCTATACGCCTGAACCGGAATTCTCTGAGGAAGCCCGCAAATCAAAATATCAAGGCGTCGTGATCCTGGAGATCGTAGTGGGAGCCGATGGCCGCGTGCGGGATCCGCGCGTTATTCGTTCGCTGGGCATGGGCCTGGATGAAAAAGCC
>Ga0070679_100002817_pt1 | contig 15807 bp, 13 predicted proteins | sample KBSC63BmetaG_FD_65652 | JGI IMG/M metagenome (GOLD analysis project Ga0070679, IMG submission 65652) | Corn rhizosphere microbial communities from Kellogg Biological Station, Michigan, USA - KBS C6-3B metaG | ecosystem: Host-associated > Plants > Roots > Rhizosphere | place: USA: Michigan... | reverse complement strand
TCGATCAGCTGCGGCGAATGGACCTCGGGCGCCGGCGCGGAATCAGCGAGAAGTGTGAGAACAGACATGCGTTGAAAACCCGCGCGTCCGCTATCAAACCTGGAGGCTTCCGTCAAGTCAGGGAGCCCCTGCCACCCCCTCGTCCGCCCATAAAACAGTCCCCGCGCCTGTTACGCGCGCCGGACAGCCATTCGGGACCGAGGACCACCCCGACAGCGCGGCCCTGAGCGACGCCCTGAACGCTCCGGTCAGACCTTCTCTTCGACGGTCGCCGGCTTCGCGTCAGCGGTCGCCGCCTTCGGCTTGGCCACCGCGAGATTCGGCGCGCGGCCCAGCGCGGGGGCGTTCGGTTCCATCTGACAGGTGCCGTCGAACATCACGCCCTTCTCGATGAACAGCGACGGCGTGGTGATGTTCCCGCGCACCCGCCCCGGCGTGTGGATCTCGACCGAGCGCTTGGCGTGGATGTTCCCCTGCACCATCCCCTCGATGATCACCGCGCCCACGTTGATCTCGGCGCGCACCTCGGCGCCCTCGCCGATGATCAGCACGTCTTCCGTGAAGATCTCGCCCGAGAGTTTTCCGTCCACCCGCACCGTACCCTCGAACGACAACTTTCCTTCGAACTCGCTTCCGCGTCCAAGCAGGGTGGTCACCTGGGTGCCGCCCACCTCGCTGGTCGCAGGGCTCTGTGCGGGAACGATCGCCATGAGTTCTCCTTCGATTCCGCCACGTTATCGCCCGCGTTGCCGGCTTGTCAATTCGTGCGCGCAGGCAGCACGGCACCTGCGCTACTGTTCAGCGGTGGCAGCCAGCCGCGCCATCATCCACGTCGACATGGACGCGTTCTACGCGTCGGTCGAGCAGCGCGACGATCCGGCGCTGGCCGGCAAGCCGGTGATCGTGGGGGGCCACCCCACCCGCGGCGTGGTGCTGGCCGCCTCGTACGAGGTGCGACCGTTCGGCGTGCGCAGCGCCATGCCGATGTCACAGGCGGTGCGGCGCGCGCCGAACGCGATCGTGGTGCCGCCTCGCTTCTCGGCGTACGTCGCCGCCAGCGAGGAGGTGTTCGGCATCTTCGCGAAGTTCACGCCCGAGGCCGAGCCGCTGTCCCTGGACGAGGCCTTCCTTGACGTCACGGCCTCGCGCAGCCTGTTCGGCGACGCCGCGACCATCGCGCGGGCCATCCGCGCCGAGATCGCGAAGGAGACACGGCTGCCCGCCTCGGCCGGCATCGCCGCCGTGAAGTTCGTGGCCAAGATCGCCTCGGACGCCGCCAAGCCGAACGGCCAGTGCGAGGTGCCCGCGGAGGACACGAAGGCCTTCCTGGCGCCGCTGCCCATCGGCCGGCTGTGGGGGGTGGGCCAGAAGACCGAGGCGGCGCTGAAGCGCCACGGCCTGCACACCATCGGTGATTTGGCGGCGCGCGACCCAGACAAGCTGGAGCGCCAGTTCCCGGGCGCTCGCCACTGGTGGGAGCTGAGCCAGGGGATTGATCCCCGCCCCGTCATCGCCGATCGGGCGGCGAAGAGCATCGGCGCCGAGGACACCTTCGACGAGGATCGCGAGCCGAGCGAGGTGATCCCCCATGTGCACGCCCACGCGACGCGCGTGGGACGCCGGCTGCGGCGCGCCGGCGTGAAGACGCGTGTGGTGCAGCTGAAGGTGAAGCTGGCCGACTTCACCCTGATCACCCGGCGCACCACGCTGCCCGAACCGACGGACGACGGCCAGACGCTGTACCACGCCGCGCGCGAGTTGCTGGCCCGCGTGACGACGACCCAGCGTATCCGTCTGACGGGCGTCTCGGCGCAGGATCTGTCGCCGGCGTCCGATCAGCTCGGTCTCTTCGCGCCGCCCCCCTCTCGCGCGGCACGCCTGAACGACGCCCTGGATCGGATCGCGCAGCGCTTCGGGGGCAACGCCGTCAACACGGCGGACGTGGTCGAGGACGACGCGCTCGAACGCGACGATCGCCCGCGCGACCGAACCTGACCCGCCCCCCCGGTTTTGGCCCACAGCGCGCCGGGAGACCATGAAACCGAGCGGCGCCGGCCCACCATGACGACATCCTCCGCGCCCACTCAGACTGAAGGGTGACGCGGGCCACCTGGCCTTCCGCCGGCGCGCGCCTTAGCTAAAGGGGGGCGTCCACCGGACGCCGTACAAACAGGAGGTCCGTATGAGCACATCACCCACCGGCGCCAAGGTGGCCATCCTGGCCCTCCTCGAGGCCAAGCCGGGCAAGGAGAACATCGTGGCCGAGTTCCTGGCCGCCGCCCTGCCCCTGGCGCAGGCCGAGACGAGGACCCTCCAGTGGTACGCGGTGCGCCTCGGACCTTCGTCGTTCGCGATCTTCGACACCTTCGCCGACGACGCCGGCCGCAAGACCCACCTCGAGGGGCGCATCGCCGTCGCGCTCATGCAGCGCGCCGACGAACTGCTCGCCAAGCCGCCGCAGATCATCCCAGCGGATTTGCTGGCCATGAAGTAGTACGACAAGATCGAACACTCACCGCCCCCCAAACAGGACAGGAGCCCCGTGAAACCGATGAAACTGGCACTCTCCATCTCCACCCTGGCCTTGACCGTCGCCGGCTGCGGCGGAGGCGGAGGCGGAGGTCGTGTCCGGGGAGGCGCGGCAACGACCGTGCTGGTCCCCAATGTCTCGTTCCAGGTCTACGCCGGCACCTGCGCCGCCGTGGGCAACGGTCCCTACATCTTGCCCGACGGCGCGTCGACGGACTTCACGGTCACGGACATCGACAACACCGACTACATGGACGTCGGGGTCATCGACACGGCGTACGGATGCAACTTCAACCAGGCCTGGGGCGCCGTCCTCGACGCGAACTCGGTGACCAGCGGCGCCGACAATCTGCCGTACGGTTATTACGACTTCTTCGTCAATTGCACGAACGCGTTCCAGCCCTGTCAGTTCAGGCTGAACTGGACCGCCACGTATTGAGGTCGCGCCCGGTTCACGGCGCCGCCTGACGGCGCGAACCAGCCGCGCCGGAATCACCCGTTCGGGAAGTTCGTGGCGCGGCGCCAGGCCGACGGCTGCACGGCGGACGTGTCCAGCGCCTGCGCCGCCGCGGGCGCCGCCTCGCGCGCCGCCAGGGCGGCGCCGATGGCGGCGAACGCCTGGGACGCCTCGTCCATCGCGGGCGGCGTCAACTCGGCCTTGTGCCGCTCGATGAAGCCGGTGTCGTAGTCGCCGGCCAAAAACGCGGGGTGTCGCATCACGCGGCGATGAAAGGCCAGGTTCGTGCGGATGCCACCCACCCGGTATTCCATCAGCGCACGCCGCATCCGATCGATGGCCTCGGCGCGCGTGGCGCCGTAGGCGCACAGCTTCGAGATCATCGGATCGTAGTGCACCGAGATGACGCTGCCGGCGACCACACCCGAGTCGTCGCGGATGCCCGGCCCCGCGGGCACGCGCAGGGAGGTGATGGTGCCCGGCGACGGCAGGAACTTCACGGCGTCCTCGGCGTAGACGCGGCACTCGATGGCGGCGCCCCGGCGCGGGATCTGGTCCTGAGTCATGGGCAGCGCGCCTCCCTCCGCCACCGCCAGCTGCCAGCGCACCAGATCGACGCCCGTGATCAGCTCGGTGACCGGGTGCTCGACCTGCAGGCGCGTGTTCATCTCCAGGAAGTAGAAGGTGCGCGCGGCGCTGTCGAACAGCATCTCGATGGTGCCCGCGCCCACGTAGCCGACGGAGCGCGCCGCCCGCACCGCCACCTCGCCCATGCGCGCGCGCAGCTCGTCGTCGATCACCGGGGAGGACGCCTCCTCGATCACCTTCTGGTTGCGGCGCTGGATCGAGCAGTCGCGCTCGTACAGGTGCACGACGTTGCCGTGCCTGTCGCCGAACACCTGTACCTCGATGTGGCGCGGCCGCACGATGGCCTTCTCCAGGTAGACAGCGTCATCGGCGAAGGCACCCTTGGCCTCGCGGCGCGCGCTCTCCAGGGCCGCCTCCAGCTTGTCCTCGGACGCCACCAGCCGCATGCCCCGCCCGCCCCCGCCGGCCGCCGCCTTCAACAGCACCGGGTAGCCGATGCGCGCCGCGGCCGCCTTCGCCTCGGCGGCGTCCGCGAAGCCTCGTCCGTCCTTGCCGTTGTCTCCCGGCACCACCGGCACGCCCGCCGCCTGCATCAGCGCGCGCGCCGACGTCTTGCCGCCCATCGAACGGATGGCCGACGGGGGGGGCCCGATGAAGACGGCGCCCGCCTTCGCCACCGCCTCCGCGAAGTCGGCGTTCTCGGACAGGAAGCCGTAGCCCGGGTGGACGGCGTCGGCCCCGGTGGCCCGGATGGCCGCCACCAGCTTATCGACCACCAGGTAGCTCTCGCGCGCCGGCGGCGGGCCCAGCGGCACCGCCTCGTCGGCCATCCGGACGTGCACGGCCTCGCGGTCGGCGTCGGAGAACACCGCCACGGTCTTGATGTCCAGCTCGCGGCAGGCGCGGATGACCCGGCACGCGATCTCACCACGGTTCGCGATCAGGACTTTGCGGATTCGGGGAGCGGCCACGCGTCGATATCACCACGGATCCGGCGCCTTCGGTAGCCCAGGCGGTGCGCGCCACGCGCGAACGTACTATTCTAAAGAGGCCATGGAGAGCGCGCCGGCTGGCAAGGTCACTTACGTCAGTCTATCGGCTGACGATCCCGTCATGAACGCCTCGCTGGACGAGGCCATCGAGATGGTGCGCGGGCAACTGAGCCGCACCTGGCCGCTGCATATCGGCGGCGAGCGGCGGCTCACCGGCGCCACGGACGAGAGCCTGAGTCCCAGCGACACCCGCGTCGTGGTGGCGCGCGTGGCCCGCGGCAGCGCCGACCATGTACAGAGCGCCGTCGCGGCGGCGAAGGCCGCCTTCCCCACCTGGAGCCGCACCCCCTGGCCGCGCCGGGCCGCCCTGCTGGAAAAGGCCGCCGACATCATCCGCCGCCGGCGCTACGAGCTGTCGGCCTGGATGATGTTCGAGATGGGGAAGAACCGCATCGAGGCGCTGGGCGAGATCGAGGAGACCGCCGACCTGATCACGTACTACAACGCCCAGATGCGCGCGAACGACGGCTTCGTGCGCAAGATGGGGCAACTGGTCCCGACGGACGAGAACACCAGCGTGCTGCGCCCCTACGGCCCCTGGGCCGTCATCGCCCCCTGGAACTTCCCCTACGCGCTGATGGGCGCCCCGGTGGCGGCGGCGCTGCTGACGGGCAACACCGTCGTGATGAAGCCGTCGTCCGAGACGCCGCTGTCGGGGATCTTGCTGGCCGAGATCTTCACCGAGGCGGGCCTGCCCCCGGGAACGGTGAACTGCCTGACCGGCAGCGGGCGCGAGGTGGGCAACGGCCTCATCCATCACCCCGACACCCGGGGCGTCACGTTCACCGGCTCGTTCGACGTCGGGTTCAAGGACATCTACCAGCGCTTCTCGACCGACTACCCGAAACCGTGCATCGTCGAGATGGGCGGTAAGAACCCGGCCATCGTGATGGATTCGGCCGATCTGGACCGGGCGGCGCTGGGCGTGTACCGGTCCGCGTTCGGCATGAACGGGCACAAGTGCTCGGCCTGCTCGCGCCTGTACGTGCACGAGGCGGTCGCGGACGACCTGCTGGCCCGCATCGAGAAGAAGCTGGCCGACACGGTGATCGGCGACCCGCTGCAGCGGCAGACGTTCCTGGGCCCGGTGGCGACGAAGGCCAGCTTCGAGGACTTCAAGCGTTACGTCGGCATGGCGGGCGGGCACGTGCGCGCGGGCGGCGAGGTGCTGGCCGGCGACGCGCGGGCCCACGGTTACTTCGTGCAGCCGGCCATCCTGGACGGGCTGGCGCGCGACCACCAGTTGATGCGCGACGAACTGTTCGTGCCCATCCTGGCCGTGCAGCGGGTGAAGAGCCTGGATGAGGCGCTGCAGGAGGCGAACGACACGCGCTTCGGCCTGACCGCCGGAATCTTCACCCAGAAGCAGGCCGAGATCGACGCGTTCTTCGATCGCATCGAGGCAGGCGTCGTCTACGTGAACCGAGCGGCGGGCGCCACCACCGGCGCCTGGCCCGGCGTGCAGCCGTTCGGCGGCTGGAAAGGCAGCGGATCGACGGGCAAGAACATCGGCGGGCACTACACCCTGCCCCTTTACCTGCGCGAGCAGAGCCGGACGGTGTCGTCATGAAGATCTCGGTCGTGCATCCTGAAACGGAGGGCGCGATGCGTCCGCTGGCCGAACAGGGCATCCGCATCGTGGTCGAGCCGCCCGGTCCCCGCGCCAAGGAGAGGATCGCGCACGACACGCGCTTCGTCTCGCCCTCGCTGATCTTCTGCTACCCGCTGTACGTGGCGCGCGCGTCGGGCTGCATGGTCGAGGACGCCGACGGGAACGTCTACCTGGACGCGCAGGCCGGCGTGGCCACGGCGTCCACGGGGCACTGTCACCCGGCGGTGGCAGCCGCGGTGGCCGCGCAGGCACAGAACCTGATCCACATCTGCGGCACCGACTTTCACTACCCGGGCTACGGGGCCCTCTGCGAGCGGCTGAACAGTCTGGCGGCGCGCCTGTCACCAGACCAGGCGTTGACCTGGCAGACGTTCCTGTCCAACTCGGGGACCGAGGCGGTCGAGGCGGCGCTGAAGCTGGCCCGTAACCACACCGGGCGGACCGCCGTCGTCGCCTTTCGCGGCGGCTTCCATGGCCGCACCTACGGCTCGCTGTCGCTGACGGCCAGCAAGAGCAAGTACCGCAAGCACTTCGGTCCGCTGGTGCCGGGGACCTTTCACGCCACGTGGGGCGACGCGGCCAGCGTCGAGCGCGATCTGTTCGCCGGACTGGTCGCGCCCGAGGACGTGGCCGCCATCGTCGTCGAACCGGTGCTGGGGGAAGGCGGGTATCTGGTGCCGCCCCCCGACTTCCTGCCCGCGCTGCGCCGCCTGTGCGACGCACACGGCATCCTGCTGGTGTTCGACGAGGTGCAATCCGGGATGGGCCGCACCGGCAAGATGTTCGCCGCCGAGCACTTCGGCGTCACGCCCGACATCGTGGTGCTGGCCAAGGGGATCGCGTCCGGCATGCCGCTGGGCGCGATGATGGCGCGCAAGGCGCTGATGACCTGGTCGCCCGGCAGTCACGGTTCCACCTGCGGCGGCAACCCGGTCTGCTGCGCCGCCGCGCTGGCCACGCTGGACCTGCTGGAGCATGGCCTGGTCGACAACGCCGCCACACAGGGTGAGCACCTGCTGGGACGGCTGCGGGACGGGCTGCGCGCCGGGCAGCGGGGCCTCGCCGCCCCTGGCACCGCCGCAGCTCCCGTTGGCGTCATCGAGGTCCGCGGGCTGGGCCTGATGATCGGCGTCGAATTCGACACGCCCGAGCGCGCGGACGAGGTGGCGAACCTGTGCTTCCGGCGAGGCCTCCTGGTGCTGGAGTGCGGGACGAAGGCGATCCGCATCTCGCCGCCGCTGATCCTGACGCGCGCCCAGGCCGACTGCATTGCCGACGTGTTCATCGCCGCGTGCGAGGACGCGTTCCACGACCGCGTGGCGCCCACCCCGTGAGCACCCCCGAGACACCAGGAACGTCGCTGGACCAGCGCCAGCGCGCGCATGTGTTCAGCACCTGGTCGGCGCAGAACCGCCCCACCCCGCCGTTCGAGATCGTGGGCGGCTTCGGCGCGCGCTTCACCACCGCCGACGGCGGCGACTGGCTGGACTTCGGCAGCATGACCTGGAACGCCAGCCTGGGGCACGGCCACCCGCGCATGAGGGCCGCGCTGGCCGAGGCGGCGGGTCGCGGGCTGCTGGCCTATCCCTCGTCGGTCTTCCCCGACAAGGTGCGCGCCGGCGAGCTGCTGGCCGACGTCACGCCGGCGGGCCTGAAGCGCAGCTTCCTGTGTCTATCGGGGGCCGAGGCGAACGAGAACGCCGTGAAGATGGCCCGCATGGTCACCGGCCGGAAGAAGGTGGTGGCGCGCACCCGCAGCTATCACGGCGCGACGCTGGCGATGCTGTCCCTGTCGGGCGACCCGCGCCGCGAGCCGTTCGAGCCGGGGCTGCCCGGCGTCGTGCGCACCGTCGATCCCTATTGCTACCGCTGCCCGGTCGGCAGGGAGCCGGCCACCTGCCACCACGAGTGCGCGGAAGATCTGGAGGCGGTGTTGAAGCGCGAAGGCGCCGACACGGTCGCCGCCGTCATCATGGAGGGCGTGGTGGGCGCGAACGGCGTGTTCGTGCCGCCGCCCGGCTACTGGCGCAAGGTGCGCGACATCTGCACGCGGAACGGCGTCCTGCTGATCGCCGACGAGGTGCTGTCGGGCTTCGGCCGCACGGGCCGCTGGTTCGCCGTGGATCACGACGGCGTCACGCCCGATCTGCTGACCATGGCCAAGGGGCTGACGGGCGGTTACGCGCCCGGCGGGGCCGTCATCGTGACGGACGCGGTGGCGCGCCACTTCGACGACAACGTCCTGCAATGCGGACTGACGACCTATGCGCACCCGCTGACCTGTGCTGCCATCGTCGCCGCCATCGAGAGCTACCGCGACGATGAACTGCCGGCGCGCGCGGCACTGCTGGGCGACACGCTGGGAGAGGCATTGCGCGCGCTGGCGCACACGCGGCCGGTGGTCGGCGAGGTGCGAGGCCTGGGGCTGCTCTGGGCCCTGGAGCTGGTCGAGGCCGGCACGCGCGTGCCGCTGAACGCGATCGCGCTCGGCCGGCTGGCGGCGGCCCTGCGCCGCCGGCACCTGCACGTCCACAAGCGTGAGAACCTGGTCTACGTCGCGCCGCCCCTGGTGGCAACAGAGGCCGACCTGACGGAAGGCGTGGCGCGTCTGGCCGCCGCGCTCGACGACGCGACGAGCAACCCATGAGCGAGATCATGATCGAAGCATCGCCACGAGTTCTTCCTCACCTCGCCCCGCGAAGCGGGGAGAGGTCGGCGCGAAGCGCCGGGAGAGGGGAACGGCGCCGCAAAAGATCGCGGCCCCCTCTCCTCTATCCTCTCCCCGCTGCGCGGGGCGAGGACGAACGGTTGGCGGTGTGCGGTCGTCCGGGGCATTTTCTGCTCCCCGCTGCGCGGGGCGAGGACGAACGGTTGGCGGTGTGCGGTCGTCCGGGGCATTTCCTGCTCTTCGCTCTTTCCGCTGCGCGGGGCGAGGACGAACGGTTGGCGGTGTGCGGTCGTCCGGGGCATTTTCTGCTCTTCGCTACGAGCGAGGACGAAGGGTTGGTCGAGAATCGAAGGACGGCGGCTTGAGCGCTCTTTCGAGCAAGGTCTTCCCCTCCGTCGAGGTGGCGCTGGCCGATCTGGTGCGCGACGGGATGCGGTTGATGTCGGGGGGCTTTGGGCTGTCCGGCATCGCCGAGGCCTGCATCGACGAGATCGCGCGTCGTGCGCCGCGCGACCTGACCGTCATCAGCAACAACTGCGGCAACCAGGGGCAGGGTCTGGCGGTGCTGCTGCAGAAGAAGCTGGTGCGCGCGGTGATCTGCAGCTACGTGGGCGGCAATCCCGATCTCGCCGAGCAGTACCTGGCCGGCACGGTGGCGGTGGAACTGAACCCGCAGGGCACCTTCGCCGAGCGCATCCGCGCGGGTGGCGCCGGCCTGGGCGGCTTCTTCACGCCAGTGGGCGCCGGCACCATCGTCGCCGAGGGGAAGGAGTCGCGGACGATCGACGGCAAGCTGCAGATCTTCGAGACGCCGCTGCGTGGAGACCTGGCCATCATCCGCGCGCAGGTGGCCGATCGCTTCGGGAACGCGCGGTTCCATCGCACCGGCCGCAACTTCTCGCCGCTGATGGCCACCGCCGCCACCGTCACCGTGCTGGAGGCCGACACGCTGGTCGACGTCGGGACCATCGATCCCGACGACGTGCACCTGCCGGGGCTGTACGTCGATCGCATCGTGCATGTGCCCCAGCACCGCAACGTGATCGAGTTTCGGACCACCCGCCCGCGGGAGGCGACGTGAGCTGGTCGCGCGAACAGATGCTCCGCCGCGCCGCCGCCGAGGTCCGGCCCGGGATGATCGTCAACCTGGGCATCGGCATGCCGACCGAGGTGGCGAACGAGATCGCCCCCGGCGCGGGCGTGATGTTGCAGTCCGAGAACGGCCTGCTGGGCATGGGCCCGTTCCCCTACGACGAGCAGGTCGATCCGCTGCTGATCAACGCCGGCAAGCAGACCGTCACGGCGGTGCCGGGGGCCAGCACGTTCGACTCGGCGGCGTCGTTCGCCATGATCCGCGGCGGGCACGTCGATCTCGCCATCCTGGGCGGCCTGGAGGTGGCGGCGAACGGCGACCTGGCGAACTGGACCGTGCCCGGCAAGCTGATCACGGGCATGGGCGGCGCCATGGACCTGGCGGCCGGCGCGCAGCGGTTGCTGGTGCTGCAAAGCCACGCCTCGAAGGATGGCAAGCCCAAGCTGGTGGCGAAGCTGACGCTGCCGCTGACGGCACTGGCCTGCGTGGACCGGGTCATCACCGAAATGGGCGTGTTCGACCCCACCGGCGATGGCTTCCGCTGCGTCGAGCGCGCGGCCAGCGTGAGCGAGGACGCGATCCGCGCCCTGACCGGCGCGCCGGTCGCCTTCTAGCGCACGAGCGGTGCACTAGTTCGCGAACACTTCCAGCTCGGAGAAGCCGGGCTCGTCGGGCTGATCCTGCACGCTGGTGAAGCGGATCGAGCTGGCGTTGGTGATCCGGGGCTCGACCAGGATGTCGAGGTCGCGGTCCGGATCGGGGAGCAGGCGGTCCTCGCTCCACAGCACCGCGCCGTTGACGTCCAGGATGTCGAAGCGCCCCTCGACGAAGTCGTAGTTCGTGGCGTACTCGCGGTTGCCGCGCATCGCGATGCGGCCCACCGTCTGAGGGCTGGGGAAGGTCAACTGGTAGAACGGCTGAATGGCGCAGGCGGGCGGGCCCGCGCAATCCCCGTGCGCGGTGAAGAAGCTGGTCTGCAGGTTGTTGTCGTAGCCGCTCGCGCGCGACCACTTGTCGGTGTTGTACTGCGTGCTGGACGTCGCCACGACGCCCGGGAGCAGCGACAGGTTCTGCCCCAGGGTGAACACCCGGCCGCGGAAGGAGCCCTTGCTGTTCGCCGCGGTCAGCGCGCCGGTCACCATGTCCGCCGGCACCACGACATCGACCTGATCCACCGTCACGCCCACCCAGGTCGTCGTCCCCATGCTGACGACGGGCATGGGCCGCCCCACGGGATCGGTGATCGTCACCGGCTCGCTGAGCAGGTTGGTGCCGACGATCGAGACGGTGGCGCCGGGCATGGCGTTGTCGGGCGTGTAGTCGGCAATGGCGGGCGCACCCGCTGCGGGCATGACGGTGAAGTAAACCGTGTTCGTCGCCAGCGCCCCCTTCTGCAGCCAGACGGGCACCTGGCCGGTGGCGATGTTGGTCAGGATGTTCAGCGTGGTGGTGGCGAAGGTCCCCTGGTCGTCGGCGCCGATCGTCGTCGGCACGGGATTTCCGTCGAACACGATGACCCAACCGTCGCCGATCCCCTGCCCGCGTACCTGCAGCGTCACCGACGAGCCGGCCGTCCCGGTGTCCGGAACCAGCGTGGTGACCTGCGGGATGGCGTTCGAGGCTCCGCCGGCGCCCCCTTGGCCGCCGGCGCTGCCGCCCCTGCCGCCCTGCCCCGCCTGGCCTTGCCCGCCCTGGCCTTGCCCGCCCTGTCCTGGGCCACCACCGGCGCCGCCAACCCCCGCCGGCGCCCCGGTCAAGCAAACCCCCTCCGAACAGTAGCCGGACGCGCACGGCGTCCCCTCTACCGGCAGCAGTTGCTTGGTGCTGGTGTTGACGTAGTTCACGCCGCTGGCGCAAGACAGGACGTTCTCATCGCCAGCGCGGTACTCGGGCAACGTCGAGGTGTCGATGTTCTCGTTCTGGCACCGTCCGTCGATACAGGTCGTGGCCACAGGGCAGTCCAGCTTGCCCAGGCAGGCCGACACCACGCCCAGCCGCATGAACAGCGTCTTTTCGGGGACCAGATTGAACACCGCCGAACGCTCGACGATGATCACCGAGCTGTCGTCGTAGGCCGTCATCTCCACCCGGACGCGGTCGGCGGTGCCGGCCGACGAGTAGATACCGTACGTCCCGGGGATCGTGTAGGGCTGCAGCGGATCGCCGGAGATGACCCGGTTCTCCACCTTGCCCAGCAGCACGTCGTTCTCGAAGACCGCCAGCTGGAGCAGGGACAGGGGCGACGGCGCGTCCAGGTCGGTGGCCATCCCCACCACGACCTCGGTCCGCTTCTTCTCGCTGCAACCGGCGGTCAATCCGACTGCCGGCGCAAGGATCACCGCCAGCGCCGCCACGTGTACCGCCCTCGTTGTCGCGTGCCGCACGCCGGCGACGATAGGGAGCGGCGCCTGAGCCGTCAAGGCGCGAGGGCCGGCGTGCCGGTCGGCCCCAGGCCCATCCGGCGCAGGGTGGCCATCACCGACTTCAGATCCTCCCAGGTCTCCTTCTTCTTGCTGGGATCGCGCAGCAGGTAGGCCGGATGGAAGGTCGGCATCAGCTGCACCCCCTCGTAGGTTCGGAAGTTCCCGCGCAGCCGGCTGATCGGCGTTTCGTCGCGCAGCAAGCATTGGGCCGCGAACTTCCCCAGCGTCACGATCACGCGCGGGCGCAGCGCTGCCAGCTGCTTCTTCAAGAAGGGCTCGCAGGCCTCGATCTCGTCGGGCTCGGGGTTGCGGTTGCCGGGCGGGCGGCACTTCACGACGTTGCAGATGTAGACGTCCTCGCGCCGGTACCCCATCGCCTCGATCATCTTGTTCAGGAGCTGGCCCGCCTTGCCCACGAACGGCTCGCCCTGCGCGTCCTCGTCGGCGCCGGGCGCCTCGCCCACGAACACCAGATGCGCCTCCGGGTTGCCCACGCCGAACACCAGGTTGGTGCGCCCCCTGGCCAGCTTGCAGCGCTGGCAGTCGCCCAGCTCCTCGCGCGCCAGTTGCAGCCCCGCCAGCCCGATCGGGTGGTCCGGCGCTGGCGGCTGATCCGCTTCGAACACCGCCACGGTCGCGACGTCCGGGCCCGCGACGGCGACCGCCGCCACGGCGTCCCTGGCCTCGACCGCGGCGGCCGGCTGACGCCGGCTGCGGCCGGCGGGGACGCCAGCCAGCCCCGAGCGCGCCCGCAGCGCCAGGTTCGCGCGCAGGCGCCCGGTCAAGGCCCGCAATTCTTCCCGCGTCTCGTCCCCGATGGGTCTGCTCTCGTCAGCGGGCATGGGCCCCTTTCTCGATGGCCTCGGCCGCGCGCGAACGCACCAGCGCGTCGGCGCCCAGCGAGGTGTAGAACGTGACCAGCGTGTCGGCGGCCTCGGGCTGCGCCACCCGCCGCTCCAGCTCGGCGCGGATGGCGCGGTAGGCGTCGAGAAACCTCGCCTCCGTCGAGATGACGTAGGCGCGCCCCAGCAGCGCGGCCACGCTGCCGTTCCAGCAGATCTCGTCGCGGCCGCGCTTCACGAAGCCGGGCGGAATGGCGCTGGCCACCCGCTCGCGCAGCCACGCCCCCACGAAGGGCGTGTTCCCCTCGGCCGCCACGATCGCCAGCACCCGCATCGCGGTCGTCGACGAGAAATCGAACAGCGCGCCCGTCCCCTCGGCCTCGGTGGCGAACACGGGCGGCGCCTTCATGCCGAAGGCGCGCTCGACGAACCGCCGTCCCGCCGCCAGCAGCCCGCGGTCCTCGACCGCCCGCGCGTACTCGATCAGGTTCCACGCCAGGAAGCCGGGGTCCTGGAAGTCCCGGCCCGATACCTTGTCCAGCTCGCCCAGGTGCGCCGCCAGCACGCGCGCCGCGCCGGCCACCAGCTCGGCCCGCGGCTCGTTGATCGTCTCCAGCGGCAACTCGGCCACGGCCGCCCGCAGCACCATCGCGCAATCGAAGGCGGCCTCGTCGCTGGCCGCGGGCCCGATGGCCTCGGGGACGAACGACCGCCACACCTTCTGCACGAACGCCCAGCCGGCGGCACGGTTCGGCGCGAAGCGCGGCTGCTCGGACAGCGCCTGGTGCCGCGCCCAGATCCAGATCGCCGCCAGCGTCCCGTGAAAGTCGGCATCGGCCGACCCGGGCCACGGGCCCACGTTGCCCCGCAACAGCGACGGAGGGCCCCCGTTGTTCGCGGGGGCCCCGCCCACCTGGCGCAGGGCCAGCGCCGTGGCGGCCCGCTCGAAGTGCAGCAGCGCCTGGGCGGCGTAGTTCTTTAGGATCGGATCAGCCACGGCGCCCCCGTCCCCGCACGCCGGCCGCGGCGGGACGGATCACGGTGGCGAGACGGGCGCGGCTCGGCCGCTCGGGCAGGCGGGCGGAATCGCGCAGGCGGGGCGACAGCCGGTCCCAGATGTCGTCCGCCAGGGCCGCCTTCGGAGCGCGCTCCAGCGCCTCGCTGGCGCCGCCGGCGAACAGCAAGGTCACGGCGTTGTGGTCGCTCCCGAACCCGATGCCCGGTGCGCCCACGTCGTTCAGCACGATCACGTCGCAGCCCTTCTCGACCAGCTTCGCGCGCGCGCGCGCCAGCCGGGCGTCCGCATCGCCCCCCACCTCGGCCGCGAAGCCGACCAGCAACGGGCGGGGGCCGGTACGGGCGCGCCCCAGGTCGGCCAGCAGGTCGGGGTTCGCGACCAGCGGCAGGTCGCGAACGGGCCCCTCCGTGTCCCCGCCGCGCCCGCGACGGGACAGCTTGCCGGTGGTGCGAGCGGCCGGCCGAAAGTCGGCCACCGCGGCCGTCATCACGACGGCATCCGCCTGGGCCGCCGCGGTCGCCAGCGTCCCCTGCATCTGCTCGGCGGTCTCGACGTCGTGCCGGGCGATGCCCGGACCCGGCGGCGTCGGCAGCGCGACCGGACCCGCGATCAGCGTCACCTCGGCGCCGCGGCGGGCGGCGGCCGCCGCCAGCGCGAAGCCCATCTTGCCCGACGAGCGATTGCCCAGAAAACGGACATCGTCGATCGGCTCGAACGTCGGTCCGGCCGTCACCACCACCTTGCGTCCTTGCAGGTCCTGGGGAGTCAACAGCCGCTCAGTAGCGGTCAGGATCTCCGCCGGGTCGACCAATCGGCCCTGACCCACCCACCCGCAGGCCAGGTCGCCCGCATCGGGTCCGACCGTGCGAAACCGCCCCAAACCCATCAGCTTGCCCAGGTTCTGCTGGGTCAGGGGATTGCCCCACATGTTCACGTTCATGGCCGGCGCCAGCAGCACCGGGGCCCGGCTGGCCAGGACCACGGCGCTCAGCAGGTCGTCGGCCCGTCCGGCGGCCAGACGCGCGATGGAATCGGCCGTGGCGGGCGCCACCACGATCACGTCGGCCTCATCGCCCAGCTGGATGTGGCCGATCCCCCCCGCGCCGCGCGTCTCGCCGTCGGCGTCGTCGGCGGCCGGCGCCTCGGGCGCGAACAGGTCATCCGCCACCGGCGCGCCCGACAGCGTCGCCATCGTCAGCGGCCCGATGAACCGCTTGGCGGCGTCGGTCATCACGACCCGGACCCGGGCCCCCGCCTTGACGAACAGTCGACAAAGCTCCGCCGCCTTGTAGGCCGCGATACCTCCCGTCACGCCCAAGACAACGTTCTTTTTGGATAGAGACCCCATTCGCAAAGCGCCCAAACTTACCTCATCCAAAGCCCCAAGGCGCACAGCTTCCCCGACCGCCCCATGTACCGCGTCGAGGGTCGGCGGGCTCAGCCCGACGACCCTCACCGCGGGAGGGCCCGGGAACCCTCCCAGGGTTCCCGCAACAATGAAACCCATATACCGCGTCGAGGGTCG
>Ga0070679_100002815_pt1 | contig 15812 bp, 13 predicted proteins | sample KBSC63BmetaG_FD_65652 | JGI IMG/M metagenome (GOLD analysis project Ga0070679, IMG submission 65652) | Corn rhizosphere microbial communities from Kellogg Biological Station, Michigan, USA - KBS C6-3B metaG | ecosystem: Host-associated > Plants > Roots > Rhizosphere | place: USA: Michigan... | reverse complement strand
CCCGCAGCCTAACGCCCGCAGCCTAACGCCCGCAGCCTAACGCCGGCAGTCTAACGCCCGCCGCGGGAGAAACCCGGCCGACTTTACCGCCGTACGGGTGGCACCACCTCAATCATCCCGCGGAGGTTCCCTCGTGTCGTTCCTCTCGCCGATTCGCTACGCCTGGCGATCGCTGCGCCGCACGCCGGTCTTCACTGCCACCGCCGTGCTCACCCTCGCGATCGGCGTCGGTGCCGTCACCGCGATCTTCGCGGTCGTGGATGGAATCCTCCTCCGCCCACTCCCCTACGGCCACCCCGAGCAGCTCGTCGGCGCATGGCACGACCTCCCACCGCTCTCTCTGAAGCACACCGAGCAGACCTCCGCCACCTACTTCACGTACAAGCGCTTCGCGCGGACGATCAGCGGCATCGCGGCCTATCAGGAAGGCTCGGCCAACGTCGCCGACCCATCCGGGAACACCGAGCCGCGACGACTCTCCGCTGGCTACATCTCGGCCGACCTCGTCCCGCTCCTCGAGCTACCACCGAAGCTCGGACGATCCTTCTCCGCGGAAGAGGATCTGCCGAATGGACCCGCGGTCATGATGATCAGCGAAGGGCTCTGGCGCTCGCGCTTCGGCGCCGACCCACGCATCATCGGCCGCACGCTCGACGTCGGCGGCAAATCGCACGAGATCGTAGGGGTGATGCCGCAGAGCTTCCGCTTCCCCTCGTCCGACACCGAGATCTGGCTCCCTCTCGCGCTCGATCCAAACGCCACCTTCGCCGGCGGATTCAACCTCGACGCGGTGGCGCGACTGAGGCCGGGAGTGAGCATCGCCGACGCTCAGCGCGATTTCCGCTCGGTGCTGCCGCGCGTGGTGGATGTCTCGCAGATGTTCGCGCCCGGAGTCACCACGCAGATGCTCATGGAGCAGGCGAAGCCCCAGCCGGTGCTCGTCCCGATGCGCGACGATGTGGTGGGCGGCATAAGGAGCACGCTCTGGATCGTGGCTGCGACGGCTGGACTTCTGCTCGTAGTCGCGTGCGCGAACGTCGCGAATCTGGTGCTCGTGCGCGCCGACGGTCGCCAGCGCGAGCTCGCCGTGCGGGCGGCGATCGGCGCGGGGCGCTCGCACGTGCTCACGCACTTCCTCGCCGAGTCGGCGGTGCTCGCGACGATCGCGGCAGTGCTCGGCCTGGCCATCGCCGCCCTGGGGATCCGACTCCTGGTCACTGCCGGACCGTTGGAGATCCCGCGGCTCGCCGAAGTTCGCATAGACGGAACGGTGGTGGCCTTCACCATCGTGGTCACGGCGCTCATCACCGTGGCGTGCAGCATGATCCCCGCGCTCCGCTTCGCTCGCACGGAGCTGACCAGCTCGCTCCGGGAGGGCGGCCGCGGCGGAACATCCGGTCGCGAACGTCAGCGCGTGCGCGGCGCGCTCGTGGCCGCGCAGATCGCGCTCGCGCTGGTGGTGCTCGCCGGCTCGGGTCTCCTCATCCGCAGCTTCCGCCAGCTGCACGCGGTGCAACCCGGGTGGAGCTCCGAGAACGTCGCCACCTTCTGGCTTTCTCTGCCGCGCTCGCGCTACCCCAGCGACTCCGCCATGACGCGCTTCTACTCGCAGCTCACCGAGCGAGTGTCGGCGCTCCCCGGCGTACGCTCGGTGGGACTCACCTCGCGGCTGCCGCTTGAAGAGCACGGCACGAACACGAGCCCGATCTGGGTGGAGGGAGATCCGAGCGCAGCGTCGAAGCTCCCGCCCCTCCAGCTCATGATCACGACCGACGGCGGCTACTTCGAAACCATGAAGATCCCGCTTGTCGCCGGCCGCACCTTCCTCCCGCTCGATGCCCGGCAGGATGGCTACGACGCGATCGTGAACCGCGTGACGGCGCAGCACTTCTGGCACGACTCCACGGGCCAGGCCGCTCTGGGGAAGCGCTTCCAGACGCTGCCGAACGGCCCGTGGTACAGAGTAGTAGGCGTGGTCGCAAGTGTGCGCGACAGCTCCCTCCAGACGCCCCCCGCACCCACGGTTTACTTCCCCGAGGTGCCCGTGGCCGACAGCTCCTTCACCCAGTTCGCATGGATGATGGGGCTCGTGGTGCGCACGACCGGCGACCCTACCGCCGCCATCCGTCCGGTACAGAGCGTGGTGCACGAGCTCGATCCCACGCTTCCGTTGTTCGACGTCAAACCGATGACCGAGGTGGTGCGCGGCTCGCTCGCCCAGCTCTCCTTCACGATGCTCATAATCGGCGTAGCGGCGCTGGTCACGCTCCTGCTCGGAGCGATCGGGCTCTACGGCGTGATAGCGTACGTCGCCAGTCTACGCACGCGCGAGCTGGGCGTTCGCATCGCACTCGGCGCCACGCCGCGCGAGGTCGCGGGGATGGTGACGCGCCAGGGGATCGCGCTCACGGCCATCGGGATCGGCGCCGGCCTCGTGATCTTCGCCCTGGTCGCGCGCTTCATCCGCTCGCTGCTCTTCGGCGTGGCGCCGAGCGACCCGCTGACGCTGATTGCGGTCTCGCTCGTGCTCATCGCGATCGCGGCGCTGGCGAGCTGGCTCCCCGCGCGCCGTGCATCGAAGGTGGATCCGATGATAGCCCTCCGCGCGGAGTGATCACCTCCGAGCGTGGCGGGTACGGCTGGCAGATTACGATGACGTAGCTGGGGAGCTCTTTCGCGGCTCCCCAGCTGCTGCTATCGTGCTGCGACTGGCCTGGGGATCGCTATGGCTGCCTTCGACCGTACCCGCTGGCAGAGCCTGGAGCCGCTTCTCGACCACGCGCTCGACCTCGCTCCTGAAGAGCGTCGCGCGTGGCTCGACACCCTGTCGCAAGAATCGCCCTCCGTTGCCGCCGACATCGCGTCGCTTCTCGAGTCGGAGGCAGCCGCCGACGAGCGCGGCTTCCTAGCCGCCACCTTCGAGCCATCGCTGGAGGGAATCGAGCTGGGCGACTGGAAGCTCGAGCGTCCACTCGGCCAGGGCGGGATGGGCACCGTGTGGCTCGCGACCCGCGCCGACGGCCACTTCGAGGGGAAGGCCGCGGTCAAGATTATCAACCTCGCTTTCCGCACGTCGCGAGGGAGAGAGCGCTTCCACCGCGAAGGCACGCTGCTCGCGCGACTCGAGCACCCTGGCATCGCGCGCCTTCTCGATGCGGGCCTCAGTTCCTCGGGACAGCCGTACCTCGTGCTCGAGCACGTGGACGGAAAGCCCATCGACGCGTTCGCCGACGAGCACGCGCTCTCGCTCGAGGCTCGCATCCAGCTCTTCCTCCAGGTGCTCGCTGCGGTGGAGCACGCGCACGCGCAGCTGATCATCCATCGCGATCTCAAGCCGTCGAACATTCTGGTGACCACGGACGGTCGCGTGAAGCTGCTCGACTTCGGCATCGCCAAGCTGCTGGCCGGAGCCCCCGGTGCTGGCGAGTCATCGCTCACACTCGACAGTGGCCGCGTGCTCACTCCGCGTCATGCCGCGCCCGAGCAGGTGCGCGGCGAGCCACTCAGCACTGCCACCGACGTGTACGCGCTCGGCGTTCTCCTCTACCTGCTCGTCTCCGGGAAGCATCCCACCAGCGACCTCGCGCGCACTCCAGTGGAGAGCGTGCAGATGCTGCTCGAGGTAGAGCCGGCCAGGCTCGGGCTCGGCGACCTCGATGACATCCTGGCCAAGGCGCTCCGCAAGGTACCCGCGGATCGCTACCAGACGGTGGCCGCATTCGCCGACGATCTCGGACGCTACCTGCACGCCTAGTCGGTGAGCGCCAGAGGCGTGGTCATCTTCGGGGAGGGCGCGCGCCTGGTTGCCGCTCGGACGGCCGGACGATGCGGCTCGCGCAAACGCGCGGCTCGCGTACATTCTGAGGATGGAACCGAGTGTCCGCGAGACCGAGCCTGCGCTCGAGCGCTCTTCCGAGATGGCGAGCAGGCCGCGCTCGCGAGGCATCGCGTCGGCGCTCCTCGGCGCGGCGTTTCTCATGGCGACGTCCGCCATCGGTCCGGGGTTCCTCACCCAGACTGCCGTGTTCACCGCGCAACTCGGGGCGAGCTGCGCCTTCGTCATCCTCGCATCCATCGTTTTCGATCTGGCGGCGCAGCTCAACATCTGGCCCGTCATCGTGGCGAGCGGCTCTCGGGCGCAGGACGTAGCCAACCAGGTGCTCCCCGGGCTCGGCTATCTACTCGCCGCGCTCGTGGCATTGGGCGGGCTCGCCTTCAACATCGGGAACGTGGCCGGCGCGGGGCTCGGGATGAACGTGATGTTCGGCATCCCGGTGTCGACGGGAGCGGCGATCAGCGCCGCGATCGCCGTGGCGATCTTCCTGGTGAAGGAGGCGGGGAGAGCGATGGACCGCTTCGCGCTCGTCATGGGTTTCGTCATGATAGCGCTCACCGCCTACGTGGCCGTGGCCTCGCACCCGCCCGTCGCCGAAGCCGCGCTGCGATCGGTGGCGCCCACGCGCTTCGATGGCTTCGCGATCGTGACGCTCGTGGGCGGCACCGTGGGTGGCTACATCACCTTCGCCGGCGCGCACCGGCTGCTCGACGCGGGCGTGGTGGGTGCTGGTGCGGTGCGGCAGGCCAACGGCTCGGCCATCACGGCCATCGGCGTGGCGTCGCTGATGCGCGTCCTGCTATTTCTCGCTACGCTCGGAGTGGTGGCCGCGGGGTTCACGCTCGACCCGGCGAACCCGCCCGCGTCGGTGTTCAAGCTCGCTACGGGGAACGCGGGCTACCGGATCTTCGGCGTGGTGATGTGGGCCGCGGCGATCACTTCCGTGGTGGGCGCGGCGTACACCTCGATCTCCTTCCTGCGCGGGATGGCGAGCTCGATCGACCGGCAGTGGGCGCGCTGGGTGGTGGGATTCATCGTCATCTCCACCGTGGTGTTCCTGCTCGTCGGTAGGCCGGTGCGCGTGCTGGTGCTGGTGGGCGCGCTCAACGGTCTCATACTACCGGTGTCGCTGGGCGCGATGCTGTTTGCGGCGTACCGGAAGAATATCGTCGGAGAGTACCGGCACCCGCGCTGGCTCGCCGCAGTGGGAGCGCTGGTGGCGCTGGCGATGCTGGTGCTCGGAGTCCACACGCTGGTCACGGAGATACCTGGGTTCTTCTGACGCTCCGAGCTGACGCTCCGAGCGATGCACCGTGCGTCGTGCACGGCACACCGCTCTATTTGGCACGCGTCCGTCGCGCGCGCCACGACCCGTCGGGAGGGTCGCTACTTCATATCCTCGAGCATCGCGTCAACGCGACGCGCTGCCTGCGGGATCTCCTTCTTCAGCGCCGTGAGAACTGCTCGCGCGGAATCGCGCTGCCCGCCAAGATCGAGCGCCTCCGCCTGCAGCATCGTCTTCTGCATGTAGAGACGTCGGTTGGACGGGGCGACGGCGAGCGAGTCGAGCGCGGCGAGTGCGGCCACCGGGTCCTTGCGGTCGCGCACCAGCGACTGGATGCGCAGGATACGCACGCCCGTATCGGCGGGCATCATCCGCTGCAGCTCCTCGATGCGAGTCGCGGCCGCTTCGGAGTTCCCGGCCCTGCGATCGAGAACCGCATTGTTGTAGAGGCCAGCCACGAGGAGTCTGCGCACATCGCTGCTGTCGCCGGTGCGGAGGCCCGGCCCGCCGGCATACTCGTACACGATCTTTCCACCGTGCTCGGCGGTCTCGAAGAGGAACACCACGCCCACCACGCCAACCACCGCGGAGAGCACGCGGAGCCCTCGCGCCACGACCGGTTTGCGGGTCGCGAAGGCGAGGATGCCGACCTCCACGAGCGAAACGACGAGGAAGATGTTGCGCGTCCTCTCGCCATCCTCCTCGTGTTCGCTCACCACCGGTCGGATGGCGGGGATCCCCTCCACCGCTTCGTGCGCCTCGAGGCCCGATCGTACGGCCAGCACGCTGGCGATCGTTCCGAGGAAGATGAGCGTCGCGGCCATCGCTCCCACGAACGTGATCCGCCCCGGGAGCGGGATCAGCGACATGACACGCGCGGCCACTCCGACGATCAGAAGGGCGACGACGAAGTGAACGAGCTGTGGATGGAAACTGGCTATCTCGGGCACGGGCGAGGCTCGCTGGCTGGAGTAGGTGGCGGGCTCGGCGCCCGGCACGGCTTGATACTACTCCGGGGTCCGCGGCGCGGGCAATGTCGCGCGCGGATCAATGCTCACGTGCTGCGGGACACGCCGCGCGGCGTGCCCCGCCCTACTACACCTCTGCTGGCTCGCTTTCAGGCAGCGCGCCGGCCGGCGACGCGTCCGGCCAACGGCTCGGCGATCGCGACGCGCCGCCCGAGCAGCGCGTCGAGCGAGAAGCTGCCGGGGCCCATCAGGATGAGCGCTATGCTGGCGGCGAGGAGGATCACGGTGTACTCGATCCCCGCGGGGAGAAAGAAGCCACCCTTCATGTGCACGAGGAACATCGCGCCGAGCATCGTGAATGCGGTCCCGAGCGCCGCGAGCCGCGTGAAGAGCCCGGCCACCAGTGCGATCCCGCCCACGAGCTCCACGGATGCTATGAAGGGCGCCATGAACGAGGCCATCGGGATTCCACCCTGAGTAAACCCACCGGTCACGGCCGGGATGCCCAGCAGGAAGAACTTCTGCGCGCCGTGCGCGATGAAGATCACGCCCACCGCAATACGGAGGAGTGTCAAACCGATCTCGCGCTCTCGCAAGCCGGGCGCGCGGAAGATCAACGTGCCGAGTCCGTTCGATATCGAAGTCATGCTTGTACTCCTGGTGCTGCAATCGGCTGTGCGTGGCAGCAATTATTTAAGTAGTGAGACATTCGGTGGACTGCTATCCCAACATCCGCGGTCTCGTAATAGTTTCCACGTTCGGACATGAATGTTTTTTGCGGGGAAGACCGGGCTGTCCTCCTTGCGCTTCGGCATCTATTCGGTATCTTGCAGTCCGCGCCGCGGCTACCGGCGGCGGCTGCCGGCCCCACCCTCCCGCCGGATAGGAGCACCGTTCACCACCATTCAACGAAGAACGCCGATGACCACCCCAAGCACCGACACCGCATCCGACCGTCAGATCGAGCTCGACACTCTATTCGCCGACCTCGACCAGGAATTCGCCACCACGCGTCGCGTTCTCGAGCGCTATCCTGACGCACACGCCGATTGGCGGCCGCACGAGAAGTCGATGAGCCTGGTCGAGCTCGCCGCGCACGTGGCGAACCTCCCGCATTTCGGCGAGAACATCGCGGAAAGCTCGGAGTTCGACTTCGCCACCGCCCCATACGTTCCGCCCAGCGCCCGCACCCGCGCGGAGATCCTCGACCTCTTCGATGAGAAGTCCGCCGCCGCTCGCAGGGCCATCGGCTCGCTCGACGCCGACGCCATGCGCACCAACTGGAAGCTGCGCGCCGGCGACAAGATCTTCGCCTCCGCCACGCGCGCCTACCAGCTGCGCCGCCTGATGCTGAGCCACATCATCCACCACCGCGCCCAGCTCACCGTCTACTACCGCCTCCTCGGCGTCCCCGTGCCGAGTGTCTATGGCCCGTCGGCGGATGAGGCGGTGTAGGGGGGAGGGAGGAAGCAGAAAGCAGAGAGCAGAAAGCAGTGAACTGCTAGAGGGGGCAGGAGGCAGGCGGCAGGAACGGCACACCGATCGAGATCTTCTCACCGGAGGTTCTGCCTGCCTCCTGCCTCCTGCATCCTGAGGTTCTTACTGCTCTCTGCTTTCTGCTTTCTCTCTCTCACTCGGTACGCTTCGTGCAACCTCATCGGCGTCCACCGCCGGACCACGGCGGAGTATTGCCGGTGCGGCGCTCGGGCCGCGAGACGCTTCGAATAGTTCGTCTCACCGCGGGTCAGCGGGTTTTCGCGCCAGGCGTGAGTCTCACTTCTGATGCGGGAGCGTGACCATGGCAATGGACAACGACGACGTCATCTCTGTTCTCAACAACCTGATCGAGACGTGTGAGGACGGAGTGAAGGGATTCCGAGACGCCGCCGACGCGATCGGGAACCCGAGAGCGAAGGAAGTCTTCAACACGCGCATCGAGCTCATCGAGCGCGCCGAGTCGGATCTCCGGGCGGCCGTGCGTCGTCTTGGCGGCGACCCGGAGGACCGCGGCAGCGCCACCGGCGCGCTGCATCGCGGCTGGATGAATCTCAAGGCCGCCATCACGGGGAAGGACGACGAGGCGATCGTCGCCGAATGCGAGCGCGGCGAGGACGCGGCCGTGGAGCGCTACGAGGATGCGCTCGAGAAGGACCTGCCGCCGGAAATCCGGCTCCTCGTGGACAAGCAGTACCGCGGCACGCTGCAGAATCGCGACCGGATACGCGAGCTGCACCAGACCATCAAGAGCGGCGCGACAGGCAGAGCGAGGGCTCGCGATCGCGAGGCACCGCCTCCCATGTGATGCACGCTGACGCGAGATGCCGCGCATGGATCCATGCGCGGCATCTCGCGTCCGGCTCCCAGCCAGCCCGGGTGGGGCGAGACGCGTAGAGCGCCCGCCCCACTTTCACTTCACTCCCAGAATCTGCGCAAAGAGATCGAGCGCTCGTGGATCGCCCGACTGGCCGAGCCAGAAGAGCGCCTTCGACCGCACATTTGGCGAGGTGTTGCTGTGGGCGACGCGGATGAGCGCCGGCACTCCCTCGTCGCGCGGCTGCTGGGAGAGCGCGAAGACAGCGGCACCGCGTACCTCGTCGCGCTCCGATTCGTCTTCGTCGTGGTCGGCAAAGAGCGGCCGATGGTTCACCTCGGCCGCGGCCGCGCGGCTCAGCCAGAAGGTGGCGCTCTCGCGCGTGCCGTGCGGTACGCTCTCGCTGCGCGCTATGGAGAAGAGCGCGGGCCAGGGGGTGACGCTGTCGGCGAGCACCGCGGCGAGGATGGCATCATCGCCCACGCCCGACCTGGCGCGCCGAGCGAGAGCGAGCAAATAGTCGGCGGCTTCGCTCGCTCCCACCGTTCCCAGGTCACGGATGTCGGACGACGAGTCGTTTCCGCCGACGTACACTCTCGCGCGATTCACGTCTCCGCCGCGTACGCCGAGCACCACGCGTACGGGACCGGGGACACACCACTCCCTGTCGTACCCGTGATCCGAACCGGATGAGTAGCTACGCATCATGGTGTGCTCGCCTGCTCCGATGCTCCCGCGCCCATCGCCGCAAACGCCCGGGCGCGAGGCGAAGCGGAACTGCACCGCCCCATCGCCGACGCTCGACACACGGCTCTCCAGTGATTGTGCGCCTGCCCGCGTGGCTGCGGCGGCGAGCGCCCCTGCCGCGACGAGCGCCAACGTGGATCGCGCGATGCCCCTCACGACTATCGTCGTAGTGTGCCGCGCTGCCGCGGCGCCGATCGACTTCGCGATCGTTCGCATCGCACCCTCCTCACTTCTCGAGAATGGACGTGAGCAGCTGGATCACCCGCGGGTCGTCCTTCTGACCCAGCCAGAAGAAGGCACGCTTCCGCATCGAGTGGTCGGGGTCGTTGCGCGCGATATCTATTAGCCCGTCGACCGCCGCGGAGTCGTCGCGCTGCGAGAGGACGAAGATCATCTGCCGCTTGAGCTCCGGATCGCGAAATTCGTGATACAGGCCGAGCAAGTCGGCTGTCGGCGTTCCGCCCTGCCCCGCCCAGAAGAGCGCCTGCTTCCGGACTGCGATCGTCTCGCCGTGGCGCGCGATGTCCAGCAGCGCTGGCATACCTGCACCATCGGGAAGCTGCGAGAGTACGAAGGTAGCATGCTTCCGCATCGACTCGTCCTCGGAACGATCGTTCGCGATCGCACGCACGGGATCGAGCACCTCGGTCTCGCCGATCTGTCCCGCCCAGAAGAGCGCCGGCTTGCGCACGTCGGTCGGACGATTGCGATCGCGCGCGAGCTCGATCAGCCGTGGCCACACAGTCACGCTGTCCGCCAGCGCCGCTGGGGTGATCGCCTTCCGTGCCACCTGCTCGCTCGCCGAGCGCGCCAGCCCGAGGAAGTAGTCGGTAGCTTCGCGCGCGCCTACCACGCCGAGGTCGGTGACCGCGCTTCCGGTGTCGCGGCTCCGACCCACGTAGCTGCGCACCCTGGTCACGGTACCGTTCGATACGGTGAGCCGCACGCGCACCGGACCCGGCTCACAGTCGTAGTCCCAGTTATCGTGTGTGCGGACTCCCGTCGACACGTTCTCGGAGGGCGACTGGAAGGAGATGCTCCCCTCGCCATTCCCGCACACACCCGGCCGAGACGCGAAGCGGAGCTCCGCCTCCCCCTGCACTCCCGCTATCCGCTGCGCCAGCGACTGCTGCGCGCTCCCTGCTGCCGGTGCGAGCAGCGCCAGCGTCATCCCCGCGGCGAGCAGAGAGCCTGCTCGCCGCACCCGTGCGCGACGCGCGCTGGTATCAGAGAGAGTCATTGATGATCATCTCCTCGAGAAGTTGCCGCACGCGCGGGTCGTTGCGCTGGCCGAGCCAGAAGATCGCCTTCTTGCGCAGCTCCACATCCGGGTCGTGCTTCGCGATGTCGATGAGCTTGTCGGTCGCCGCACTCTCGCTGCGCTGCGATAGCACGAAGATCACCTGCTGCTTGAGCTCCTGATCGGAGAGCCGGCTGTACATCGCCGATAGCTCGGAGATGGGAACCCCGCCCTGGCCGGCCCAGAAGAGCGCCTTCTTGCGGACCTCGGGGTCCTGCTTCGAGTCCGTGGCGACATCCAGCAGCCAGCTCCCTTTGTCCTCGCTCTCTCCCTGCGATACGGCCATGAGAACCCGCTCCTTCAACCGCGCGCTCTCGAGCGTCGGGAAGATCTGCCGGAGGTAGCTCGCGCCCGCTCGGTTGCCGCTCATCTGCCCCAGGCCGAAAATCGCCCGCGCACGCGTCTCCTCGGGAAGATCCTTCCTGCTTACAATGTCGCGGAGGATAGCGCCCGCACGCTCCCCGGAGTGCTGCGAGAGAGCGAAGATCGCCTTGCGCTGCAGCTCCTCGTCTTTCGAGGTGCGGAGAATCGAATCGAGCAGCGCCACCGACCGGTCGCCGGGAACCTGGCCGAGCCAGAACACCGCCTGTGCCCTCACATCGGCCGATGGGTCATCGCGAGCCACGCCGAGCAGGATATTCGCGCTCTCCTCGTTGTTCTTCTGCGATACCAGGAAGACCGCCTTCCTGCGCAGCGACTCGGAGCATCCATCGCGACGCGCCAGCACCTTCTTCAGAACGGGGAGCGCCTGGTCGGCGTCCATCTGCATGAGTGCGTTGAGCGCGGCCACACGCATGTCATCGTCATCGGACGGACATCCCTCGGTGGCCGAGTCCGCGGCCCTGTGGATCTCCTCGGCGGCCTGCGCCTCCCCGCGCTTCGCCAGCTCGCCGCGGATGCGCGTCTCGAGCGCGGAGGCATCGCCGCGCGTCGCCGCCGAGGGGTAGCGCGAGCGCTGGTCTTCGAGACTCGCCAGCGCATCGTGCAGATCATCCGTGCCGCCGCGACGGTAGAGCGCGAAGGCGCGCCAGTAGAGCGCGTCGCCGGCGTACGCGGACTCGCCGTAATCGTCGGCAATCTGCTCGAAGAGGCGCGCGGCGCGCCCGTAGTCGCCGTCGTTCAGCGCCTTGCGCGCCACCCTGTAAAGTGAGTCGGCGGAATCGTTGGGGAAGAGCGCGGCGGGCGGAACGGTGCGGAAAGATTCAGCCGCATCCACCGCACGAGCGCTTTCGTAGAACGAGCCGAACACCGGGCCGTCCCAGCTGCCGCCCACGCTGGCGGCGACTGCAACAGCCAGTAGCGATGTGAGCTTGAACATTTTCGTATTCTCCTCAGGTACCGATCGGCAGCGCGCCGGCACCAGCCGGGGTCGCGCCGCGGATACGCGTCATCACGTCGTGCGAACGAAGCGACTGATCGATGAGCTGCAGCTCATCCTTTTTCGAGCCATGCTCTGCGCCGAGCTGGGTTATCTGTGTGAGCACTATCTCCAGATCGCCGAGCAGCTTGCGCAGGCGCGGGTCGCTGGAGCCGGGCGAGTCGATCAGGAGCCGCGTGGTGCCGAGGAGATCGCCGGCCCACGAGGTGATCTGCGGATCCACCTGCCCCCTCTCGGACTCCGCGCGGTACGATGTGAGCAGCATCTCCACGCGACCCAGGTGCTCGGCGGTGAGCGCCGCGTAAGCGGCGCTTTCGCGATTGTTGCCCGCGCCGATGCCGCCGGAACGCGGCCCCTGCTGTGACATGGATTCCGGTGCGTTGCGCGGAGCGGCGTGTGACCCGGGGGGTACTACCGCGAGCCGCTCCTCCGGCGCGAACGGCGCGCGCTCGCGGGGGGTTCTGTCGTCGGTCGTGCCGGCAGCATTGCGACTTCCGGGGCGCGAGCCGGAGTCGTGTACGCTCGCGGATTCGCTTCCAATCCCGGCGAGCTGCCGGCCAGCGGAGTCGGGCGCCGCGCTCGGACCCTCGGCCACGAGGCGCGAGTCCATCGTGCCACGCAGCACGTAGCCGATCCCTATTCCCACCAGGAGCATCGCGGCAATCGCCGCGCCCAGCATCAGCCAGCGGTGAGCACGTCCCCCCTGGGATGCCGCGCTCGAGCTTCTGGCTCGCCGCTCGGCCTCGATGCGCGCCCACATCGCATCGCGAGGCGTGGGTGGCGGCGCGTTGTAGTCGCGCGCCGTGCGCTGCAGGAAGCTCTCGAAGTTGTCGTCTGTCATGCCGTCCACTCTCCCGCAAAATCCGCGAGCGCCGTCCGAAGCTTGGCCCGTGCGCGCGACAGCTGCGCTTTCGACGTACCCGGCTGCAGACCCAGCGCGCCGGCGATCTCCTCGTGCGTGAACCCTTCCACGTCGTGCATCACGAACACCGTCCGGTATCCGGGTGGAAGCGCGTCGATCGCCTGAGCGAGTCGCAGCTTGAGATCCGGCTCCGCGCGCCGCACCGACCACTCGTGGTCGCCCGCGTCGTTCAGATCGGCCTCACGCGTCCGTAGCCGCTTCACCTTCCGCAGTCCGTTGAGCGACACCGACACGGCTATGCTGTGCAGCCAGGTGGCGAAGCTCGACTCGCCGCGAAAGTCCTTCAGCCGCTCGAACGCCCGGATGAACGTGTCCTGCGTGAAGTCCTGGGCCAGGTCGTCGCTCCCGGCGAGGCGATAAGCGAGTCTGTAGACGCGGTCGACGTGCGCGTCGTACAACGCGCGCTCGGCCGCCGGATCACCGGCTCTCGCTCTCGTCAGGAGTTGTGACTCGTCCACCGGACCTCGGTGTTCCCAGGGCACTCGAATCGACTGCCCGTGAGACACAGGGTAGCTGGGAAGGGTTGCGTAGTAGCGGGGTCAGGTCTGGAATAGTGAATCGCTACAGCTGGTCAAGCCAGCTGTAGCGATTCACTATTCCAGACCTGACCCCGCCGTTTACGGCTGGTTGATCAGCTCCCAGCGTCCGGAGACCGTGGCGGTAACGGAGATCGAAGGCTCGACTACCGTGGTTACCGGTCCGAGGCTGTCGCTCGTCGTGTTCCCGCTCATGCTTACGGCCGCCCCCCCGTACGCCGGGGTCCACGGGCGAGGCTCCTCGTTGGTGCCGATGAGGATGGCGCGCCCCACTCGGGTTCCGCTCGCCGCGGCGATGGCCTCGGCCTGCCGCCGAGCCGTGGCGGTTGCCTCCTTCAGCGCGTCTTCGTACGCCGCGGTGATGTCGGTCGCGCGGAACTGCGGATCGGAGATGCTCGTGAGATGGTGAGCCAGAGCGGAATCGATCACCGCGCCGATCCTGCTCATGTCGTGGATGTGAACCTCGATCGCATCGCGCGCGCGATAGCTCGTATCCGCGACCATCATGCACGTCCGCCCGTCGGGAGTCCGCTCGGGGAGAGGAACGCAGCGCGTTCCAGGGACGCTCTCGACGCGCCCGTTCCACCAGTACCACCGGCTCGCCGTGATGAGAGAATCTTTCGGGATGCCGATCGCCATCAGCGCGCGACGCAGGCTGTCGGCCCGCGCCGCGAGCGCGCGCCCCGCCTCGCGCGGTGTTTCCGCCTTGGCGCTGAACGAGAGCCTGACGATGGCGAGATCGGGCCTGACCGACCGGTGCGCCGTCGCCGTCGTGCGTACCTCGCCGGGATTCTGCCGCCCTTCCTGCGCCGAAGCGCCGCTGGTAAGCGCAAGCACCGCGAGTCCCGCGATCGCCGCAGCCCATCTCATTCGCCGCGACGTCGCTCCCCTCCCGGTGCTGCGACAGTCGTGTGAGCTCGTCATGCTTGAATGACGACAAGCCCTGAGGGAAGGGCACATCTGTTTTAGTTCACTGCGGTCTGCTTTCTGCTGCCTGCTTTCTCGTCTCCACTCTCCCCGGCCCATACAGCACCTGCCCCGGCTTCGCGCCCGTGTGCTGGCCGTGATCGATCACGACGACTCCGTTCACGAGCACCCAGTCGATTCCAGTGGGAAAGAGCGTCGGCTCGTCGTACGTCGCGCGATCCTCGAGCGAGTCGAGATCGAAGATCGTGACGTCGGCCCAGTTCCCTTCCTCGATCGTTCCGCGGTTGGCGAGGCGCATCCGCGTGGCGGGCCAGGATGTCATCTTCCGGATCGCTTCGGGAAGCGTGAGTACGTGGCGATCCTTCACGTAGTGCGAGATCACGCGCACTGCGTTGCCGTAGCTCCTGGGATGCGGGAGACCGAGGCCGTCCTGCTCTCCCGCCTTCATCGCGGCGCCCGCATCGCTTCCGATGCTCGTCCACGGGAACTGCAGCGCTCTCTCGATGTCCGGCTCGCCCATCATGTAGTAGAGCGCCATCACGCGCCCCTTCCCTTCCGAGACGAGATCGAACGCGGCGTCGGCCGGCTCCTTCCCCATCAGCTTCGCGATCTCGGCGAGCGACTTGTTCTCGTACTTCGCGTTCTCCGGGTTGCGCGCGTTGACGAGCACGATTCCGTTCCACCCACCGGCCGCCTCGACGATGTTCCACCAACCCGGTGAACCGGTCTGGATCTCGCGCTTCAGGCGCGCGCGGATCGCCGGGTCGGCAAGGCGTGTGCGCAGCGAGTCCGTTCCGCCATCGAACGCCCAGCTCGGGATCACCGCCTCGAGTCCCGTACCGCCGGCCGTGTAGACGTACATGTCGGCGGCGACGTCCACTCCGCGCGCGCGTGCCGCGTCCACGACCTGCTTCACCGAATCCATGAGGATTCCCCACCCGGGGCGATACGCGGCCTTGAGGTGGAAGATCTCCACGGGCATCCCCGCCTTCTCGCCCACCTCGATCGCCTCGCTCACCGCACCCACGAGCCCTTTCCCTTCGTCGCGGATATGGCTCGCGTAGATCCCGCCGCGGCGCGCAGCGGCCTTCCCCACCTCGATGAGCTCCTCGGTAGTTGCGTAGCTGCTCGGCGGGTAGATGAGCGCCGTGGTCATTCCCATCGCGCCGCTCATCATCGCGGTGTCCACGATCGCACGCATCCGCTCGAGCTCCGCCGCGTTCGGCGCGCGCGACGACCTGCCGAGCACCGCGACGCGCGCCTGCGTCTCGCTGTAATAGCTGCCGAAGTTGATGCTGATCCCCTGGCTTTCGAGCTTTGCGAAGTAGTTCGCGACCTCGCCCGCGGGCACCGGCGTACCACCCTCGCCGCCGATCGCGGTGGTCACGCCCATCCGCAGCTTGTTCTCGGCGAGCCCGTTTCTGGGGAGGACGGAGCCTGACTGGTCCATCATATCGATCCAGCCGGGCGAGACGTACTTGCCGCTGGCATCGATCTCGCGCGCGCCACGTCCCTCGACCTGGCCGATCTTGACGAAGCGACCGTCGCGGATGGCGACGTCGGCTCTGATCCATGGATTGCCGGCGCCGTCGAAGACGCGGCC
>Ga0070679_100002814_pt1 | contig 15815 bp, 12 predicted proteins | sample KBSC63BmetaG_FD_65652 | JGI IMG/M metagenome (GOLD analysis project Ga0070679, IMG submission 65652) | Corn rhizosphere microbial communities from Kellogg Biological Station, Michigan, USA - KBS C6-3B metaG | ecosystem: Host-associated > Plants > Roots > Rhizosphere | place: USA: Michigan... | reverse complement strand
GGCGAGAACGGCGCCGGCAAGAGCACGCTCGTCAAGCTTTTGACCGGCGTCTATCGCCCCGATGCCGGCGGCGTGCGCATCGACGGCATCTGGCGCGACATCCGCCATCCGCTCGAGGCACAGGCGCTCGGCGTCGCGCTCGTCTCGCAGGAGCTGTCGCTCGCGCCGGCGCTCTCGATCGAGGACAATATCTGGCTCGGCAACCGCGAGGTCCCGCTGTTCCATCGCCGCCGCCATCTGCGCGAGGCGGCGCGCCGCACCCTCGATCAGCTCGGCATGGAGCAGGTTGCGCTGGCAACGCCGGTGTCGCGCCTCAGCATCGGCCAACGTCAGCTCGTCGAGATCGCGCGCATGCTGACGCGGCATGCCCGCGTGCTCATCCTCGACGAGCCGACCGCCACGCTGAGCGACAGCGAGATCGAGAGGATTTTCGCCGCGCTGCGCCGGCTGCGCGCGGAAGGCAAATCGATCCTCTACATCACCCATCGCCTCGGCGAGGTGTTCGAACTCTGCGATCGGGTCTCGGTGCTGCGCAACGGCGAGGTGATCGCCACACGCCGCACCGCCGAGATCGACCGCGCGGCGCTGATGGCGATGATGCTGGGCCGCCGGCTGAGCGACATGTATCCGCAATGGGAGACTCGGGAGGGCGACATTCTCCTGCGCGTCCGCGGGCTTCGCGTTCATGGCGCGGTGGAAGATTTCGCCCTCGATGCGGCGCGCGGCAAGGTGGTTTGTCTCGCGGGACAGGTCGGGTCGGGCGCGGTCGAGACGCTGCGCGCGCTGGCCGGCCTTGTCCCAGGCGCCAGCGGCAAAGTGTCCGTCGCCGGCCGGCCGCTGAAACTGCGCTCCGTACAGCGGGCGCAGGCGCGCGGCGTGCAATTCATCTCGGAGGACCGCGCGGGCGAAGCGATCTTCCTGCGCCTGCGCGTCGGCGAGAATTTGATCGCGACGCGGCTGGCGCAGTTGAGCCGCTTCGGCTTGCTGCGCGGGGGCGCCATGCGCCGGGCGGCGCGGACGCTTGCCGAAACCGTCGGCGTCGATCCCGCGCGGCTGCGCTCGCGCGCGGGCGAGCTGTCGGGCGGCAACCAGCAGAAAGTGGCGTTCGGCCGCGTCGTCGAAGCGGGCGAGGCGCGCGTTCTGTTGATGAACGAGCCGACCCGCGGCGTCGATGTCGGGGCGCGTGCCGATATCTATCGGCTCATCCGCCGCTTCTGCGAAGCGGGCCACGCGGTGGTGATCGCGTCGTCCGATCTCGAGGAGGTTCTCGGCATGGCCGATGAGATCGTGACCCTCTATCGCGGCCGCCGCATCGGATTCTATCGCCGCGGCGAGGCGGACCAGCAGCGCCTGCTCGCGGACATCACGCATCCCGCCGCCGCATGACCGCCGCGATCGAGACGGAGCGGCCCCCATGGCGGCGTCGATGGCTGAACGGCAATGCGCGCCGCCGCGCCGTGACGGCGATCCGCCTTTTCGCTTTCGCGGCGCTGGCGATCTGGTCGATTGCGACGCCGGGCTTCGTCTCGCCTTTGAGCCTTTCCGCGCTGATGACGGCGATCTCCTTCATCGGCTGCGTCGCAGTCGGCATGACCTTCATCACCCTCACCGGGAACATCATGTCGCTGTCGCTGGGCGTCACCCTCTCGGCCGCGGCGCTCGTCTTCCTGTCGAGCCTCGCGCTCGGCATCGTCGGCGCCTGCATCGTCGCGGTGCTGTTCGGTGTCGCGGTAAGCGGCGTGCAAGGCATCGTCATCGGCTATTTTCGCGCCAACCCGATCCTCGTCAGCATCGCCGCGCTGGCGCTGATCACCGGCATCTCGGAGCTCGTCACCGGCGGCCAGCGCGTCTATCCCACGGCGGCGAATTTCGCCTTCTTCAAGTCGCGCATCGCCGGTATTCCGGTCACCACCCTCATTTTCCTCGGCGCGGTCGCGCTGGGCGAGCTCATCTTGAGCGGGACGCGCTTCGGCCGTGCGATGCGCATGGTCGGCAGCAATTGGCGCGCGGCCGAGGCGGCGGGGCTCAACGCCGCGACGGTGGTGACGGGCGCCTATCTGCTTGCCGGCGCCTTCTCGGCCGTCTCGGGCATCTTGCTCGCGGCGCGCTATGGCTCGGGCGATATGGAGCTGGGCGCCGGCTACGATTACAGCGCGATCGCGGCGGTGCTCGTCGGCGGCACCGCGATCCAAGGCGGCGAGGGCTCGGTTCTGCGCACGCTCATCGGCGTCAGCGTGATCGCCGCCGTCGAGGTCGTCCTCTTGTTGCGCGGCTTTCCCGAAGAGCTGCAATATCTCGTCACCGGCATAATCGTGCTGCTGGTCATCATGCTCCATACCATCGGCGGGCGCGAATGAAGCGGCTGATCGAGCCGACCTTGCGGCCCTTCACGATCTTTGCCGGCACGATCGTGGTGCTCGCGCTGATCGATCGCGGCACCGGTTATTTCTTCAGCCTCGCCACGGCGTTCAGCGTGATGCAGCTCTTTGCGACGCTCAGCCTCGTCGCGCTGGGGCTCGGCCTGTCGATGCTCATCCGCGAATTCGATCTGTCGGTCGCCGGCGTCGTTGGGCTTTCCGGCTGCATCGCGGTGCTGACCGGCGCCGCTCATCCTTGGTTCGGACTTCTGTGCGGACTCGCAGCCGGGATTGCCAGCGGCGCGTTGCAAGGCTTCATCATGACCCGGCTTCAGCTCAGCTCCGTCGGGGTGACGCTGGGCGGGCTCTTGACGATGCAGGGCATCACCTATGTCCTGACCGGCAATCGCAGCATTGCCTACGGCAATCTTCCGGTCGCGCTCGGCCTCAACGCGCCGATCGCTAGCATCCTTTCGGTGCGCAGCGCGGTCGCGCTGGCGGTGTTCTTTGCCGCCGCGGCGGTGATGGCCTGGACGCATCTCGGCCGCGATGTCGTCGCGACCGGCAGCGACCGGCGCGCGGCGATGGTTGCCGGGGTCAAAACCGACCGCGTGGTGATCGGAGTGTTCACCGCATCCGGGGCCTTCGCCGCGCTGGCGGGCGTGCTCTTGAGCTACAGCCTCGGCGCCGCCTCGCCGGCCGCGCTGTCGGATGTGCTGGCGCCGGCCGCGGCCGCGGCGATCATCGGCGGCGTTTCCGTGGTCGGCGGCCGAGGCCATCCGCTCGGCATCGCTGCCGGCGTCTTGACCTTGTCGCTGCTGCGCTCGGGCCTCAGCGCGATCGGCGTCTCGCCCCATGTGCACGAGATCGTCACCGGCGCGATCCTCCTCGGCATCGGCATTCTCGAAGGCCCCGACCTCGCCCGGCGCGTCATTGCTTGGCGCCTCAATCGCACGCAATTGGAGTCCCTGCCATGACCGATGCCCCGTCCTCCTCCTATCCTTACGTGCCTCTGCCCGATCGGGGGCCGCTGCGCTTTCCCGGCGGCGCGCGTGTGGCGCTGATCTTCACCATCAATATGGAATATTGGGAGATGGCGCGTCCCGGCCAGAAGGAGCCGCTCTTTCCCGGCGGGCCCGCGACTATTCCGCATGCGCTGCCCGGAGATGTCGCCGATTTCGCCAATTGGACCTGGCGCGAATACGGCCAGCGCGTCGGCATCTGGCGCGTCATGGAGGTGTTCGACCGGGCCGGGATCGCCCCATCCTGCACGATGAACGGGCTTCTCGCGATGGAGCGGCGGCGCATCGTCGATGCCGTCAAGGAGCGCGGTTGGGAGCTCGTGCCGCACAATTGGGCGCAGAACGATCTCCTCACCTATTACGCGCATGATCCCGCCGGCGAGCGGGCGGTGATCCGCCGCACCCTCGATGCTTATGAGAAAATCGTCGGCCGGCCGGCGAAGGCATGGCTGTCCTCGGCGATTCGCGGCACGCGCGAGACGCCGGCCTTCCTCAAGGAGTTCGGCCTCGTCGCTTATTGCGATTATCTCAACGACGACCAGCCTTATCTGATCTCGACCGTCAACGGGCCGATCGTGTGCGTTCCCTATTCGAACGACGTCAACGACTTCAACATGTTCGCGCGCGGCAGCCTGACGACGCGCGACGGCGTCGAGATGCTGAAGCTGTGCTTCGACCAGCTCTATGCCGAAGGCGCCGCAACCGGCCGCATCATGAATCTCGGCCTTCACCCGCATGTGATCGGCCAGCCGCACCGCATCGCCGCTTTGCGCGACTTCATCGACTACGCCAAAGCCGCATCGAATGTGTGGTTTCCGACGCGCGAAGAGATCGCCGAATGGTATCTGGCGCATCACGCGGAGCATATCCCGCCGCGTTGAGCGGAAGGCAACGTCGAGTGCTGCGCGCTGCCGGCTTCCCCTTATACCTCTTCCGGCGGCAGCGGCTTCAGGCCGCGGAGCATGTCCGACGCTTTCTCGGCGATCATGATGACCGGCGCATTGAGATTGCCGCCGATCGGATCGGGCATGATCGACGCATCAATCACCCGCAGGCGCTCGGTGCCGCGCACGCGGAACTCGGGATCGACCACGGCGAGCGCATCGGTCCCGATCTTGCAGGTGCCGGCGGGGTGATGGATGGTCGCCGTGTTGGCGCGGATATAGGCGTCCATCTCGCTGTCGGTTTTGACATCCGGCCCCGGCAGCACGCGGCTTTTGGCAAGCCCGGCGAAGGATTTGGTCTCCTCGACCGTGCGCAGCGCGAATTTCAATCCCTCGCGCATGGCGCGGCGGTCATACTCCGTCGCCAGGAAATTGTTGAAGATGCGCGGCGCCGCCGCAGGATCATCCGATTGCAGCAACAGCTTGCCGCGGCTCTCCGGCCGTAGGTGGCAGTAGGTCAGGCCGAACAGATCCGGCATCGGCGGATGGATCAGCGGGAACCATTCGCGCGCGAGGAACCCGCCGCCGCCGAGGAAATATTGCAGATCGGGCGCTTCGAGCTGGGGCGCGCTCTTGGTGAAGGCCGTGCCCATGGCGGGGACGCGCGTCGCAAAGCCGGTGCCGAAGAGATAGGCCTCGGCAAGGCTCGGCAGAAGCCGATCGAGGCGCAACCCGCGATGAAACGCGCCGTGCTTGGCCCTGAGCCATTGCGTTGCCAGCACCGGGTGGTTCCAGAGATTTTTCCCGACGCCTTTCAGATCGACGCGCGGCTCGATGCCGAGCGCGCGCAGCTCGTCGGCCGGGCCGATGCCGGAGAGCAGTAAAAGCTGCGGCGAATTGAACGCGCCGCCGGCGAGAATGATCTCATCCTCGGCGCGCGCCTCGTGACGCTGCCCGTCCTTTATATACTCGATGCTGATGGCGCGCGGCCCGTCGAAGAGGATGCGCGTCGCGAGCGCCTTCGTTTCGAGCGTGATGTTGCCGCGCTTCATCGCCGGGCGCAGATAGGCGACCGCGGCGCTGGAGCGCCGGCCATTGCCGATCGTGTGCTGCAACCGGGCAAAGCCGTCCTGCGCGGCGGCGTTGTAATCCTCATTGAGGCGGTAGCCGAGCTCGGGCGCGGCGCCGATGAAGGCGTCGTAGACCGGGTCTTCCATCATGTTCTTGCGCGTCTTCAAGGGCCCGTTGCCGCCGCGATAGGCGTTGGCGCCCTCGTCAAACCCCTCGGCGCGCTTGAAATAGGGCAGCACGTCGGCGAAGGACCAGCCCTGAAGGCCCATTTGCGGCAGGCGGTCGTAATCGAGCCGGTGGCAGCGCACATAGGCCATGATGTTGATCGAGGACGAGCCGCCCACCACCTTGCCGCGCGGATGATCGATGCGGCGATTGTCGAGATAAGGCTCGGGCTCGCTCTTGAAGCTCCAGTTCCAGCGCGGATCATTCCATACTTTGCCGACGCCCAGCGGCAAATGGAGCAGCCAGTGCTTGTCCTCGCCGCCCGCTTCGAGGAGGAGGATGCGGCGCGCCGCATCCTCGCCCAGCCGCGCCGCCAAGACGCAACCGGCCGAGCCGGCGCCGATAATGATGGTGTCGTAGCTCTTCACGCGCCCTCGCTGCCTTGCAAGCTCAAACCCGCCGATGCATAGCAGCCGCACGCGCAAGCGGCGAGCGCCCGCGCGCGTCGAGGGAGGGACTAATCTTAACGGCCGGAGCGCCCCGCGGCTTCGCTCACTCGCTCCCCTTCGGATAGCGATAGGTCCCGAGCGGCAGGAACAGCAGCGCGGCCACAACGAGCGAGGCGACGAAGATGCGCAGCACCGGGTCGTAGCTATGGTAGTGATCGAAGGCGAAGCCGAGATAGGCGGGGCCGGTGCCGACGCCGATGACGAAGAGGGCGAAGATCAGCCCATAGAGCAGGCCGAAGGAGCGGCGTCCGAAATAACGGCTGACGAAGAAGCCGAGCAGATCGACTTCGGCGCCGATCGCCAAGCCGATGAACACGGCCGAGAAGAACGGCACCGGCGCCCCGGCATGGGTCAAGAGAAGCCCCACCCCGACCGGCGGAAGCAGCATGACGATAGCGGAGAAGATCGGGCCGTGCAGCCAATCGAGGCCGAAGCCGACGAGGATCCGCGCCACCATGGCGGCAAGTCCCGAGACGCCGAGCAGCGCCACGGCGCCGGCCACCGTATAGCCGCGGTCGGTCAAGAGCGGCACGAAATTGCCGCTCAAGATGCCGTTGCAGGCGGTTCCCTCGATCAGGAAGATCGCTGCGAGCAGCCAGAATTGGCGCGTGCGAAACGCAGCTTGCGTTGTCAGCCCAAGGCGGTGCGGTGCGTCGGCGGCATGCGCCGTGTGCATGCGCTCGAGAAAGCCCGGCGGCTCGCGCACGAAGAGCGCGATCATCGAGAAGGAGAGGATGAAGGTCACGACGCCGATGGCGATGTAGGCGGCGCGCCAGCCGTAGCCCACGATGAAAAAATGCGCGATTTCCGGCAAGAGCAGCGTGCCAAGGCCAACGCCGCACGTGGCGATGCCGAGCGCGATGCCGCGCTCCTTGTCGAACCAGGCGGTGATCGATTTCGAATAGACGATTGGACCAAGGCAGGCGCCGAAACCAGCCGAGGCCGCGACCATGATGAAGAGCGCCCAATAGGCGTTCGTGTTGAGCAGCGCGAGGCTGCACAGCGAAAGAGCGTAGAGGAAGCAGGTCGGCAGCGCGACACGTCTGATGCCGTAGCGGTCGAGCAGCTTGCCGAAGATCGGTGTCAGGATGGGCGAGGCGACGGCGCTGGCGAGCAGGCCCGAGGAGAACATGCCGCGGGTCCAGTGCAACTCGGTCGTCACCGGCACCATGAACACGTTCACCGTGAAGATCACGGCGGGTCCTGGTCCAACGATGTTGCCGATCAGGGAGGCGGGAACGATCCACCACCGGTTTTGAAAGAGGGCTCGGGGTGCGACCGCTTCGCTCGTGGCCATGGCGACTCTCCCTGTTACGGCCGCCCTTGGAATTGATTGTTGCGTCGACCCAGCGCGGCCGGTTGCACCCTAAGGAGTCCGTTGCAAGGGGTCAACCACTAACCGCTATTGCTCGCTGTCCGATGCGGCATGCGCGCGCCCACAGATCGCTTTGAGCGACCGCCAGCCGCGCATGTCGAGCGCTTGTCCTCCGCCCGCCGGCGCCGCGGCGATGAGGCGCGCCCGCTCGGCATCGGGCGGGTGGCTGCGCAGGAAGCCGATCGGCAGCTCGCCATCGCCTTGCTTTGCTTCGAGCCGCGCAAAGAACGCGGCAAAGGGGGCGAGATCGTAGCCCGCTCCTTCCATAAGCGTCACGGCCTCGGCATCGGCGGCGCTCTCGGCCTCGCGGCTATAGCTGGCGCTGAGCGCGGCGGTGCCGATCGCGCCGATTGCCGAGATGCCGAACACGTCGCCGACCACGAGCCCGATGAGGAAGGCGGTCGCGCCGCGCTCGACCATCACCGTCGTCGGATGGTCGAGCGCGACATGGCCGAGCTCATGGGCGAGGACGCCGGCGATCTCGTTCGGGTCTTCGGCGAAATCGAGGAGGCCACGGAAAAGCAGAATCTGTCCGCCGGGCAGCGCCACCGCATTGACGATCGGCGAATTGACGACGCGCAGCCGCGGCTTGTTGCGCAGATGAAGCTGGGCGATGAGCGGCGCCGCAAGCTTTGCCAGCGCGGCCTGGCCGGCAGGCGCCGTGCATTCGCGCTTCTGGTCCTTTCCGGGGCGCGCCGTGATGCGGATCACCGCCGTCGCGACGCGCCGGCCGAGATCGGCTTCGAGGCGCGGCGACATCCATTGGCTCGAATGGCGCGCGAGAAACGGCACGCCGACGAAAAAAAGGAAAGCCAATCCCGCCAGCGCGGCACCGCTCCAAAACGCGACCCGCTGCCGACCCATGCCGCGATAGATCGCGCGGCGCAAAAACGGGCATTGCCGCTGCAGCAGGGGCAAAGCTGCGCGATCGAGCAGGGTCAAGCGCTCGCTGCTCTCGGCGCGGCCGAGGCGAATCTCCGCGGCGGCGCCGGGCTTCTCGATGAGGCGGATTTCCTCGAGCGGCCATTTCGTCCGCGGCGGACCGTTTTCGTCGAGGACGGTGAGGCCGGTCTCGTCGAGCTGTGCCGTGGCTGGGCGCGACGCGGCACTGCGTCCGTCGCTGTACCGAGCCGCCCAGCTCTGCCCGATCATCGCGTCATGCGGCTAGAACGCGCCGAACTCGAAACTGTCGGCGATGCCGAAGCGCTGGCGCGGCGTCGAGGATTGCACCACCTGCTCGACCGCCGCGAAATTCTCGATCTCGAGCGTCGTCGCGAGATGGCGCAGCACGCCGAGGCGCAGGAAGCGGTAAGCGATGATTTGCGTGATCATGACGATAAGAACATAGAAGCCGATCACCGCCGGCAGAATGACGAGCGCAAGAGATTTGATCGCTGCGGCCTTTTGCACGGCGGTGGCGGTGCTTGCGGTTACGCCTGCGGCTCCGCCCTTCATCGCAATCGCGACGACTCCGGCAAGCCCTCCGGCCAGGACGATGAAAATCGCCACGAGCGCGAGCCCGACGAGAATGACCCTCCCCGCCACCGGACCGCCCCGCGCCGCCGAGTGGAAGCGGGTCTCGCCGAGCCGCGTGCGCGAGGCGAGATAGCGGAACTGCGCCACCCAATAGGCGATGAGCACCGGGATGCCGGCGAAGATCGTGACGAGGAAGAGGAGAAAGGCGCCGGGATGCGGCACCCGCGCGACCGGATGAGCCTGCCCCTGTACATGCGCGGCGGCGGAAAAGAATGCGTGATTCAGCCCGATCGCGACCGCCGCCGGCAAGACGAGCAGCGCGAGGACGGCGAGCCAGGCCGGCAGCAAGTCCTTGGCCTTGGCTTCGACCGAGAAGCGGCTGTCGCCGAACCAGGTATTGGCGATCTTGTAGCGCTGGCAGGCGATGCTGTTCCACGGCGCGCAGATGCCGAGCGTTACCACGGTCAGCAATCCGGTCAGGAGGAAAATCCCGACATAACGCCAGGCCGAGCCGGTTTGGCGCGCGCCGATGCCGCGCCAAGCGGTGCGCGACAGGCGATAGCGCCGCGCGCGAAAGCTGACCAGTTGCACGAAGATGAGGAGGAAAGCGAAATAAGCGGCGCTCAAGGCGCCGGTCGCGAAAGGGTTGCCGAGCGAGATGCGCTTCAGCACCACATAGGCGATGCCGAAGGGGGCGATTACCGCGACCGCGATCAGGAACCCGATGAAGAGTTCGAGGCCGGTGCCGGTATATTCGAGCGGCTCGTCCGCCAGGCGAAGGCTGCTCCAGAAATAGCGCCGCACCCGCACCCGCGCCCAAAACCGGTAGAAGCCCAGCGTGACGATGGTCAGCAGGAAGTTCTTGATCAGCAGCCAGGTGAGCCCCGGCCGCGCGTCGAAGCCGACACGCAGCCGCGTGCCGCCGCCTGATGCATCGGGCCCGCCGCGCCAGCCCGGCTCCAATCGCTCGATTGCCATGACCCCCGACCCCCGGCCATTCTAGCAGAAGCTGTGCCGTAAAGCATTCTGCACAGAATGGTTGCAAATCAGTTGCGGAGGACGTGGCGTCGCCGCCTCAGGCGCCGGTTCCGACGATCCCCGGGATTTGTCTCAAATGCCGGCTATTGGCCCGGATCGGAAATCCAGTCGGAGGAGGTCCAGCCCTCGAGGTCATAATCGCTCATGCATTGCTCGACGAGCTTGGTGCAGCTTTCCATGATGCCGCGCTGCTTGGCAAAGCTCAGCACGTCGAGGCGCATCTGCTCGTTATTGCCCGAGTAATTGCGCTCGTAGATCTCGTGGCGGCCGCCGAACTCGGTGCCGATCGTATCCCAGATCAGCTTGAAGAGCTTGATGCGCTCGGCGGCCGAACTGTCGGAGCCGCGATAATATTGATCGAGGAACGGCCGCAGTGCCGGGTTCTTCAGGTCGAGCCGGCTCGAGGGCGTGACGATCGGCGCGCCGCCGAGGATCGTCTCGAACACCTCTTTGACGCGCGGCCAGGCCATGGTCGAGAAAAGCCGCAAGGTCGAGGCGTATTCGAGCTTCGGCATCACCGAATTGCCGGGGCCCGATTGCGGATCGAGGCACATGGCGGAGGTCAGCGCCCAGATGAGATTGCGCCACGCGACCACTTCGCCGAGCAACACCTGAACGCCGCGGAAATCATCGGTGCCGTTGGCGGCAAGGCCCTTGGCGAGAAGGCCGCACATCAAGTCGAGCTTGACGCCGAGCCGCGTGCCGGCCTGAAGATTGTAGCGATTGAGAAAGCCCGAGGCCGCGTAGAATCGCCCGGCGCGCTCGATATCGCGATAGACGAGCACGTTCTCCCACGGGATGAAGGTGTTGTCGAAAATCGCCACCGCGTCGTTCTCGTCGAACCGGCTCGATAAGGGGTAATCGAACGGGCTGTGCGCCTTTGCCTCGTAAGACGGCCGGCATATCAACTTGCAGCCGGGCGCGTCCATCGGCGCGATGAAGACCAGCGCGAAATCCTCGGCCTTGCCTTTCTCGAGACGGACGGCGCTGTTCTGCGCAACGAAAGTCGCATGCGTCAAGGCCGAGCCGGTCGCCAGCATCTTGGCGCCGCGCACGACGATGCCGTCGTCGCGCTCCTTCACCACGTGCACGAACACGTCGCCCACCTCATGCACCGGCTTCTTGCGGTCGATCGGCGGGTTGATCAGCACGTGATTGAGGAAGAGGCCCTTCGAGGCATAGCGCTTGTACCAGGCGAGGCTGTTCTCGGTATAAGGCGCATAGAATTCCGGCATCGCACCCAAAGTCGCCATGAACGCGGCCTTGTAATCGGGCGTGCGGCCCATGAAGCCATAGGTCATGCGCGCCCAGATCGCGATCGCCTCGCGCGCGGCGAGGAGTTCCTGCGGCGAATAGCTCGGCGTGAAGAAGCGATGCGTGCGAATGCCGTAGCGGTCGACCATGGTGAGCGCGTCGCGCGTTTCGGGCGCGTGCAACGCATCATAGAGCCGGGCGATCGAGCGCGCCGCGTTGCGCGAGCTCGGATGGGTGGTGACGTCCTTGATGCGCTCGCCATAGATGTAAACCTCGCGCCCATCGCGCAGGCTCTCGAGGTATTCGCGCCCGTTCATCAACGCATCGGTTTGCGCCATGCCTCTTTCACTCATCGGGATACTGCCTCGCACGTCGCGATGAAATCGAGCACGCATCGATCGAAGGTCTCGGTCTGCTCGATATTCGGCATATGGGCCGCGTGTTTGATGACCGCGAGCTTCGAGCCTTTGATCGATTGGTGAAGGAACTCGGCGGCCGAAACCGGCGTTCCGAAATCCTCTTCGCCGACGATGATCTGTGTCGGCACCCGGATGCGGGTGAGACTCGACGAGAGGTCCATTCGCTTGATCGCTTCGGCGCAGCCAACGACGCCGTCGAGCGATGTGCGGGCGATCATGGCACCGATCTTGTCGACGATTTCGGGATGCCGCTCGCGATAGGCTTGGGTCAGCCAGCGCTCCGTCATCGGCTTGATAAAGCCCGCGGCGCCCTTGCTGCGGGCCAGAGCGATGCGCTCGTCCCAGGCCGATTCGGGCGGCAGGCGGCAAGCCGTATCGCAGAGCGTGACCGATCGAAGCCGCTCCGGATGCGTCGCCGCGAGAAGCTGGCCGACCATCCCGCCCATGGAAAGTCCGATGAAATGCACGCGCGGAATCGCGAGGGCATCGAGCAAGACGATGGCGTCGTCGGTAAGAAGCGTTATCGAATAAGGCGGCGGGCTCGCTTGCGTGTCGCCATGGCCGCGGCTGTCATAACGCAGCACGCGATGGTCGCGCGCAAAGGCCGGGATCTGAAAATCCCACATGCCGCCATCGGTCAAGAACGAGTTGCTCAGCATCAGAACCGGCGCGTCTGCCGGCCCATCGAGACGATAGGCGACGTCGATCCCGTTTGCCGTGATCCGGCTGGTGGTCATCCCTGGCGTCCTCAAGTCTCGCCCGGCTTAACCGACGGGATCGGTCATGCGCGCTTGCTCGGCGCGCGCGCGGCGCTCGGCAAAGCGCGGGACCAGGCTGCGCTTCGGGCTCGCTTCATTGTCGGCTTGGCCCGGCCGGCGCTGCGTTCCGGCCCAGCCATTGTGCACGAGGTCGAGGATCACGCCGTTGATGTCGTGAAATTTGACCTCATAAGCGGCGTTGTGGCGGTAATCGGGCTCGCCCATGATCCAGCGCCCGCCGGCTTGCTCGATCAGCTTGTGGGTCGCCTCGACATCATCGACCCAGATGCCGAAATGATGCAGGCCGACGAAATCCTTTCCCCGTCCTTGCGCCGCCGCGTCGGATTTGTAGTTGAGCAAAGCGACGCCGATGACGCCGTCCGACAGGAAAACGCCTTCGGCGAGGCTCGAATCGGTCTCGCCCACCACCGTGAAACCGAAGATGCGCTTGTAGAACTCCGCGGTCATCCACGGATCGGGCACGGCCATGGCGAAGTGGCGGATCTCGCCGCGGCGGCGCGGCGGCGCGGTGAAGCCGCGCGCGGCAATCGCCTGCGCCGCCTTGGCACGGCGTTCGGCAAAGCGCTCGACGAGGCCGCGCTTCGGGCTCGTTTCATTGTCGGCCTGGCCCGGCCGGCGCTGCGTTCCGGCCCAGCCATTGTGCACGAGGTCGAGCACGACGCCGTTGGGATCGAGAAATTTCACCTCGTATTGCGCGTTGTGGCGATAATCGGGCTCGCCCATGATCCAACGCCCGCCATGGGCCTCGATCTGCTTTTGCGTTCCTTCGACATCGTCGACCCAGACGCCGAAGTGATGCAGCCCGACGAAATCCTTGCCCTTGCCTTGGGCGGCCTCGTCGGATTTGTAGGCGAGGAGCGCCATGCCGAAGACGCCGTCGGTGAGGAAGACGCCCTCGGCGAGGCTCGAATCCGTCTCGCCCGCGACCTCCAGCCCGAAAATACTTTTGTAGAATTCGGCTGTCATCCACGGGTCGCGCACCGACATGGCGATGTGACGAAGCTCGCTCATCGATCACCTCCCAACCGCGTGACGCGGGTTTGCGCCGTCATCATCACGCTGGCCGCGCTGGCGCGCAAGGGGAGAGGCGCCCAGCCCCTGGCACCGGGAGGCGGAATGAGCCAGAATTGCGCTGCGGAGAATCGCCGTGACGGGAGGATAGCATGGAGTACGACCTCGCCCAATTCATCGCCGATTGCCGCGCCAATCTGGCGCGGGATCCGGGACCAGCCGGCCGCGAGCGCGTGCGCGGCGATTTGGAGCGGCTCTTGGCCGAGCCACAATTTCTCGCGCGCTATTGCAAGGACGTGCAGCCGGGGCTCACCGTCCTCTATGAAGACCCCGAGCTGGGTTTCCAAATCCTCGCCCATGTCAATGCCAAGGCGCGGGTCTCGCCGCCGCATGACCACGGCGCGTCCTGGGCGATCTACGGCCAGGCGACGAAATACACCGACATGACCGAATGGGAGCGGCTCGACGATGGCGGCGATCCGGCGAAGAGCAAGCTGCGGCCGGCGAAGAGTTACCGCCTGACTCCGGCGCATGCGGGCATCTACCAGAACGGGATGATCCATTCGATCGACTATCCCGATATGTCCATCTTCATCCGCGTCACCGGCACGAATCTCGACCGCATCCCGCGCCGGATGTTCAACCTCGAGACCGGCAAGGTCACGCAAATGACGCCGCAGAGCGCGTCGTGATCGCGAGCTTCTTCTTCGAAGGCAGGAGCGCGACGCGGCCGTGAAAATCGTCATACCGGACGACTACCAGGATATTGCCGACAAGCTTCCCTGCTTCGCGCTGATCCGGCACCATGAGGTGACGCGCTATACCGATGCCGCGCATGATCTCGACACGCTGGCCGCGCGATTTGCCGATGCCGATGTCATCGTCTCGATCCGCGAGCGCCCCCCGCTGTCGCGTGCGCTGCTCGAGCGGCTGCCGAAGCTGAAGCTGATCGCGCTGCTCGGCCGCACCGCCGCCAGCATCGATTTCGCCGCCTGCACCGCGCGCGGCATTCCGGTCGCGACCGGCGTCAGCAACTCCCCCGATTCGCCGGCCGAGCACACGATCGCGCTGATGCTCTCGGCGCGGCGCAACATCACCCGCGAAGCCGAAGGCATGAAGCGCGGCGCCTTGCCGAGCACGGTCGCACATCGCCTCAACGGCTCGACCCTCGGCGTCTTCGGCCTCGGTGCCATCGGCGAGCGCGTTGCCGCGGCGGGCAAGGGACTTGGCATGAAGATCCTCGTCTGGGGCCGCGACAGCTCGCGCGCCAAGGCGGCGGCGCTCGGCTACGCGGTCGCTGAAAGCCAGGCCGAATTCTTCGCCGCGGCCGATGTGCTGTCGCTGCATGTGCGGCTCTCGAAGGAGACGCGCGGCATCGTCGGGGCGGAGGACCTCGCGCGGATGAAGCCGACCGCGCTGCTCGTCAATACCGGCCGCGCCGAGCTGATCGCGCCGGGGGCGCTGCTGGCCGCGCTGCGCCAGGGATGCCCGGGCTCTGCCGCGGTCGATGTCTATGAGGAAGAACCGGCGCCGCCCGATCATCCGCTGCTTGCGATGCCGAATGTGCTGTGCACGCCGCACAGCGCCTGGGCGGAATGGGAGAATTTCGAGCTCTATTTCCGCGAGGCCTATGAGCAAATCATCGCCTTCGAGAGAGGCGCGCCGCTGCGCCTCGCCAATCCGGCGGTGAAGCCGCGCGCCGCTGGGGGTGGGTCATGAGTGCGCAAGAAGCGTCCGCCGCGGCCAAGCCGCGCGTCGTCGATGCGCGCAGCCTGCGCGCGATGCTCGATGACGGCGCGGAGCTCGCCATCCTCGATCTGCGCGAGGAGCTGATCTTCTCGCAGAATCACCTGCTCCATGCCCGCTCGCTGCCGCTCAGCCGGATCGAGCTGTCGATCGACCGGCTGGTGCCGCGGCGCGGAACGCGGATCGTGCTCTGCGACGATGGCGATGGCTTGGCGGAGCGCGGCGCCGCCATTCTCGCGCGCGGCGGCTATCGCGATGTCGCGATTCTCGAGGGCGGCTGCGCGGCCTGGGAGAAAGCCGGCTTCGAGCTGTTCTCGGGCGTCAACGTGCCGAGCAAGGCATTCGGCGAGTTCATCGAGCATGAGAGCGGCACGCCGAGCATTGCGGCCGAGGAGCTGGCGCGATTGATGCGCGAGCGCGCCGATATCGCCGTGCTCGACAGCCGGCCTTTCGATGAATATGTCCGCGTCTCGATTCCGACCGCGACCAACGTCCCCGGCGCCGAGCTGGTGCTGCGCCTACGCGATGCCGTGCCGTCGCCCGCGACCATGGTGGTGGTCAATTGCGCCGGGCGCACGCGCAGCATCATCGGCGCGCAATCGCTCATCAATGCCGGGATTACGAACAAGGTGGTGGCGCTGCGCAACGGCACGATGGGCTGGTCGCTCGCCGGCGAAGCCTGCGATGCCGGCAAGGACCGCCGCGCACC
>Ga0070679_100002812_pt1 | contig 15817 bp, 13 predicted proteins | sample KBSC63BmetaG_FD_65652 | JGI IMG/M metagenome (GOLD analysis project Ga0070679, IMG submission 65652) | Corn rhizosphere microbial communities from Kellogg Biological Station, Michigan, USA - KBS C6-3B metaG | ecosystem: Host-associated > Plants > Roots > Rhizosphere | place: USA: Michigan... | reverse complement strand
GCCCCGGCGTTTTTTGCCAGCACCACCGACCAATGCGGCGCAGGATGTGTCAGCGGCACGCCCGGCGCGAGCAGCAGCGCCGCGACCTTCGACCAGTCGATGGTGCGCAGATCGGCGGTGGCGACACCGGCGTCCTTCGCCTTGGCGACGCTCGCCGCGTTGTCATCGAAGGCGATGACGTCCGCCCCGCCCGCGATCAGCGCCTGGGCGCTCGCCAGCCCGGAGCCGCCGAGTCCGAACACGGCGACTCTTTTTCCAGCAAAGGATGTGACCGGGATCATCGCAGCTTCAGGGTCGCCAATCCCGCAAGCGCCAGCACGATGGCGATGATCCAGAACCGGATGACGATTTGCGACTCGGTCCAGCCGAGTTGCTCGAAGTGATGATGGATCGGCGCCATCTTGAACACGCGCTTGCCGGTGAGCTTGAACGACACCACCTGCACGATCACCGACACCGCTTCGAGAACGAACAGGCCGCCGATGATCGCCAGCGCGATCTCGTGCTTGGTCGCCACCGCGACCGAACCGATCAAACCGCCGAGCGCGAGCGAGCCCGTGTCGCCCATGAAGATCGAGGCCGGCGGCGCGTTGAACCACAGAAAGCCCAAGCCCGCGCCGATCACAGCCCCGCACAGCACCGCAAGCTCGCCGGTGCCGGCGATGAAGTGGATCTGCAGATAGTCGGCGAACACCGCGTTGCCGGCGAGATAGGCAATACCGACGAAACTTGCCGATGCGATCATCACCGGGCCGATGGCGAGCCCATCGAGACCGTCCGTCAGGTTCACCGCGTTGCCGGAGCCGACCACGATGAAGGCGGCGAAGATCGGAAAGAACCAGCCGAGGTTGAAAACCATTTCCTTGAACAACGGAAAGGTCAGCGACGTCGACAGACCGGGCCGCCCGACACTCACCATCGCCACGCATGCCGCCAGCGCGATGGCCGTCTCGATGGCGAGCCGCGACTTGCCGGAGAAGCCGTTGTGGCTCTGGCGCGTCACCTTCAAATAGTCGTCGTAGAAACCGACCAGCCCGAAGCCGAGCGTCACGGCGAGCACGATCCAGACATAAGGATTGCGCGGATTGGCCCAGAGCAGCGTCGACACCACGATCCCGAGCAGGATCATCAGCCCGCCCATCGTCGGCGTGCCGGCCTTGGTGAGGATGTGCGACTTCGGCCCGTCGGTCCGAATCGGCTGGCCCTTGCCCTGCCGCAAGCGCAGGTGATCGATGATCCAAGGCCCGAACATGAAGACGAACACCAGCGCGGTGATGGTCGAACCCGCGGTGCGGACGGTGAGATAGCGGAACACGTTGAAGAACGACAGCGTGCTGGACAGGTCGGCCAACCAATAGAACATCGGATCAACCCTGAGCCGGCACCGCTGCGCGGGCGCCTTGCGACGAGAACTGACGGATGAGCGCCTTGACGATGGGCCCCATCTTCGAGCCAAGCGACCCTTTGACCATCACCGCGTCGCCGGCGCGCAACGCGCCGAGCACGTCGGCTTCGAGCTCGGCGGACGTTACGGCATAGCCGCCCCGGCGTTCGGATGGAAGTGCCTGCCAGAAATCCCGGTAGAGCGGTCCGGCGCAGAACACGAGATCGACCGCGTTCTCCACAACCGACTCGGCCAAACCGCGATGCAACTCGGCGCCGCGGGTTCCCAGTTCCAGCATTTCGCCCAGCACCGCGATGCGCCGCCCGCGCGGACCGACCGGCGATTGGCCCAACAGCGCCAGTGCGGCCCGCATCGAGGCCGGATTGGCGTTGTAGCTTTCGTCGATCACCAGCGCGGTTCCACCCGGAACGGTCAACGTCATCCGCGCGCCGCGTCCGGTCGGGGCGCTGAGCTTCGAAAGCGCCAGCGCGGCGAGCGCGAGGTCCGCGCCGGCCAGTGACGCCGCCGCCAGCACGGCAAGCGAGTTGAGAACGACATGACGGCCCGGCGCGCCGAGCTTGTAGGTGACATCGGCACCGAGAATGCGCGCCTGCACGGTCGAGGACTCCGGCTGCAACGCGAACTTGATCAGCCGCGCCTCCGCCTTGGCATGCTCGCCGAACGGCACAATGCGCCCGACCCCGGCCGCCTTGGCGGCGCGCTCGAGCCGCGCGAAATGCGGATTGTCGCGATTGATGACGGCCGCGCCGTCGGGCTCGATCCCCTGGAAGATTTCCGCCTTGGCGTCGGCGATGGCCTCGACCGACGGAAAGAATTCGAGATGCACCGGCTCGACGGTGGTGATGATGGCAATGTGCGGACGCACCAGCCTGGTCAGCGGCGCGATTTCGCCCGCGTGGTTCATGCCCATTTCGAGCACGGCATAACGCGCGCTCTGCGGGCAGCGCGCCAGTGACAGCGGCACGCCCCAATGGTTGTTGTAAGAGGCGGCGGAGGCGTGAGTCTCACCGTCGCTTGCAAGCGCGAGCCGCAGCGCCTCCTTGGTGCCGGTCTTGCCGACCGAACCGGTCACGCCGATGAATGTCGCCGGACTGCGGTCGCGCGCGGCGCGGGCCAACGCGATCAACGCCGCCAACACATCGGGCACCACGAGCAACGGCGCATCGGTGGCAAACGCACCGCGCCGATCGGCGGCGACAACCGCCAATCCCGCACCCGCCTTCAACGCCGCGTCAACAAAATCATGGCCGTCGCGGGCGTCGCCCTTGATGGCAAAGAACGCCTCGCCTGCCGCAAGCGCGCGGGTGTCGATTGACAGCCCAGAGATGCCGGACGGCAAAGAGCCGTGGCGCTCGGCGCTCATCGCCTGCGCCATCGCCTCGACCGTCCACAGCGGAGCACTCATGTCGCCTTCTCCCCCAACGCCGCGGCGGCCTCGTCGTGGTCGCTGAACGGCAGCACATGACCGCCGACGATCTGTCCGGTCTCATGACCCTTGCCGGCGATCAACAGCACATCGCCCGGCTCAAGGCCGGCGACGGCCGCGCGGATCGCCTCGCGCCGGTCGCCGATTTCGACAGCGCCGGGTGCGGCGGCCAGGATCGCGGCGCGGATCGACGCGGGCTGTTCGCTTCGCGGGTTGTCGTCGGTGACAATGACGCGCTGCGCGCCCCGGGCTGCGATTTCGCCCATCAGCGGGCGCTTGCCCTTGTCGCGGTCGCCGCCCGCGCCGAACACCACAACGAGGTTGCGCTTGGCATAGGGACGCAGCGCTTCGAGCGCCTTCTCCAGCGCGTCGGGCTTGTGCGCATAATCGACGAACACCGGCGCGCCGTTGCGATCGCCGACCAGATCGAGCCGTCCCTTCGCGCCCTGCAGCGACGACAGCGCGGCGAACACCGCATCCGGCGCGCCGCCGGTGGCAATGACAAGCCCCGCCGCGACCAACGCGTTTTCGATCTGGAATGCACCGACCAACGGCAGCCGGAGCGAATACGTCTTCCCCGCATGGGTGACTGTCATTCGCTGGGCAAAGCCGTCGATCGCCGCATCGACCAGGCGAATGCCATCGCCCTTGCGTCCCACCGTGATGAGATTCAGTCCGCGCTTGCGGGCGGCGGCGACCACCGCGGCGCTGTGCTCATGATCGACGTCGATCACCGCACCGCCACCGTCGGCCACCAGGTCCTCGAACAGCCGCAGCTTGGCCGCGAGATACGCCTCGACGCTCGGATGATAATCGAGATGGTCGCGGCTGAGATTGGTGAAGCCGCCCGCCGCGATCCGCACACCGTCGAGCCGGTGCTGATCGAGTCCGTGCGATGACGCTTCAATGGCGAGGTGGGTGATTCCCTCGTCCGCCAATTCCGAAAGCGTGCGCTGCAACGCGACCGGATCGGGTGTGGTGAGCGAGCCATAAACCTCGCGCGTCGGCGTCACCACGCCGATGGTACCGACGCTCGCGGCCTGATGACCCAGCGCGGACCAGATCTGCCGGGCGAACGCCGCAACCGATGTCTTGCCGCTGGTGCCGGTGACTGCCGCGATCACCTTCGGCTGCCGCGGATAGATCCGGGCGGCGGCGAGCGCGAGCGTGCGCCGGGCGTTCTCGACCTTCACGAACAACGCACCCGGCAACGGCGTCGAGGGTGCCCGTTCGGCAACCACCGCGACGGCCCCCGCCGCAACCGCCTGCGCGGCGAAAGCCAATCCGTCGGCCTTCGTTCCCGGCAATGCGACAAACACGTCGCCGGGCTTCACGGCCCGGCTGTCCGCGGTCACGCCGCCGACCTCGATCGCGGCGCTGCGCGGATCGATCGGGGCCAGTCCGGAAAGAAGGTCGGCGAGCGTCATAAGCCTCTGCGGCGACCGGAGTTCGTGGCTGGATCGGCCGCAAACACGGACGATCCAAGGACCCGCCGGGCACGAATCCAACTCACCCTGAAGGATACTGGATGCCCCGCTTTTGCGGGGCATGACAAGTCACATCACTGCCGGACTTTGGCGAGAATAAGCTGGTCCGCCGGGGGCAGGTCGAACCGGGGCAGCACGCCCAGCATCGGCGCGATCCGGGCGATCACCTTGCCCGCCGTCGGAACGGCGTTCCAGCCCGAGGTGGTGAAGCCGTGGGTCTCCGGCAGGGCCTGCGGCTCGTCGAGCATGATGAGCAGCTGATAGCGCGGCTTGTCGGCCGGCAGGATGGCGGTGAAGGTGTTGAGCACCTTGGTCTTGGAATAGCGGCCGTTGACCACCTTTTCCGAGGTGCCGGTCTTGCCGCCGACGTAGTAGCCCGGGACATCGGCCTGCCGGGCGCTGCCCTTCTCGGCGTTAAGGCGCATCAGATAGCGCATCTTGTCGCTGGTCGATGGCTTGACCACCTGGGTCGCCAGCGCCCGCGCCTCTTCGGCGGTGCGCTTCAGGAACGTCGGCGGAATGAGCAGCCCGCCGTTGACCAGCGCATTGATCCCCTCCACCGCCTGAAGCGGCGCAACCGAAAGGCCGTGGCCGAAGGCAATGGTGACGGTGTTGAGTTCGCCCCAGCGCTTGGGAACCAGCGGCTCGGCGCTCTCCGGCAATTCGGTGCGCAGCCGGTCGAGCTGGCCCATCTTGCGCAGGAACCACTTGTGATGCTCGACGCCCATCGCCAGCGCAATGCGCGCGGTGCCGATGTTCGACGAATAAGTGAAGATCTCCGGCACGGTCAGGACGCGATGCTGCGCGTGATAGTCATGGATGGCGAAGCGGCCGTAGCGCAGCGGCACGCGCGCGTCGAACGACGAATTGAGCGTGATCTTGCCGGCGTCGAGCGCCATCGCGATGGTCAGCGCCTTGAAGGTCGAGCCCAGTTCGAACACGCCGGTGGTCAAACGATTGATGCGGGTCGGATCGTTGGCCTGCTTCGGGTTGTTGGGATCGTAATCGGGCAGCGACACCATCGCGACGATTTCGCCGGTGTTGACGTCGGAGACCAGACCGGCCGCGGCTTTGACCTTGTATTTCGTCGCCGCGAAAATCAGTTCGTCGCGCAACGCGTGCTGGACACGAAGGTCGACGGCCAGTTCGATCGGCTTCTGCAGCCGGTCGGTGGCAAGACCGGCGAGATGCAGCGCCTGCAGGCCGTGACCATCGACCCACTTCTCCATGCCGGCGATGCCCTGATTGTCGATATTGACGTGACCGATCAGGTGGGACACTTCGGCGCTGTTTGGATAGACGCGCTTGTTCTCCGCCAGGAAGCCGACGCCCGGCAAACCGAGCCGGTAGATTTCCTGCCGCTGCTTGGGGGTGATTTCCCGCTTGAGCCAGACGAAGCCGCGCTTTGACGCAAGACGTTCGCGCAGTTCGGTGGCATCGAGATCGGGCAGCACCGCCGTCAGCAGTTCGGTCGCCTCGTCCACGTCGATGATCTTGCGCGGCTCGGCAAACAGCGAAGGCGCGCGCACATCGGTGGCAAGGATCAAACCGTCGCGATCGAGGATATCGGGGCGCGCGGTCGCGACCGCGTCGCGCACGACACCGCGACGAACGAAATGGCTTTCCGGCGCCACCGCGAACATCACCAGCCGCGCCGCGATCACCGTATAGACGGCCGCGAACGCCAGGATCGCCAGACCGACGCGGGCCCGCGCCTTGGCGTTGCGATCGACGTTGCCGTAAAGCAGCGTGCGCATGGCGCGACGCCGCCACGGCTCGGCAGACACCACCGCCGGCACAGCGGCAACATTCGGCGCGTTGGCTTCGATTGCGCTCATCGTCGTTCCGTCTGGCTCAGCACGCTACCGGTCAAAGGGTTGAAGTCCGGGCTGTTGATGACCGCCGCGATCGCGTCGACCGGCGGCGGCTGCACGATGACGGGCGGACGTTCCGGCAGGCGGTCGAGCTGGTCGTATTGCGTGGCTTCGGCCGGCCGCAGCGGCAAATGCCGGCGAACCAGGCCTTGAATGCGCGCCGGATTGTCCAGCGTCGCCCATTCCGCGCGCAGCGCGGCAATGGCGTCGCGCTCGCGGCGAATGTCGCCGCCCATCTTGGCGACGCGCTCGGCGCGCAACGTGGACTCGAACTTGATCTCGTAGACGTAGGCCGCGGCGACCACCAGCGAGACCACGACGCAAACGTTGAGGATGCGCAGGATCATTCTCATGATTGCCTCATCACCATCACCGCATCGAGCGACGGCAGCCGGGGCAACAGCTTCGCCATGTTGGCGTCTCGCGGCGGCGCGTCGGTGCGTTCGGCCGCCCGCAGCTTGGCCGAGCGCGCGCGCGGATTGGCCGCGACCTCGGCGTCGTCCGGTCCGATGGGGCGTTTGGTCAGCAGCCGGAAGGTCGGCGCCGGCGCCTCAATGTCGGGGAGATGGCGCGACACGCCCACTGTCCCGCTTCGCTCGGCGAGAAAGATTTTGACGATGCGATCCTCGAGCGAATGAAACGTCACCACCACCAGCCGGCCGGAAACCTTCAAGATCCGCTCGGCGGCGGCCAGCGCCTCGACCAGTTCGCCCAATTCGTCATTCACGAAAATGCGCAGCGCCTGGAACGTCCGCGTCGCCGGATGAATTTCGCCGGGGTGCGAGCGCACCACCCGCGAAACAATCCCGGCCAAAGCCGCCGTGGTGCGGATCGGCGCTTCAGCGCGCGCTTTCACGATGGCGCGTGCCACGGCCCGCGAACGGCGCTCCTCGCCGAGTTGGAATATAATGTCGGCCAGGTCGCGTTCAGACGCGCGCGCAACCACATCCGCCGCGCTGGGGCCGTCCGGGCCCATGCGCATGTCCAACGGACCATCCTGCCGGAACGAAAAGCCGCGCTCGGCTTCGTCGAGCTGCATCGACGACACGCCAAGATCGAGCACCACGCCGTCGACCTGCTCGTGGCCCAGCGATGTCGCCACGTCGTCGAGCGCCGAGAACCGCTGTTCGACCAGCGTGAGCCGGCCGGCCGCCGCCTCCACCAAGTCCGCGCCCCGCGCCACAGCGCTTTGATCGCGGTCGATGGCGATGACCCGCGCATCCGCCGCATCCAGGATCGCACGGCTGTAGCCGCCGGCCCCGAATGTGCCGTCGATATAAAGACCGCCGTCGCGGATATTGAGTTGCTCCAGAACGGGCCGCGCCAGCACCGGAACGTGGCGCGCGCCGCCGGTCGTCGGCCCTTCGCGGGGAACCATCATCGTGGCCCTGCCCAGCCCTGTGCAGCGGCGGCTGAAAGCCCGCCCGACGCCTGCTCGCACACCCCGGTCAAGCCGAACATAGGCCTTTTCCCTCAACCACTTACGCCCGCCGTCTGGGGTTGTTTGCATCAACATCGGGGCACAATGGGCGTGAAAACCGTTCGGCGCGCCAACGGCCCAAACGACCGAAACGCTCGGATTCGATTAAAGGGCGTTTAAGCTTAAGGAATCGTTTGCAAAACACGTTCGCGGGCTGCGGAATCCACGGCCCCCTGCGGCACCGGGACCGCCCGCCGAACCCCATTTCGCCGGAACATCGTCCTGGGGCGGGCGTTGGGTTAGCGAGGGGATTCCGCGTCCCTAAGAAATTCAAGGAGGATTGAAATGCTGAAGAAGCTCCTGATCTCGACAGCCGTGGGCGGTCTGATGATCGGAACCGCGGCCGCGCAGGGCGCGTCGCCGTCACCCGCGACACCGGCTCCGGCTGCGCCGCATGCCGCGACTTCGACCGACACCGCGCCGGCAGGCGCGGCGAAGTTCGTCAACTCACAGCGCTCCGATCAATATCTGGCGTCGCACTTCAAGGGCACCGACGTGATGGGTGCCGACAACCAGAAGATCGGCGACGTCAGCGACATCCTGTTCGACAAGGACGGCAAGATCGAAGCCTATGTGGTCGGCGTCGGCGGCTTCCTCGGCATCGGCGCGAAGGACGTTGCTCTCGCCCCGAGCGCCTTCACGATCGTACCCGGCGACAAATCCAAGAATGAAGCCGACAAGCTGAAGATCTCGATGACCAAGAACCAACTCAAGGAAGCCGCGAACTTCGAGCCGTACAAGGCGCCGAGTTCGACCACCGGCATGGGCGGCGGCTCCACCGCGCCGTACACACGGCCCGGCGCTGCGGTGCCCGCGCGGTAAGCAGGGGTTTGTAGCGTAGCGTTGCGTCTGCGTTCGGTTCAGGCGCCGGGAAACCGGGCCTGAACCGATCATTTCAAGTCAACGCCCGAAGGACATTCCATCCGTTAACGGTCCTGCGGTACTATCGCCCGCATGTCGTCGTTTGTGCCCGATTCCAGCGTTGTCGAACGTGTTGAAGCCTCGCCAAATTTTGACGAGCGCACCGGCCTCGGTCGGCCGGACATGATTGTCCTGCATTACACGGGCATGCAGGTCGGTCACGACGCGCTCCACCGCCTCTGCGATCCGAAAGCGCGCGTCTCCTCGCATTACCTCGTGTTCGAGAACGGCTCGATCACGCAACTCGTGCCGGAAGCCAAGCGCGCCTGGCACGCCGGCGTTTCGAGCTGGACCGGCGACACCGACATCAACTCCCGCTCGATCGGCATCGAGATCGCCAATCCCGGCCACGATTTCGGCTATCCCAGCTTTCCAACGCGGCAGGTCGCGGCAACGATCACGCTGTGCCGCTCGATCCTGACCCGCAACATCATCCGTCCGGGCAATATCGTGGCGCATTCCGACGTGGCCCCCACGCGCAAGCAGGACCCGGGCGAGCGATTTCCCTGGAAACGGCTGGCGCAATCGGGCGTCGGCCTCTGGGTCGAGCCGGTCGCGATCAAGGACGGCCCGGTGCTGAAGCCGGACGACAGCGGCGACAAGGTCACCGAACTGCAAAAGGCGCTGATCGAGTACGGCTACGGCCTCGAGGCGACTGGCCGCTACGACGAGGCCACCAAGGCGGTCGTCACGGCCTTCCAGCGCCATTTCCGGCCTGCGCAAGTCGACGGCCTCACCGACGTGTCGACGCGCGAAACGCTGCGCAAGCTGTTGCTGGCCCGCGAGCTGCTGACCTTGCAACCCGAAAAGGCTCCGGCGGCCGCGGCCGACACCACGCCGGCGCCGCAAAAGCACCACGCGCCGACCCCCTGACGGGTCGCCCCTTGACGCCCGGCTCCGCACCCCCCATTGCCTAGCGCATCAGCCGGCCGGACGGCCGCTCCGGCAATCACCGAAAGGTGGCCGGGGAGGAAAGTCCGGGCTCCACGGACAAACGGTGCCGGATAACATCCGGCGGGGTGTCGCCGCGAAAGCGGCGAAGGCCTCAGGGACAGTGCCACAGAGAACAGACCGCCACGGCGCGTTGCGTATGGCCGGGGCAAGGGTGAAACGGTGCGGTAAGAGCGCACCGCGTTTTCCGGCAACGGAGACGGCACGGCAAACCCCACCGGGAGCAAGACCGAATAGGGACGGCAGCGATCGGCCTTCGCGCAAGCGGGAGCCGATCCAACCCTTGTCCGGGTCGCCGTCCGGGTAGGTTGCTTCAGGCGCCGGGCAACCGGCGTCGCAGAGGAATGGCCGTCACGCGCGAGGCATCCGCTTCGCGTTCGACAGAACCCGGCTTACAGGCCGTCTGATTGATTGGGGGCTCGGCGGCAAACACCGCCGGGCCCCCGCCAATTTCCGGTGCCGATATCCAGCGCACACTGGATGCCGCATGACATCGCGGCGCTGCTCGACGATGGAGAAACCGGCGCAAGCGAGCCGCAAAATGGTCTAGGCTGCCGTCACCCATGACGGACCGCCGCCCTGCAATCTCATTCGACAACGTCTCCAAACGCTACGGCGACGGCGGTGCGCCGGTGCTCGACGGCGTGTCGCTCACGGTGCGCGAGCGTGAATTCCTGGCCGTGGTCGGTCCGTCCGGCTCCGGCAAGACGACATTGCTCCGCACGGTCAATCGGCTGATCGATCCGAGCGAGGGTGTTGTCCGCGTGGAAGGGCGCGACGTGTGCGAACTGGATGCCGTCGCGCTCCGGCGCGGCATTGGCTACGTCTTCCAGGGCACCGGCCTGTTCCCGCACATGACAGTGGCCGAGAACATCGCCATCACGCCGAAACTGCTGGGCTGGGATCGCGCGCGGATGGCGGCGCGTGTCGACGAACTGATCGAACTGGTGCGTCTCGATCCCGGCAAGCACCGCGACCGCTTTCCCGCGCAGCTTTCCGGCGGCGAAGGCCAGCGCGTCGGCGTGGCTCGCGCGCTCGCGGCCGGCCCGCGCATCGTGCTGATGGACGAGCCGTTCGGCGCGCTCGATCCCCTGACCCGCGACGCGCTCGGCGAGGATTATCGCCGGCTGCATGATGAACTGGGCCTGACCACCGTGATGATCACCCACGACACGCTGGAGGCCACGCTGCTGGCCGACCGGATCGTGGTGATCCGGTCGGGCCGCATCGTCGCGGACGACACGCCGCGCGCGCTGCTGAACGACGCGCCGAACGACTACGTGCGCGCGCTGATGGCGACGCCGCGCCGCCAGGCCGAGCGGCTGATCGCATTGCAAAATCCCGCCGCCGGCCGGGCGCCACAATGAATTCGCAACTGGCAGAGGCCTGGGCGCACCTGCCCGCCTATCTCGGCGGTCATGTCGCTGTGAGCGTCACGGCGCTGTTGCTCGGTCTCGCGATCAGCCTGCCGCTCGCTTTGCTTTCGCTGCGGCGGCCGACGTTGCGGCGGCTGCTGCTCGGCTTCGCCAGCGTGGTGCAGACGATCCCGAGTCTCGCGCTGCTGGCGCTGTTCTATCCGCTGCTGCTCGGACTCGCGGCCCTGAGCGAGCGCGTGTTCGGCGCAGGATTTTCCGCGCTGGGGTTCCTGCCTTCGGTGCTGGCGTTGACGCTCTACAGCATGCTGCCGGTGTTGCGGAACACCGTGACCGGATTGATGGGGATCGATCCCGCGATCAACGAGGCCGCGCTCGGCGTCGGCATGACGCGCCGGCAATCGCTGCTCATGGTCGAACTGCCGTTGGCGCTGCCGGTCATCATGGCGGGCGTTCGCACGGCGGCGATCTGGGTGATCGGCGCGGCGACACTTTCGACGCCGATCGGACAGACCAGCCTCGGCAATTACATCTTCACCGGACTGCAAACCCAGAACTGGGTCTTCGTTCTGTTCGGCTGCGCCGTCGCCGCGCTGTTCGCGCTGGCGGTCGATCAACTGCTCGCGTTGATGGAAAATGGATTGACGCAGCGCAGGCGCGCACGCGTGACGGCGGGCGGAATCGGACTTCTGCTGCTCACGGCGGCGGCGCTCGTCCCCGGCCTGTCGCAAGCGCGCGTCACTTACGTCATCGGCGCCAAGCCGTTCGCCGAACAATATGTGCTCGCCGCATTGATGCAGCAGCGATTGCAGGAGGCCGGACACACCGCGACCATCCGCGAGGGGCTTGGCTCCGCCGTGATCTTCAACGCACTCGCGGCGGGGGAGATCGACGCCTACGTCGATTACTCCGGCACGCTCTGGTCCAACCAGATGCACCGCAACGATGTCAAACCGCGCACGGAGGTGCTTGCGGACGTGGCGCAGTGGCTCGACCGCGAGCACGGCATTGTCATGCTGGGCTCCCTCGGATTCGAGAACGCCTACGCGCTGGCGATGCCAAGGCCGCGGGCCGACGCGCTCGGCATCCGCACGCTCGCGGATCTGGCGGGCCGCGCATCCAACCTGTCGATTGCCGGCGACTACGAATTCTTCGGCCGGCCCGAATGGGAGGCGATCCGCAAAGCCTACGGCATCGCCTTCCGCGAGCAGCGGCAGATGCAGCCGGAGTTCATGTACGAGGCCGTGAGCCACGGCGATGTCGATGTCATCGCGGGCTACACCAGCGATGGCCGCATCGCGCAATACGATCTGACCGTGCTGGCCGACCCGAAGCACGTCATCCCGCCCTACGATGCCATCGTGCTGATCTCGGCCAAACGAAAAGACGACAAAGCGCTGCTCGCTGCGCTGCGGCCCCTGATCGGCGCCATCGATGTGACATCGATGCGCGGCGCCAATCTGCGCGCGGCGGATGGCAAAGCCTCGCCGCGCGACGCGGCGCAATGGTTGTCCGATGAGATTCAGCGCAAACAAGCCGGCACGAAGCCAGGCGGACCCGTTCGCTAGCGGGTGCGGGGCTTGCCGGCCGCCTCGCCTTTGAACGTCAACGCGTGAACGCTGAAGTAAGCGTCGGGATCGGTCCACACGGCGAGCGGCGCCCAGCCCGCGCCCCGCGCCAGCGCGCCGAACGAGGCGAGCGTGTATTTGTAGCTGCTCTCGGTGTGGATGGTCTCGCCGGCGCGGAAGTCGACGCATTCGCCGCAGACCTTGACGCGCTGGCGCTTCAGGCTGGCGAGATGCATCTCGATGCGGGAGCGCTCGCGATTGAAAAAGGCGTGATGCTCGAACGCGGCCAGATCGAATTTGGCATCCAACTCGTTGTTGATGCGCGTGAGAATGTTGAGATTGAACTGCGCCGTCACACCCTGCGCGTCGTTGTAAGCCTTCTGCAGAACCTGGGTGTCCTTCACCAGATCGACGCCGACGATGAAGGTTGCGCCCGGCCCGAGAATTCGCCCGGCATGGCGCAGAAACGCCGCCGCTTCATGGGGCTCGAAATTGCCGATGGTCGAACCCGGAAAGAAACCCACGCGCGGCATCGACCGCGCCGCATCCGGCAGATCGAACGGTTCGGTAAAGTCGGCGGCCACGGGAAGAATGGCGAGCTTCGGATATTCGCGGCGCAGCCCCGCCATTTGCGCGTGCAGGAATTCGCTGGAAATTTCGACCGGCACATAAGCGGCAAGCGTCGTCGCCGCCGACAGCACGATGCGAGTCTTGGTGCTCGATCCGCTGCCGAATTCGACCAGCGCCGCGCCGGACGGAATGAGCGCCGCGATATCCTTCGCATGCGCCGTGAGAATATCGATCTCGCGCCGCGTCGGATAATACTCCGGCAATTCGGTGATGCGTTCGAACAACGCCGAGCCCGCGTTGTCGTAGAAGTATTTCGGCGACAGCCGTTTTGGCGTTCCGGTCAAACCGCTCACCACATCGCCGGCAAATGCGCTGGTCGATGCTGCGTCGATTTCGATCTGTCGTGCCAAAGCGGTCATTGCGCGATCCGTTTGCTGTTACAACACAGTGCATTCTTGAAAGGGCGATCCATCACGAACGCCGACGCCCTTTGCAAAGTTCGGGGGGAATAGCGGAGATCGCTCCCTAGCGATAGTCCACAAGTCGCACGCTGCTGAATTGCCAGCGCGCCGGCGGATGAAAGAAGTTGCGATAACTCGGACGAGCATGGCCCTCCGGCGTTGCGAGCGACGAGCCTCGCAGCACCATCTGGTTGATCATGAACTTGCCGTTGTATTCGCCGAGCGCGCCCTCCACAGCCCGGTAGCCCGGATAGGGCAGATAAGCACTCCGCGTCCATTGCCAAGCCACGCCGAGCGCATCCGCCAACAGACCGCCGCGCGCCGCAACCTCCCATTCCGCTTCGGTGGGCAGGTGTTTTCCGGCCCATCGCGCGAACGCATCGGCTTCGTAATAGCTGACATGCAAAACCGGAGCAGCGGGATCGATCGGTTTCAACCCGCCCAGCGTCAGCGCGAACCACGCGCCGTCCGTGTGGCGCCAGTAGCCGGGCGCATCCCAGCCCTCGGCCTCGACCTTGGCCCAACCGTCCGACAGCCACAGGTCGTGCGAGCGATATCCGCCGTCGGCGATGAACTCGAGCCATTCGCCGTTGGTCACAAGATGGCGCGCGATGCGGCCTTCGCGCAGCAACACCTGATGCTGCGGCTGTTCGTTGTCGAAGCAGAAGCCGTCGCCGCCAAAGCCGATGGTGTGAATGCCGGCCGGCAGATCGGCGTAGGAATTGCCGCGCTCCGTGGCCGGCGGCCGCCATGCCGAGTCGTAAGTCGGATTGGTCGGGTTCTGCGCAAACGCGTGCAGCAGGTCGGTGAACATCAACTCCTGATGCTGCTGCTCATGGTTGAGGCCGATTTCAACAATCGGAGCAATCTTGCGAAAGGTGGCGTCGTCGGCATCCGCGATCAAGCCTTCGACCGCGCGATCGACATGAATGCGGTAGGCCGCAACCTCCGCAACGTTCGGCCGTGTAATCAAACCGCGTTCCGGCCGCGCGTAACGCGGACCCGCCGCGACATAATAGGAATTGAACAGAAACCCGAAGCGCGGATCGAACTCGCGATAGTCCGGCGCATAGGCTTTGAGCAGGAACTGCTCGAAGAACCATGTGGTGTGCGCGCGGTGCCATTTGGCCGGGCTCGCATCCGGCATCGACTGCACATTCTGATCCTCGGGCGAAAGCGGCGCGGCGCGGCGCTCCGTCTCCGCCCGCACGTCTCGGAAGGCTTGGGACCAGAAGCGCCGAGCTTCGGCGCCCGGCGCAGCCGACATGCGCTCAAGCACGGGCGCGGCAGCGTTCGGCATTCTCATCTTCTCCGCGAGCATGGAAGGTTATTTGTGCAATCCGCCGACACGTCAATGAAACATTCCCCCGATTGTTCCCTGGAACGGGGGGCCGGCACAACCCAGCCATTCCCGCCATGCGCGGCCGGGATCGCCCGAACACCCTGAAATTCCACGCCAAAGTTATGCGCAGACAAATTGGCGCAGCCCATCCGCCCCGGTGCCCTGCCCGTCGCGCGGAGCCGTTGCGCTCTCCCCGACCGGCATGGAATGAATGGTGGGAAGCGCCGGCCCACACGTCAAGACCGAGGACAGATTTGCCCGAGATCAGAATTCTCAGCACCACCGCCATGAAGACGTCGCTCGACGAATTGGCTCCGGAGTTCGAGCGCGCAACCGGTCACACGCTGGCCTTCGCTTTCGCGCCATCCGGCCGCACCGCCAAGCTGGTGTCCGGCGGCGAAGCCAACGACATCGCCATCGTCACCGACCACGGCATCGACGAATTGACGGAGCAAGGCCGCATTGTCGCCGGCACGCGCACCGACGTCGCGCGTTCGCCGATGGCGCTCGCCGTGCAGAAGGGCGCGCCGAAGCCGGACATCTCATCGGCGGAGAAATTCCGCGAAACGCTGCTGGCGGCAAAATCGGTCGCCATGAGCAACCCCACCGGAGGCGGCCAGAGCGGCGCCAATCTCATCAAGATTTTCGATCGCCTTGGCATCACCGAAGCGATGGCGGCAAAATCCATCTACGGGCCCGGCGGCCCGGCCGGACTGATCGGCTACTTCCTGTTGCGCAACGAGGCCGACGTCGGCATCCAGCAATTGTCGGAGCTGATGGCCGTGCCCGGCATCGAAATCATCGGGCCGTTGCCGCCCGATATTCAAGCGACCACCGTGTTCTCGGCGGGCCTCTCCACCAGCGCAAAGAATCCCGAAGGCGGACAGGCTCTGCTTGCGTTCCTCCGCACGGCCAAGACAGCGGCCATTGTCAAATCCAAGGGCATGCAAGCCTGCTGA
>Ga0070679_100002811_pt1 | contig 15818 bp, 15 predicted proteins | sample KBSC63BmetaG_FD_65652 | JGI IMG/M metagenome (GOLD analysis project Ga0070679, IMG submission 65652) | Corn rhizosphere microbial communities from Kellogg Biological Station, Michigan, USA - KBS C6-3B metaG | ecosystem: Host-associated > Plants > Roots > Rhizosphere | place: USA: Michigan... | reverse complement strand
GGAGTTGAGGAGGCCGAAGCCGGGGACTTCGTCGTCCATCATCGAGTAGACGCAGATGAAGGCGAGGTTGTCGTCTTGGATGGCGTCGAAGTCGTGGTTGACGATTGTTGCTTGGCCGGTTTCGCCGTATTTGTTGACGGGGCCGCCGGCTTCGGTGGCGCCGATCGGGATGTTTTGGTCGCCGTGGGCGTCCATGACGGAGCGGACGGAGGGGCTCATGTGGAAGGCCATGTTCCAGATGTTCCAGGTGCCGCTCGCGAAGGGGTCGTCGTAGAGGTGGAGGGAGAGGATGTCGAAGTGGCCTTTGGCGCCGGCGTCGTACATGTCGGTGACGAATTTGACCGGGCCGCCGGCGCCGGTCCAGAGTGCTCCGGCGATGACGATTGCTTTCGGGTCGGCGGTTTTGATCGCGTCGTAGGCGGCGATCAGCGATTTGGCGTAGTTGGTTCCGGTCCAGCCGTGTAGGTCGGGTTCGTTGGTGAACTCGTAGAGGCGGACTCGGCCTTTCCATTTGGTTGCTTGGCTGGAGGCGAACGCTGCTGCCGTTGCTGGGCTGACCGGGCCGGTGGTGCCGAAGAGGACGAGGATCGGTTCCATCCCGCGGGAGAGGACGCCGTTGACGACGGTGTCGACCTGCGACTGGTTTCCGGGCAGGGAGTCGAAGCGGACGAGCTTCGCTCCGATCTGCTGGATCTGGTCGAGCTCGAACTTCTGGTCGGCGGCGCTGCGGGTCAGGATCTTGTACCCGGTCGCGATCCCGAACCGCGGAATACTCCCCAGCGCAGGCGGCGGCGGGGCCGCCACGTTCGAGACCGTCACCGACGACAACGCAGCGACGCTCAGCCCGTCGGTGCCGTATGCGGTCACCCTGAGCGAGTGCGTGCCGTTCTTCAGCGTCGTGGTGTCGAGGCGGCCCGCAGGATCGCCTCCGAACTGGTACGGCGCGACCTGATCGGTCCACTTGGTCGTCCCGTCGATCTGGAACTCGACCTTGCTGACCGTGTCTCCGCTCGGAACAGCGGTCCACATCATCGAGCCGCGGATGGTCGCGCCGTCGAGGATGCTCGAGACGACCACGAACGTCGGCGCAGAGGCGACGCCGTTCTTGACAGTCACGGAGCTGGTCGCCGTCGCGGTTTGCCCGTCGGTGGCGTGCGCCGCGACGCTCAGCGTGTGCGCGCCGTCGGCCAGCGCGGTCGTGTCCAGCGTGCCGTCGGGGTCACCGTTGAACTGGTACGGAGCCACGTGCTCCGTCCACCCGACCGTGCCGTCGACCAGGAAGTCGACCGAGCTGACCGTCCCGCCGCTCGACCTGGCGGTCCACTTCAGCGAGCCGGTGAGTGTGACGCCGTTGGCGATGCTCGAGGTGACGGCGAAGGAGGACGGCGGTGGTGGCGGCGGCGGGGGTGGTGGCGGTGGCGGCGTCGTCCCGCCGTTGGCGACCGTGACTGCGCTGCTGACGGTGGCCGTGCGACCGTCGGCGGCGTGCGCCTGGACAGCGAGCGTGTGCGCGCCGTTCGGCAGCGTCGCTGTGTCGAGCTTGCCTGCCGGGTCGCCGTTGAAGATGTAGGGCGCGGTTTTCTCGGTCCACTTCACGGTGCCGTCGATCAGGAAGTCGACCGAGCTGACTGTCGTTCCGCTCGATGTGGCGCTCCACGTCACGGAGCCGCTGAGCGTGGCGCCGTTCGCGACACTCGAGGTGACGGCGAACGACGACGGCGGTGGCGGTGGCGGTGGCGGTGGCGACGAGTTCGTGCCGTTGCGGATCGTCACCTTCGCGGACAGGGTCGTGGCATGGCCGTTGCCGCCGTCGCGGTAGGCCCTCACCATCAGCGTGTGCTGTCCGTTCGAAAGCGACGTCGTGTCGAGCTTGCCTGCCGGATCCCCCCCGAATTGGTACGGGGCGGCCTGATCCGTCCACTTGGACGTTCCGTCGATCAGGAATTCGAGTCTGTTCGGTGTCCCGGTCGACGACGCCTTCCACGTCACCTGACCGGACAGTGTCATTTGGTCGTCCAGTGTCGTCCCGTCGATGGTGGACGACACCGTGAGGTCTCTATCCGTCCTCGAGGCCAAGCTCGCTCCTGTGAGCGAGATCGCCAAGACCGAGACGGCCATCAACAGCAGCGCAAAGGCAGAGTGCGGCTTCACTCTGACACCCCCCGGTGTAAATCGATTGTCTGGGCTCTCTGTTATGGGATCAGTTCTGCACTTTTTAAACATCGACCCGGCGATCCCTTTGGTGCCCCTGCGGCGGGTGCGAGGACGATCAGGGGGGTTGACCGGCGTCCGCTCTTGCTAGAGAACACCCTTCGAATGGTTGAACACGAGCCAGAACACGAGCCAGAACGGCCGCTGAGCCCCGAGCTCGTCCTCGTCTCGCCCGAGCTCAGGGAGCACGCACTCAGGGAGGAACGGGACGAGCCGCCACCCGCGCGGGCGGACGACGACACCCCGCCGGCCGCGGCACCCGAGCCGCCCGCGCCCTCACCGCCTTCCCCGGCGCCGCCGCGCGCCGAGGCGGCGGCCGCCCCGGTCGAGCGGCGACGGACCGCCAGGGCGCTCACCGTGCTCGCGCTGGTCGCACTACTCCTGTTCGGCGCCGGCGTCGCCGTCGGCAAGCTCGCGTTCCCCGGTTCAACCGACCAGGCGCCGGTCACGTCGCGCTCTGCGTCTCCCCGTCCTCCGGTCGCAACCCGACCGCCGGCCCGGACGTCGTCGAGCGTGCCGACGACGACGTCACGGGCGACGTCAACGGCTCGGTCGCCGACCGCGCCGCGCGCCACCGCTCCGCAGCCTTCGGTCACCACCGCACCGCCGGCGCGGACGTCGTCGAGCGTGTCGACGACGACGCCGCGGGCGACGTCCACGGCCCGGTCGCCAACCACGTCGCGCGCGACCGCTCCGCGGCCTTCGGTCACCACGGCGCCGCCGGCGCGGACATCGTCGAGCGCCTCGACGACTCAGGCGGCTCAGCAGCCGAAGCCTTCGACGACGCCCCCTCCGGCCGGCACACCGCCGTCGAGAATCGTCCGCCCGACCCCAAACGGCGGTTACGTCTTCTCCGGCGGGAGGTTCCGGCTCTCCGGCAACGGGCGGACGGTTCTGAGCTTCGTGCTTCGAACGAAGTGCGCCGGCTCCCTGACGCTGCCGGCGATCCAGGTTGCGGCAGACGGGACGTTCACGTTCTCGGGAAAGCCGCCGGAGGCCCCGCCGGGGACGACGGTGCACGTCACCGGACGCTTCACCTCACCGGCCGCGGCGCACGGAACGGCGCAAGTCGAGCGCCGCACGTGCCACGATCCGGCGCGGCCCTTCGCTGCCCGCCTGAGCTGATGCGCCGAGACGGTAAGAACCGCCGTCACCCGCGCCACTAACCAGGTAGCCGACTCTGCAACGTGCGGAAGGGGCCAGCCCAGGTGGTGCTCGTCAAGAAGCTGCTCGTGTCTGCGTCCTTCGTCGGCGTGCTGGCAGGTGTGCTGTTCGTCGGCGGCCTGATCGTCAACGGCGCGATCAGCGCCGTCTCCGGGCGCGCCGCCTCGGGGCCTGATCCCACCGGGGCGAATGCGAGCCGGCTCGTCGTGCAGGGACGAAACGTCTTCCGCTTCGACACGTTCGGCGACCAGGCGGTGTGGGGCGGTGTCCTCGGCCTGCACAAGGCGATCGCAGGCGCCGCCCACGGTGGCGTCGGCCCGGGGATCAGCCCGAAGCAGGCGCTCGCGCTCGGGTTGAAGGTCGACGCCAACGCGATACCGGCGAACGTCGCTGCCGCGATCAAGGCGGGGAAGGTCGACCTGAACGATCCGGCCGTGACGCTGTCGCTGATCAGGCTGAACGCCGTGCTGGGGATCAAGGGCTTCTTCGACGCGAAGGGCAACCTCGCGTCCGTCGGTGTCACCTGCGCGGCGTGTCATTCGACCGTGGACGACTCGTTCGCGCCGGGAATCGGCAGACGGCTCGACGGGTGGCCGAACCAGGATCTCGACGTCGGCGCGATCGTCGCGGCCGCTCCGAACCTGGCGCCGCTCGAGCAGTCCCTCGGCGTCGACGAGTCGTCGCTGAAGAAGGTCCTGCTCGGCTGGGGCCCCGGCAAGTTCAACGCCGAGCTCGACCTCGACGGCAAGGCGGTGGGACCTGACGGCACGCCGGGCTCCGCCGCGACCCGCATCCCGAGCGCGTTCGGCAAGGACGGCCAGAACCTGCACACGTGGGAGGGCGGCTGGGGCTCGGTCTCCTACTGGAACGCATTCGTCGCCAATCTCGAGCTGCACGGAATCGGCAACTTCTTCGATCCCCGCCTCGACGACAAGAAGAAGTTCCCGCTCGCAGCAGCAGCGCGCTTCGGGCACACGCACCCCTATATCGGCGAGGGCGTGTTGCCCGTCCCGGCGAAGGCGACCGGAATGAAGGACCAGGTGACCGAGGCGCTGCGGTCGCTCGATCTCTATCAGCGGGCGCTCCCGGTGCCACAGCCGCCGAAGCGGAGCTACGACCCGGCCGCGGCGGCACGCGGGGCGAAGGTGTTCAACGGCGTGGGCACCTGCTCGAACTGTCATCTGGGCTCGATGGGAACCGCTACCGGCTACAACGCCGTGAAACCGTCGCAGGTGTGCACCGATTCGTTCCAGGCCGACCGCGGCCCGGACGGTACGTACACCATTCCGCCGCTCCAGGCGCTCTTCACACGGTCGAAGCGCGGCTTCTACCACGACGGCAGATACCCGTCGCTGCTCGCTGTCGTCGACCACTACGACTCGTGCTTCAGGCTCGGCCTGAGCAGCTCGCAGAAGAGCGACCTCGTCCAATACCTGAGGAGCCGCTAGCGGCGTAGGCGCAGGAAGGCGAGCAGCTCGTCGTGCTCTTCCTCGCAGGCGGGGCAACCGTCGAGATGCGCGCGCATGCGCGGGTTGTCGCGCGCGGCGTCCAGGCCTCCGGCCTCGAGCTCGACATACCGGTCGAGCTGGGTGAAGCACTCCTCGCAGGTCAGCTGTGGCTCGACGGGGCCGAGCAGGCGCTCCAACCATTCCGGCAACACCTTGCGATTTCGTCGAAGCATTTCCCGTCTCGTGTTCTAGCTGCTCAAGCCGAGAGGTGGCGGCGGAGCCTGCGCCGGGCCTCGTGCAGCGTCTTGTAGAGCGCGCCGCGCGTCGTCCCCATGCGCTCGGCGAGGACGTCGACCGGCACGCCGTTCACGGCGAGCGCCACGAAGACGGAGCGCTGGTGCGGCGTCAGCACGTGCTCGATGCCGCTCCTGAGGTCCGAGAGGAGCTCGTGTTGCTCGAGACGCTCCTGCGGCGAGGGCGTGCGGGCGAGCACCGACCACCAGGCCGTATCCTCGAGCGGGATCTCGCGGCCCATCCAGCTCCGGCGTCTGACCGCCTGGAGCGCCTCGTAGAACGCGAACTTCCAGGCCCAGGTCGTGAACTTGCTCGCCCCGCGGTAGTCGCCGAGATGCTCGAGTACCTGGATCAGCGCCTCGCCGGCGGCCTCGGCGGCGAGGTCGTCGAGCGTCTCGCGGGGGAAGTTCGAAACGAGCGCCTGCCGCCGCGCGAGCACGAAGTGAGCCGCCTCGGCGAGGTGCGCGAGCAGCTCCGCGATCGCGTCGTCGCGCTCCCGTCCTTGCCCTGTCAGCCGGACGAGCCAGTCGCGGGAGGCTGCGTCCAGCAGGAGCTGCCGCTCGCCCGGCCTTCCTGTTGCGACCCGCACGGAGACGTCCCTGCCCGTTCCTTCCACCCGGAATGGTCTACTCGGCCGGGCTGCGAACGGATCCCCGATCGCGGCGCGGGTGGAGCCGGGCGTCGATCCAGCCGGGCAACCGACTACTGTCGTTCCGGTGCAGGCGGGCAACATCCGGTGGTTCCGTCGGGAATCCCGGGGGCGGATCTACTCCGCCCTGGCGGTGGTGGTTCTTGCGCTCCTCTGCTTCCCGGCCTCGTCCTCGGCCGACCTCTACGACGACACCCCTCTTCTGAACGTCGGCGGCGATTCTCATCTCCTGGGACAGGCCGTCGACCTCGAGGTCGACCTCGACCATCTCGACCAGGCCGGGGACACCGAACGGCTCGTCGTGACCGTGCCCTCCGGGTATGCGGTGAACCTCGTTCATCCGGTCGGCGCGGACATCGGGTCGGCCGCGGTCGAGACCGTTCCGACCGGCGGCGGCAACCCGAGGCTGTTCCTCGGCACCCTGGTCGCGATGGATCCCGCCGCCTACGCGGCCAGCGCGAGCGCGCAGGCCTGTAGCCCTGGAGCCCATGCCGCGCTCTGGCAGATGCAGATGAGCTCGGGGACGACCACGTTGAGCATCCCGATCGCCGTCGATCCGAGCTCGGGCGCGTACACGCTGGCGATGTGCTTCGACGACGAGCACGCGCAGAACCTCGAGATCGCCACGGTCTTCTTCGATGCCGATCTCGTCTTCGGCAACCCTTCCGCCGCGGGAAGGTACGTCTTCAGCGCTCTCGTCACCCCGTTTGCCTCCGACGGGACCGCGAGCACAGCCGCTGCATTCGAGCTCCACGCGGTGGAGGACCTGCCGCAGACGCTGTCCGCGGTGGCCAGGTACAACCAGTCGACCAAGGCGTTCACCGTCCGGGGAACGCTGAGAGCCAACGGGGCTGCGCGCGCAGGAATCAACGTGCACGTCTACGCCGGCCGGACGCGCGACCCCAAGGAGGTCGGTGTCGCGGTGACACAGTCGAACGGGTCGTACGTCTTCACGAAGCGGCTCGCCACTGCGCCGACGTACGCGGTCGGCTCGGTCAATCACTACTGGCGCGTCGGGTGTGTGGGCGCCTCGACGGCGCCGGCGGGCTGTGCCTCTCAGACGATCGACGGAACGTCGAGCCCCCTGATCAAGGTTCCGGTGATCAGGGCCCCCAAGAAGAAGCGCTGAAGCGCGCGCAGGTACGAGCGTTCGTCGGCGGGGTGGGGTGGATTCGCAGCCGTTCTGCTGCTACATCGTGAGTGAGACACCGAGGAGGATTCCGGATGCAGTACGCACTCTATGGTTGCGAGAAGTGCCCCGAACGCCAGTGGGTGGACAAGCTTCCACCGCTCTGGTGGACCCGCGACGACTGGTGGCCGGTCTGTCACGGCTGCGAGAGCTCCGAGCACGTCCGCATACGAACGCCGCTCGAGGCCGTCAAGACCTAGACGACGAAGCGGCGGCCGACGGCCTGGACGGAGCCTGCGGCGTGAACGGGTGCAGCTCGTCGGCGCCGTCCTGGATGACGCCGTAGCTGGACTCCGGCACAGCGTTCCATGCTCCGGGGACATCCCGCAGCGGCTCCGAGACGATCAGGCGGGACTCGTCGCTCACCTGGTCGAGCAACCCGAGCTCCGGGTGCGCCTTCCGCAGCGTCCGCACGCCGGTCGAGTAGAAGAGCGACCTCGAATCTCGCTCGCTGGAGTAGCGGAAGGCCCAGACGCTCTTCCCGTCCGTGGTCGCGACCGTCATCTGGATCGGGTGCTCGACCCCGTGTGCGCGCCCGATCTCTTCGATCAGCCCGACCGCGCGTGCGACCGCGCCGGGCGGGTCGTCCTCGAGCCCGAGCGTGAGCGCGAGGAAGAAGAAGATCTCCGAGTCGGTCGAGCCCTCGATGTGCGGGTAGAGCGAGGCGTCGACCGCCAGCACGAGGTCGCGCTTGACCTGGGCGAACTCGCGGACCACGCCGTTGTGCATCCAGAGCCAGCGGCCGTGGCGGAACGGATGGCAGTTGGTCTGCTGGATCGCCGACCCGGAGGAGGCGCGGATGTGGGCGAAGAGCACCGGCGAGGTGATGTGGCCCGCCAGTTCGCGGAGGTTGCGATCGTTCCAGGCCGGCTCGATGGAGCGGAAGACCCCGGGTGCGTCTCCTCCGCTGTACCAGCCGATTCCGAAGCCGTCGCCGTTGGTCGTCTCGGCGCCGAGCGTGGAGTGGAGGCTCTGCGCGATCAGCGAGTGGGCCGGCCTGTAGAGGATGTCCTCGATCAGGAGCGGGGAGCCGGAGTATGCGAGCCAGCGGCACATCGTTGCTCCGGTCAGTGGCTGAAGGCGGTTCCCGATGCCGCGTCGTGCACAGGCGCCGGCTGCCGCTCCAGCCGCGGAAGCTGACGCTCGAGATCCGCGAGCAGCATGTCGGCCAGGTCATGGCTGAAGCCGCGCCGTACGACCACGCGCAGCGCGGCGAGGTCGGTCCGGTCCTCGGGGAATGTGTACGCCGGCACCTGCCAGCCACGCTCCCGGAGCGCGTTCGACACGTCGAAGACGGTGTAGTTGTCGATCCCGGCGTCCAGGGTGAACGCGAACACGGGCAACTCGTCGCCACGGGTCAACAGCCGGAACGGCCCGAGCTTCGCGACCTCGGCCGAGAGCCGCGTTGCGACATCGCGTGCGTAGCCCTGCACCGCGCGATAGCCCGCGTATCCGAGCCGCAGGAAGTTGTAGTACTGGGCAACCACCTGCGCCCCCGGCCGCGAGAAATTGAGGGCAAAGGTCGGCATGTTGTCGCCGAGGTAGTTGACCCAGAAGATCAGATCGTCGGGCAGTGCGTCGGCATCGCGCCAGACGATCCAGCCGACGCCCGGGTACACGAGCCCGTACTTGTGACCCGATGTGTTGATCGACGCGACGCGCGGAAGCCGGAAGTCCCAGACGAGCTCGGGGTCGAGGAACGGCGCGATCATCGCTCCCGATGCCCCGTCGACATGGACGGGAACGTCGAGGCCGGTATCGGACTCGAACCGGTCGAGCGCGGCGCAGATCTCCTCGACCGGCTCGTACGAGCCGTCGAACGTGGAGCCGAGGATCGCGACGACGCCGATCGTGTTCTCGTCGCAGAGCTTCACCGCCTCCTCGGCGGACAGGTGGAAGCGGTCGCCTTCCATCGGGACGAGGCGCATCTCCACGTCCCAGTAGTTCGCGAACTTCTCCCAGCAGACCTGGACGTTGACGCCCATCACCAGGTTGGGCCGATCGGTCGGCTTGCCCTCGGCGGCGCGTCGCTTCTGCCACAGGCGCTTGAGCGCCAGGCCGCCGAGCATCGCCGCTTCGCTCGAGCCCGTCGTCGAGCAGCCCGCGGCATCACCGGCCGCAGCCGGGGCATGCCAGAGGCTGGCGAGGATGTTGACGCAGCGCCGCTCGATCTCGGCTGTCTGCGGGTACTCGTCCTTGTCGATCATGTTCTTGTCGGAGCACTCGGCCATCAGCCTCTCGGCCTGCGGCTCCATCCAGGTGCTGACGAAGGTGGCGACGTTCATCCGGGCGTTGCCGTCGAGCATCAGCTCGTCGTGGATCACCTGGTAGGCGACGTCGGGTGCCATCTCACCCGCCGGCAACTCGTGCCGGGGAACAGCCTCCGTCTCGCTGGCGAACAGCGGTGCGATCGAGAGCGTCGGGCTACGCCGAGCTCGAGCCCGCCGTTCGGTGTCTGTCATGGCTGCTCCTGGTTGACGCCGTGCGACGCGGACGCGTCGGGTGTCCAGCATAAGCAGCCGGTTCCTTCCGGGTAGCGCCAACCGGAGCCGGCTCCCGGGTCTCCGGCCCCAGATCGGTTCGATCAGCCTCCCGCGCCGGCGGGTGCCTGGTCGCCTTGCCAGAGGACGCCGATCACGCCCTTGATCCCCCGGCGGCCGATCAGGAGCGCGAAGCCGGCGACGCCGCCGCCGATCACCGCTCCGATCGGACCCGGCATGACCACTCCGCCGAGGCCGACGACCCACACGATCAGCGCGCCGACGCCGGAGCCGGAACCCACGGCAACCGAGGCGTTCGGGTTCCTCCTGACCACCCCCGCGCGCGCGGCGGAGTCGCCTACCGCGGCTGTCTGCCTTCTACTCATCTCTCCCCCTTTCGGACGGGGCCGCAGAGCCCGTCACGCTCTTTCCTACCGGACGGGCGGGACGCGTCTTCTCTTCCCCGGCCGAGCAGTGGCCGGGCGCGACGCCCTGCGCCGTGTTTCGCGCTTCTCGGCCCGGGTAGCGCAACCGAACAACACTGCACTTCGACCGAGGAGGAGTCATGACCAACACAGACGAGGCCAAGGGACGCATCAAGGGAGCCGCAGGCGAGCTGTCGGACGACGAGAAGCTCAAGCGCGAGGGCAAGGTCGACAAGGCCGCCGGAAGCGTCAAGGGCGCGGTCGACAAGGTCTCGGACAAGGCGAAGGACGCCCTGAACCGGTAGACCGCGTTTCAAACAGGCCGGGGGCTGTTCGCCGCCGCCGCGGGGCCGCCGAGGCGCACCCAGACGTTCTCGACGATCCGGGTCGCCTCCGGCCAGAGCAGCATCTGGCCGCCGAAGTTCAGTGCGCCGGCCGAGAAGACCCGTGCGCCGCTCTCGTGCTCGTAGTAGGTCATCTCCGCGGAGCGGCCGATGCCGAACAGGTCGGGAATCCGGGCCAGGACCTGGACTTCCTTGGGCGAGCTCCATGCGCGGGCGTCGATCTCGATCCCGTAGACGCCGAACTCGTCCCCCTGATCCAATCCGGTGCCGGCGAAGGCCCAGGACGCGGCGTCGGCGGCCTCGACGACGAATGCGCCGTGCCGCTGGCCCCGGTCGCTCGCCAGGTACTGCGCCCCGCACAGCGCCGCCTCCGGGCGGCCGAGTGAGCGCCACTCGTCCACGAGCAGCATCGCTCCCTGGAGGCGGTCGACGCGGCGGAAGAAGTTGTTCGCCGAGAGGAACATCAGGTTGCCGCCGGCGTCTCGATAGCCGGAGACCAGGTCGAACAGCCGCGTGGTCACGTACTCGGTGTGGCCCGGGAAGATCACCAGGTCGTACGCGGCGCGGAGCGCGGCCGGAGAGGCGAACCGCTCGACGTCCTCGTCGGCGTAGAAGTCGACCTCGCGGCCGGTGGAGGCGAGCCAGCGCAGGAACTGCAGGTCGTAGCTGCGGAACCGGTACGGGACGCCGCGGTTGGCTTGGGGGCGGGTCGGGTCCACGTTGACCGTCTTCCAGCGGGCGTACCACGTGTCGCCCCAGCCGTCGCCGTCGGCGTCGTAGAAGTTGTATGCCTGCCAGGTGCTCGTCGGCATCACGACGGCGACGCGGCTCTTCGGCGTCACCGGCCGGACCACGAGCGGCGCGAAGCCGACCCGGCCGTCGTCGGCCTCGAGCCGGGCCGCGTAGACGCCGCTCGGCCAGTCGCCGATCCGGAGCCTGATCTTGCCCGGCCGGTCCGCGTTCCGCGACCAGCCCACCGCGATCTCGCCGGTCACCGGCACGCCGTTCATCACGTCGTTCGAGTTCGTCGGCTCGTCCTCGGGGCCGCACTGGAAGAGCTGGACCGCGAGCTGCTGCGCGTCGGTCCGGACGGACAGCACCGCGTTGTCGCCGGGTGCGGCGCCGAGCGTCCGGAAGCCGGCGTCGACGCCCAGCACGCGGACGACGGCACGCTGCGCAGCCTGGACGCCCGTCTGGTCCTCGACCCGCAACCGGAGCAGGTACGTCCGCGGCTTCAGGGTCGTGTCCGGCACCCAGTCGAGCGTGTGCGGGCCTGCGCCGAGCGAGATGGTCCGCGTGCCGACGGTCTGCTGGGCCGAATCCGTCGCCAGCTGCTCGGCGGCGGCGCCCTGTCCTGTGACGAGCGTGTCGAGCGTGACGCGGGCGCGCCGCCTGAGCACGAACTGAAGCTGTGCGCTGTCGCGTCCCGGCGCGACCCCGAGCGTCGCGAGCGAGGCCCCGTCGCCGAGGAACGGCCGTTGCGTGGAGAGCCTGACCCCGGAGAGGAGCGGTTGCCGGAGAGCGCCGCGGGCCGTCGGGGCGAGCAGCGCCCCGGCGCCGAAGGACGCAAGACGCAGCAACCGCCCTCGAGTTCCGACCCAGCCCCCCAAACCCCGAATCAGTGTAGACGGCGGATCAGCGTGCGGACTCCTACTGCTGGTAGCGCTCGACCACCTCCTCGGCCCTCGCCTGCGCCGCTTCCGGGTCGAGGCCGGCCTCGCGGAGCGCACGGCGCTGGCGCAGCAGATCCCAGCACTGGTCGAGGGAGACCTTCAGGTCCTCCAGCCGCCGCCGGTCGTCATCGGTCGCGTTGCCGGCGGCCTCGCGCTCCCAGAGCTCGTGCTCCTCTCCGACCAGCTGCTCGATCGTCCCGTGGATCTTCCCGTCGTCCATCGGTGCACCTCCTGTCGCTCGCTTTCCGCAAGAGTAGAGCCATGGTTCGCCACGTCGTGCTGGTCGGCCTGATGGGCAGCGGAAAGACGACCGTGGGCCGAGCGCTGGCCGCGGCCCTCGGCCTGCCGTTCTCCGACAGCGACGCGGCAATCGAGCGCGAGCGCGGATCGACCGTGCAGGAGCTCGCCGACGAGCTCGGAGTGGAGGAGATGCACGAGCTCGAGGCCCGGCACCTCCTCCGCGCGCTCGAGGCGCCGGAGCCGAGCGTGATCGCAGCAGCCGCGAGCACGATCGACGACCCGGCTTGCCGGGCGGCGCTGGCCGCGCCCGGCGTCAGGACGATCTGGTTGAGGGCCGCCCCCGACGTGCTCGCCGGCCGCTTCGACCGTCAGCGCCACCGGCCGCGCTTCGGGCGCTCGCCCGGAGACCTGCTGGCCGAGCAGGCCGAGGAGCGCGACGAGCTCTTCCGGTTGCTGCACCCGATCGAGCTCGAGACCGGCGAGCAGAGCCCGTCCGAGGTGGTCGAGCTCGCCCTTGCCGCTCTCTAGTGTCGGCTACGGCCGGTCGCGCGGACGGGGAAGCGGCGGCAGCTCCTTCGAGAGCTCCCGGCGATCGCGGCGGCTGACCCTGCGGTGGGCCAGCCCGTCGCGGGTGAAGATGACGAGCGGAACGATCACGATCAGCGACAGGAACCCGAGCGGCACGAGAAGCCAGACCGCGCCGAGCCGGCCGTGCGAGCCGCCGATCACGCGCTCGGTCGTCGTCGGCCCGGAGGCCGTCGCCGGGCCGGACGACGCGCTCTCGCCGCCGTGGGTGCCCTCCGCGTAGATCGCGTCGACGAGCCAGCGTGACCCGAGCTGCTTCACGTTCACGACGAAGGAGCCGACCGGATCGCGCGGCCGCTTCGGCTGCAGGGTCAGCTCGACGCTGACGTTGCGGGGATACGAGTAGACCGCCGTCCAACCATGGAAGGTCGTCCCGGCGGGGTCGTACGGCGGCACCGGGATCGTGCCCTCGCGCCACCCGGCCGTGGTCGCCTGTCGGCGGAGCGCCGGCGTCACGTAGGCGCGTGCGCCGAGCGGGTCGCGGCGGGCGATCGCCGCCGGCACGAAGCGGTCGAAGAGCAGGTCGATCCGGCGGCGCACCTGCGGGGTGATCCGCACCTGCTTCGGGCGGGCAACCGTCTGCACCGGTCCCGACTCGACCGAGGAGGCGATCCCTCCGTGGTGCTCGGGGAGCAGGACGACGACTACCGCGGCCGCGCCGGCGGCCACGAGGACAGCGGTCGTCCAGAGCAGCCGGCGGCGGGCGCGATGAGAGCGCGGCACGAGGCTCCGCACGGTTCCATGATCACAGACGGCTCTCGCTCGGAGATGATTGGGCGATGCAGATCGGCGCAGTCTTCCCGCAGACCGAGATCGGCGCCGACCCGGGCGCGGTGCGCGAGTTCGCGCAGGCGGCGGAGGAGATCGGCTATCGGCATCTGCTCGCGTACGACCATGTGCTCGGCGCCGACGTCTCGCAGCGACCCGACTGGCCCGGCCCGTACACGTCGGAGCACCAGTTCCACGAGCTGTTCGTCCTCTTCGGCTACCTGGCCGCGGTTGCGCCGGGGCTCGAGCTGGTCGCCGGCGTGCTCGTCCTGCCGCAGCGGCAGACGGCGCTTGCCGCCAAGCAGGCCGCCGAAGTCGACCTGCTCACGGGCGGGAGGTTTCGCCTCGGCGTCGGCCTCGGGTGGAACCACGTCGAGTTCGAGGCCCTCGGCGAGGACTTCCGGGACCGTGGCCGGCGCTCGGAGGAGCAGATCGAGGTCCTGCGGCGCCTGTGGACGGAGTCGGTGGTCGACTTCGACGGCCGCTGGCACCGGATTCCTGCCGCCGGGATCAACCCGTTGCCCGTGCAGCGGCCGATCCCGATCTGGATCGGCGGCTCGGCCGAGGCCGCGATCAGGCGCGCCGCCGGGCTCGCCGACGGTTTCTTCCCGCAGCGTCCGCTCGAGGGGGGCTGGTCGGCGACGATGGACCGGTTCCGGGCCTGGGCGGAGGAGGCCGGCCGCGATCCCGCCTCGATCGGGGTCGAGCAGCGGATCGACGTCTCCGGCGGCACACCGGACGAGTGGCGCGCAGCAGTCGAGGAGTGGCGCGGGCTGGGCGCGACCCACTTCTCGGTGGTGACGATGCGCGGTGGCCTCGACGTCGACGGGCACGTCGAGCGCATCCGGAAGGCATTCGAGGCGCTGGCGTAGGATCCGTCGCATGGCGAAGACCAAGGCGCCGAAGCAGGACTTCGAGACCACCATCGCCGAGGCCTACAAGGCGCAGGGCAAGACGCTCGAGCTGGGCAAAGGGATGCTGGACGGCAAGGTCGCGTCCACCGCCGTCGTCCAGGTGCCGCTGCGGATGACGAACAGACACGGGCTGATCGCCGGCGCGACCGGCACGGGGAAGACGAAGGGCCTCCAGGGCATCACCGAGCAGCTCTCCGAGGCCGGGGTTCCCGTGTTCGCCGCCGACATGAAGGGCGACCTGTCGGGATTGTCCGAGCCCGGCGGCGCGAGCGGGATCGCCGCCGACCGCTGGAAGGAGCTCGGCGAGACATTCACTCCGACCGCCTTCCCGGTCGAGTACCTCGCGCTCGGCGGGATCGGGCCCGGCGTCCCCGTGCGGGCGACCGTCTCCGACTTCGGCCCGCTGCTGCTGGGGAAGGTGCTCCAGGCGAACGAGACCCAGGAGCAGAGTCTGTCGCTCCTGTTCCGCTACGCCGACCAGAAGGGCTTGCCGCTGCTCGACCTCTCCGACCTGCGCGCGCTCCTGACGTTCCTCGCCTCGGAGGACGGCAAGGCGGAGCTGACCGGGATCGGTGGAGTCGCGAATTCGACCATCGGCGTCCTCCTGCGCCAGCTCGTCCAGCTGGAGGACGGCGGCGGCACCGAGTTCTTCGGCGAGCCGCAGCTCGAGATCGGCGACCTGATGCGGACGGCGCCCGACGGCCGCGGGATCGTCTCGTGCCTCGAGCTGCCGGCCGTGCAGGACAAGCCGACCCTGTTCTCGACCGCGCTGATGTGGGTGCTCGCCGAGCTGTTCGAGGAGCTGCCCGAGATCGGCGACCGGGACAAGCCGAAGCTCGTGTTCTTCTTCGACGAGGCCCACCTGCTGTTCGACGGCGCGACCAAGGCGTTCCTCGACTCGATCGTCCAGACGGTGCGGCTGATCCGCTCCAAGGGCGTCGGCGTGTTCTTCTGCACCCAGCAGCCGAAGGACGTGCCGTCCGACGTCCTCGCGCAGCTGGGGAACCGGATCCAGTACGCGCTCCGCGCCTTCACGCCCGACGACGCGAAGGCGTTGAAGGCGACGGTCTCGACCTTCCCCAGGTCGGACTTCTACGATCTGGCCGAGCTGCTCACGCAGCTGGGAACGGGCGAGGCGGCGGTGACGATCCTCGGCGAGAACGGCGTGCCCACCCCGGTGGTGGCGACGAAGATCCGGGCGCCGCGGTCGAAGATGGCGACCGCGAGCGACGTCGACGCGGCCGCGAAGGCGTCCCCGCTCTTCGCGAAGTACGGCACGCGGGTGGATGCCCAGAGCGCACGGGAGCTGCTCGCGGCGCGGATCGCGCAGCCGCCGGCGGCGGGGCAGCCGGCGCCGGTGCCGACGGAGGAGCACAAGAAGGCGGCGAAGGCGGCCGGCGGCGGTACGGGCGCGGTCGGCGACTTCCTCAAGTC
>Ga0070679_100002809_pt1 | contig 15820 bp, 17 predicted proteins | sample KBSC63BmetaG_FD_65652 | JGI IMG/M metagenome (GOLD analysis project Ga0070679, IMG submission 65652) | Corn rhizosphere microbial communities from Kellogg Biological Station, Michigan, USA - KBS C6-3B metaG | ecosystem: Host-associated > Plants > Roots > Rhizosphere | place: USA: Michigan... | reverse complement strand
GCGGAGGGGCGTTCGAACGCTGGCATCGCCGACGCGCTCGTGGTGACCGGCGGGACCGTGGAAAAGCACGTGGCGAGCATCTTCGACAAGCTGGGGCTGCCCCCGGACGAGGCCGACAACCGCCGCGTCCTCGCGGTCCCGCACCACCTGGGCTCGTAGCCTCCTCTTTTATCCGCAGGCTGCGAGCCCCGTTCAGGCAGCGCTGAGCGTGTAGGTGGTGCCGACGCTGCTTTGCACCCAGGCGTCGGGCAGCGTCGCCGCCAGGGTGTGCTGTGCGCGCCACCCGGTGCAGTGACCGGGGACGATCAGCTCCGGGCCGAGTTCGGTGAGCGCGGCGACGGTCGGCGCGATGACCGGCTCGAACGCGGGGCCGCTCAGGTGGAAGCCACCGATGACGGCCAGCAGCCGGCTGACGCCGGTCAGCCGCATCGCGTGCCGGATGATGTTGACCACCCCGGCGTGGCCGCACCCGGTGACGACGACCAGGCCCCGGCCGCGCACGTTGATCACCAGCGCCTGGTCGTCGATGACGGTCGGGTCGTGCTGCCAGCCGTGCCCGTCCCACGCCTGATGCTGCGGCGGCATGCCGTGCTCGAACTCGGTGACACGGTCCACCTCGCCGGTGACCAGAATGCCGCCGATCAGCAGCGACGGCTGCCGCCGTTCGATCACCGCGAACCCTTCCCGCTCCAGGGCACCCCGCGACAGGGTGGGCATCTCCAGGTTCCGGCCGCCGGGCAGCTGCAGGCGCCTGCGGGTCCAGACCGCGGGATGAACGGTCAGCGGCAGGCCGGAGCGGCCGCGGAGCCGGGCCAGGCCGTCGAAGCCGCCCGCGTGGTCGAAGTGCCCGTGGCTGAGGACCGCGGCCTGCAGGCCACCGACATCGATGCCGAGACGCTCGGCGTTCACCGCCAGCGCGTCCGGCGAGACGCCGGTGTCGAATAGCAGCGTGCTGCCGGTGTTCCCGGTGCGGACGGTGACCAGGGCGGAGAAGCCGTGCTCGGCACGCAGGCCCGCGACGGTCTCGCCGTCCGTGAACTGCTCCGCGGCGACCCGCCCGGCGCCCATCGACGGCCGGGTGACGCCACGGGCGGAGGCGAGCAGGGCATCGAAGACGTTATCGACCATGACCGTCACCGTGACCTCGTCAGCCTCGGGCAGCGTGACCGGGTCAACGGCGGGTCCCTCGGCGGCGCGCGGCGCGGACCACGCCGCCTCCGCCGGGTGTCCGTGATCATTGCACATGCGCCAGACACTACCCCCCGGGGCTGCGGCCAGACCGTCGCCCACGGAACACGTCAATGACGCGCTAGGCCCCAGGCACCCGGCACCACTGCGACAGCCGGGAGAGGCCGGTTCTTATCACTTCGATCCCGTACTTCGCGAGATGGATCCCGCCGTCGCTCGTGGCGGCGATGATCGCGCCGTCCCGCCGGTCGAACTCGCAGGCGGCGATCGCCGTGACGTGCCCACGGGGAAGGGGCAGCCTGACCCAGGTCGACCAGTCGAGCATCCCCTCCTGCGCCAGCCGCAGGGAGCTGTGCCAGATGCTGCCGTCATCGCACAGGACGAAGGCCTCGATCCGCTTGGCCGCCAGGGATGCACACGCGATATCGGTGATCGACCGGCCGCCCGCGTCCAGCGGCAGGTGCCGCCAGCGGAACTCGCGCGTGCCTGCCCACCAGTACCGGCACTGAATGGTGTCCGCGGCCGCGGCGAGCAGGACCGGGTCGGTCCGGCCCCACGTGCACGCGGCGATCACGTTGAACTGGCCCGCACTGGGGGTGTTCAGCGGCGTCGTGGCGCGGTCGGACCAGATGACGCCGCCATCATCGAGGGCGTAGACCCGGACGCTGTCGAAGTCGGCCGCTCCCCGTGGGGTCGACGGGATCGCGACGTCGACCACGGGCAGCCGCAGCGGGAATGCCCCGAGCAGTTCACGCCATTCGGTGAGGACCTCGTTCATGCACGGGATGCCGTCGATCACCGCGGTGAGGTAAACACCCCGCTCGTTGCTGCCGGAGGCGAGCGCGGTGACGTTCCCGGCCGGCTCTGGCGGGAGGTCACCCCATCCGTGCCAGACCAGGGCGGACTCGCTGGCGGCGCCGGCGCAGCGGCGGATCCGCCCGGCTGGATTCACGGTGTGAACGTCGATGATGCCCGCCGTGGACGAGGTGCAAGCAAGCGGCGCTCCGGACGGCGCGGGCACCTTGCGGGGACGCGCCCGCTGTCCGGAGTCGCGGATCCGGGTCAGCGCGGCGCCAACCGCCGCCGCGGCGGGGGGACGGCTTTCCGGCACCTTGGCCAGCAGGGCCACCACCAGGTCGCTGAGGTCAGCGGGCACCTCGGGACGGCGGTCATGCGGCGGGACGGGGACCTCGGTCAGGTGCTGATGGATAAGAGCGGCCAGGCTTGGCCCGTGGAATGGCAGTTGGCCGGTGAGCATCTCATACAGGGTGCAGCCCAGCGCGTACAGGTCCGCGCCGGGAGTCACGGGCTCGCCTGCCCACAGCTCCGGCGCGAGGTAGGCCGGCGTGCCGCGGAGCTGTCCCGCGCCGACAGCAGGCGACGTCGCGTCCACGCCCTGGGCGAGACCGAAGTCGCTCACCTTCACGGCGCCGTCGCCGGCGATCCAGACGTTCGGCGGCTTAAGGTCGCGGTGCACGATCCCGTGGCCGTGCGCGTACGCCAGCACGGCGGCGATCTCCGCGCCGGCGGAAAGCACCTGGCCGACCGGCAGGCCGCCGGGATGCCCGCTGAGGAGACTGGCCAGGTCCTGACCGGGCGGCAGCTCAGTGACGATGAACATTCGCCCGTCCTGCTGGTCGATGTCGAAGACAGCGGCGACCCCCGGATGACGGAGTTCGGCCGCGCACTTCGTATCCCGGCGAAACTGCTGCTCATCGTCTGGGTCCGGAACGCCGGCCGGCAGTACTTTGACGGCAACCTCACGGTTGAGCCACTGGTCGCGGCAGTGCCATACCTCGCCCGTTCCGCCGCGCCCCAGCAGGCGGTCAAGGCGGTACCTGCCCGCCAGTTCGGCCCCGGATTCCATAACACCCGGCCACTCCCCATGTCGCCGCAGCGGCCGAAGGCCACGCCCGCCAACGGCATCGTAACGCCGACCGGACAGCGACCACGACGCTGCCATCGGCGGGACGGACGGCGACGGATCAGCGGCCGCGACGCAGCGCGGCGGTCTAGGCGGGGCGGGTCGCGCGGAGCGAGTACATCATCGGGACGCGGGGCCGTCCCGCCGGGAAGCGGTACTCGCTGCCATGGCGCTCGAGCGACTGGTAACGCTGGAAACCGTCGAAGTCGTGCTCGTTGAGGAAGTCGATCCGCAGACCCGCGTGCGCCAGCGCGGTCACGACCTGTCCGAGCGGGTGCTGGAACTGGACGCTGCGGCCGTGCCGCAGGGCCGGGCCGTCGGTGTAGCTGTAGGGGTGGTCGTACACGTGGGGCTGATCGTCGAAGTAGTCCTCGACGACGGTCGCGCCCTCGGCGTCGTCCAGTATCTGCCCGAACGGATGTCCCTCCACCAGGTACAGGAACCCGCCCGGCACGAGCAGCGCGGCCACGACCTGGGCCCAGCGGGCCAAGTCGGGCAGCCACACCAGCGCCCCCGTTCCGGTGTAGGCCACGTCGAACCGCCGCCCGCCCAGGGCGGTCACGGCGTCGTACACGTCGGCCACCGCGAAGGACGCGTCGATGGCGAGGCCGGCGGCGAGCGAGCGCGCGGCATCGATCGCGGGCTGAGAAAAATCGAGCCCGGTGACCAGGGCGCCGCGCCTGGCCCAGGACAGCGTGTCGAGTCCCACGTGGCACTGCAGGTGCACCAGCCGCTTACCGGTCACGTCGCCGGCCTCGGCCGCCTCGAACGGCCGCAGCGAGCTCGCGCCCGCCCGGAACCCGTCGAGGTCGTAGAACTCGCTGGCCAGGTGCACCGGCACCCGGTCGTCCCAGTTGGCCCGGTTCAGTCCGCGCCAGTCGACCGCATCGCCGTCGCTCACGCCGGCAGCGTAACTGGCCGGCCGCTCCGGCCGCACCGCAATTTCCGGCCAGCGACATTTCCTGCCAGGATCCAGTCATAACCACCGCAGGCCCCGGCGGATGATGGAAGGGCACGTGATGAACCAGGACATGACGGACAGCCACGCCGACCGCTCCGCGCGACGCTACGAAGTCAGGCCGGTCGCCTGGGTGGAGTCGCCGCTGCGGGACCGGGCGCAAGCGCCCAGGCAGGGCAACCTGGGCGCGCCGCAAGCCTGGCTGGCCGTGGAGCCCGACGTCGCCGACGCGATCCGCGACCTACGGGCCGGGCAGCCGGTCATCGTGCTCACCTGGCTGGACCGCGCCCGCCGCGGGGAGCTTTCCGCCGTCCCCGGCGACAACCCCGGCAGCCCGCCGCTCGGCGTGTTCAGCACCCGCTCGCCCGACCGGCCCAATCCGGTCGGGCTGCACCGGGTGCGGATCCTTGCCGTCGAGGGCCTGCGGATCCTGGTCAGCGAACTGGAAGCGCTCGACGGCACGCCGGTCATCGACATCAAGCCAGTGATCGACTCGACGGCCGAACGGTAAGAAACGGATCTCGACGCCGGCAGCGCTCGCGGAGCAATAGCGCGGCAGCGCGGAGCACGAACCCGTTTGGAAGACTCTTATTTTTCTTTTCTTTGCAGGGTGTGGTAACCGTGCTGTTTCCTGGCGTCGGCGATGGTCGCGCCGTCGAGGATCGCGGCGAGGATGGCATCCTCGCGGGCGGCGATCTCGGAGGCGAGGTCGGCCACCTCGGCGAGGCGGTGCCTGGCCACCACGACCACGCCGTCGTCGTCGCCGACCACGATGTCGCCGGGCCGGACCTGGGCGTCGCCGAGCGCGACGGGGACCTGCGTGTCGGCGACCTCGACGCGGTCCTTGCCGGTGCGCATGAACCGGCCGTGGCTGTACATGGGGTAGCCGAGGCGCAGCGCGGTCGCGGTGTCCCGGCAGACGCCCCAGATCGCGGTCCCGGCCAGGTGACGGGAGGCCGCGTACTCGGTGAGGATGTCACCCCAGACCGTCGCGTCGGTGCGGCCCTGGTTGTCGAGCACCGCGACCCCGCCCGGCGGGATTTCGTCAATGTAGTCGCCGACGGTGCCCTTCGGGTCGCCGATCGGTACGTAGCGGACGGTGTAGGCCGGGCCCGCCATCCGCAGGCCGTTGGTCAGCGGCGCGATGCCGTGGGCGCTGCCCGGCAGCCCGAGCCGGTCAAGCGCGTCGGAGACGGTCGCGGTGCCCGCGGCGAGCAGCGCGGCGACACGCGCGTCGAGCGCCTGGTCTTCGGTCATGATTCATCTCCGGTCAAAGCGGCGTGGAACTTCGCGTCGGCCATCACGTCTATCACGGACTCCCCCGCGCGGATCGCGGCTGCCATCGCCTCCTGGCGGGCGGTGAGGCGCTCGGCCGTCGCGATGATCTCCGCGGCCCGGTCCGCGGGCAGGAACACGACGCCCGAGCCGTCGGCGAGCACGAGGTCACCGCTGCGCACGAGCACCCCGTCGAAGAGCACCGGAACGTTCGACCCGCGCTCGGCGATCCGGCCGCGCGCGGTGACCGGGACCGCGGCGCGCGCCCACAGCGGGTAGGCCGCCTCGGCGACCGCGTCCGCGTCGCGGCAGGCGCCGTCGATCACCGTGCCCTCGATGCCGTTGACCTGGGCGGCGACCGTCAGGATGTCACCCCAGCAGGACACGTTGACCCGGCCCCGGTTGGCGATGACGACCACGTCGCCGGCCCCGGCGGCCGCGACGGTCCTGGTCGCCATGTGCTTGCCGGCCGGCGCGGCGGGCGCGTCGACGACCTCGACCGTCCGCGCGTAGCCGGCGACCTTGCCGCAGCCCAGGTGCATCGGGCGGACCCCGGTCGTGGCGCCTGACAGGTGCAGGTGGTCGAGCGCGTCGGAGACCGCGCAGGTGTCGAGCGCGTGCAGGCGCTTGCGCAGGTCCCCGTCGGCGGGCAAGCTCATGACTGTCATACCTCCGTGGCCACGTCGGCCTGCTGTTCGGCGAGCGCGGCGTCAGGCTCCGCGCCGGGCCTGACGGCACCGGGTACGTGCACGGAATACACCCACGGGGCCGTCAGCGCCTCGATCAGGGTATGCCGGGCGGCCCTCGTGGGGGCGGGCGGGCTGAGGCGCCGCGTATTCCGGGTCGCCGGACGAGCCCAGGGATCCGGACGCGCATAACAGGGCCGGGTACGCGCCGCGCTTCTGGCGGCGCTGCGGGCCGGCGGCCGGCCAGCCCACAGCCTAGAACTCTTTCCCGATAAGACTTAGGAGAAGTCGTCGAACTCGCCGAGCTTCACGCCGGCGATGAACGCACTCCATTCCTGCCTTGTAAACCAGGAAGCGGGAGCCTCAGGATCATTCGAATTACCTATGATGATGAACTCGCCGTAGCGGGCAACCCCTACGCACGCGCCACTCTCGCACTGGCTGGAAACGCGCCAGTCGACGTTACCTGAGACCATCGGGTTGGAGGACATTCATGTCCCTTCAGTTAGTGAATTAACTTTCCTAGCCGTCGGCGACGCTGACTCGACGACGTAGGCCTTGTGCGCCTCGGCCAGGCGCTGGATCGATTCTCGCAGGCTAAGCGCGGAATCACGTATGGATTCGATCGATTCACGGTAAAGCGCTACATCGGCCGGGCGCTCGTAGTACTGATTACCGCCCAGGCTCTCAACGAAGACCACCGGCGAGAGCCAGGATTCCGTGAACTCCAAGAATGTATAATTGACATCAGATACGAAATAGGCACCGAGATCAAAGGGAATGACCTGAACAGTCGCCTTTTGGGATGACACGAGCTCCAGAATCCTCGCGAGTTGAGCCGCCATCAGTCCAGAAGTTCCTATCGGGCGACGCAATACGGCCTCGTCGAGCAGCAAGCGGTAGCGAGGCGGATTCACTCCATCAAGCAGTTCTTGGCGGCGCAGCCTTAGCTCGACGCGCTGCTTATGAATCTCAGGGGTCATTTTAGGGGCTATCGCCCTGATGATGGTCTGGGCATATTCCTCGGTCTGCGCCAGCGCATGGACGAAGTACATCGAGTACGCGGTTATCGCCGCCGCTTCCTGTTCAAGTCCAATGTACGGGCTCAGCTTGTGGTCCTCGTACTTTGTCCACCATCCCTGCTTCCGCGCCTCTTTGGCGATCTCCATGAGATCGGCGGTCGCGGCCTCGTCTACCTTATACAGCCCGCAGAGGTCGCGAACGTCTCGAAGAATAGGTGGCCGAGCGGCCGTCTCCAGCCTGGAAATCTTGGCGGTCGAGCACATCAGCATGTCCGCCACTTCCTCGACCGTCAAGTCGCGGTCGGTGCGCAGTTTGCGCAAGCGCAGTCCGAGTTCCCGTTGACGAATGGTCGGGCTGCCATCTGCCATCGCTTATCGCTCCCCCACCGAACCGAGTCAGCCTGGCCGACGCATGCGCCTAGGGCGCGCGGAGACCGATGGTCCCGTACGGCTCTGCCGAACGGACCATGCCATTGGTATGTGCCTGGTTTACCACACGGCACCGCTCAGTGTCATCAGGTCGCCCGCGCATATCGCCGCGAGCCAGACGGCTCGCGCACAAGTGACTCCTCAGCATTACCTGGTCGTTGCCCCTCCCAACGTCAAACCCGGCCTCGCGGCGTTAACCCTGGCCCCAAACATCGCCTAGGGCCAAGGCCCCGCAGCGCAGACGCCTCCCTGGACTCTACTTCTTGTATGTGTCATTGGTAAGGACATTTTGTATCTACCTATGGTACATACCACGACATCGTGCGATCCTTGAGCTACGGGCCGCCACCGCGCTAGTGAACTGAAGGACAGGCCGATGAGCACATCTGACATACAACCAACCGGGATCGCGGATCTGATCCGTGAGCTCAATGAGTCCAATGAGGCGGTCGAGGATCAGTACCTGCGGGTTCGCGGGGCCGCCGACCTCGCGGCTCGCAGCTACGCGGCCGCGGTGCGGGCCGCGGAGACGGCCCGGGCCTTCCGGATCGCCTGCGAGGCGCTCCAGGCCGAGCAACCGCGCCGCCGCGGTCCGCTGCCGCGGCAGCTGCTCATCGCGCTCATAACGGTCGGGCTTGACGGCCTGGCCTGCTACTTCGCCGCCCAGGCGCTGGACGGCAGTCAGGGGTCCACGCTGATCTGGACCCTGCTCTTCCTAGCCGTACTCGGCGGTGGCGAGGTCGCTATGGACTACTACAGGGACCGGCACCGCCGGATCTGGTACCTGCTGGTCAGCTTCCTGGGCGCCTTCGTCTTGACCCTCGGTGTCCTGCGGTTCGCTTACCTGGCGACCGTCGGGACCGGCGGCGGGCTGGCGGCCATCTCGGGAGCCGGCCTGTTCACCGCGGCGACGGCCGGCTTCCTGTTCCTCGGCTACCGGGCCCTGCGCGTCGCCGAAACTCCGCAGGCGTGGCGGGCGCGGCTGGCGGCGCGCCGGGCACAGGCCGCCGCGCAGGCGGCGCGGGAGACGGCCGAGCACGATGCGGTCGCCCGGGACGGTCTGATCGACGCCTACCTGCGGCAGGTCAGGCGGGCCGCCCTCCGCATTTGCCCGGCCGAGGGCATGCTTGCCCTAGAAGCAGCGGTCCGTGCGCACCTCACGGGAAGGACGGGCCCGCAATGACCGCGCCGCGCGCCGCACTCGCCGCGGGAGCGGCGGGTGCGGCGGCCCTGGTTGTCTTGTTGTCCGGCTGCGGCCTGCCGCTGTCCGCGCACGCGGGGACCGCGCCCACGGTGAGCGCGCCCGCCGCCCGGGAGTCGGTGCTCATCGTCGTCACCGACCCAGACTCGGCGGCCATGCTGAAGGCGACGGCCGAGCTGGTCACGGCCACGGCCCGGGCAGGCGAGCGGGCCCTTGTGCTCAGCGACCGCAGTGGAGTGGTTCTCGCCACCTCGCTAGCACCGCCGCCACTGACGGTCCGGGTGTCCGTCGCCCCGCCCGCGCCGCTGCCGGGCCACCCGACCAGCTTCGAGCAGGCTAGTCACGCGCGAGCGGCCCAACGGTACGCGGGGGCGGTCAAGCAGGCGCGGGCGCTGCTCACGAAGCGGCAGCGCGCCGAACTCAGCGCGTGGGCCACGTCGATCATGGCTACCGCCGCCAAGGCGGGTGCGCATGGCGGAGGCGCCCGGGGCGGAGGGGACCCGAAGCCCGGCGTCGGCCTGGACGCGGCGGCCACCGCCCTGGCCAGCTTGCGGGAGGCCGGGACCGGCGCCGACATTCCCGTCGTGGTCGCGATCGTCGGCGTCAGCGCGACGGCCGCGCGATCGGTCCCGGCCGTGTCCGCCGGGCTGCAGGGCTGCGCGGTCGCGGTCAACGACTTCGCGGGCGACTCCAGCGAGGAGTCCGCGTGGCAGCAGGCACTGCTGCAGGTGGGCGCAAGTCGGGTCACCATGCTCGTCCCGGCGACCGGCACCCAGTTCGCTTCCGTCGTCCGACAGGGTCTGGACGGGTCGGTCACCGACACCCTCACCAGCGTGCTGTTCGGCCCTGGCCAGTACGGTCTCAGCCCGGCCGCCTTGCCGCAGCTCCGGCAGCTGCTGCGGCTCCTCACTGTGCGCTACCCGCGCGCGACAGCCACCATCGACGGGTACACCGACGACCTCCCGGTGCCGGGCGGCAACCTGAGGCTCTCCGGCCTGCGCGCCCAAGCCGTCATGAACTGGCTTGTCAGCCAAGGTGTCGCCGCCGACCGGCTGCAGGCGTTCGGATATGGTGCCACCGACCCGGTCGCTCCCAACACTCCCGACGGCCAGCCACTCAACCGGCGTGTCGTCGCCGTCATCGACCCGGCGCTCGGCTAGCCGGGCCGGGTGCTGACGCCCCGGTCAGCGACGGCACCATCCGGCACTCCCCAGCTGAGCAGCACCGAGATCTGCCGGGCCGCATCGGTGACCGAGGGCAGGGCCGACTCTGCGACCTGGCGGTCCACGGTGATCAGCAGCACGCAGGCGGGCCGGTCGCCCGGAGGGCGCGGGATGGGGGCGGCGACGGCGACCGCTGAGTCACCATCATGCACTGCGACGAGCGCGGTCGCGCCGAGTTGCCCGGCGACCTCCTAGACGGTCATGCCGTTGTCCGCGGCCGCGATCATCTCAAGCGCGGACAGTCCGCGCGCGAGGGTCTGAGCCCCGCCGGTGGCCGGGGCTCAGTGGCTGACGCCCCGCTCACGCCCACAGGCCGAAGGCCAGGCCGGTTCCGGTGCCCGCCGGGGACCGGTAGGCCGGGATGTACTCCGACCACTGGTGCCGAAGGCCTTCCGCGCCACCCGCGCCCGCGGCGACGAGCCAGTTGCGGACCTCCGAGGTGCCGGAGTTCATCCGGCTGGCCGGGAGGGCCGCGAGGGCGCCCAGGTCGCCGGAACGCATACCCTCAAGGAGCCGCGCGTCGAGCTCGGTGTCCACGACGAAGTGGGACAGGCCGCCGGAGGCGATGACGACGGCGCGGCGGCTTCCCGGCAGCGTGCGGACCGCCCGGGCGACAGCCGTGCCGAGCCCGACGCAGCGTCCCGGTGACGGCTGGTTGGGCGGGTAGTAGGTGTTGAGCAGCACCGGGACGCACGAGATGCCGGCGGACTTGAGCAGCCGCACGAGGACGAACGCCACGGCGTGGCCGAAGCCCTGGTGCGGTCCGTGGTCGCGGATCTTGTTCCCGGCCGCGACGTCGAAGCCGCGCGCGGTGAGCTCGGCGATGAGCCAGGTGGCGGCTTCCGCGTCGCCCGGGTGGGTGGAGCCGTCGAGACCCTGCAGCAGCCGGACCTCCCGCTCGTGCGGCAGCGTGGGCTCGCGGCTCGGCGGCGGGACGATCGGTATCTCCGCTCCGTAGTACACCGACAGGGCCGGGAAGTTGTCGAAGCCGAACATCTCGTTCTGGTCGTCACCGACGATGATGACCAGGTCGGGCTCCAGGGCGAGTACGTCCCGGCCCAGTCGGTCGATGGACGCGAGCGCGCGACCGTGCTTGGCCGCCCACACGTCCTGGTCCAGCTCACGGTCGAACTTGCCCTCCGCGGCCTTGACGAGCTCGTCGTAGGTCCGGATGACGCCAGCCGCGTCGTAGAGCCAGGGGTTGGTGACGTCGGTGAGGGCGCGGGCCGGCCAGATGACGGCGGGGTCCAGGGTGACCATGGGGCTGTGCGAGGTGCCCGCGACGGCGATGACGCGCGAGCCGCCTGGGTCAATCACGTTTCCACCGAAACACGGCCCCGGACCGGAGTCAATAACGCACTCATAAGTGCAAATAACGCACATCGCACTTGACTCACTACAAACCGACATTGACGATCGTTGAATGGGCTCCTCTGGCGATCCCCCGCTGCCGCTCGCCGGCTTCCGCGTCCTCGACTTCACCAGATTCCTCGCCGGGCCGTACGCGGCGATGGTCCTCGCCGACCTCGGCGCGGACGTGATCAAGGTCGAGCAGCCCGCCGGAGGGGACGATTCGCGGAACTGCGGCCCGTTCCGCGAAAGCGGCGAGTCCTGGTCGTTCATCCAGGCCAACCGGGGCAAGCGCTCGGTCGCGCTCGACGTGAAGGACCCGCGGGACAGGGATCTCGCGCTGTGACCCGACATCCTGTACTGCTCGCTGAGTGCGTTCGGGCAGACCGGGCCGTACGCTTCCCGGCCGGCCCGGTGCTCCGCGACGACGAGGCCCTGCACGACGAGCAGCTGCTGGCGCGCGAGATGATCGTTGAAATGGGATCACCTCTCATGGGCCGGGTCCGCACCCTCGGCCAGCCCGCCAAGTTCGGTGCCTCGCGCACCGGCGCCTACGACCGCCCGCCGCCGTGGCTCGGCCAGCACACGGCGCAGGTGCTCCGCGACGAACTCGGGGTCACCGCCGCGGAACTCGAAGAGCTCACCCAGGGCGGCATCGCCTACGACAAGTACCCGGAGGCTGGACAGTGACCGATACCGAGCCGCTGCTGCTCACCCGCGACGGCGCGGTCGCCACGCTCACGATCAACCGCCCGCAGCGGCTGAACGCGCTGACCTACGCCATGTTCGCCCAACTGCCGAAGCTGCTCGACGAAGCCGCCGCGCTGCCCGGCATCCGCGCCCTGGTGCTGCGCGGCGCGGGCACCAGGGCGTTTTCCGCCGGGGCGGACATCTCCGAGTTCGAGACGGCCCGGATGACACGCGAACGGGCGGCGGCCTACGACGACGCCGTGCTCGCCGCGGAAGAAGCCGTCGCCTCCTTCCCCACCCCGACCCTGGCCGCGGTGCACGGCCACTGCTACGGCGGCGGGTGCGGCCTGGCCGTCGCCTGTGATATCCGGTTCGCGGCGGCGGGCGCGCGGTTCGCGATCACCCCGGCGAAGCTCGGCCTGGTGTACCCGCTGCGCGGCACCAAGCGGCTCGTCGACCTCGTCGGCCCGTCCCGCGCCAAGATCATCCTGATGTCGGGCGCGGACTACGGCGCCGCCCAGTCCCGGGCGTTCGGCCTCGTGGACGAGGTCTACGCCGACCCGGCCGCGCTCGACGCCGGCGTCCGCGAGTTCACCGCCCTGCTCGCCGCCCGCTCCGGCGTCACCCAGCGCGCCGTCAAGGAAACCATCGGCCGCATCACCGACGGCGCGACCCACGACGACGAGTCGCACGCCCTGCTGCGCGAGTCGGCCCTGGCCAGCCCGGACTACGCGGAAGGCGTGCGCGCGTTCCTCGAACACCGCCCGCCGGTCTTCGACTGACTCATTTTCCAAAGTTTCTCAAAGTCACAACCAAAATCAGGATCAGTCAGAACGATTGCGGCTTACTCTCCCCGGCCAACGTTCTTCAGCCGCCGACGGGAGCGTTCCTGCGGCTCTGTTCGGCAAGCTGCTAGACGTGCGCTCGCGGGCTCTGGCGGTGGCCGCTCTCGCTCCCTGCGAAGATGCGGCCCATGACCGTGAGACGGTGCTGTATCCGCAAGGCGGTCGGGACGGGGCGGTCAGCGGTTGCGTTCCTGGAACGAGCGCGGGTAGCTGGCGTTGCGGACGGTGAGCATGGGGTCGGCGAACTCAATGCCGGGCGGCAGGCTGCCGGGCAAGAACACGAGCGACCGGTCTGCTTCCGGGCTGTTCGGCCCAACCTGGTCGATCACAATGTGACCGAGCGGGACGCGTTGCCGGTCGTCCGGCCAGGGCGTGGCGGGATCGTCGATGACGTCGGAGTCCTGGGCGATCTGGGCGTACCAGGTGAACCGCACCGGGTTGGCGGCGATCCGCGCGGCGAGTTCCTCGGACAGGTAGTCGGCGGACTTCGTCGCCTCCTCGCCGGGGGCGAGGCTGTGCTCGCCGGCCTCGGGGATGAACTGGTACCGGACAAAACGGTTCCGGCCCTGCGCGTCGGTGAACTGCACGGCGTTGACGGAGTAGAAGCTGGTGGTGGCCCAGCTTTGCGGCAGCCGGGTCTGGGTGGTCAGGAAGGTCTTCGCCACGGGATGGCTCTCGAAGAACTTCTCCAGTTCGGAGCCAGGGGTCGGCTCCCCGCCGCTGTGGGCGATCGCCTGCAGCAGTGCGTGGAAGTCGCTGGACGTGGAAACCGGGAATCCGTTGAAGCTGTGGCTGACGATGTCGGTATCTGAGCCGTCGGGCATCAGGAACTTGATCGCGAAGCCGCGGGGATTGGCGTTGACCTCGGTGTCCGGGATGTTCGGGAGACCGGTGAAGTCGGAGAAGCGAATGACCGCCGGCACCGAGGACTCCATGAACAGCTGGGCACGGCACAACTGTCTCGCCTCGGGGCCCGGGGTGTAGGTCCCCTGCAGGATGAGCCCTTTGGAGTGGACGGCACGGGCATGGTGCTCGCCGAAGACGGCGTGGAAGTCCTGGATGAGCTGAGCCGGGAGCCGTTCGGCAAGCTCTCCCCCAGCCACGGCCATGTGGTTTCGGTTGGCGGCCATCAAAGATCCTTTCCCCGCGCCTCACCAGGGACGAGAACGAGCGCTGAATCGGGCCCGCGGCTCATCGAGGTGATCTCAGCGAAATGGGACCGGACATTCAGGCTTTATCGTGTGACGGAGCGTGATCGTTGGCCTCGTGGCTCTCACGGAGCGCCGAGATACCGACATCCTGGTCACGGAATGGGCCAGAATGACAGGGCGGCAGTCCCGTTGCCTGTGGCCTGCGCTGCAGGGGGTCTATCTTACTAGCGCGCCGTCGATGAGGCGAGTGAGGCAGGATTCGAAGTTCTGGTCTGCCGTTCGCAGCTGGGATGATGGCGTTGTCAGGGCGGGGCCAGCGCCCGGGCGGCCTGGGCGGTGTGAATGGCGGCGTCCGGCGAATCTGGCGTGGCTGACCCGGATCTGGCGGCGGTAACGGTCGGCGGCCGGGCCGCTGACGTGTTCCCCTCGGTCAAGTGCGGCGACGTTGCCGGCGACCCTCGTCCAGCAGGCAGGGGATGAGACAAAGATCGGTCAACGAATGTCACGATGCAGCGAGTGCGCCACCAAGCCTGTCCGCTAGGCACCTAACGGGTAGCGGCGAAGCCCGCGAGCTCGGCGGCCACCGCGTACGGCAGGTGCCGGGGCCAGACGAGCAGCCCGCGCGCCAGCGACCTGATCTGCAGGCGCAGCGGCGTCAGCACGTGCACGCAGTGCTGCCAGGCGCCCGCCTCGTCGCGGGCGAACCGGGTCCCCGCCAGGCCCGCACGGAAGCGGCGGGCGTCGCCGCCGTCGTCGCGCCACGACGCGAGCCACGCCACCAGATCAGGGCCGGGCGACGGCAGCGTCCAGCCGCGCAGCCCTTCGGCCACCTGGCCGCCGGCCGCGATCACGAACCCGTCCGCGCCGCCGCCCGTGATCGAGTGGACCCGCCCCGAGGTGCGCCCGCCCGCCCGGATCGACGCCGAGGTGAACCGCGCTCCCACGGACAGCGCCGCGACCGCGTGCCCCGCCTCGTGCCACGCGGTCGCCACCGCTTCTTTCCTGGCGGGCGCGTACGTCTCCGCGAACCCGCCCTGGTACCGCTGCCGGATCCAGGCGTCATGCACGAGTGACTCGTCGTCGTAGCGGATGAGCCGCGCTAGCTCGGACCGCACGGACGCGAGCGTCCGCTGTTCCCCAGGCGTCACCCCAGCGAATATAGACGCACCACGGCCGCCCCGGTCATTCCACGCACAGGCAGAAGGGGTGCCCCGCCGGGTCGAGGAACACCCGGAAGGTCGTGCCGGGCTGGTACTCGTGCTTGGTCGCGCCGAGATCGAGCACCGCCTTCTCGGCGACGTCGAGGTCGTCGACGATCACGTCGAGGTGCACCTGCTGGGGCACCTCCTGACCCGGCCAGCGCGGCGGGGTGTAGGGGTCGACCTGCTGGAAATCGATGCACTGGCCGGAGTCGGCCCGGATCTCGGCCCAGCCGGGTGACGTCTCGACCTTCCAGTCGAGGAGCGTGCCGTAGAAGGCCGCGAGGGCGCCGGCATCGGGACAGTCGATAACGAAGCTCGGGAAGCGTGCGATAGCCATGCCAGGCACGGTACCCACGGTCCCGGACGATCCACGTCCGGGTTGGCCGCACCCCGAGGACGGAGGTTCCGCGGCACCTGACACCGTTGCCGACGCCGTCGACGAACGTCGGTGGTGGTGGCCGTCCCGGCCGAGGGTCTCCACGGGGGTCGCGCCGGGGCGGTCTGTGGACTTGTAGCCCGACGTGGTTCGTGCAGGCTCGGCCGGGGGCGCTCCTGCCGCGATGAGTTCCAGCCGTTGGTTAGCCTGACCCGGCTGCACGGGCCGTCCCGGGTTCCCCATCTGCCGCGCAATGGGACAGCTCAGCGAAAGATCGTGTTAATTTTAGCGAGCCATCAC
>Ga0070679_100002808_pt1 | contig 15822 bp, 14 predicted proteins | sample KBSC63BmetaG_FD_65652 | JGI IMG/M metagenome (GOLD analysis project Ga0070679, IMG submission 65652) | Corn rhizosphere microbial communities from Kellogg Biological Station, Michigan, USA - KBS C6-3B metaG | ecosystem: Host-associated > Plants > Roots > Rhizosphere | place: USA: Michigan... | reverse complement strand
CTCGAAGAGCCAGAGCGCCAGAAGCGCCTGCACCACGAAGCCACCACCGAACGAGTCGAGACTGAACAGCGCCGCCAGGGTATAGACGATGCCTTTCGACTCGCGCAATGGCGTGTCGGGAACGCCGTCATTCGGCTCGACCGCAGGCGATAGGCGCCGGTAGAGAGCGAAGGCGATCAGTGCGAGCAGGGCGTAGAGCAGAAACATCCCCTCTACTGCCTGCGTGAAGCTAATTGACGTATGGGCGGAGATCAGCTCCGGCACCCCGGCGAAGAGCGCGCCGCACGCGGCCACGAGGGAGGCGGCCAGGCTGTAGCGAGCAAAGAGTGCCGTACGCGACCGATCATTTACGGTCTGGGGCAGCAGCGTCTGCTCCAGCGGCAGGAAAACGCTCACGTCACCGGAGGATGGGTTCAGCGTTCCGACGAAGGCAACGAGCAGGAGTGGCCAAAACGCATGGACAAATGCGAAGCCCAAGCCGGTTGCAACCATCAACAAAGCGGCGCTGAGCAACAGGTTGCGCCGCTTCAGACGATAGGAGACGAGGCCGACGAGTAGCGTGAGGGCCGCCGAACCGACGAGTGTCGACGTCGTTACCGCGCCGATACGGAAGCCCGAGAATCCCAGGCGAGTCAGATAGAGCGGCAACAAAACGCTGATGAAACCGTCGCCAAATGCGCGAACGGCGCGTGCGGCAATGATGAGCGCTGCGTCTGGCGCAGCATCAGGCGGCAGGAAACGTGCATGTTTGAGAGGCGCGATCGCGGATTGCGTCACATCACACCTTCGCCGTGATTCCGATACATTCCAACGTGCCGGAAATTGGCTATGTTGGCATGTCAAAGGCGAACGCCATTATGGCGCCTGTCAGAGCGCAATACAACAGCTGGAGTCGGGCGGCCACGGATTATAACGCTGCCGAACGCTGCAACGTGTCTCGACAGAGCTGCCCGAACGAGCGCAACAAGCCAGCGTACCGATCGGACGGTACGAGCAGGATTGAATCGACGTGCTACGCGATGCTAACCCGCGGCCCGGTTCATGAGCAGTGTCAGCAGCGTGCGCACGCCATGTCCGGTGGCGCCGGCCGGTGCCAGATCGCTCTCTTTGGTGCTCCAGGCCGGTCCCGCGATATCGAGGTGTGCCCAGGGTGTGCCTTCAATGAATTCGCGCAGGAACATTGCCGCGAAAATGGCGCCGCCCGGCCGGCCGCCGCTGTTGCGCAGGTCGGCGTAGCTCCCCTTCAGCAAGCTCTGATACTCATCCCAGAGTGGCATGTGCCACATCAGCTCGGCGTTCCAACCAGCGGCGTCGAGAATCTCGCCCGCCAGACTGTCATCGCTGCTGAACACGGCCGTGCCCTGATCGCCAAGTGCGACAATCGCAGCGCCGGTCAGCGTCGCGAGATCGATCATGGCGTCGACACCGAGGCGTGAGGTGTACGTGAGCGCGTCGGCCAGCACCAACCGACCCTCGGCATCGGTGCTGATGATCTCGATTGTTTTGCCGTTGAGCGTGTGCAGGATGTCGCCCGGCCGGTAAGCGGTGCCGCTCGGCATGTTTTCGGCTCCCGCGACGATGCCGTGAACGGTGTATGGGAGGTCGAGCGCCGGCAGCGCGCTCATGGCGCCGAGCACCGCCGCGCCGCCGCACATGTCGAACTTCATTTCTTCCATGCCGCCGCCCGGCTTCAGGCTCATGCCGCCGGTGTCGAAGGTGATCCCTTTGCCGACAAAGGCGATCGTGCCGCGCGATTCACCTCGTGGTTTGTAGGTGAGGTGAATGAGGCGGGGATCGCGTTCGCTCCCCTTGCCGACCGCCACGATCGCCCCGGCGCCCATCTTCTCCAGCGCCTCCCGATCGTAAATAACGCATGATAGATCGTTGGCAAGCGCGATTTCCTGCGCACGCAGCGCCAGCGTTTCGGGATAAAGGACATCAGCCGGCATGTTGCCAAGATCGCGCGCAAGGCAGGTTCCCTGTGCGATGGCATTGCCGATCTCGACGCCTTTATGTGCCTCGGAATGGTCATCGAAGAAGGTGAACGTATCAACCTCCTTGGCCGGTAGATCGACGGTGCGGTAGGCGAGGAAGCGATAGAGTGCGAGCACGACACCTTCAGTAGCGGCGCGGAACGATTCGGCGATACCTTCGCCGACGTTCGGTGGCGCGACGCTGGCGACAGTGTGCGCCCCGGCATCGCGGGCCGCGCGAGCTGCTCGGCCCCAGGCGCGCGTCAGATCCTGCGCGCGCCGTCCCTTCGCTTCGCCAATTCCAGTGATGACGAGTCGCCGCGCCGGGATCTGGCCGAGCGTCGGGATGACCAGTGCTGATCCAACCTTGCCGTTGAAATCGTTGTCGTCGAGCGCCTGTTTCAGCGCTCCATGGAGCCGATCGTCAAGAGCCGCCGCTTCATTTTCCAACGCCCGTCCCGGTGCGATGCCCAGAATGAGCGCATCAACCGCTTGCTCGACCAGATTGCCGGACTGAATCTCGACTTGCATCGACCGTCCTCTCGCGTAGTGCGATCTACTCCGAACGTACCGCCATTATCCACGCGCCGGTTCATGCGTCGAGCGCGAACGCTTTCTCACCCGCCTCGATCGGCACCGCCAGCGTGTTTTCGTCTGGTGGGATTGGACAGGTCCAGTCGGCGTTATAGGCGCAGTACGGGTTGTAGGCGTAGTTGAAATCGACGGTGATCAGCCCATCCGGCGTTTCCTGTGGATCGAGGTAGCGGCCACCGTAATACGTCGTCTTGCCGCTAGTGGCATCGCGGAAGGGGAGGAAATATCGGCCTCGGCCATGCTCGCGGTAGAGAGTTAGACTGACCGGTATGTCATTGATCTCGAAGTGAATCTTGCCGGCGGGGTTGAAGCGCTGCTGCGTGCCGCTTGTCGTATCGAGCATGACCGGATCAGGCGAGACTGCATCGCGATCGAGCGGGAGCGTGAAGCGGAGCGCCGGATTCTCGGGGAAGTAGTCGAGTTGCTCGAAGCGATCGATCTGCTCCGGAGTCAGCGGCGAGCCGCCCTCATCCTTGAAGAAATCGTCCTTGTTCTGCCGGAAGCGTTCGAGTGGAGTAGCCATGTCAGTTCTCGATTCCTGAATGCGAATCCAATGGTTTTGAGTGCAACGCATGAGAGAGACGAGCAATTCCTCTGCCGCCCGAGCACCGGATTGCCTGGCAGCGATCACCGTGCGACGATTAGAGCGCCTTGCATCGTAGCAATCATCACGAGGGAACCAGGAGCGAAGAAGGGATTGACGATGGTTGACTATGCGGATGTCGTAGCCGCGCGCCAGCTGCTCGGCGACGATGTGCGCCAGACGCCGCTGCTGAGCGCGACGCGCCTGGGTAACCAGATCGGCGTGCAGCTCTATCTCAAAGCGGAGCTGTTTCAGAAGACCGGCTCGTTCAAGATACGTGGCGCGCTCAACTGCCTGCGTCATCTGACGACCGAGGAACTGACACGTGGCGTGGTCGCGGTTTCCGCCGGGAATCACGCGCAAGGGCTCGCCTGGGCGGCGCAAAAGGTCGGCACCCAGTGCACCATCGTCATGTCGTCACACGCGAGCCAGACGAAGCTCGCTGCCACGCGCGGCTACGGCGCCAACGTCGTGCTTGTTGACTCGATCCACGCGGCGTTCGCGACCGCCGCGCGGCTGGTCGAGGAAGACGGCCTGGTTGATGTCCACGGCTTCGACAACCCGCATATCATCGCTGGTCAGGGCACAGTCGGACTGGAGATCGTTGAGCAGCTGCCGGATGTGGACGTCATCGTCTGTCCAGTTGGCGGCGGCGGGCTGATTTCGGGCGTCTCGATCGCCGCCAAAGGTGAGGGACGAGATATCCGCGTCTACGGCGTCGAGCCGCTCGGCGCGTCCGCAATGCGCCAGTCGTGGGATCGGGGTGAGCCAGTGCAGCTCGAATCGGTCAACACGATCGCCGATGGTCTGGCGCCGCCGATGGCCGGCAAGATCACCTACCCTCTGACGCGGCAGTACGTCGACGATATCGTGACGCTGACCGAAGACGAGATCATCACCGGCGTCAAGGCGGTCATGACCTCGGCCAAGCTCTATGCCGAACCATCCGGCGCGGCAGCCACGGCAGCACTGCTTGCCGGCAAGATTCCGGTCAAATCCGGCGAAAAGGTCGTCGCCATCGTCAGCGGCGGCAACTTCGACCTCGATAAACTGAGGACGATTTTGTAGTGGGGCGCAGCGTTCACACGCGACCAAAGCGGATTCTCGCATTCCAGCGCCAGCGTGCCCCATATGATAGGCGTGGCGTGGCTGCGCTCAGCCGAAGATACCGGGGTTTGCGGATAGCCAAGGAACATGGCGCCGTCGACGTAGTCGTTCGCTCGTCTGGTGGAAGTGTCGATCAGGTTCTCGTTCCACGCGTGATGATAACGCGGGCGCCGAGCGGTTGGTTCTATCCGGTTGATCGCGAGGAGATCGTTCAAATTTTGGGTTTCTTTGGTCCTGAAGTTACGTATGGCCTCCGAATGATTCGCCTCATTCCACCATCACGATATTCAAACCTGCTCCGCTTTGGGTCGCTTCTGGTTCCCGGCGAAATCCGCCTGTTCGCCCTGCATCCACCACCATGGACGCTCCCCGGTGTTCTGTCCGATGAGGCGGCACGTCGATTGAGTGCGGCCGGAGCTGTGATGGAGAGCGTCGGAGATGGACCGCAGACGAGCGTCGAGTGGCCCAATGACACACTGCACGACTTTGTTCTTTTTGATGTCTTGATGCACGAGGTTGGACACCATATCGTCCAGCAGTACACGGGCAAACGCAGCGGTCGCGTTTTGCGCACCAAAGACCATGAGGCGTTCGCTGATCGCTTCGCCCAGCGATGCCGCGAAGAATACGCCGCGCGTGGCTAAATCGGTGATGACTGTCGTGGGCGACGACATCGAGAATCCGGCGAACATTCAGACCTTGGTGATCGCATCCGAGATGTTTGGCGCGGGATGTGTCGTTCGGGAACATGCGCACCTGGCACGTCCAGAGGTTGCCGGTGTGCTTGCTGCCGAGCAGGTTCGGATCGTTTCACCGGATATGATCCGAACCGAGTTCAAACCGATATTCATCCTTGAGAATATAGCTGACGCTGCAGAGATCTATGGAAGTCGTTCACCGGATGGTCATCCAGCTGCCCTGATCGTCGGCAACGAACGCCGAGGCGTGAGCCGCGAGATGCTCACGCGAAGCGATTCAATCGTTCAAATCCCGATGGCTTCGAGGACACTGAACAGCCTCAACGTTGCCGCATCGACCGCCGTAGCTCTTTATTACCTCATCGGAAGTGGTGGAGGCGGCTTCAGGGTCGTCTCGCAACCAGAGAAACGCCGACCTGGCCTCCTGCTGCTTGCGCCCACCGAGCATGTCGAACTTGGGAGCAGTCTTCGTTCTGCTGCCGCGTTCGGCTGGTCGCAGGTACTCGTCGACGACCGGCATTCCGTCTGGTTCGGTGTGGATCGCGGTGCTCGGGCCGAGGGCCGCGCGGCCGCACGTCGTGCACGAAACTCGATCCGGGTCATCCCATCGTCGTCCGAACAGCGCCGTGCATTTGACCGCGTTGTTGTTGTGATTCCAGGCCCGGGCGGTACGCCGCTATCGCGCGCCGCGCTCGCGAACGGGCCGGAAACGCTGCTCGTGATTCCCGACAGCCAGGGCATCGACCTCGAATCAGTCGATTGGGAACGGTTTGGTCGTGAGGTTCATTTCGTGACGCTGGATATCCCTTGCCGACCAGTATCGTCGAGGTACCGGCTTGATGTTTCAATCGTGCTGGCGGAGGCTGCTCGTCAGATTGGCCGGTCACGACCGAAGAGGGACGAGACGCGGCGGCGTATCCGCCCGCGCTACGATCGCAGCTTTCGGCTCCTCACGCCTGAATTGGGCGAGGTTATCGACTTCAACGAGCTTGAACGCTACTAAAGAGCCCAAAATACTCATCGCAGCGGTTCATCTTTGCGTCGCCAAATCGTTGGAACACTTCACCGGTCTGCCGTGACACGCCGTGCCAGTGAATACGCAGGGGAGATCCTTCCATGCGGTTCAGGATGACTGACTTCGGTTACCCAGCTTGACAGAGCATCGATCCGAACCGTACCGTTATTGTGCTTTGAAGTGTGTATCTTCAGACGCTCATTGACCTGACCCTAGAAACCTGGTGCTTTATGGCGAAGAATACATTGACCCTTGTCGTGGCGCCTGCCACGGTCTAAGCGCATCGGGTCAATTCACGGTTCAGTCCAAGCATTAACGAGCTGCCGCAACGCCCGATGGATGACCTGCCGCAGGCGGTTTGACGACTGCGGTATTTTCTTGTCAATGACGTAAGCCACACAGGGAGCATCCGTTGGGATATTCAGGCGCGCAGCCTCCGTATGACGATGAATTTGACGAGGCAGAGCTTCCGATCCGAAATCGAAGCCGAACTGAGCGGCGTTCGAAGTCACTCAAGAAGCTGGCCGATCCAGAGCACGAGCCAGTGCGGCGCGTTCGCAAGCCGGATGGGAGCGAGACGTTTCGCTGCCGTCATTGCCGCAACATGGTCGGCCCGACCCTCTCCGGCGGGCGGCATCGCAATCACTGCCCGATCTGTCTTTACTCGCTGCACGTCGACGGCAAGACGCCGGGCGATCGTGCCAGCGAGTGCCGCTCGCTGATGGCGCCGATCGGCCTCTTTACGCGGCTGTCCGGTGAGCAGGCGATCGTCCATCGTTGTCTCGGCTGTGGCTTCGTCCGTCACAACCGGGTCGCGGCCGACGATAGCCCGTTCGTGCTGGAACAGTTGGAGGAGATCGACCTGCCTGACGCGGCAGACGGCGACCTCAACGAATAGCCGACATACGCGCACAACAAGCAACGCCCGGAACCGCGTGGTTCCGGGCGTTCTTCGTTTCGGCGAGTCGCTAGTAATGGATCCAGACGGTGGTGCCGTAGGGTGCCCAGTTGTAGACCCAGGCGGCGCCGTCGATCGTCATATTGACGCAGCCGTGGCTCATCGGTGTACCGAAGTTATGGTGCCAGTAGGTGCCATGCAGCGCGTAGCCACCCTGGTAGAAGTACATCACCCAGGGGACGTTGGGCAGGTTGTAGTAGTCTGCGTCGCCGGCCTTGCCGTTCGTCATGTCGTCATAGCGCAGTTTGATGTAGATCTGGAACGTGCCGGTCGGCGTATCGTTTGGTGCCACGCCGGACGAAATGTATTCGCCGAAGACCTTCGTGTTGTACTCCCAGGCACGAAGATACTGATGCGTTAGATCGACTTCGATCCACTTCGCTTCACCGCTCGGTGCGCCGGGTGGCGGAGCCATGACGTCTTCCGGCGCGGCGTTCGGGTCGTACCAGAGACCGGCGGAATAGGTTGGGACGTTGCTATCCTGCGGAATCGCGGCGGTGTTCACGCCAGCCGCCTTGGCCGCCTGCGAACCGAGCAGACCGAGCATGACGAGGCTTGGGTTGCCGTCACTGCCGGGATGCCATTCGAAGCGCGCGCGCTCGAAATACTGCACTGTGAAGCCACCCTCGGTGAATTCCTCGCTGATCGGGAAGCCGAAGGTGCCAAGCGCGCCATTGTTCAGCCAGTAATTGAGGAAGCCGTTACATACGCGATGGCTCGTCTCCTTATAGAAGTTGCAACTATCGTCGGAGGCGGCGTTGATCGGTTTGAAGGCCGCGTCGTTTCTGCCTTGCGTCAGGTTGGCCCCGAGACGCTGGAGCATGACGCGTGAGCCTTCCGGTTGGTCACCGTGCCATTCGAAGACGGCGCGCTCGAAATACTGGACGGTTAGTCCACTGGCGGGGTCTTTCATTTCATCGGTGATCGGATAGCCGAAGATCGGGATGCTGCCGTGGTCGCGCCAGTAGTTGAGGAAGCCGTAACTGAGATAGTGCCCGGTCTGGGGGAAATAGACGCGATCGGGGCCGGTCACACCAGCGGCGGCGGTGGCGGGTGGGAGCACTGCCATCCAGGTGACCAGGAGCATAAAGCTCACGAGTAGCGCGCTCAGCTTGCGTGCCGAAACGAGCTTTCGTGGAGCGAGACGGCTCATTGCGCGCCGCGGTGAGGCGGGCCGGCTGAGTGGCAGCAACTGATCCCCCATGGGTAAGACCTTTCTCCGAACCAAATCGACTTCCCACACACTGTCACTCGATAGAACGCTCAGCTTCGACCGGCGTTACAGACGGCCAAACGGCTCGCGCCGATCCACGGCGTATGATGCGTCCCCTCGCGGGTGGAATCGGCGTCATTCAGCGCAATTCCCTTGCCGGGAAATGACGAATCCGAACGTCTTTTCGAGAAAGTCTCCCTTAACAAAAAGGAGAGTCGGCGCCGAAGCACCGACTCTCTGGTTTCTTGGGTCGTCACCGGGATGACTGCAACCCTTAGGCCGCTAACTCCCCGGTGACGCCCAACGTACCGTGACTACTCATGTTTGGGCATCACCTCCTTCACCCTGCTCGGTATAACGAGGCGGCTATGAATTGGTTGAAGCCTACCAAATGTCCGGTCGGTGTGTCAACGTCGTGCTATGGAATGACGAGGACCTGGTTGGCCTGGAGTTGGGTCGGATCGGTGATCGAATTCGCCTGCATGAGGGCGTCGATCGTGACGTTGAATTTGGTGGCGATCGAGAAGAGCGTGTCGCCCGGCTGCACCGTATAGGTGCCGTTCTGACCGTTTTGCGTCTGCTGCGCTGCTTCAGTCGGCGTCGCGCTGGTCGAGCCAGGGGCCGGTGGCAGGCCGGGCGTCGGTGTGACGATCGTCATCATCGGGATAGCCGTGCCGGAGAGCCCGGGAGTGGCGCTGGCGTTCGGGCTTTCCTTGGAGCCGCAGGCGGCGACGCTAAGCGTGCAAAGCAGCAGCCCGGCCATCAGTATGACCGCCTGCTTGGGCCGTTCGCCTCGGTCAAACATCGTGTGATCCTCTCGATCGACCTGCTCACTGACGAGCGGTTTGTTGCTTCACGAGCCTCGCGTGAGCGCCAGGAAGATCGCGACAATGACACAGGTGCCCAGCAGGCCGAGCGCGATGACGATCAGCCAGAAGAAGAGCGAGCGGAAGGTCAGCGGGTACTCTTCAGGTTCCTCGCCAATTACTTCTTGTCCACGTGTGTCATTCGTCGGGCTTGCTGAGTCGATATCATGGTCCCCACGTTGGTCGCTCACCGGGTTAACGCTGATCCGACTTGCTGGTCACACGCCAGACATGGAACACCCGCTGCAACGCGGTGACATTCGTCAGGATGCTGAGAATCCAGACCGCCCAGAGTTCCCAGCCGAGGATGAGGAAGACCGCCAGCAGGACGATCCGCTCGGCCCGAGCGAAGAGGCCGACTTCAGCCTTTACGCCGGTCGCTTCGGCACGAGCACGGGCGTAACTCACCATTAGCGAACCGACCGCCGTCGCGTAGACGAGCGGGATAGCGAAGCGACCGGCGTCGTGATGCTGGAAATAGACGAGTAGACCGAGATAGACGGCCGCTTCGGAGTAGCGATCGAGCGTCGAATCGAGAAAGCCGCCAAAGCGCGTGATCTGGCCCGAGGCGCGCGCTACAGCGCCGTCGAGTGTGTCGAACAAACCGGCGCCGAGGAGCAGGACGCCGCCCCAGATGAGGTTTCCGCGCCCGATAACCACAGCGACGATGATATTCAACAGCAACCCAACAACGGTGAACCAGTTGGGGGAGAGATTCAGCCGGGAGAGGAGCGCGCCAAGTTGAAGCAGTTGGCCGCGAACCCAGCCCCCCACGTGGGCGCTGATCATGCTGTATCACTCACTCCGCTAACGACGTGACGCAAAATATGACGGTATCGACATCGTCAACCGTTGCCGGCCGACCCGCGTCCGGGTGCTTTCGTAGAGGTCGAGTACGCGTTTGGCGACGACCGGCCACGAATGGTCCTCGGCCCGGCGTCGCCCCGCCTGGCCAAAGCGTTCGCGTAACTCGTCATCGGCCAGCACGTGTACCAGTGCGATCGCCAGTGCTTCCGGATTCTTCCGTTCGACGAGCAGTCCGTCGACCCCGTGGCGGACGACCGCCGAATAGCCACGGATATTGGTCGCGACGACCGGTTTTCCAGACGCCATCGCTTCCAGCAAAACGATGCCGAAACTCTCGCGCCCGGTTGATGGCGCACAAAAGACATCGCAGGTTGCGTAGAGGCTGGCGAGTTTCTGTGCCGTGACGGGGCCGATGAATTCGACGTTCTCAAGTTCGTGGCGATCGATCTCGCGTTCGAAGCGCTTCGGCGTTCCCGGACCGACCACGAGCAGCCGTGCCAGCGGGAACTCCTGTCGCACCAGCGCGAAGGCGCGCAAGAGATATTTGAGTCCCTTCCGCGATTCATTATAGCGGCCGACAAAGAGGATATTCGGCCGGCCATCGCGGTAGCGCAAAATCGGCTCGACACTCGGACCGAAGCGGTCGATATCGATGCCGTTGGGAATCACCTCATAATCGCCGGGGAAATATTGCGAGACGAAATCGCGCGCGGCCGACGAGACGGCAATGCGCGCATCGAGCTTGCCGTGGAAATGCGACAGGATCGGCTTGGCGTAGAGATAGCCGAAGTTCGAGGTGCGCGCGGCGTGAAAGGTGCCGATGTTGACCGACTTCGAATGCAGCAGCACGAAGGGCGGCAGTGTCGGCGCCAGCGGCTCGTGCAGGTGCACGATGTCAAAATCCTCGCGCTGCAGGAAATCCTTGACCTTGCCGTTGACGAAGGGCGAGAGGGTGATCCGTGCGGTTGAACCGTTCGAGGGAACCGGCCAGGTGACGCCGAGTTTGTAGAAATGGCCGTCGTCTTCTTCGCCTTCTTCGTCGGAGCGTGGTGACAGCACACGGGTCGTGTGCCCCAGCGCCTGGAACTGCTGATCGAGATGCAGGATATGTTCGTTGACCCCGCCGGGGTAGCTGAAGTCGAATGGAGAAACGAGGAGTATTTTCAACGGACCCTCCCCCGTGAGGCGGTCCCACCGCGAAAGCGCCTGGAAAGCCGAAAGCGAATGGCGTCCCGAACACGGAAGCAAGGCCCGGTGCCGCTTCGCCGTGGCGTGTCGCCCAATGCGGCAACTTGCGGGCCTCCGATTGTTGATCGTGTCGCAAGCGTCGAATGCAGGGCCTCAACGGCGGCGATTATAGCCGTGTCCGGCGCCCCCTGTCCATGCGGGCGGTATCAGGGGGCGCCTGGGGCACGCAGGTGACATCCCCTCGTCGGGCGACATTTATGGCGTCCGGCGCGCCGTTCAGGCGGCGCCCGTCTTCCCACGTTCTCCATCGAGCGCGGTTGCCACTCACCACACGCTCACCAACAGCACGCCTCGTACGCTGCGCGCACATCGGCGTGGGCGCAATAGGGCACCCGCGAGCGGGTCGAGGCCCCTACAGCGTGCCGGCGTAGGCGCCACCGTCGATGAGGAGCGTCTGGCCGCTGATGTAGCTGGCGGCCGGAGAGGCGAGGAAGACGACGGCGTTGGCGAACTCTTCCGGCTCACCGAGACGGCCGAGCGGGATGCCCATGGCGCTCTCGGTGAGCGCGTCTTCGAGCGGAATCTGGTCGCGTTCGGCGCGGGCACGGGCCAGGTTGAGGATGCGATCGGTGCGGGTCGGACCCGGCCCGACGTTGTTCACCCGAATGTTGTATTTGCCGAGTTCATTGGCCATCGACTTGACCAGCCCGAGCACGCCCGAACGAGCTGTGTTCGAGAGGATCAGATCCTGCAACGGCTGCTTCACCGAGATTGACGTAATCGTGACGATGCTGCCGCCGTTCGCTTTCATGTGCGGCACGGCGGCCCGGCAGAGGCGGATCGTGCTGAGCAGGTTGAGCTCAATCGCATTGACGAAATCAGCGTCGCTCACCGTCTCGAACGAACCGGGCGGCGGACCACCGGCGTTGGTTACGAGGACATCGAGCCTGCCGAACCGTTTGACGGTTGCGTCGATGGCGGCCGTTATCTGATCCGGATGCATGACATCCGCGACGAGTGGCAGAACATCGGCGCCTGTTTCGGCCGTGATCTCGTCGGCGGTGGCATTGATCCGCTCGGCATCGCGCGAGAAGAGGGCGACGCGTGCGCCTTCTCGTGCCAGACCGGTCGCGACGGCGCGTCCGAGTCCTTTGCTGCCGGCGGCGACGAGGGCGACTTTGCCTTGCAGTTGAAGATCCATCTCATTTCTCCTGTGGATGCCGGCTGGCGCCGGATCTGTCTGCGTGTACTCATGCCCGAGGAAATCGCGGGCATTGTAGCACGGGGTCGTGCGAACGAACGTCACGATTGTCGAAAACGCACATGGTATCATCGACATGCGCCCCCGCTGCGAGTTCTGTTGCATTGAAGAGGGAAGGTGCGGGGCTTCATGGATGAGGTTTCGTGAGCAGGAGCAACAGCCGTCGCCCCGGCCGGAGCGATTCGCGTGGGCGAAGGCGGCCCGCCAACCGGCGATCGCGGTCGGTCAATCCGGCGCTGTTGCGCACGAAGCGGACGCAGCAGACGAACCGCACCGGACTGCTGGTGCGCATCCTGGCTATCGGCGCGCTGGGTACGATGATTCTGCTGGTCGTCGGCGCCGGAGTAGCGGTGGCGGCCGGTATTTCCGGTTGGTCGTATGTTTCCGAAGGGCTGCCTGACGTCAACCAGCCGGATAACGGCACCTCGTTCGAGACGACCAAGATCTACGACCGAAACTGGAAGCTCCTGACCGAAGTCAACGACCCGAACACCGGCTATCGCACCGCCGTCGGCTACCAGGAAATTCTCGATCACATAACCCAACAACAGTCGGACCCAAACCAGCCGCATCAGGCATGGATCTTCGACGCGACGGTTGCGGCCGAGGATTCCTCGTTCTGGACAAATCATGGCGTCGATCCAACCGCGATTGTGCGCGGTGTAATGATCAATCTGACCGGCTCCGGCTCGTCGGGCGCGTCGACGATCACCCAGCAGTTGGTGCGAGCCCTCTATCCAGATCAGATCGGCACCGAACATAGCTACACGCGAAAGCTCCGCGAGGCGATCACCGCTTATCGCTTCTCCCAGAAGTACAGCAAACAGCAGATTCTCGAGATGTACCTCAACCACGTCTATTACGGGAATCTTTCGTACGGCGTCGACGCCGCTTCGCAGGCGTATTTCAACAAGCATCCCTGGAACCTGTCGCTCGGTGAAGCCTCGATGCTGGCCGGTCTGCCGCAGGCGCCGAGTCTCTACGATCCGACCCAGAATTACGAACTGGCGCGCGCTCGACAGAAATATGTGCTCGATCAGATGGTCAAGCAGGGGATGATCACCCAGCAGCAGTCGGATGAGGCCTACGCCGAGCCGCTCAATCCGCAAACGCGTGTCGCGACCGGTAACCCGGCGCCCCACTTCGTGAACTATGTGAAGTACTTCCTTGAGCAGAAGTACGGCGCCGACGTGCTCTATCGAGGCGGTCTCGTGGTGCAGACGACGCTTGACCTCACGATGCAGAACACGGCGCAGCAGATCGTGACTGATCAAGTCAAGAAGCTGAAACCGTACGACGCGGACAACGGCGCGCTGGTGGCGATGCTGCCGGAGACCGGCGAGATCGTGGCGATGGTCGGCAGTGCTGACTACAACAACGACGCAATCGATGGGCAGGTGAACGTCGCCGTGCGCGAGCGCCAGCCGGGTAGTTCGATCAAGCCGATTACGTATCTGGCTGCCTTCGAGAAGGGCTGGAATCCGGGGACGGTTGTATTCGACTACGCCAAGAATTGGCCAACTCCCGGCGCGCCCGATCCAACTTACAGCCCGCACAACGACACATTGCAGAATTTCGGTGCCGTCTCGGTGCGCACGGCGCTCGCCAATTCGCTCAACATCCCGGCGGTACAGGCGCTCGATTACGTCGGCGTGTCGAACATGATCGACCTGGCGCACAAGATGGGGATTCAGACCGGTCTCTGGCGCGGCCCGAGCTTCTACGGTCTGGCGATCACGCTCGGCGGTGGCGAGGTCACGCCGTTGGAGCACACCAATGCCTTCGCGACGCTCGCGAATAACGGCCGCTTCGTGCCGTACACACCGATCCTGAAGGTCACCGACGGCAACGGCAATGTGCTCTTCGATCTCGATCGCGAGAATGCGCTGAAGAACGGCCAGCAAGCCGTCGAGGCGGAGCACGCGTATCAGATCACCAGCATCCTGACCGACAATCAGGCGCGTTCGATGATCTTCGGCACGCATACACCCTTGACCCTGCCGGAGCTTGACGATCGCCCAGCCGCCGCCAAGACGGGTACGACCGACGACAATCGCGACACCTGGACGATGGGCTATACGACCGATCTGGCTGTCGGCGTCTGGGTCGGCAATACCGACAACTCGCCAACCCGCAACCTCGATGGTGTCCAATCTGCGGCGCCGATCTGGCACGATTTCATGGTCAAAGTCCACAACGATCCGGTTCTTGCGAAAACACTTCTCGGACCGGATGGCAATCCGGTGCCGGAAGACTTCCCCGTGCCGTCCGGCATCATCGAGGCGCCGGTCTGTAACGCGACCGGTAAGCTGCCGATTTCCGGCGTCGCTTCGCACAAAGAGGTGCTGGTCAAGGGCGAGGGGCCGACGCTCAAGTGTAATCAGGCGTCGGATGAAGAGCGGAAAGATTTGAAAGCGGCGCTGGCTGATGCCGCCAGGAACCCGCGCTTCACGCATAGCGGCATCTCATCTCTGCAAGCGTACGCCTCGATGGTCAATGTCTACGATTCGGGCTTTGAGCGGATGCTCGTCACACCAACGCCGGAGCCGATTTACGAACCGCCAGTTGAGCCGAGCGTCACGCCAGAGGAGACACCCGGTAGCGGCACAAAGACGCCGGAAACAGGCGGCCAGTCACAACCGACGCCGGTCCCCAAGAAGACGCCGGTGCCGACACGGCCAGCGCTGCCGACGCCGCCCTCGGTCCCGCTTATCCCAACGCCGACTCCGAGCGCCAACGTCGACGATGGCCCATTTGGGCCGGAGCATGGCTGGACGTGAGCCGCCCGTCCCGTAGTGGAGGACACCGGTTTCTCCGCCGCAAGACGAAGACGTGGCCAGCCTGATTTTCGCTGGGCGTGTGATATAGTCGTCAATTGTTGGAAGCCCCTGGCGCGGCGGCGAGGGAGGACAGCGCGGCATGCTCGTAGATTACGCAGTTATCGGTTTGATGCTCCTGTCAGCGATACTGATGGGTTCGATGCTGCTGGGGCTTGGGCAGCTTGTCCGTACGCACAAACCGAACCCGGCCAAGCTTCAACCATATGAGAGCGGCGTGCCCGACGTCGATCCCCCTAAAGGGCGCTACAACCCGCGTTTCTACGTGGTCGCTATTCTCTTTGTTGTCTTCGATATCGAGGCCATCTTCCTCTTCCCCTGGGCGGTCGCCTTCGGCGTACTCGGGCTGTACGGGTACATCGAGGCGATGGTGTTCATCTCGATTCTGGTTCTTGGCCTCCTCTACGAATGGAAGAAGGGGGCGCTTGAATGGGTGTAATTGACGACCGGTTCGAAAAGAACATCCTCACCACAAGCGTCGATACGGTCTTTAACTGGGCACGCCGCTCCAGCCTCTGGTGGCTGCAGTTCGGCCTCGCCTGCTGCGCCATCGAGATGATCAGCGCCTCGATGCCGCGCTTCGATCTTTCCGAGCGCTTCGGCATGCTTTACCGCGCCTCGCCACGGCAGGCCGATCTGATGATCGTGGCCGGCACCGTCACGCGCAAAATGGCGCCGGTCGTGCGCCAACTCTACGATCAGATGGCCGATCCGAAGTGGGT
>Ga0070679_100002805_pt1 | contig 15828 bp, 20 predicted proteins | sample KBSC63BmetaG_FD_65652 | JGI IMG/M metagenome (GOLD analysis project Ga0070679, IMG submission 65652) | Corn rhizosphere microbial communities from Kellogg Biological Station, Michigan, USA - KBS C6-3B metaG | ecosystem: Host-associated > Plants > Roots > Rhizosphere | place: USA: Michigan... | reverse complement strand
GCGTGGGCAAAGCTGCCCCCGCTCAGCGACGAAGCGAAAGCCAAGGCCGCCGAGGCTGCGGCGAAGACGGCGTGGGCGGCGAAGGCCGACGCCTACAAGGTCTGTCAGATCGAGGATCGCCTGGCGAAGGAGTACCACGCGAGCGCGAAGGATGCGCCCGCGCCACTACCGACGCCGCCGTGCGCGGACCCCGGTCCGACGCCGGTCACGCCCACCGCCGACAAGCCGATCGAGGCCTCCGAGGCGCACTCGCCGCCCGGCAAGGCCACCTCGCCGCCGAGCACGAACGCGACCTCGGCAGAGCTGACGGGCGGACCCAAGAAGTAAGGCGCGCGGCGCGCTCGCGCCGCGCGGGCGGATCGCGCTGCTTGCGTACAGTCGCAGCATGGTTGCCCCTCTGCGGCTCACATCGGCCCACGCGCCGCTCACGCGCGAGATCGAGGTTCGCGACGAATTCGGCCAGGAGCGGCGGGTCTCGATTCCGGCCGAGCGGGCGCTGACCGTCTTCGTCGACACGCGCGAGCTCGTCACGCTCATGACGCTCGGCGCCGCGCCGGAGCTGCTCGTCCTCGGCTATCTGCGCAACCAGCGGCTGATCGACTCGGTCGACGACATCGACTCGATCACCGTCGACTGGGACGTCGACGCCGCCGCCGTCAAGACGCGTGCCGGCATCGAGCGCTTCGACCAGAAGACCGCCAAGCGCGTCGTCACGACCGGGTGCGGCCAGGGCACCGTCTTTGGCGACATGATGGCCGACCTCGATTCGATCAGGCTGCCCGGCGCCGACGATCCGGCCGCGCGCATCAGCCAGTCGGCGCTCTACGGCCTGCTGAACGCGCTGCGGCTGCAGGAGAGCACGTACAAGTCGGCCGGCTCGGTGCACGGCTGCGCGCTCTTCTGCCAGGACCGGCTGCTCACCTTTGTCGAGGACGTCGGCCGTCACAACGCGATCGACACCATCGCCGGCTGGATGTGGCTGCACGGCGTCGAAGGCCGCGACAAGATCTTCTACACGACCGGCCGGCTGACGAGCGAGATGGTGATCAAGTCGGCGCAGCTCGGCGTGCCGATCATCGTCTCGCGCAGCGGCATCACGCAGATGGGCCTCGAGATCGCCGAGCGCCTCGGCCTCGCGCTCTTCGGCCGCGCGACGAACCGCCACTTCATCTGCTACTGCGGCTTCGATCGCTTCGACGCCCAGCCGGAGCCGCCGCGCGTCGTGGTCGCCGAGCGCGAACGCTGAGCAGCTGGGGCGACCACCTTCGGGTGGGCAGCCCGAGACGCACGAGGCATTTCGGCCAGCGAGGCGCGCTCAGTCACTTCGTTGCAGCTGATGCAACTCGGCGAGCGTGTTGGCGTTGAAGAACGCCTGCGCGTCGTCGAACGGGACGGCGATCGTGCGCAGCGTCGCGGTCCACGCGTCGATCTTGCGCCCGCCGGCAGTCGTGAAGCGCACCAGGCTCTCGAGCACGTTCGCGCGCATCAGGCAGAAGACCGGCTGCGGGCGCAGCTCGCCGCCTTCGTGCGTCGCCGCCATCGCGAGCTCGGCGTCCTCCGATTCGACCGCCGCGGCGAGACGCGCGACGAGATCTTGCGGAAGGTTCGGCGAATCGCACGGCACCGTGGCGAGGTAGGGAGTCTCGCAACGTTCGAGCCCGGTCAGAAAGCCGGCGAGCGGGCCCGGGTAGTCGGGCAGCGCGTCAGGCCAGACCGGCACGCCGAGCGACTCGTACGCGCCGAGGTTGCGGTTCGCGTTGATCATCAGCTCGCCGACCTGGGGCCCGAGACGCAGCAGCGCGTGCATCGCGAGCGGCATGCCCAGGTGCGTCTGCAAGCCCTTGTCGACGCCGCCCATGCGCGTGCCGCGCCCGCCCGCGAGGACCAGTCCGGTGATGTCGCTCTTTTCGATCATGCGAGGCATTCTGTCGCGAATCGCACGTGCGGGCGCGCTGGCCCGCTAGGGGGTCGTCGCGTCCGGCTTGCCGTGGTGCCACCACGGCAGCACCTCTTTCAGCGAGAGCACTTCGCCGCTGCGAAACGGCAAGTAGCCGGGCAGCTCGCGCAGCGCGTTCTGCCAGCCGGCGCTCGCCAGCAGCGCGCGCAAGCTCGTGACGAGCCGATCTTCGAGGTGCGTGCGCAGCGTCGCCAGGAAATAGTGCTCCCGGGCGAGCTCGATGAAATCGAGACCCTTGCTGCGCGCGGCCGCTTCGATTCCCAAGGCTGCGTCGGCGCTGCCGCTCGAGACGCTTTGCGCGACGGCGCGATGCGACGGCTCGATCCGGTCGTAGCCGTCGATGTCTTTCGCCAGCGTGCCCGCCGCAGCGAGCAGCTCGTCGAGGACGACACGCGTGCCGGTGCCGCGGCCACGGTTGACGAATCGCAGCCCCGGGCGCGCCAGGTCGCGCACCGAGCGGATCGCGAGGGGATTGCCGGCAGCGACCATCAGTCCCTGGCTGCGCGTCGCGAAGCCGATCAGCTTGTGCCGGCCCGGCTTGAGCATCGGGCGGTAGACGAGCGCTGTCGGCGAGCCCGTCGGCGCGCCGGTCAGCGCGTGGAATCCGGCAAGCAGGCAGCGGCCGTCGTTGAGTGCCGCCAGGGCGTCGACACTGCCCGTGAAGTGGATGTCGAGATGGAGCTTGCAATCGCGTGCGGCCCAGTCCACGAGCAGCGGCAATGCCTCGTCATGGCTCGCTGACACGGGAACCACTTCGGCTTCGTCGTCGAACGCGCTCGCGAAGGCGCGCTCGAGCTCGTTGCGCAGCGACGCCAGCTGCGGCGCCAGCCGGGCCTGCGCCTGCCGCTCGGCCCAGAGGAGCTTGATGCCGAACGGCGAAAGCCGTGCCGGCTGCCCCTTGGTCCAGAGCACGAGCGGCCGACCGAGCTCGCTCTCCCAGCGCTTGAGCTCGCCCCACACGTGCCGGTAGGACACCGACATCGCGCGCGCGGCCGCCGAGATCGAGCCCGATCGGTCGACCTGCTCGAGGAGCTCGAGCAAGGGGTGATGCAGGTCGCCGCGGCTGTGCTCGCCGGCCGACAACGTGTATGCGAGCTCGACCCTATGCACGGCCGTTCATATCGACCCGGGCGGCGTCGCCACCCAGAATCCTCGCGAATGGAAGACTCGTGAATGGGCGCGTTGTCGGAGAGCTTCGCAACCGCATTTCGGCTCATTGTCCATGGCGATCCGACGCTCGTCCGCACGGTGGCGCTGTCGCTCGCAGTCAGCGGCAGCGCGTGCCTGTGCGCAGCGGCCTTCGGGCTGGCGTCGGGCGCGTGGCTGGCGGTCGCTCGATTTCCCGGCCAGCGCGGCGCCTTGCTCGCGCTCGACACGTTGCTCGCGTTGCCCTCCGTCGTCGTCGGGCTGCTCGTCTACCTGCTGCTGTCGCGCAGCGGCCCGCTCGGCGCGCTGGGCATTCTCTTCACGCCGACCGCGATGGTCATCGCCCAGACGATCCTGGTCCTGCCGATCGTCACCGCGCTCAGCCGCCAGGTGGTCGCCGACGCGCTGCGCGACGGCGGCGATCAGTTGCGCTCGATGGGAGCGGGGCCCTTCACGGCCGCGTTGCTGATGCTGCTGCACGAGCGCTGGGCCGTGGCGACGGTGATGCTCATCGCGTTCGGTCGCGCCATCGCCGAGGTGGGCGCGGTGATGATCGTCGGCGGCAACATCGACGGCGTCACCCGCGTGATGACGACCACCATCGCGCTCGAGACGAGCAAGGGCGACCTGCCGCTCGCACTCGCGCTCGGCTTCCTGCTGCTGCTCGTGGTGGCGCTGCTCAATCTCGCGACCGTGCTCTTCCGCCGCGGTGCCGGTGCGCCGGCGGGCGATCTGCGATGAGCGCAGCGACGGCATCTGCGCTCATCTCGCTGCGCGACGCGTCGGTGGCGTTCGGAGCAGTGCGCGCCGTTCGCAACGTCACGATGCACGTCGCGGCGGGGGAGTTCATCGCCATCGTCGGCGCCAACGGGTCGGGCAAGACGAGCCTGCTGCGACTGCTGCACGGCGTCGTCGCGCACACCGGGTCGCGCGACGTGCCGCGACCATCGGCAGTGCAGGCGATGGTCTTCCAGCGGCCGTTCATGCTCCGCCTTTCGGTCTGGAACAACGTGCGCGTCGCACTCTGGCTCGCCGACCGCACGATGCCGCGCGCCCTGCGCGACGGGCGCGCCGACGAGGCGCTCCGGCGAGTCGGCCTCGGCGACTTGCGCGACCGCCCCGCGCGCTCGCTCTCGGGCGGCGAGCAGCAGCGCCTCGCGCTGGCGAGAGGCTGGGCAGTGCGGCCCGGCATCCTCTTTCTCGACGAGCCGACCGCGAGTCTCGATCCATCGGCCAAGAACCACGTCGAGGCGTTGCTCGCCGATTTCGCCGCGGACCGGATGACGCTCGTGATGAGCACCCACAACCTCGGCCAGGCGCGGCGTCTCGCGAGCCGCGTCATCTTCATGGACCAGGGGCGGATCGGCATCGACTTGCCGACGGCCGAGTTCTTCGCTGCGGACACACCCGGCCGAGCCGGCCTTTTTCTCAAGGGAGAGCTTTCATGGTTGCTCGACGGCTGACCCGGCCTTGGCACGCCGTCGTGCTCGGGATGCTGGCTGCCGCGTGGATCGCGTGGGCGCCATTGCCTGCGGCGGCACAGGAACGCAGCATCGTCATGGCGTCGACCACGAGCACCGAGCAGTCGGGCCTGTTCGCCCACCTCCTGCCGGCGTTCAAGCACGCCACCGGCATCGACGTTCGCGTCGTCGCGGTCGGCACCGGGCAGGCGCTCGACATGGGCCGACGCGGCGACGCCGACGTGCTGTTCGTGCACGACCGGCAGGCCGAGGAAAAGCTTGTCGCCGAAGGCTTCGGCCTGAAGCGACGGGACGTGATGTACAACGACTTCGTCATCGTCGGACCGCAGAGCGATCCGGCGGGAGCGAAAGGGAAGGACGTCGTCGCCGCCTTGGCGAAGATCGCCGAGCATTCCGCCTCGTTCATTTCACGCGGCGACCGCAGCGGAACGAATGCGGCGGAGCTGCGCTACTGGAAGCTGGCCGGGATCGGTTCGCCGGCGACACGCTTCGCCGGCTACAAGGAATGCGGTTGCGGCATGGGCCCGGCGCTCAACATCGCGTCGTCGATGGACGCCTACGTGCTCACCGACCGCGGCACGTGGCTCAGCTTCAGGAATCGCGGCAAGCTGGCGGTTCTCGTCGAGGGCGATTCGAAGCTCTTCAACCAGTACGGCGTCATCGTCGTCAATCCGGCCAGGCATCCGCACACGAAGACCGCGCTCGCGCAGGCGTTCGCCGACTGGGTCGTCTCGCCTGCCGGGCAGGCGACCATCGCGTCGTACAAGGTGGGTGGCGAGCAGCTCTTCTTCCCGGACGCGGCAAGCTGAGATGCGCGTCTGCCGCCGCCCAGCCAGGCTCAGGCAGGGGCGGCGAGCGGCAGGCTGACGAGCAGGTTCTGCGGCTTCAGCCGAAGGCTCCGGTCCGCGGCCATCGCCAGGCCCAGGTAGACGGGCTTGCCCGCAACGTCGGCGCGCATCTCGAGCGGATCGGCGAAGTCGAGCCGGAACAGGCCGATCAGCCGCTCCAGTCGCGCAGGCTCCGGCGGCTCGCCGCGATAGAGCGCGTTCAGCAGCGCGGTCGCCTCGGCGTCGAGCCCGATGTGCCAGCGCCACGCCGGATCGTCGATCCGCGCCAGCGGGCGGATCGTCGTTCGCACGGCGAGGAAATGGAACACCCAGCGCTCGAGCACGCGCGCCAGTGCCGCGAGGCCCGAGCCGGCGCGCGCCATGGTGAAGGTGAGTCCGTGGCCGAGGTCGCTTGCGATCTCGTGCGTCAGGTCGAGGACGAAGCCGGACGGGTCGGCGGCGCTGGCGAACTCGCCTGCGTTGGCGGCGCTCAGGACCGGCAGGCTCGCGCCGCCGTCGCCGCGCACGAAATCGCGCACGAGATCGAACCCGCGCTCCGTCTCGCCGAGTCGATCCGCGTGCTCGCGATCGGCGCAAAGGACGCGCCCTTCGACGATCGCGACGCGCTGCGCGCGGTGCAGGAGCTGCGCCGCGCGCTGCTCGATCACGTCGGCGTTGCCGTCGACGAGCCGCGCAGACACGGCAGCGACCATCCTGTCGAGGAAGATCGGCGGCAGCGCGACGCGGGCGCCGCGGACGAGCGCGAGGTAGTGCGCCTCGATCGTTCCCGCCTGCTCGAGCGCGGCGCGAAATGCGAGGAAGGTCGCATAGTTCTCGCGAGCGTCGTCGTCGACGAGCGCGGCCAGCTCGCTGGCGGCGACGGCGCGTGTCGGGTCGTCGACGAGCCGGTCGTGCAGTCTTCGCTCGGCCGCGCACGACTCGGCAACGACAGCGAGCTCGGGCAACGCCAGCAGATCGCGCAGGAATGCGTCGTCCGCGCGCAGCCATCCGTCCTGCACGACGAGCTGCTCGTGGGCCTGGATCGAGTGGCGATCGTTCATGCGCCGATTATTGGCGGCGCCCGAGTCGTCGCGAGCGGCGTCATAAACTCCTTCGATGCACGTGATCGGCTTCTGTGGGTACTCGGGTTCGGGCAAGACGACGCTGATCGAGCAGCTGATCGGCTGGCTGCGTCTTGCCGATCGGCGCGTTTCCGTCGTCAAGCACGCGCACCATTCGTTCGACATCGATCACGAGGGCAAGGACTCGTGGCGGCATCGCGAGGCCGGCGCGTTCGAGGTCGTGATCGCCTCCAACCAGCGCCTGGCCAAGATCCGCGAATACGCGGTGCCCGAGGAGCCGACCGTCGATCAGCTCGTCGCCGAGCTGGTCGAATGCGACTGGGTGCTCGTCGAGGGATTCAAGCACGCGCCCCTGCCGAAGATCGAGGTCTGGCGCGAGTCGACCGGCAAGCCGGCGCTCTATCCGCACGACCCGTTCGTGATCGCGATCGCCAGCGACAGCGCCGAAGCGCTTCCCGAGCCGACCGGCCTGCCGGTGTTCGATCTCGACGACGTCGATGCGATCGGGCGCTTCGTGCTGGCGCAGGAAACGCGTTGCCGCTACGAGCCGATGGGTGGTGGCGCGCAAGAGCCGCTCGACCTGCGCGCCAGCGGCACGCACTGACGGCGCGGGCGCGAACGCGCCGCCGTCGGCGCAGCGGTGTCAGGCGATGCGCGCCATGTCGCGCATGGTCGTCGGCCCCACGCGCTGCTCGATCTCGTCTTGCAGCGGCTTGTTCCAGCCGAGCAGGAACATCGCCTCGGCAACCACGAACATCGGCCCGACCAGCAGCCCGACCAGGTCGTCGACGAACGCGGGCTTCCTGCCCTCGTACCAGTGGCCGACGAACTGGATCAGCCAGCCGATCGCGAAGCAGCCGAGGCCCCAGCCGAGCCAGACGGGCACGCTGCCGTCGGCGGCTCGGTGACCGAGCCAGATCAGCGCCGCGACCGCGGCGCTGACCGCGACGCCGAGGACGGCGTTGCCGCGCGTCAGATACCAGGCTGCAGCCAGGCCGCAGGCGATCCACGCCGGCGTCAGCGCCCAGGCGCCGGTCGCCAGCGCCGGCCGGGCGAGCAGCACGCCGACGGCGAAGACGATCAGCGGCACGCCGACGAAGTGGCTGACGATGTTGCGCCGGTCGCGGTGGTAGGCGGCGTACTGGGCGAGGAGCTCGGTGGCGGTGCGCATGGTGGGCCTCGAAGCGGGCATGCACCCATGGTAGGACAACTGTCCGCGCGGCTCTTCCGGCCGTCGCAAAGCCATGGCTGCAGTCCTGTGAGCGACCGCACGAGTTCGCACAGCCGGGCAGCCTCTTCGCCGACAGGCGGCGCCCGACCCGGGGCACTAGGATGCGCCTGGATTCGTCGCGGGAGATCGACATGCGCATGGACGGCCAGGAAGAGAGCAGCAACGTCGAAGACGTGCGGGGAATGGGCGGCGGCGGCGGCGGCTTTTCGATCGGCGGCCGCGGGCTCAGCATCGGCAGCATCGTCATCGCCGTCATCGCGGGCTGGATCTTCGGCATCAACCCGCTGGCCTTGCTCGGCATGGTCGACGGTGGCGGAGGCGGCCAGGTGGTCCAGCAGCAGGGGCCGGCACCGGCGCCGCCGAAGGACGATCCCGGCGCGCGCTTCGTCTCCAAGGTGCTGCGCAGCACCGAGCAGGTCTGGACCGACGTGTTCCGCGAATCCGGGCGCACCTACCAGCCGCCGAAGCTGGTGCTCTTTTCGGGCAGCTGGCCGACGGCGTGCGGCCAGGGGCAATCGGCGATGGGTCCGTTCTATTGTCCCGAGGACCACAAGGTCTACATCGACCTGCGCTTCTACAAGGTGCTCGAGCAGCGGCTCGGGGCGCCGGGCGAGTTCGCGCAGGCCTACGTGATCGCGCACGAGGTCGGCCACCACGTGCAGCAGCAGCTCGGCATCATGGACAAGGTCGATGCGCTGCGCGGCCGCAGCGACAGCGCGCAGGCGAACGCGCTGAGCGTGCGCGTCGAGCTGCAGGCGGACTGCTTCGCCGGCGTGTGGGCTGCGCGCTCGCAGAAGGAGAACGGCTGGCGGCTCGATCCGGGCGACATCGAGAGCGCGCTCAACGCGGCCGCGCAGATCGGCGACGACACGCTGCAGCGGCGCACGCAGGGAACGATCGTCCCCGAGTCGTTCACGCACGGCACGAGCGCACAGCGAGTGAGCTGGTTCAAGCGCGGCGTCGACACCGGCAGCGTCGAGAGCTGCAACACGTTCCAGGGCCGCGACCTCTAGGGACGCGCGCCGGGTTCAGCGATCGAGGGCGACCGTCCAGTCGCAGCGCAGGATGCCGGCGCGGTGCAGCCGGCGCCGCAGGCCGACGTAGCCGCCCGGCAGGAAGAAGAGCGCGATGCACGCGGCCTCGGCCCAGCGCGCGTGCACGATGTACGCCGACGGAAAGCCGAACCAGCCGGCGAGCCAGAACGTGAGCACGATGTCCCACGTCTGCTTCTCGACCGGCTGCTCGCGCCAGTGGCGCTGGTGCCACGTCTTCAGGTTCTCGAGTTGCAGCAGCGTCATGGCGCGCGTCCCGGAAGAGGGTAGGTCCCGGGCAAGAGTACGCGCTCGTCGACAGTCCTGATGTCAGTGTGGCCACAGAAGGCCATCGTCAGGTCGAGCTCGCGGGCGATGATCTCGAGCGCCTGCGTCACGCCCGCTTCGCCGAGCGCGCCGAGCCCGTACAGGAACGAGCGGCCGATGAGGGTGCCTCGCGCGCCGAGCGCCCAGGCCTTGAAGACGTCCTGCCCGGAGCGGATGCCGCCGTCCATCCAGACCTCGATCTTCGGACCGACCGCGTCGACGATCGCCGGCAACGCGCTGATCGACGACGGCGCGCCGTCGAGCTGGCGCCCGCCGTGGTTCGAGACGACGAGCGCGTCGGCGCCGCTTTCGGCGGCGAGCCGCGCGTCCTCGACGTCGAGGATGCCCTTCAGGATGAGCTTGCCGCCCCAGCGCTTCTTCACCCACTCGACGTCGGCCCAGCTGAGCGTCGGATCGAACTGCTGCGCGGTCCACGCGAACAGCGACGCCGGGTCGCCGACGTCCTTGACGTGGCCGACGATGTTGCCGAAGCTGCGCCGCTTCGTGCCGAGCATCCCCAGGCACCAGCGCGGCTTGGTGAGCAGGTTCAGGAGGTTCGCGAGCGTCGGCTTGGGCGGTGCGGTGAGGCCGTTCTTCAGGTCCTTGTGGCGCTGGCCGAGGATCTGCAGGTCGAGCGTGAGGACGAGCGCGCTGCAGCCGGCGACGCGCGCGCGCTCGAACAACCGCTCCATGAACGCGCGGTCGCGCAGCATGTAGGGCTGGAACCAGAACGGCGTCTTGGTGTTCGCCGCCACGTCCTCGATCGAGCAGATGCTCATCATGCTGAGGGTGAACGGGATGCCGAACTTCTCGGCCGCGCGCGCAGCGAGGATCTCGCCGTCGGCGTGCTGCATGCCGGTGAGGCCCGTGGGAGCGATCGCCACCGGCATGCGCACGGGGATGCCGACCATCGTCGTCGCCAGCGAGCGGTTCTCCATGTCGACGGCGACGCGCTGGCGCAGCTTGATGCGCTGGAAGTCGCTCTCGTTGGCTCGGTAGGTGCTCTCGGTCCACGAGCCGGAATCGGCGTAGTCGTAGAACATCCGCGGCACGCGACGCTCGGCGAGAACGCGCAGGTCTTCGATGCAGGTGATGACAGGCATGCAACGATCCTACGACGCGGCGCCCGGCGCGTCAGGGCGGATCGTCGAACAGCGGCAGCCCGTATTCCGGACGCGCTTCCTGCACGCTCGGGGCTGCCAGCGAGGCGGGGCCGCCGGCGAGCGGCGCGACCAGGTCGGCGAGGCGCGCCAGCGCGCTCGCACGCACGCCGAGCAGGCGCAGCCGACGCGTCAGGTCGACGCGCTTCAGGCAGCTGCCGGCTGCGCGCCGGATCTCGCGCGCATCGAGCGTGTGGCCGGCCAGCGTGAGGTCGCGCGTCGCTGTTCTGAAGTCGTCGAAGCGCAGCTTGATGCCGATCGTCTTGGCCGCGTACGACTTTCGCGCCAGATCGCCGGCGAGCTGCTCGCACAGCTCGGTGAAGATCGCGCCCAGCTCGGCGCGGTCGCGCACCGCGTGCAGGTCGCGCTCGAAGGTCGTTTCCCTGCTGATCGACTTCGGCTCGCTGTGCGTCACGACGGCGCGCTCGTCGCGGCCGTGCGACGCCTCGTGCAGCCAGGCGCCGAAGCTCCTGCCGAAGTGCTGCTGCAGGAATGCGGGGTCGGCGGCGGCGAGCTGGCCGATCGTCTCGATGCCGAGCGCGCTGAGCTTGGCCGCCGCCTTCGGGCCGATGCCGTTCACCTTGCGCGCCGCGAGCGGCCAGATGCGCGCCGGCACGTCCGCATGGCCGAGCAGCGTCAGCCCGTCGGGCTTGTCGAGCTCGGACGCGAGCTTGGAGAGCAGCTTGTTGGGCGTGATGCCGATCGAGCACGTGAGCCCGGTCCGCTCGCGCACCGCCTCCTTCAGCGCCGTGCCGATCGCACGGCCGCCGTCGTCCGAGGCGCCGGCGAGCTCGCTGAGGTCGATGTAGATCTCGTCGATGCCGCGGTCCTCGACCGTCGGCGCGATCTCGCGCACCGCCGCCTTGAACAGGCGCGAGTACTTGCGGTACTCGTCGAAGTCGACCGGCAGCAGGACCGCTTCCGGAGCGAGCGCCGCCGACTTCATCATCCCCATCGCCGAGAAGACGCCGAGCTTCCTGGCCTCGTAGGTGCTCGTCGTGACGACGCCGCGGCCGACGTAGTCGCGCAGGAGATCGAAGTCGTGCGTGCCGTCGGCGCGCCGGCGCGGCTGGTGATCGCGGCCGCCGCCGATGACGACGGCGCGGCCGCGCAGCTCGGGATAGCGGAGCAGCTCGACCGACGCGTAGAACGCGTCCATGTCGAGATGGGCGACCAGCCGGGGCACGACCGGACTGTACGTCCATACAGGCGATCGCGACAAGCGCGTCGGCGCCGGAGCGCCGCTTGCGTTGTCGCAGAATCGCGCGCATGGCGAGTGCCTCTTCGGCCGCATCGATCCGCTTCGCGACCCGCGCCGACGCGCTCGGCATCGCCGAGATGTCGCGCGACTTCATCGAGCAGGGCCTCGGGTGGAGCTGGACGCGCGAGCGCATCCTGCGCAGCCTGCGCAACCGCGACAGCAACGCGATCGTCGCCGTGCGCGAAGCCGATCGGGCCGGCTTCGCGATCATGAAGTACGGCGACGAGGAAGCGCACCTGCTGCTGCTCGCCGTCAAGCCGACGCACCGGCGCTCGCGCGTCGGCAGCGAGATGCTCGAGTGGCTCGAGCGCTCGGCACAAGTGGCGGGCGTGTGCCGGATCACGCTCGAAGCGCGCGCGAACAACGACGCGGCGCGCGCGTTCTATCTGCACCACGGCTACACGCAGGCGCAGCTCCTGCCGGGCTATTACGGCGGGCGCGAGACGAGCGTGCGCATGGTCAAGGCGTTCGGCCTGTCGCGCACGGGAGCGCTGTGACGGCGAGGATCGGCGGCATCGTCCTCGCCGCGGCGGGCGTGTGCGGCGCGGCGTTCGCCGACGACGTGCCGATCGACGCCAAGCCGCTGCCGCTTGCCACCCAGCGCGTTCCTGCGAGCGCAGACGAGTGCGAGGTCTGGAAGCGAGAGCGGAGCTTCGCGCGCTCGGTCGAGAACCACGACGCGCGCGCGTTCGCTTCGTTCCTGCACGCCGGCACCGTCTTCAACGCCGGCGCGACCGACCCCGAGCGCGGCCGTGACGCGATCGCCCGGAGCTGGCTCGAGATCGTCGACGGCAAGCAGGTCGCCTTGCGCTGGCGCCCGGGCATCGTGCAGATCGGCGGCGAGCCGCACATCGCGCTCTCGCGCGGACCGTACATCCTGCAGCGCGCGCAGGCGGGCGCGCCGGTGTTTCGGGTCGGCATGTACCAGACGGTCTGGGTGCGCGACGCCGGCGACGGCCTCTGGCGCGTTCTTTTCGATGGCAGCGCCGGAAGCTCGCAGCCGATGGACAGCCGCGCAGCGGCCGAGCGCTGGGTCGAAGGGCAGGCGATGTCCGATTGCGCCGCTTAGGCGCCGCTCGCCCGCGAGCAGGTCAGGCCTGGATCGCGCCGCTCTTGAAGACGCCGCGGTCGGCGGCGCCGGCCGGCGAATAGAGCGGCAGCGCGTCGCGCGGCAGCAGCACGTCGATGGCGCGGTCGAGCGCCGCGGTGGCGCGCGCGAGCGATTCGCGCTGCGCGGCGACCTGGCCGCTCGCGCTCGCAAGGCGGTTGCGCAGGCCCGGTGGAAGTGGGCCGCTGCGCGCGGCGTCGGAGAACTGGGTGACGGCGGTCGCGAGCGCGCGATGCAGCTCGGCGGCGTGCAGGTCGATGCCGGCGGCGTCGCGCGAGCGCAGCGCGTTGCCGAGCGCGGCGAGACGCGTTTCGACGGCGGTCAGGCGCGCCTCGAGCTCGGGCGAATGGCGGTTCGCAGCGTCGCTCCCGGCCATCAGCCGCGCACCTTCGAGAGCAGCTCCTGCGCGTTGGCGATCAGCTTGTCGGCGATCGCGTCGGGGTTGACCTTGAAGCTGCCGTCGGCGATCTGGGCGCTGATGCGGGCGACCTTGTCGGCGTCGAACTCGCTTGCGCCGCCGGTGGAGAGCAGCGTCGACGCCGTGCTCGACAGGGCCACTGTCGCGCTCGCGTCGACGGCGGCGGCGCCTGCGGCGTGCACGGCGCCCTGCTTGGCGGCCTCGGCCGGAGCGGCTGGCGTACCGAGCGCCGCTGCGGGCAGCGGCTTGTCAGCGGGGGATCCGATCTTCATGCAGCTCTCCAAGGGGCGCCGGCAGGGCCGGGACCGTCATGATGGAGGGACTATCGGCCCGGTGGCGGGCGACTTTAGAGATATTTGGATACGCCGCCGTCGCTGCGACCCCGCGTTCACAGGGTGAGCTCCAGCCGTCGCTCGCCGGTCGCGACGCCCGTCACGATGCGGCCGCCTTCGGTGCGCACGCGCGCCGGCTGGCCCTCGATGCCGTTGCTGAGCGCCTGGCCGCTGCTCTCGAGGGCGAAGCCGTCGCCGGCGGCGATCACCTTGACGGTTTCGCCGGCAGCGAACCACTGGCGCGACTTGATGTGCCCCTGCCGAAGCGTCTGTCCGGGCTTGAGCGTCTGCGCGAGCGTGCGGCCGACCACCGCCTGCCGGTCGACCAGGGCCGGCGTGAATTCCTCGGCGAGGTCGACCTCGGCCTCGGCGAGGTCGGCGTCCTGCAGCACGCTGCCGGCGGCGGCGCCGGCGGGCACGACGAGCGCGTGTCCCCAGACCTTGACGACGATCGGCAGATAGACGTTCCACGCCGTCCGTCCTTCGCGGCAGCGCAGGCCGATGCGACTCTTGCCCCACAGGCGCATGTTGGGCGGCAGGTACGGCTCGATGCGCGCGCACGGTGCCAGGCGAAGGCGCGGATCGAGCGCGCCGACGATGACCTCGACGCGCGCCGCGCCGTTCTGCGCCGCCTTGTCGAGCGCGAGCACGCGCACCTGATCGACGACGTCGCCGGCGAGCGCCGGCGCGATCTCGTCGGCGCGTGCCGGCGCAGATGTCACGAAAGCGGCGGCGAGCACGAGCGCGAGCGCCACGGCGGCCAGGAGCCGGCGCGGCGTGCCGCGCACGAGAGAAGCAAAGAGAACGACGGGCAGCATCGCTTCACTGTAAGAGGCGCCGGGCGCGCGGAGCGCGCGAACAGGACGGCAAAGCCAGCGCTATTCGCGCCACCCGCGCCCTGGGCCGCTCCAGACAATCCGTCCACGTCGACAAGGCCGGACACGGCGGCGTCGGCACGACGAAAGGCGAGGGATGCCCAACCGACTCACCGACGCGCTCGATTTCCAAGGCCAGGCCCTGCAACTGCGCTCGGAGCGGCAGCGCCTGATCGCCAGCAACATCGCCAACGCCGACACGCCGGGCTACGTCGCACGCGACATGGATTTCGCGAAGACGCTGCGTGCCGCCACCGACGCGCTGCCGCTCGCCGGCGCGCTCGCGGCGACGGACGCCCGCCATATCGGCAGCGGCGCTTCGGCCTTGAGCGGCGGCCGCATCGGCAGCGAGCTGCTCTACGCAACGCCGGCGCAGACCAACCTCGACCGCAACACGGTCGACATGGACCGCGAGCGCGCGAGCTTCGCCGACAACGCGGTCAAGTACGAGGCGACGCTGCGCTTCATCAACGGCAACGTGCGCACGTCGCTGTCTGCCATCACCGGTCAATGAGGAGCGATATGAAGTACGCGTCAGCCAGATCAGCGTGGACCGAGCGCCGGGCCGCCCCAAGCCGGGCCGCACCCCCTCGGGGGGCCGGCCGGCGTACTCGCCGGACGGGGGGCTGACATGAGCATGCTGTCGATCTTCAATGTCTCGGGCAGCGCGGCGAGCGCGCAAAGCCAGCGCCTGAACGTCGTCGCCTCCAACCTCGCCAATGCCGACACCGTGGCGGGCCCCGACGGGCACGCCTACAAGGCACGCCAGGTGACGTTCCAGACCGAGCTGATGGGGCAGACCGCGAACGACCCGACGGCCGCCGGCGTTCGCGTCAGCACCGTGAGCGAAGACCAGACCCCCGGCCGGCGCGTCCACGACCCGAAGCACCCGAGCGCCGACGCCGACGGCTACGTCACCTACAGCAACGTCAACGCGGTCGAGGAGATGGTCAACATGATCTCGGCCTCGCGCTCGTACCAGAACAACCTGGAGGTGATGAACACCGCCAAGACGCTGCTCCTGAAGACGATCCAGCTCGGCCAGGGCTGAAGAAGAGAGCACGAAGGAGATCCGGCATGACCGTCAGCGCACCCGCCTCGACGACCAGCGACGTCAACGTCACCTCCACGCCGGCCGCATCGGCGACGAGCGACGCGGCGGTGACGTCCGATCGCTTCCTGAAGCTCCTCGTCGCGCAGATGAGGAACCAGGATCCGCTCAACCCGATGGACAACGCGCAGGTGACGAGCCAGATGGCGCAGATCAACACCGTCACCGGCATCGACAAGCTGAACGCGACCGTGCAGGGACTGTCCGGCCAGTTCATGCAGATGCAGGCGATGCAAGGCGCCTCGCTGGTCGGCCGCGACGTCATCGTCGCCGGCAACAAGCTGAGCGTCGACGCCGAGAGCGGCGTCGCGCAGGGCGGCTTCGAGCTCGCCAACGCCGCCGATGCGGTGAAGGTGGAGATCCTGAGCGCCAGCGGCGCGGTCGTGCAGACGCTCAACCTCGGCGCCGAGGGCGCCGGCCTGCACAGCTTCGACTGGGCGACCGGCAGCGCGACCTCCACGAGCGGGCTGACCTTCCGGGT
>Ga0070679_100002804_pt1 | contig 15829 bp, 18 predicted proteins | sample KBSC63BmetaG_FD_65652 | JGI IMG/M metagenome (GOLD analysis project Ga0070679, IMG submission 65652) | Corn rhizosphere microbial communities from Kellogg Biological Station, Michigan, USA - KBS C6-3B metaG | ecosystem: Host-associated > Plants > Roots > Rhizosphere | place: USA: Michigan... | reverse complement strand
GCGGCTCATGGAGCTAGCCGACTCGATCGAAGAGGTGAAGGCCACGTGTCATTATTGCAACCGGAAATCGATCATGAATTTGAAGCATGTGGGGGGCTTGGCCACGAACGAGGGGCCCACTGTGGAGCTCGGGGCCGAGGAAAAGTACTTTCCGACGTGTTATCGGTGCTACCGCAGCGAGATCGACAAGGGGTTGCTGCAGCGGCTGACGAAGTCGGGTGCTGGGGTTTAAAAAACGCGATTTTTAAAAACCCGCATTTTTTATTTGATTGTAAATTAGCGGCTTACAATTTCATTTTTCTCAACGATTAGAAATCTAATGGTTGAGAAAATTCAAGGGAGCATTCCGTCTGCGCATCTTTAAGAAATCTCACGGTTTCGCAAAACGAAACTTCTGTCTTTAAGAATTTTTGTTGATTTTCTGATTTTTTGTTAATGATCGTTCTTGCGTCGAAATCGACCGGGCGACATATTGCGCAAAATTTAAACAAGCACAGGGAGGTGTGTCATGGCAGCAGTTGCATCAGGGTCAAATTCTCAATCATTCACTCTTTCCAAGGGAGTCACGATTGCTTGGAACGAAGAGGTTTTGAATCCTCTTTCTTCCAAGGAATCTAAGAAAATAGACAGGAGTTTGGATGAATTAGAACCGAAAGTGCAAGCGGCAGCTAAAGGGGTTGTTCACCATGCTGTGGATTCAGCTGCTCAGAGTACAGCTACATTCATTAAGACAATGGGTGCAGTCATAGCTCCTTGCTCGGCCCATGTTCTCACTCCTGCCGTGGATGCTTGCATGAAAGAGGCGGCAGTCCGCTGTAAGGAGACATTGGATCCTCACGTCGAAGCAGCCACGCATCGCTGCGTCGAAGCAACGAAAGACGTTTTTAGTTGCTTGAAGTCTTGAATTAACTCGGTTCCGTTCGTCTTTGATGAGCGGAGCCGCTTTTTACAAAGGAGGAAATCATGATTTCTGTAGAACACACTTGGCCTCTTGCAAATCGGACGATAGAACTTTGGCGCAAGGAAAAGACCTTGGTCTGGCGCATTCGTGGAGAATCTGGAGAACAGCCAATTGTTCAGAATAAGTACGGCATAGATGAAACGATTCGTTACCTTCGATATTGCATTCCATCATGGGATCCGACGGGGGCAATCTCGTTTGATCTCCACGTAGAAGAAATTGGAAAATGGGGGTTTTCAGATAAGGAGATTACCTTGCAGAAAAGAGCGAGTAAGCTATTTTATTCGATTCTTTACCTACCTTCCAGGGAGAAAATTCCACTTCTTGAAATCGGCGACATACAAGATCCCAAAAAGGATGTCGATTTTGTGAGTGGGATGTTTCCGGTCTTTGACGCAGCAGGAAAGATGACCTTCAAGAAGCCGGAAGTTGTGCATGATTGGAGATATGTCTCAGTATACCGGCAAGATCTTTCTTCTCGTTTCGGCATGAAAAGAGATTCATTCTGGAAGGGAAAAGATTTTGTCATGCTTTTTAAAGTGGAAAATCAGCTATTTTGGAGGCTTTCTTCCCTTGTAAGAAGGCATTTATTGGAACTATTGCCGTCTCACTTTTTTGGAGAATTTGTTCCTCATTCTGAATCACTTGCGAATCGTCTCTTGATTGCTGATGGTTCCGAGGGTTCAAGAGTCGATTCTGTGATTCTTAATTCAGTTAATAAGATCGTTGGAATATGGTCTTATGCTCACTCAATTTTACGTCCATTTTTCGGGATCTCCCAAACGAATTGGGTTGTAACGCTGATTGGTGCAGGTTCATGTAAGCATCAAACAGATAAATGTGCTGGGTTGATCGATGTTGCGCATGCAGAACTTGTGATAGAGGGTTTAAACGATGATGGGCAACGAGTGATGAGGCTTCTGCATTTTGCACACCATGAAAAAGAGAAAAGGCATAAAGCCATGAATCACTCTATATCTCCGTCTGTTTTTAAGTATGCGTGGAAAGGAGACACATGGAAAATTGATCGTGAACAATACGAGAAATTAGCAGCCCGGATTGAAGAAAATCCGTATCCGCCTTTTTCTAAATTTGGAAATGGTTCAATCGTTGCTCCTTCAGGAGCGCATAGTTGCATCACTTGGGTGAAAGAACAGTTGAAATTTCTTGGCATCGAATTATCAGAGTTTACTCGGCAGTTGTTATATACCTTGCCAGAAGATTACAAACTCAATTGATCTTGAGTCATCTCGTTGTCCATCCTGAATTCATAGGAAAAGGGTATGGTACAAGGCTCTTCAAGGAGGCAATGAGGACCGCGCGTGAAGAACTGCACTGGGAAGGGTTGCTTTGGGAAAGTGATCCGCATGCGGCGGGATTTTATCGGAAAATGGGAGCCGCTCAAATCGGAGAAGATCCGAATTTTCTGAATCCATCCTGGAAAGTTCCTGTGTTCATTTATATTCTAAAAAAAGAAGGGAAGGAACCTCGTGCATTCAGCCATTAGCAGGTAAGAGGCTAACTGGCTACTTCCTCTTTTTGGGATCTTTCTCGTCGGTGGAGCTGCTGCTCGCATTCGCCGCTGCAGTGGCTGCCTCTGTAGAATAATTTGGTGTTGCGGCTGAATGGGTCTGTGCGTGGGGCTCTTTTCTTTTTCGAGAGTTGCTCGCGGATGCACTGCTACTTGTCGAGGCTGCGGAAGAGGAGGCAGAGGTCGCTGTGGCTGTGGCGCTGTTTGCAGCTGTTTGGATGTAGTCATCCAGCATCTGGAAAAGAGGGTCATGTTGTTCAAATTGCGATCGCATGAAAAGAACTTCGTGCGCTTTGGCCGAAATCGCTTTGATATCCGTTGCAGACAATTTCTGCGTGTGGAGCAGGAAATAGAGACGGAGATACAGGTTTGCGGAGCTGCCCCTTTCATTTTCCCAGAGTCGCTTGGCTGCCGACTTGATCTGGTCACTGCCGATCCTTGGGTCTTTGAGCAGGATTGCAATCACACGCGGATGAATCAGGTCGGCTGAAAAAGCTCTATCCCATAATTTTTGTAACTCTTCATTCGGTATCTTTTGGATCAACTCAGCTTGATGCGCTCTTTCGATGACGTGTAGAGGAACAGGGGCGGAGCTTTTGTTTGCGATCACAGACAAAGCGTTCAAGTAGGTCTGATCATCGAGAGGCAGCTTGCTCATTTCAGAGGGAAGTTCTTCTGCAGTGAGGTGCTCCTTCGGAATCGAGAGTGATTGCAACTTTGGCAGTTGCTCTCGTTGCCATGTGGGAACAACTACCCCACCGAGGCTGAGTGTCCGGTATTTAGAAGTAAGGTTTAATTTTGCGGTCACTTGATTCATATTATCGAATGCTTTTTTGGCAGATGAGTCTACTTTGGCCAAACTCGCACAAAAAAATTCATCGAAAGAACCGTTTTGGAACTTCGTCAATTCGCACTTCACGATCTTATATTGGTAGTAATCAGGTGAAAATAGCCGAGGCAAAATGCCCTTTTTCCCCAAGTAGTCATCAATGCACAAAAAACTGAGCGCAATGTTGGATAGACTAAAAAAATCCAAAGGGCTCGAAAACCCGGGCGATGAAGTGATGTAGAGAAGATAGTAATCGAGGAAATGAAAAAAATCTCTCAGCTCTCGAGTGTTTTGGGAAATTGATTTTTTCGAATTCCATTGAGAAAGTCCTGTATCTTTCACTCCGCTTGCAATGAAGTTATTCCGCTGCTCATGAATTTGAAAGAAGATTCCTTCAACAGCAAAACGCTGGAAGTTATTAGAAACCTGAGAGACTGTCCGCAGGGTCCAAAACGGATCTAAGTACGAGCATATCTTCACTTTGAGATTCAGATGATTTCTGTCTCGCATCGTGAAAGGCGGAGAGGGATTTCCTGCTGCAGTAGCTGCCGAAGTGGTCATGAGAGTTGCACCTGTTTGTGTTTGGAGAGCATTCTAGATGTTGAGAAGATTTACTGGAAGGGCTTCCTAATCCGTTACAACTGCTTCTGAAGGTCTGTCACCACACCGATGATCTTAACCGCACTTCCTTTTAACAGGGGGATGGGCGTAAGACTCGGATCATCGGCGACGAACTGAGCGCTTTGTGCATCGGGGACAAAGCGTCTGTAAGCAAGATTGCCTTGGGTTTCAATCACGACAATGCTTCTGCTCTTTGGAGCCTTGGCTTGGGTCGGATCGATGCGCACTTTTGTGTTCAATTCGAGCTCTGTCATGCCACTGTTGTTTGTGTGGATGCGCGTCCAAAAAGGAGAGGTTTGGGATGCAAGAATTTGGGCCCCCTTAGGGGAAATTTTCGAAGAAGCCAGTGCTGCTGTGCCGGGATTGTGTTGATTGTGTTTTGGTTTCTTCGCAGATTCGGAAGCTGCCGACAAAGAGCTGGCTGCGAGGGCATCGGCACTACTCGTGGAAGAAGAAACGGAAGCCATGACACTACCCTACAGTTGATTGATTTCCAGAAATTGGTTTTTCCAATGGTAGCACTCTAGTAGCCCGGACGGATTTTCCTCAAGGGCTAAGTAAGCGAGATAGAGCGCCTCGACGGAGGCCAGTCCGGCCATCGGGTCGGGGCATTCGGTTTGCCGACGAGGGTAGGCCGTTTGGAAGCCGGGGGGCAAACTCCTCGCTTCCAAGCCTGGGGGGAGTTGTTTTTCCATGACAGAAGCCAACTTCCACGTGCCGTCTAAGAGCAACAGGTTTTTTCCCTGGTCTTGTGTCGAAAGCACGGGAGCTCCAACCTTCAGCAGCACAAACCCTCGTAGGTCGGGCCAGCTGCTCATCGGGTACGTATAGAACTCGAGGTCGGGCCTTTGTTCAAGCCCACACAATGAGCACTTGCGCAGATTTTCCCGACGGTGCCGGATGATGATCGTTTTCATCCGATGACTTTGTGAGACGTGATTTTCAAGAGCTGTTTTGGGAGCTCGTGCAGAAATCTCGACGGTGTTGTCGGAAACGGTTTTCCCATGCGAAGTCGTGACCGGGCCATGCTGAGGCACAGCTTTTTTTGGGCTCGTGTGATGCCGACGTAAAACAATCGCCGTTCTTCCTCGATCCCATTTTCCATGGCCCCTTTTTCGTGCGGAATGATGTGGTCTTCCACTCCGGCAATGAAGACCGCCGGAAACTCAAGCCCCTTCGCACTGTGCAACGTCATCAGCTGCACTTTGTCGCCGCTGGCACGCTGCGCTTCGGGGATGTAGTTTTCTTGACCCAACGCTGTGTTCGCCACAAAGTGTTGCAACGTGCCCTCTTTTTCTTCCTGCTCATATTGTGCCAGGACGTTGACGCACTGCTCGACGTTTTCCCACTTGAACGCCCGCATCGCATCGCTTTTGACCTCTTCCTCGATGGCCTTTTTGTAGTTGGTCTCGGTGAGCAGCCACTGCAATGTTTCAGCGAGTTTTCCTGTGGCAAAGCGGCTGCCCGCAGTCTCGATGAGCGAAACGAATTTCCGAATGCCTTGCACCCCTTTCGGGTGGTTTTCCATCGGCTTTCGGCCGTCGGCCACGGCTTGCAAAAGTTCCCACAGAGAACTTTTCTCAGAGCGGCTTTCCTGCGTCAACGTGTCGAGTAACGTCTCGGAAATTCCCCGTCTGGGGACATTGATAATCCTCAACAGTGCTTCATGATCTTGTCGATTCACGACAAAGCGCAAGTAGGCCATCAGGTCTTTGATCTCGCTCCGCTCGCCGAAGGCCAAGCCCCCGAAGACCTCGTACGGGATGCCGCGCACCCACGAACCCTCTTTTTGCCAAGAGGCTTGCGCGAGGGCAATCTCGAAATTGCGCGAGAGGGCATTCGAGCGGTAGAGGAGGGCCATCTCTTTCCAACGAAGACCTTGTTCATGCAACACAATCATCCGCTGCACGATCGCGGCAGCCTCTTCGGCATCGGTTGGTGCATGGAACACCTCGATCAGATCGCCCTGGCTTCCGGCACTCCAGAGGGCTTTTTTGTGCCGCTCTTGGTTGTGGGCAATGAGCGCATTCGCTGCTTGGAGAATCACCGGTGTCGAGCGGTAGTTTTGCTCGAGACGAACGACCGCATCCGCTTTGAACTCCAAGATGTTTTTCACGTTTGCCCCGCGCCAGCCGTAGATCGACTGGTCGTCGTCACCGACGACGCAGAGGTGCTCTTTGGCCAAAAGTTCTGCCAGACGGGATTGCGTGGCATTCGTGTCTTGGTACTCGTCGATCATCACATAGCGGTAGCGCTCTTGGTATTTCGACAAAACATCGGGATGCTCGGTGAACAGCTGGATGGTGAGTGTAATCAGATGGTCAAAACTCACGGCATTATAAGCTCGTAAGGTCATTTGTAATCGGGAAAATAGGTCATTCGAAAAGGGGTCTTTGGGTTTTGTTCCGGTGCTCGTAGCTTGCTGCAGCGCATAGATCGTTGGCCCCAGAGACGGCAGCTCTCCGTCGTGGCCCAGCATATCTCGAGCTAATTGCCCCACCACCCGGTGAATATCCCGTTCGTCGTACAAACTAAAATCCCGTGTGTACCCCAGCTTCCCAATTTCTTTGCGCAAAATCTGCATGCAAAAACTGTGGAATGTCGAGAGAGTGACATGCTTGGCCAGGTCTTTGCCGATGAGGGCCTCGACCCGGTGGCGCATTTCGCCCGCCGCTTTGTTCGTGAACGTGAGGCCGAGAATCTGCTCCGGGGGAACACCGTGTGCGTGCACCAAGTGGGCGATGCGATGAGTGATGACCTTGGTCTTGCCAGAACCTGCTCCCGCAAGCACGAGAAGCCGCCCATGCACCGTCTCGACCGCTTTACGTTGGGGTTCGTTGAGCATGCACTAACTTCACAAGTTCTGTTTCAATGTCGATGAGCTTGGCTTGTTTGGCCTTTTGCCGGGGAACGACGTGCAGGTCGAGGGCTGGCCACTGATTGCGCCGAAACGCTTCCCGCACCAACCGTTTGAACCGGTTGCGCTCGACAGCCGAGCCGTACTTGCGCGAAGCGGTGATGCCGAGCCTCGCACTTCCCGAACCGACGTCTACGCACAAATAGCTTCCGGCCAAGCGCTGACTTCGGCCTTTGAAGGCCTCAAAATCGCGCCGGGTTAAAAACCGGGAGCTTTTCGGAAATTTCAAACGGTCAACGTCTCGCGACCCTTGCGGCGTCTGCGGCTGAGTACCTTGCGGCCTCCTGCAGTCTTCATGCGGGCCCGGAAGCCGTGGGTCTTTTTTCGGTGGTTCTTGCTGGGCTGGTATGTTCTTTTCATGGTTCATCCTGAAAATGGGGTTGTTTGATGAGGAGGGAGTATAGCGGAGAGACGGGTTCTGGGCGATGGAATTTTTATGTGGTTGGTTTTTAGGTTCTTATGTCATTATTGAAATTTTATTAAAAATTTGTTATAATATATAGATTGCCATGAATGAAATAGGACTGATTGCCTCTTCGGGATGCTTGCCTGTGAAACCGGCTGTTTCAGAAATGAGACCGGCAGCAGACAACACTTTGATTGTTGGCTCTTTGGCTGCAGGAATTTGCTCCACCGTTGCGGCTGCCGTTTTCTCGGGCGGAGCTTTTTCTGCAGCAGCACATATGATTACAGTAATGGCAGCATTCACCCCTGCCGGAATTCCCGTCTTGGTTATCGGCTGCGTTCTCTTAGGGCTTTGGTTGTTGCACAAGCTCGACATTCTGGGGAATTTGTCCCAGCTCTATGACGGTTTATATGCATGGTACAAAAATCAGCAGCAAAAAACTCAGGAAGAACAAACTGAGAAATCTCTCAAGGTTTTCACAAATGCTTTAGTGATGAAAAACTTTGAGGTGAAAGACGAACTTTCCATCTACCAGCTCATCCGATGGATCGGTAGTTTTTCCCAGGTTGCACTACAGATGTACCAGCAAAATAAAGAACCCAAAATTCTGAATCTTGTTGAGCAAATGGCTCAGCTGTTCACTCGGTTATCTCATGCAAAAAATGGGGAAACAGTGTCCCACATTTTGGACGAAGAATGTTTTGAGAACCTGCTTGCCATGTTATGCCACAACGCGCAGTTCCTTGATTTGTTTGCCGCTGTGGCGAACACGGCATCATCGGAAAAATCTGTGGAATTTCGGCCGTTTGCTGTTCTTCAAAATGAAACTGCCCCTGCGAAGAAAGCACCCACCCACCATCCCGCCTATCGAAACGAAATTCACCAACTGAACACAATATTCAACAATCACTATGATCCGGCCCTGGTGGTGCTTGGGGCTGCCGCCTTCGCCCACGTGGCAGATCCAGCTACCAAGAAATTCGTTAAAGCAATTTCTTCACTCCTTCCATAAAATTCCTCTTGAACCCAAATTCGCCACTCCTGTATAACGTACCCTTTCTACTTGAGGAAAAACAATGAAAGTGAGAGCTTCAATCAAAGCGGATCCGAGCAAGGGGGACAAGATTGTCCGTCGGCAGGGGCGCATTTATGTGATTAACAAGAAAGATCCGAACCGCAAGCAGCGCCAAAAGGGCCCTGCTCGCAAGAAATAACGAATAGAGGAACATGGCAAAGAAATCGTCGATCGCAAAAGAGCGCAAGCGAGAGCGCATGGTGAGCAGCCGCTGGGAAAAACGGCAAGAGCTGAAGAAGAAGATCATGGATTTGAATCTGTCCGATGAAGATCGGATGGCCGCAGTCGATGCACTCAACGCGATGCCGAAAAATTCGTCGAAAATCCGCCTTCGCAACCGATGCCAGTTCACCGGCCGCAGCCGAGGGTTCTTGCGCAAGTTCAAGATGTCGCGACTCTGCTTCCGGGAAATGGCCTCTCAGGGAATGATCCCCGGCATCGTGAAAGCATCCTGGTAGTCTAGCTTTTTACCTTAATGAGTTCCTGCAACGGTCTCCAGTCGGTCATTGCCTCGTGCCACACGAGGGTGGCCGGGGAGACCGTTCCGTTTTTCCAGGCTTTAGTCATCAGATCGTAGCTCATGGGGCCCACTTGTTGGTGGGTTGGGTCGAGGTAGTACCAGAAACTGCCCACAGGGCCGTCGAGGTACGGTTGGGGAGTGGTGGGTCGTGGCGTAGAAACTCGTTGTGTTCGGGCTTTGGAGGCGAAGAAAATGGCAAAGATGCCGAAGATCCCGAACAGAAAGCCCAAAATAAACCACAGGAGGGGGTTTTTGCCCCGTTTGTGGGCCAGGTAGCTGGAAATAAGACCTACAGCACTGGAAGCTAAAAGAAGGGAAGGGGTGTCGGGCAAAAACATGGGGCTATTGTAACTGATTTCGGAGTTTTTGGACATCGGCAGCCGAGACCACACTTCTGAGTTCTTCGTCTGAGGCCTGCACAATGCCCTTCACACTGCCGAATTTCTGCAGCAATTTTTTCTTTTTCACGGGACCGATGCCTTGGATTTCATCGAGGGCACTCAAAATTGTCCGCTCGGAACGTTTTTTTCGGTGAAATTGCACGGCCACCCGGTGCGCTTCATCCCGGATCCGCTGCAGCAAAAACAGCAGGGGAGATCTCGGATCAATGAACACAGGTTCTTCTCGATGCGGGACGAACACTTTTTCCTGGGTGAGCCCTTTGTCATGCCGGGCCTCTTGCTTGGCCACCCCGATCACATCGACTGAGGCAATGTCTAACTCTCGCAGCACGTCGAGGGCCAAATTCAGCTGGCCTCTGCCTCCGTCGACAATCAACAAATCACAAAATGCATTCTTCTCTTTTTCCCGGATGAGATGTCTTCTGATCACTTCTCTCATGGCCGAATAATCGTCACCCTTCTGTTTTACCTTGAACAACCGTGTGTGCCCTTTGTCTTTTTCCCCGTTCACAAACGTCACAAGACTGGCCACCGGGTCACTCCCACTGCTGTTTGATGTATCAAAGCATTCAATCCGTCGGGGGTATCTCGTCAAACCCAACGTTTCCTGTAAATCGAGCAGTTGTTTTTCCCGCAAGCTTCTCGCATCTTGTTCCCGCACGAACAATGCTTTTGCATTGCGGAAGGCCATTTCGAGAAGGTCTTTTTTCTTGCCGTGTTGCGGCATAGAAATACGCACTCCGGAGAGAACTTCTTCCAGCACAGACGGCAGCTCGATCGGAACGAGAATTTCCGCCGGTGTTTCACCCACGTAATGCTGTAGCACAAACGATTCTAAAAGCTGGGCGTCATCGGACGCGATTTGGTGAAAACTGAAATGCTCGGAACCGATGAGTTTTCCCTCCCGAAACAGCAGCACAGCGATCATCACGGCATCAGCTTCTCGGTACAAACCGATCACATCGGCATTTTTGGCAAACGGGTTTTCGACGTGCTGCACACTGGTGACGTGCTCGATTTGCCGGATCATCTTCAACAAGCTGTCCGCCCACTCAAACTCGAGGTTTTCCGAAGCGGCTTCCATCTGTTGTTGTAAATCGAGCACCACCTGTTTGTCTTGGCCGCGCAAGAGCTTTTTCGCATTGTCCACGAGCGCATCGTACTCCTCGTGCGTGCACTTGCCGACGCAGGGCGCAATGCACCGCTTGATGTCGTACAAAAGGCACGGTCTTTCCCTAGAAGCTAATTCAGCATCTGAACATTGTCTCAACGGAAAAAGCCTCAACAACAGGTCATACGTTTGTCGAGCAGCTAATGCATTCGTATACGGCCCGAAATAAATGCCGTCGTTTTTCGGTTTTCCCTTGTAGCGCACGAGTTTCACCATCGGCCACTCATGCTTGGTGACCACTAAACTGACAAACGTTTTGTCATCTTTGAGCAGCACGTTGTATTTCGGTGCATGCCGTTTGATGAGATTGTTTTCCAAAAGCAGGGCGTCTTTTTCGGTGAGGGCCACAATCGTGTCGATGGTGGTCACTTGGGCAATTAAATACGGCACCATTTCCCGGGAATCACCACTCGGTGCGAAATACTGTTTGAGACGAGCTTTCAGGTTCTTGGCTTTTCCGACGTACAGCACAGTCCCTGCACTGTTTTTCATCAGATAAACCCCGGGTTGATCCGGGTACAAGGATAAATCAATCACTTGACTTGGGGGATCGAAGGGACAAACTTCGATACATCGGGCTTTTTAAACGTTTTCGAGAAATCGGCGTCGGTGGCTGGAACCCACTCTTGGCTTCGGCCAAAGAACAGCAGCTTCCCCCGCACCACGAGGTTGTCGCCCTGGATCCACAGCTCGGAATTGTAGATGTTGCCTTTCTCCGGATCGACGATCTTTCCCTTGTAGAGATCCATGCCGTACAGCTCCAGACCCCAGATCAGGTCGAGCCCGCAGTAGAACGGATTGCCCACGATCCCGGGTGCCCGCTCCTTCGGCTTGTAAATCGAATCTTTGATGTGCCCATTGTCATCGTACGTCCCGATGATCCGGCCATACCGGATGCCCTTGTTTTCGTACACGGCCACCATGCACCGGTTTTTGCCGCTGTTTTCATCGACACTCTTCCAAAAGCCGATGATGTCTTCCGCCATGAGGGAGAGGGATACGAGGCATAGAAAAAGGGTTTTGAACATAAGTTTATCGTAAAAACTTTGGTTTTTATTGTAAAGCGTGGTAAATTCTTCGCATGCAAATCGAGATTCATGGTCTAGGAAGCAGCGGGGAGGGTGTGGGTGTTTTGGACGGCTACGTCGTGTTCGTCGACGGAGCCCTGCCCGGTGAGGTCGTGAACGTTCGTCTGGTGGAACGAGGTGCTAGGCATGGCCGAGCGGAACTTGTGTCGATCGAAAAAGCCTCGAGTGACCGGGTACAGCCGCCCTGCGGTTTATTCGGCCGGTGCGGGGGCTGCCAGCTGATGCATTTGAAGTACGAGGCCCAACTCGTTGTCAAACGGCAGCGCGTCGTCGACGCGCTAGAAAGAATCGGGAAGCTCGACGGCTCGAGAGTTTGTCCATGTGTCGCATCGCCCGTGAGTTTGCACTACCGAAACAAAATTCAGATGCCGGTGCGGGATGGGAGATTGGGTTTGTATGCGAAGAATTCCCACGACCTCGTCGAGGTAGAGACGTGTGCCATTCACTGTTCTTTGGGGGAACAAGTTCTGAATAATGTCCGTGCAATGCTGCCCTTCGGTTTACGACACGTGCTCATCAAAAGTGCCGTCCACACCAACCAAGCTTTAGTCGTGTTTGTCTCCAGGGAAAAACCCACCGTTGCCCTCCGAGACACAGCCCAACAACTCATGGCCCAAAATCCGTGTATCCGTGGGGTCGTGCATAATTTGCACTCCGGCCCAGAGAATGTGATTCTAGGTCGAGAGTACACCACTCTTGCAGGCAACGGCTTTGTGCATGAAGAGCTGTGTGGGTTGACGTTTAAGGTTTCCCCAGCCTCGTTCTTCCAAGTCAATCCGGCCCAAGCCGAGCAGCTGTATGCAAAAGCCCTCGAGTTTGCTGGCTTGACCGGGGATGAAACGGTGCTCGATGCATACTGTGGTGTGGGCACGTTATCGTTGTTATTTGCGCGAGAAACCGGGCGTGTGGTGGGCGTGGAGTGTGTGAAAGAGGCCATCGATGATGCCCGGGAAAACGCCCGGTGCAACGGGATTGGGAATGTCGAGTTTGTGTGTGCGGAAGCCGAGCAGTTCATCCGGAAGTGTCCGAAGATCGATGTCGTGCTGCTCAACCCTCCCCGGAAAGGGTGCGAAGAAACCATGCTTGCTGGGATCGGCCGGTTGAAACCCAAACGGGTGGTCTACATTTCGTGCGACCCGGCCACGTTGGCCCGGGATTTGGGGAGGCTTGTGGGGCTGGGGTATAAGCTGGAGGCCGTGCAGCCGTTCGATATGTTCCCCCAAACGGCGCATGTTGAAACTGTGGTAGTTATGACATGTTTGAATGCATAAAAGCTATCAAAAAACACTAGTTTGATAGCTTTTATGCATTCATTTTTCTTGCTTTTGAGAGCTTTTATGCTATCATGACGGAAAAGAGGCCTCATGAAAAAAAAGCGCTCCGTGTCCGAAAAAATCTTCCTCGAAGAGCTTGCACAAACCGCTCACAAAGCAAAAACCCTTCTCAAAGGGCTCTCTGCTGGTGAGTTTCTAAAACTTGTTCGGAAGCAACTCGGGATGAGCCAACGAATCCTGGCCCAACGAGCCAAAGTTCCTCAATCGACCGTCATTCGTCTTGAGCAAGGAACCACCGATCCCTCATACTCAACTTTGGCTAAACTGTTCCAAGCTATGCAGTGTGACCTGCTGATCGTTCCCATGCTGCTGCAACCGATCGATGTCATCCGGCGCAAACAAGCTCGGAAAAAAGCAGAGAAAAAAATCCGCTACCTCAAGGGTACCATGAATTTGGAAGAACAGCAGCCAGATTCTCGGCTCGTGGAAGAACTCATCCAAGAAGAAGAAACTCGTCTGCTTCACGGCAATGGTAAAGAACTGTGGGAGGAATCATGAAATTCGATTTTCCGGAAGGGGCAACCCCGATTGATGATTGCAGCGGACTCATTCCGAAATGGGTGCAAACTCTCAGTGATCTCAACCGAGTGGAAGCGGAAAATATTTCGCATGCGCAGTCGGTTTATTTCCGTTTGCCGATCCCAGATCCGTCCGTTTGGTTTCACTCCACGGAACTGAAAAGCATCCATCGTGCGATGTTCAGCAATGTCTGGGAATGGGCTGGAAAACAACGAACCTCGGTCACCTCGATCGGCATCGCTCCCGGCTTTATCGGGTTTCAGATGGCTGAGCTGTGCAGAGAAGTGGCCTCATGGTCAACCTCTCTTCCCATCGAGCTCACCTTCCTCGAGAGAGCCGCCCGCATCCACCACCGTCTCGTCGCCATCCACCCCTTCGAAAACGGTAACGGCCGCTTTTCCCGCCTCGTTTCCGACCGCTGCCTTCTTGCTTGGCATTGCCCTCACCCCATGTGGCCCGAACAGCTCAATAGGTCAGGAACCCCTCGCAAAACCTACATCGAGGCTTTGAAGTCTGCGGACAACAATGACTACGAACCCTTGGTGCATTTCATGGAAAGTTTGGGAGCCAAGGAACCTGGGTTAGGTGAGTTGCTGCAGAACCGTTTCTACCAACCTCACGTTGCAGGAGACAGGGGAGTTGCGATGGTGAGGGCTTTCCTGCGGAGAGGGGCTGATCCGAAAGGAGTGAGTTCTAAAGGCCAGAGCGCTTTGCAGCTTGCGGAGAAACAAAGTCTCTACGAAATTGCTGAGATGCTGGCAGGTGCTGGGGCTAAGCGGTAGTGTTTAGGTAGCAAGCATTTTCCCTGCTGCCATCACGTTTGCTATTTTTTCGCAGGTGCTGCAGATAAATCCACAGGAGCTAAGATGGTTCGAAGCTCTCGGAGCTGGGTTTGTTGTTTTTGTGCTTCCGTGATTGCGCTTGCTAAATTCTCGTTAGCTTTATCAAGCTGTGTACACACATCAGCAACAGCTCCCAAGGTTCTAGGATATTGCTGAGGTGCAGCTCGCCATTTCTCGAGCAATTGGGGAAGACTTTTCTTGCTAAAGAACCCTCGCTTGCCTTTGTACACGTCGATGATCTTTGCAATCGTTTCATCGTCTTCCAAGGTCTTTAAGCATTCGCGAACACGGTTTGCATCGAGTTGTTCGGCTGCATCTTTGCCGTGCGTCAGAATTTCCCGCATGATTTCATATTGATTGGTTCTTGCGGCATCGAAGAAAGAATCTCGGATCTCTAAAGAGGGGAAGTGGCGGAGGATCTGCCGAAAAATAACGCCATGACCCGAGGCTGCTGCACCCGTTGCTATGTTTTTGATGGCTAAGGAATTCTCGGGAAAAAGAAAAGCCCACGACTGCAAAATCTCGTTCAACAAGTCTTCTTGGTCGTGAAGTTTTTTGTTTTTTTCCTGAAAAATCGTCCACAACGTTTCTGCATCGAGAAAGGGAAACTCCCGTTCATTTCTGAAGAATTCCTGGACAGCAGCTAAGTTTTGTTGGTCAATGGCTTCGCGGAGACGGTCGGGAGATTGTCGATAGAGATACAAGCAGATGTTGACAATGAGTCCGAGCAGAAATCCGAGCCCAGCGGTTTGGAGGGCAAGGGCTGTTCCGTAGCAAGCGCCGAGACCCACGCACAGAGCGGTGAGACCTGCTCCATATTTTGACCATACGGTCTCTGTGACTTTGACCATGAGGAAATACAGGACGTTTTCGGTGGTGGAAAGGGGGGCTGGGCGAGAAGCACTCGGACTCAATGCTACACGACCACTGTGTTGTTGAATTGCATCCATGAAAACCCCCTTCTTTTGCAAGAAAATGATAGCATGTTTGGCCAATGAAGTCGATACAAAGCAAAAATTTCGATGATAGATTTATAATTCGTTAATTAGCAGCGACTTAGTTTTTTTTGTCTTTCGAGAACATACCAGGGAGCTATGCAATTACCCTCTCTTTTTGCGAAATCTGTCTCGTTTGAGGGGGTTTTCGACCACTTATTTCCGTTATCTGGGGTAGATTTCTACTTTAAGTGGTCAAAAATCGGACTTATTTCCGTTATTCACATAGATTTCTACTTTAAGTGCCAGAAAAACCGAGATTTTTCCGTGATCTCACGAGATACGGTGCTCGAAAAATGAGGACTGATTTTAGGGATGGTGTTTCGGAAGGTGGTGATCGGAAGTCTGTTTTTAGAGGAGCATCAGCTGCTGGTCATTGGTCTTCGGCTTGGGCTTCACGCCTTTGGCCTCGAGCTTCCGCAGCATGTCTTCGGCGATCTGCACGACCCGGGGCGGCAATCCTGCCAGCTTAGCCACGTGGATGCCGTAGCTGCGGTCGGTGCCGCCGCACACAATCTTGCGCAGGAAGACAATCCCGTCTGCAGTTTCCTGCACGGCCACCTGGTAGTTCACAGCTCCCCGCAAGGTCGTTTCCAACTTCGTCAGTTCCCAGTAGTGC
>Ga0070679_100002803_pt1 | contig 15829 bp, 15 predicted proteins | sample KBSC63BmetaG_FD_65652 | JGI IMG/M metagenome (GOLD analysis project Ga0070679, IMG submission 65652) | Corn rhizosphere microbial communities from Kellogg Biological Station, Michigan, USA - KBS C6-3B metaG | ecosystem: Host-associated > Plants > Roots > Rhizosphere | place: USA: Michigan... | reverse complement strand
CAGCTTCGTGCGCAGCGCTCTTCCTCCGACGCCGGCAGCGCTGTGGCGGGGACGGCGGAAGCTGAGTGTCATGCGCTCCGCTCCGCCATCCCACGGAGACGAAGAAAGATCACCGAGGCGAGAACGACCGCCAGCGCGAGCGCGACTGCGTTCGCCGATCCGTAACCGACGTTCAGGATTTGGAAGACGTTCTGGTACACGTAGACCGATAGCACCAGCGTTGCGTTTGCAGGCCCGCCGTTGGTCGTGATGAACACGAGATCGAACACCTGCAGCGCCCCGATCGCGTTGACGAGGATCACGACCGTCATCGGCCTGCGCACGAACGGCAGAAGAACATGTTTGAGCTGCTGCAGCCGTGAGGCGCCGTCGATCTTCGCCGCCTCGAAGTACTCCTCGTCGACCGACTGCAGCGCGGCGATGAAGATGACCATCGAGAGCCCGTAGGCCGTCCAGGCCCAGGCGACGAAGATGGCAGGAAGCGCCCATGTAGTCGATCCGAGCCACGCCTCCTGGAACTGCCCCAGGCCGACGCCGCGAAGGATGGCGTCCAACGCGCCGGAAGAGGGGCTGTAGATCCACTGCCAGACGATGGCGACCACGACCGACGCGAGGACCTGGGGCAGGAAGAACACCGCCCGGTAGTACGTGCGGCCGTGCATCGGCTGGCGGACGAGCAGGATCGCAAGTGCCAGGCCGACGATCGTCGGGACCGTGATCCCGGCGACCATCCACGCGATGTTGTGTCGGAAGGCCCGCCAGAAGAGCGGGTCATGGGCGAGCTTCTGGTAGTTCGCAAACCCGACCCATTTCTTCTCGGAGTAGCCATCCCACTTGAGGAAGCTGTACTCGACGATTCGGCAGAGCGGGAGAAGGAAAAACGCCCCGTAGATCACGAACGCCGGCAGCAGGTACAGGTAGGGAGAGACTCCACCACCCAACCTGCTGCCGACGCCCGGAAAACGGTGCGGGCCCGATGCCGCCCTGCTTGTACGCCGTCTGCGGCGCACTGTCCCGACGCTGAACCTTTCAGCCACTCAGCGTCTGCTTGTAATTCGACTGGAACTCCTTTGCAAGTTCCTGTGGGGAGATGGAGAGGGACCAGAGCTTGTCGAGGGTCGGGTTGTACTGCGTCGTGAACACGCCGCCAACGTTGGCGAGGAAGAAGCCGGTCTGGGTCTTGCCCATCGCCGCATAGACGTCCGCCTGGAGTTGGCTCCTCGGCTTCGGCGTCTTCTTGAAGCGGTAGGCAGGGATGTCGCTGTTGTTCCACAGCGTGGTGGCGACCTGCTCTCCCAGCATGTAGTCGAGATACGACGCGGCAGTCTTCTGGCTGCGCGCGTGCGAGTTGATCATCCAGACGTTGTTCGGGGAGTAGCCGCCCATCACCCACGGGCGGCTCGTGTCGATCCGCGGAGTCGGGAAGAAGCGTGGCGAGAACTCGGTCCCTGCCAGGTACTGCTGGTTCTTCCACGTGCCGTTGATGATCATCGCCGAGTCGCCGTTCAAGAACGCCGCGTCCGCGTCACTGCCCGAGAGAGCGAGGACGTTCTGGCTCAGATACCCCTTCTTCGCCCAGTTCTGCACGATGGTCGCAGCCTGGACGATGCCCGGGTTGTCCCACGACGCCGTCGGGTCACGGAGCTGCAGGCGCTGGAGCAAGCTGCGAGAGACGGTCTGATGCACGACCTGCTGGAAGACGTATGACACGCTCCCGGGGTTCCCGACATGGAGTCCACCGACGCCGATCGGCGTGACGCCCTTGGACTTCAGTGTCGCGAGGAGTGACTCGAGCTGCGGGAACGTTGTCGGCGCCTTCAGCCCGTACTTGGCGAAGATCTTCGGGTTGTAGAACCAGTCGACGGCGGTGAGGTCGAACGGGATGCCCGTACGAGGCGTGTTGCCTCCGCAGCACAACGTGCCCCAGTAGTTCATGACGCTCGGGGAGAGCCGCTTGTCCCAGCCGTACTTCTTGACCAGGGGATTCAGGTCGATGATCCACTTGTTCTTCTGATAGACGAACTCGTCGTCGGGGCTCGGGTTCGCGTACGCGACGTCCGGCCCGCGGTGGCTGCTGAGCGCGAGCTTCAGCGCGCGGTTCATCGGGTCGTAGTCGTACGGCGTCACGCTCGTCTTGAGTGCGTGGTGGCCGCCGTACATCGACGTGAGATGGGTGACGTACTTGGTCTCCTGCGGGCTGCCGGTGAGGTACCAGACATCGAGCTTCCCGGTCGCGGCCTCAGAGCCCTTCAAGAACCCCGACGCGCTTGCCACGTCCGCGAACGAGCCGGCGAGCGCCGCCCCCGCGATCAGCTTTCCCGTGCGACCGAGAAACGCGCGCCGGCCGTAGGCGGCTGTCTCCGTGGCCTCGTGCGAAGACGGTTCGTGGCCGTCGGTCATGACTCTCCTCCGTTCGCCGTTTCGACTCAGTAGGAAAACGTTTGCCACCGTAACCCCTCAGGTTGCGCAAGTCAAGCCTACTCCGGTGTTGTCCGCCCCGAATCGGGCCGCGAGGTTGAGAGGAGGAGGCCGATGTCGGGTGCCAAGCGGCAAACGATTGCCCGTCGGGCCACCGAATCGGCCTGTTCGACGCCTCAGCGAGGCCGGTCGAGCGGGCTCGAACCCGGAACGCGTGTGCCTTCGATCGCGAAGGGATTGAGCCGTCCGCACATCCCGAGCCGCTCGGCCGCGGCAACGATCCGCATTGCGTGCGCGCTGTCCAGGTCGATCGGCTCACCGCCGAGGATGCGTTCTACGCGCTCGCGCGTCTCGACGACTGCAGCACCCGGCCCGGCCTCGACGATGTCGAGCCACGCCGACGCCGAAGCCTTGACCAACTCGGCGCCACGCCGTTGGAACGCGGAGAGCAAACGGCGACCGTCCTCGAGGGAGCCGGCGAACCCCTCCTTGAGCACGTCCATCCCTGCCACCGCGTGATCCCGGCGCGCGAGCGCACCCTCGATCGAGTCGATCGACGCGTGCTGCCGGTACGTCTCGTCGTTGGCGAGGATCTCGGCCCCGAACGTAAACACGGCATCCCCGTTCTCGGGCAGGCCGGCGTTCTGCATGAGGACGAGGATCTCGAGCTCTCCGTCGTTGACGAGCCGATGGACCACTCCGGGATCGAACTGCACTGCGTCGCCCGCGCGAAGCTCGAAGCGCTGGTAGCCGTCGCGGAGGCTGAGGAGCTCGACCGACCCGGCCCCTCCGAGAACGACATATGCCTCGGAGCAGGCGAGATGCATGTGCGGCGAACCACCCGCCCAGCCGTCGGGCGCAAGCTCGTCGTAGACACGCAGGCGTGAGACGGCAAGACCCCCGGCAATGGCCGACACGTGAGGCGGGACGAGCGCTCGATTCGCGGCAAGATTGGTCATGGCAAACGTTTACTAGACTATCGCGAATGTCGTCTCTGACGGATGTCGCCCGTGTCGCAGAAGTTTCTGTCGCGACCGCTTCGCGTGTCCTGAGCGGTTCTCCGCACCCCGTCTCCGAGGAGACGCGGAACCGCGTCGTCTCGGCTGCCCGGACCGTGGGCTACACCCCGAACGGCATCGCGCGGGCCCTCGTCACCCGCCGAAGCACGATCATCGGCGTGATCGTCGGCGACATCGTCGACCCCTACTTCAGCGAGATCACCCGCGGCGCGGACGACATCGCGCGCGAGTACGGGTTTCTCACGATGGTCTGCAACGCCGACGGCCAGCCCGACCTCGAGCTCGCCCATGTGCGTGCGCTCCATTCGTTCCCGGCCGCGGGCATCATCTTCGCCGGCAGCGGCCGGATCTCCGACAGCGACGTCGAGCGCGACCTCGTAGAGCAGGTCAACCGGGCCGCGGCGGCAGGCACTCGTGTCGTCGCACTCGCCAAGCGAGGCTTCGACTCGGATCGCATCCTGATCGACAATGTGCTGGCATGCCGCGACATCACGCGCTACCTCATCTCGATCGGGCACAGGCGAATCGCATTCATCGAGGGGCCGCCCGACCTCCATACGAGCAACGACAGACGCCAGGGTTTCGAGCAGGCGATGTCCGATGCAGGACTCGCAAGCGGCTCGACCCATCGGGGCGGTTTCAGCCTCGAGGCAGGCGAGAGCGCCGCGAGGAGACTCCTTACCGAGGGACTCCCGGATGCAATCGTCGCTGCTAACGACGAAGCCGCGATCGGTGCGCTGATGACACTGCGTCAAGCAGGCGTGGATGTCCCGGGAACGGTCTCGATCGCCGGGATCGACGACACGCAGCCTGCGCGAATCGTCGGACTGACGACGGTCAGGGTCCGACTCGACGAGCTCGGCGCCGCCGGGGCGCTCGCGATCGTCGAGGCCGATGCCGATTCGCAAGCCCAGGTGTCCGCGCAGGAACACGAGATCGTCGTGCGGGCGACGACGGCGCCTAGACCAGCGTCGTAAACCGCTCGCAGACGAGCCGCACCAGCTCGTCGCGATCGCGCGACGAGAGCTCCGGATTGATGATCTCCACCTCGATCGGGCCTTCGTATCCCGCTCGCTCGACCGCAAGCCGGAGACGACGGAGGTCGATGATGCCGTCTCCCATCACTCCGCGTCCTGCAACCGTGCTCGTGGTGGGGACGAGCCAATCCGACACGTGAAAGCCGACGATGAGGCCGCGCGCGCGATCGATCTCCGCCTCGACGTAGGGGTCCCAGAACACGTGATACGCATCGACGACGACGCCGACACCATGGTCGAACGCAACGGCAAGGTCGACTGCTTCGCGCAGCGTGACGATCACCGATCGCTCACCGATCATCATCGGATGGAGCGGCTCGATCCCCAGCGTCACTCCATGCTCCAGCGCATCGGGAAGGATGGCCTCGATTCCTTCTTCGACCATTCGACGAGCAGCGGCCAGATCACGGTCCGGGGCAGGCCCGCAGACCATCACGAGCACTGGAGTCCCAAGCTCAGCCGCTTCTTCGATCGCCCGACGGTTGTCGTCGATGCGTACTACGCGCTCCCGTGCAGTCGAAGCCGGGAAGAAGCCTCCGCGGCACAGCCCTGACACGCCAACCGAGCTCGCCGCCAACCGCGCAGCGGCGCCGTTCCCAAGCTGGTCTCTCCACACGCCGATGGTTCCAATGCCCGCCTGCGCGCATCCTTCGAGCGCCTCGTCGAGCGACCACCCGTCGACGGTCTTGAGGTTCAGGCTGAGCCTGCTCTGATCGATCGTGACCGCCACTACCGAATCCCTGCGACCGCGAGCGCCTCGCGCATCCGCGAGCCGGCGCGCTCCGCGTCAGCCAGCAGGCCGGCGTCGTCCGCCAACGCGAACAACTCGGCGAGATGCACGATCGAGCGCGAAGACTCGAGGCCGTCGACGAGCTTGAAATGGTCCTGATGCCCGTTCAAGTAGGCGAGGAAGACGACGCCTGCCTTGTAGTTCGCCGTCGGCGCACTGAAGATGTGTCGCGCCAGGGGGACAGTAGGCTCGAGCACGTCCCGGAACCCGACGGGATCCGCCCGGTCGAGGGCCTGCGTGGCCGCGGAGGCGGCCGGAGCAATCGCGTCGAAGATCCCGAGGAGCGCGTCACTCGCCCGATCGCCGTCACCCTCGATGAGGCTCGGATAATTGAAGTCGTCGCCCGTGTACATGCGCACTCCGTCGGGCAGGCGCCGACGAAGCTCGATCTCCAGGTCGGCGTCGAGGAGCGAGAGCTTGATGCCGTCGACACGTTCGGCGTGCCGCCGGATGATCTCGACGACGACGTCAAGTGCAGCTTCGACGTCTTTGGCGCCCCAGTAGCCGGCGAGCTGTGGGTCGAACATCGGCCCAAGCCAGTGGATGATCGCCGGGCTTCGCACCTGCCCGAGAATCCGATCGTAGACGCCGAAGTAGTCCTCGACCGTTCGGGCATTGCGCGCGAGCACGCGACTCGCCATGACGATCGGCTGCACGCCGCAGTCGTCGACGAACGCGCACTGTTCTTCGTACGCGTCGCCGATCTGCGCGATCGACCAGCTGCGGTCGTGCGCAAGCTGATCGGTGCCGACGCCGCACGCGAGACGGTCGAGCCCGGGCCGTGCCGCAGAGGCGGACCGCCGGATGAGCTCGCGCGCGGCTTCCCAACCGACAGTCGCCCCACCACGTTGGGCGGTGTCCATCGCCTCGGCGACGCCGAGGCCCCAGGACCAGAGCTCGTACCTGTAGGCGAGCGTCTGATCCCAGTCGATCGCCCACGGATCCGCCAGCGGGTCGGCGACCACGTGCGCGGCCGCGAAAAGAACGCGGCTGGTCAGCTGCCCGTCCGGCCGGTTGAACACACGCGAGGGCTTGGGCTCGTGACGGCGGAGGGCACCATCTCGCGTCGGCAGGAACAGCGGCCTGGACGCGGTCGCGCTCATACGTCGATCGGCGGGACGTCGACCCAGCGTCGCGTCCGGGCCGACTCCAACGCGAGCTCGGCGAGCTGAATCCCCTTGGCTCCTTCGACGAAGTCCCACGGAAATGGCTCGTCGCAGGCGACGTGCCGAAGAAAGTGCTCCCACTGCGCCCTGAACGCGTTCTTCTCCGGCGACCCATTGGACTCGACCGCAGCCCACTTCGACCGATAGTCGAGCCCGCTCTCGATGTCGGGATTCCAGATCGCCCTCGGGGTCTCGGCCCGTGTCTGCGCGACGACTTCGCGGAGACCCGCGACAGCACTTCCCTGAGTTCCGTCGACCTGAATCGCAAGCAAGTCGTCGCGATAGACGCGAACACACCACGACGAGTTGATCTGAACGACGACGCCGTTCTCGAGCTCGAACGTGGCGTAGGCGGCGTCGTCTGCGGTGGCCGGGTACGCCGACCCCGACTCGTCGTAGCGCTCGGCGATGTGCGTCGGAGCAACTGCGCTGACCGCCTTGACCGGACCGAAGAGATTGTCGATCAAGTACCTCCAGTGGCACACCATGTCGACGACGATCCCGCCGCCGTCGTCTCGCCGGTAGTTCCACGACGGCCGTTGCGCCTCGGGCTCGGGCCCCTCGAACACCCAGTACCCGAACTCACCACGAACGCTGAGAATCCGGCCGAAAAAGCGGTCGTCGATCAACCGCTTCAGCTTCAGAAAGCCGGGGAGGAACAACTTGTCCTGCACGACGCCGGCCTTGACTCCGGCCGTGCGCACTGCGCGGACAAGATCGAGCGCTTCTGCGAGCGTCGGCGCCAGAGGCTTCTCGCTGTAGACATGCTTGCCGGAACGGATCGCGCGCTCGACCGCGTCCATTCGCGCCGCCGTCGTCTGGGCGTCGAAATAGATGGGGAGCTGGTCATCGGCCAGACAGGCCTCGAGGTCAGTCGTCCACCGCTCGAGACCGCAACGTTCCGCGAGTGCGGAAAGCCGTTCCGCGTTCCTGCCGACGAGCACAGGCTCAGGCACGAGACGCGTGCCGTCAGGGAGCTCGAGGCCGCCCTCGTCCCGAATGGCGAGCACGGACCGAATGAGGTGCTGGTTCGTGCCCATCCGCCCGGTGACGCCGTTCATGATCACGCCGATGGTGCGGGTGGCCGCGTCCTTCTCGATCCCGATCGGGGGAACAGCGGCTTGCGTCATCGAACAGCTCCGCGCTTCGCCGCGAGGAGCTCGGTGAACTCACCGCGCTCGAGCGGGAGCTCGACGCACGCGCCGCCGCGCTCGGACGAGAGCACGATGGCGTTGGCGAGCTCGACCGAAGGGAGAACGCTCGCGGCATCCGCGCGCGGCACGCGGCCCTCGCGGAGCGCTGCGACGACATCACGATGAAGGTCGTGATGCGCGGCACCCTCACCACCGTACGGGCGGAGGTCGATCGTGACTGACCGCGCTTCAGGGGGCTCGTACATCGTGCGGTCGTCTTCGATATGGCGGCGAAGGCTCGGTGACCACTCTGTGATCGTGAGCGAGTCGAGCGTGAGCTCCAGCTTCGCTCGATCGCCGATCAGCTCGATTCGGAGCGGCGTCGGCTCGGCCGTCGAGAACGCGAGCTGCGCCACTCCTCCCGCTTCGAACATCACCTGCGCGACCACGGTGTCCTCGCATTCGATCGCGTGCGAGATCGTCTCGGTCCACGCAACGACTCGCGACGCCGGGCCTCCCAGGTAGCAGAGCAGGTCGAGCGGATGCGGTGCCTGGTTGACGAGGACGCCGCCGCCCTCGCCCGCCCAGGTTCCACGCCACGGGGCCGACTTGTAGTAGGCAGCCGAGCGCATGGTCGACTCCACGCAGGTCGCGCGAATCACCCGGCCGACGCAACCCGCGTCGATGAGCTCCTTCGCGGCTTCGACAGCCGGCACGAACCGGTACTGCAGGTCGACCACGAGCTGTCTCGCAGCAAGGCGCGCGGCGAGCAACATCGCGTCCGCCTCGGCCACATCGATTGCCATCGGCTTCTCGACGATCACGTGGGCTCCGCGCTCGAGACAATCGATCGAGACGGCCGCGTGCGAGAGATGCGGCGTCGCGACGACCACGACGTCCGGCGAGCGAGTGTCCAGCAGCGCCTGATAGTCCTCGAACGCGGGTGCACCGACCTCGTCCGCACACCGCTCGGCAAGCTCGCGATTGGTGTCGGCCACACCGACCAGCTCCACGTCGCCGTGAAGCGTGGCAAGCGACTGTGCGTGCACTCTTCCCATCACGCCGGCGCCGACGATTGCGTACCGCAGACGGCGTTCAGACAACGAGCGAGCCCTTCTCTCGGCCCGCCGTCTCGAGCGCCAGCTCCTGTGCCTGGAGGGAGAGGTCGGTCACGACGAGCGCGTGCTCTGTCGACATTGCGATTTCCGTGCGCTCGCGGACGTCGGCGAGCAATTGCGTCGCGAACGGCGGTTCTACGACGGGAACGTCGATGTATCTCGGACCGCCGGCATCGACGACGAACACATGACCGCCGACTCCGCGTCCCGACGCATCGATCGTGCGACGAAGCTCGAGCGTGCCCTCGCTCCCGACGAGGAACGTCCGTCCATCGCCCCAGAGGCTGAGACCTTCGGGGGTGTGCCAGTCGACCCGCGCGTACCCGAGTGCGCCTCCGTCTGCCTCGATCATGAGATCACCGACGTCCTCGAACCCGGGGAGGTCCTGGTGCCGGAGATTGCGCGTGCGCGCGGCCGAGATGTGGGCGGCGTTCATCCCGGTGAATGCGAGGAACAAGTCGATCTGGTGGCACGCAAGGTCGATGAGGATTCCGCCGTTCCGCACGGGGTCGAAGTGCCACTCGGGCCTCGTCTTGCGTTCGAGGAGGTGTGGGCCGAAGCCCGTGAAATGCAGCACGCTGCCGATCAGACCGTCGTGCACGAGGTCCACCGCGCGAAGGACCGACGGGTTGTAGAGCCGCTCTCCGAACCACACCGCGAGATGGCCACCGGATCGCGCCTGAGCCGACACGACAGCGTCGAACGCCTCTCGGTCGACGCAGAGCGGCTTGTCGGCGAGCACGTCGCGCCCGCTCTCCAGGGTCAGTGCCGCAATCCTGCCGCGGTCCGACGGGACCGCGGCGGTGACGACGAGCTCGATCGAGGGGTCATCGAGCGTATCGTCAAGCGTCGTGCGCGGGGCCTCCGGCCAACCGCGCGCGTAGCGTGCATACAGTTCGTCGTCCGGCTCGACGACCGCTGCGAGCGTCCCGCCCGCCCGCAGCAGAGCCTGAACCAGAATGTCCACGTGCACGTGCTCGAGACCGACGGCGGCGAAGCGCACCGTGTCCGGGCGTGAAGGCGACGGGACGGTCATGGGACGATGGTAAACGTTTGCCAGCGTGCGTCAAGCCCGAAGGCGCGGTGTCCAACCGCCTTGCCGAATGACTCCAATGCTGGTACTAAGGATTGGCAAACGTTTGCCGGAGAGGAGTGTCCATGAAACTTGGCCTGCATTCGATGAGCTACGCGGGCATGTGGGGCGGGGCGACGCTCGAGCTCGAGGACGTTCTCGACACGGCCGCAGAGCTCGGATTCGACGGCGTCATGCTGATGGCCAAGCGGCCGCACGCCTCGCCGCTCGACCTGCCGCAGGACCGCGTCAAGCGGCTGAAGCATCAACTCGAGGCACAGAAGCTCGAGGTGATTTCCGTGGCGGCGTACAACGACTTTGCCGCGCGGATCGGTGCCGACACCGGCACGCAGTATCCCTCGGGGATTCCGCTCACCGAGCTCCAGGTCCTGCATGTTCGCCACTGTGCGGAGCTCGCACACGAGCTGGGCGCGCCGTACGTACGCATCTTCACCGGATACGAGCGCCCGGGCCTGACGCCGGCCGAGGCCTGGCACGTCGTCGTCGAAGCCATCCGCCAGTGCGCCGAGCATGCAGCGCCGCTCGGGGTGTCCCTCGCTGTCCAGAACCACCACGACGTCGCGAACCATCCGCAGACACTCCGGGCACTCGTCGACGAAGTGGGACTGCCGAACGTGCGTGTCGCGTACGACGCCTGGGTTCCGGCGCTCCAAGGCTTCACCCCGCAGGAGCTCGAGGAGAGTGCGGCCGAGCTCGCACCGCTCGTCGCCTACACCACGGTGGCCGACTACGAGGTGCTGCCGCGCTTCCGGTACGACACCCGCCTTCTGAACTTCATCCCGGAGACGCCGGAGCTCAGAGCCGTCCCGATGGGAGAAGGGTTCATCGCATACGACGCCTTCATGCGCGGGCTCTGTTCAGGTGGGTTCGACGGATACGCCGTCTACGAGATGTGCTCACCGCTCCGAGGGGGAGGCAGCCGCGAGAATCTCGATGCGTGTGCGCGTCAGTTCGCGAACTGGATCAGGCAGTTCGACGCAGCGCGTGCTGCCGATCCCAGCGTGCGTGGCGGCTAGCGATCGGTTGCTTCGTGGCTCGTCGTCCACAGCCGCTCGACCACCTCGAGATGGTGGCGCATGGCAGCCTCAGCGCCGGGCCGATCGTGCGCGACGATGCAGTCGATGATCTGCCGATGCGACTCGACGGCTTCCTCGCGCCCGCCGCGCGCGTGGTTCTCGCGCCGGACCGCGACGAGCGCGTCACCGATCGCATCGTGCAGCACGAGATAGAAGGGATTGCGAGTCGCGGTCGCGATCGCACGGTGGAAGTCGAGGTCCCGTAGGGCCGCCTGATCGACCGTTTTTGCATGCTCCATCGCCTCCGCGGCGCGGCGCACACGGTCGATGTCCTTCCCGTCGGCGCGTTGCGCGGCGACTCCGGCCATCTCGACCTCGAGCATCACGCGGACTTCGTGGACGTGGCGATAGTCGAACTCGTGGTTGCTCCGAAGAAGCAGCGCGAGCGATTCCGACACCGCCGCGGGATCGATCGCCGCCACCCGCAAGCCACTCCCCGCGCGCACCGTCACGACGCCGCGGCCGGTCAGTCCACGCACCGCCTCGCGGACGACCGTCCGCGACACTCCGAACTGCTCGCCGAGCTCCCGCTCGGAGGGGAGCTTGTCGCCCGGCTTCAGCTCACCCCCGACGATGCGATCGAGGATCGACCCCGCAACGCGCTCGACGAGGGTCGGCTCTCGGCTCAGCTGCGCAAAGGGCTCTGCGTTCACGATCCGACCAGCACTCGCTCGTAGTATCGCATGTAGCCATACCGATCTGGGCCGCGGAATCTCCGCTCGTGACGACGCCGAGACCAGTTGTCTCTGCATGCCATCAGTCCGTGGGCCATCACATGCGTCGTCCGGCGGGCGGCACGACGACCAGCGCCGGCGGCACGGTCACGATCACCACGCTCGGGCTGGAACACGACCGCCGGCATCGTCTTCACGGCAGTGCCTTAGCGCGTCACTGCTCGTTCAGATACCGCCGGTACCCGTCTGCGTACTCGCGAAGACCTTCCTCGAGCGAGTACCGCGGGGTCCAGCCGAGCTCGCGTTCGTTCGGCTCGACGGACAGGACTCCGCGGCCTCTCAGCTCGAGCTCGTCCGCCGGCGTCAAGGCATCCTCGATCTCGATGTCCGCTCCGTCGACGACGCGCGCGACCGCGGCAGCGAGCTCCCGGCCCGTGACGAGCCGACGTCCCGTCGCCCCGTAGTAGATCCTCGTCTCGAGCTCGGGCGCCTCGACGAGCGCAACAGTCAGCGAGGCGATGTCGCCCACGTAGGTGTAGTCGCGCGGGAACGTGCCGCCGTGCGACAGACGGACGGGCTCTGCCCGAACCGAGCCCTCGACCATCGGCTTGACGAAGATGGGGTGCCGCATCCCGAGTCCGTAGACCGCCGAAGGGCGGATGACTGCGAAGTCGACGCCGTAGCTCTTGCGGTACGCGTAGCAGAACGCCTCGCCGGCGACCTTCGACGCCCCGTATGCGCCCGATCCCGGGCCTTCATCCGGAAGAAGCACAGGGTGCGCTGCGTCGATCGGCTCGTAGCGCACGGCCGGCAACACGCCGATCGACGAGAAGTACACGACACGTCGCACTCCGAAGAGACGCGCAGCCTCGAGCACGTTGACAGTCGCCTGCAGGTTCACCGTCAGCGCGAGTTGCGGGTTGCGGTGCAGCGGAGCCGGGTCACCGATGGCGCCGAGATGCACGATGTCGCTCGCGCCGAACTCCGTCACGCATGCGAGGGTCTGCGCCCAGTCGTTCGCTCCACCGAGCCACACGTGCGACGAGTGACCGCGAAGAACGTACGCGGCCTCGTCGCGGAGCGGTGAGATGTCGAGCAGACAGATCTCCGCACCTGCGGCGGCAAGGGCGGTGGCCGCGTGCGCACCGATGAAGCCTGTTCCACCGGTGACAACGACCCGACGTCCCTTCAGGCGATCCATCCGTCACCCGCCAGGTCGATCTCGGGCCGGAACTCCGTGCATTCGAGCCGCACCCCGTGCGGAGACGAGCCCTCGACGAAGGCAGACGTGCGTCCGCGGCCACTCGCGAGCGTGGGCGCACGGCCGGAAGCCGAGAGCTCGGTCGCCGCTGCGCCTACCGATTCGACAGCGAAACACAGGTGGTGAAGTCCTTCGCCATGCTCTGCAAGCGACGCCGCGACAGCGCTGCGATCGTCGAGTGGCTCGACGAGCTGAAGCAGCGTGTTGCCCAGATCGAGGTACGTGAGCCGCACTCTGGGCTCGAGCAAGGTCTCGGACGAGACAACCTCAAGACCGAGCGCGCCCGAGAAGTGCCGAATGGCGATCTCCGTGTCACGCACGACGACGGCCACATGGTCGAGCCGCTTCAGAACGGTGCTCATTCGTGCAGATCCATCTGCGCACGTGCGACAGCCTCGACCGCCCCGACCTGCGCGTCGTGGAGCTCCGCAAGGCGTGCCCCGTCGTGCACTCGAGGCAGTCGTTCGGCAGTCGCTGCAAGGTACGCCTCGCGAAGCTCGGTGTTGACGTTGACCTTCCGTACTCCCGCCGCGACGGCCCGGCGCACGTCGTCCGGAGGGAGGCCCGACGCGCCGTGCAGCGAGATCGGGACGTCGACACGCCGCCGCACAGCGTCGAGGACATCCCAGTGCAGCCTCGGCCGCTCGACGTAGTGCCCGTGCACGTTCCCGATCGAGACGGCGAGGCAGGACGCACCGGTTTCACGCACGAGTCTCTCGGCTTCCTCCGGATCTGTGATTCGACCGGCTGCCACTGCTTCGGCAATGTCCTCGCTTCCTTGGATGCCGCCGAGCTCTGCTTCGACACCGCCGCCGTATCTTGCGGCGATCTCCACGGCCGCTGCGACATACGCCACGTTCTCGTCCAACGGTAGATGCGAGCCGTCCGCCATCACAGCGCCCACACCCTCGGCGAACGCAGTCGCAATCGTGTCGATCTCCCGGACGTGGTCGAGCTGAACACACGCAGCCGCCGAGTGACGATCGGCGAATGCGGACAGAGCAGCGACGAACGGCCGGCCGTTCGCGCGGGCGAACTGCGCCGCGCCGACGAGAAGGATGACGGGCCGCGCCTTCTCAGCAGCAGCCACAAGGACGCCTTCGGCCTCCTCGAGGTCGTAGCAGGTGAACGCCGTCACGGGGCCTGAGGCCAACGCGGCGCCAAACGAGATCAACATGTGACACCACCGCGAGCACGGGCGACGAGATCGGTCAATGCGTAGTCGCCGCCGACATTCCCGGGCGCCACGACCGTCGGAAGCTGTCGACCGCCGCCAACTGGGACCGACCAGAGGGACGCACCGTGTCCGACGGGCCCGACGACCTCGACCACATCCGCCCCGAGCCCAGTCGCGACGATCGACGCCGACGTCGCGCCGCCCTTGAGGATGAGAAGATCGAGCTCGTCCGCGAGCTTCTCGGCAACCGTCGCGAGAACAGCCGTGAGCCGATCGGCGACCGCCCGGCCGGCACGGCGGTTGTCATGGACGCGCGGAGTGGCCACGACCGCGATCGACCCGCCGTCGATCAGCTCGCGAGCCTGTGTCTCGAGTCTCCGACGTTCGCCGACCGGGTCGGCCAGCGCGGCATCCACGTCGATCTCGACCGCCGTCCCGGGGTGCCCGGCCACAAGCTGCGCGAGCTGCCGCGTGGTTCGGTCGACGAACGAACCACAGAGGACGAGCAGGCGCCGAGCAGTCGGCATCTCCGTCAACACGTCCGCGGTGGCGCACGCCAGCGCCGCTGCGAGCGAGGGGCTGCAACGGAGCACGAACTGGCTGCCCTGCACCCAGGCCAGGCGGATGCCCTCCGCGATCTCGTCGATGTCGTCGTTCGTCTCGGCATCGACCGCGACCACAGACGGTCGGGGCCGGCGCGCGGCGCCGTCGATCGCCGAGGCGACCCGCGACCTGCCGTCAGGCTCGCGAACCGTAGCGAGATCGATCACCGCACCGTCCGTCGCCCGAAAGCGGCCGCCGCTTCGGCTGTCGGCCCAATCGAGCAGATGAGAGTGGCGGTAACCGAGGTACGGATCACGCGCGAACTCCGTCTCGCCCACCGGAACCGCACCGCCGTCGACCAGCAGGTAATGCACCCCGTTCCGGGTCACGCGCCCCGCCGAAGGCAACGCGGGCACCAACACGGCGGGCGCATTCACCAAGCGGCGGGCACGGCAGACGGCGTCGTGCTCTTCGATGAAGTGGGCCCGCAGCGTGCTGTCTCCGCGAAGCGCGAGTCGCGCAGCCGGAGCCTCCGCAAGAACCGCGCTGGCAGCTTCCCGGGTGACCGTCGCGGCGTCGGACGGACTGCACGCGCGCGAGTTCGTGACGACATACGAGGCGCTCCGGGCTGTCGCCACCCGCAAGGCCGCCCGCGTCGGTCGCAGGACGATCGGAATTCGGGCTGCCGCCTGGGCGCCGGTGGAGTCGTCGTCGAGCAGCACGAGAGGCACCTGTAATATGGTGTGACATGCTACAGGACGAGGCGATCGCAGGCTCGCTGCGCATCGAGGCGCGCCGGATCGAGCTTGGATCGATTCGCGCAGCCGGCGTCGAGCTCGTCCGCCGCGCCTACTTCGCCGTCCGCGACCCGGCCTGGGAAACCCTCGAGCCCGAGGTACTGGAACGCCAGCTCGAGCAGCGGAGCGCCGGCTTCGCCTTGCGGGCCCGATGCCGTTACAGGGCCGAGCCGATCGACCTGGACGCCGAGCTCGAGATCAGCTCGGTCGACGGCACGCTCCTTCGCTTCAGCTCGACGGCGATCGCGAGATCCGCGTTCGCCTACAACCGGATCGGCTTCTGTCTTCACCACCCGCCGCGAGAGCTCGCCGGAGCGACGCTCATCCTCGACGACGACGAGACGTTCGAAGTGCCGCATCAGGTGCTTCCGCAGCTCGTGACAGGCGACACCCTCGCCCCTGCAGTGGGACCGTTCAGTCGCCTGACAATCACCGGGGCGAGCGGCGCTCGTGTCGAGTTCCGATTCAGCGGCGACGAGTTCGAGCTCGAGGATCAGCGCAACTGGACCGACGGCGCCTTCAAGACC
>Ga0070679_100002802_pt1 | contig 15832 bp, 12 predicted proteins | sample KBSC63BmetaG_FD_65652 | JGI IMG/M metagenome (GOLD analysis project Ga0070679, IMG submission 65652) | Corn rhizosphere microbial communities from Kellogg Biological Station, Michigan, USA - KBS C6-3B metaG | ecosystem: Host-associated > Plants > Roots > Rhizosphere | place: USA: Michigan... | reverse complement strand
ACGCACCGCTCGTGGCGATCGTGAGCGAGATGGCGGCGAAGCGCCTGTGGCCGGGCGAAGATCCGATCGGCAAACGCATTCACTATCTCTCCGACAGTGCAGTGTGGCGCACCGTCGTCGGGATCGTGGGCGACGCGCGCATTCGCGCGCTCAGAACGACCGCGCCGATCATCTACGTGCCGTGGCGCCAGATGGATTTCTGGCAGTTCAATTTCGCCGTCCGCACTCGCGGCGATGTTGCGCCGATTTTATCAGCGATGCGTCATCAGCTCACCGATGTCGATCCACAGCTCAAGCTGTGGTATGTCCACTCGATGGACGAACTGCTCGGGGCTCCGCTCGCGCAGCCGCGAATGAGCACTCTGCTGATGTCGGTCTTTGCGGTGGCCGCATTGCTGCTCGCGGCGATCGGTCTCTACGGACTCATGGCGTCGCTCGTGCGCGAGCGAACGCGCGAGATCGGCATCCGGATGGCGCTCGGCGCGCTGCCGGAAGTGCTGCGCCGCGACGTGTTGCTGCAGGCGCTCACCGTGTCGGGTGCGGGCGCCCTCGTTGGTTTGCTCGCCGCGGTCGGAACGTCGCGTTTGCTCTCGGCGATCTTGTTCGAGGTGAGCCCCACCGATCCGATCGCGCTCGCGTCGGCGTGCGGTGTGCTGATGCTCGTCGTGCTGATTGCCGCGTATGTGCCTGCGCGCCGCGCGACGAAGATCGATCCCGCGAGCGCGCTGCGCGCCGACTAGCGCCGACGTTCGGTGCCTTCCACGCCGGTCATGGTCAACACGCCCGTTCCTGACGCGCGATGAACTAATTCCTGACCTGCCGAATTGGTTCCGCCGAGTTGTCGTTGCTCACCGTCGCTAGCGATCCGATCAATAAGAGATTTCGAATCTCGGATCAACGTGGCGCGTGACGTAGGGCACAGAGTTACGGCGCGCAAGGTGCTGGATTCGCGCCGCGCCACAACTTCACTCGGAGGTCCGCGCGTATGTTCGAATTCTCTCCACCCGGCGTGCGCTTCGTCGCGCGCCACACAGCAACTCTCGTCGCAGTCGTTGCTCTCGCAGGCGTCGCCGCCTGTTCCGATTCGACGAGCGCACGCTCCAACGGAGCGAGTCAACTGGGGTTCAGCACCGCATCGACGTCCTCCGTTGCCGGCGCGTCGCTCGCCCAGGTACCGATCACGCAAAACGGCCACACGCTCGATCTCAAGCAAGTGACGGTCGTCATCGAGCGCGCACAGCTCAAACGTCAGAACAACGACGCGTGCCGTGGGGACGACGATGAGCACGACGGGAAGTGGGCTGGTCGCTCCGAGTCGTGCGCCGAAGTAAAGGTTGGGCCGACGCTTGTGGACCTCCCGCTCGATGGGAGCGTCGTGTCGGTTCCGGCGAGCGTCATCCCGGCCGGGACCTTCGAAGAGATCGAGTTCAAAATCTCGCTGGCCCGCCTCGTTGGAACGTTCGACACGAAAGCGTTCGACGTCACCTTCCCGATCAACGCGAAAGCCGAAATCGAATTCTCGACGCCACTCGTTGTGACGGACAGCACACCAACGTCGATCACGATCAACGTCCCGATCACCGCGTGGCTGACGAATTCCGATGGCTCACTCGTCGACCCCAGCACTCTCCTCAGCAACCCGGGTGTCGCGGCCGCAGTCAGAGCGCGGATCATGGCCACGTTCAAAGCCTTCCAGGACGAGGATCATGACGGGCATGACGACCGTCACGGTGGTGATCACGGGAAGCGCGGGGACGGCTGATCGCTCGATCGTTGCGGGTAGCATCCGTCCGTACTCGAAGACGAAACGCGCGAGGCCAACGGCCTCGCGCGTTCGTGCAGACGCGACTGTCGTAACGCTGAAGTAGTTCGGGCTACCTGACGCCAAGCGATCGAATCAGCACGATGGCGAAAACGATGATCATGGCCAGCGATCCGCCAACGGCCACGATGACCCGGCCTCCAACCTGACGGATCGACCGGACGTCGACCGAGAGTCCCAGCGCCGCCATCGCCACGATCGTGAGCCAGCCGGCGACAATCTTCGCCTCTTCGCCGGTTCGTTCCGCGATGACGCCGGAGGATCTGAGTGCGGCGAGCACCATGAAGCCGATCACGAACCACGGCACGAGCGTGCGGACAGACAGTGCCGCAGGAGTACCTCGCCGTGCGCGCAACGCGAAGAATGCGACGACGGGACCGAGCATCAACACGCGCGCGAGCTTCACTGCCGTCGCCACCTGACCACTGAGCGCACTCACCACGAATGACGCCGCGAGCACCTGTGGCACGGCGTACACCGTCAGACCGGCGAGAACTCCGTACTGATAGTGCGAGAGCCCAAGCGCCGGAATGCATAGTGGTAGCAACACTACGACAGCGGCACCAAGGACGCCGCTGAGCGCGATGGATGCGGCAATGTCCTCGGGATCAGCTGAGATCACCGGTGCGACTGCCGCGATCGCCGAATTGCCGCAGATGGCATTTCCGCATGCGACCAGAATGGCCAGCTTCGGTTGGAGTCCGATCGCTCGGCCAAGGAGATAACCGCCGCTCAACGCCAGGCACACGAGAGCGACGATGCCGAGCGCCAGCAGTGCGCCGGAGGCGAAGAGCCGCGGAATATCCATCGAAGCGCCGAGCAGGAATACTCCCGCCTCGAGCACCTCCTTCGAGAAGAACCGGATCACTGGCTGAGCGCGGGCGGGAACATCGCGGACAGCTCGAACCACCATGCCCGCCAGCATGGCGATGATGAGCGGCTCGATGACCGGTCGCCCGAAAACCGCTGACTCGATCGCCCCGAATCCGACCGCTACCAGCGAGAGCGCGAGGATCGGCGCCAGTCCGGCCATCAGATCAGTAGGTCCAGACTTCGACGAGACGCCCGAGATGCCGGCGGGTGATGTCATGTCTTCAGTATCAACGCGCGGCTACCATGAATCCAATACATTGTTGTCATATTTACATGAAGATCGGTTATGCCTCTCAATCTTCATCACCTCAGAATCTTCGCCGCGATCGTCGAGCACGGCGGCTTCACACGCGCCGCCCGCGTGCTCCGCCTCAGCCAACCCGCAGTCTCGAAGTCCCTCAATGAGCTCGAGCGGCAACTGCATGTTACGCTGCTTGATCGGACCGGAAAGACCGCGACATTGACCGAGGCAGGTCGAACGCTGTACGCGCGCGCGGGCGAGCTCTTTGGCGTCGAGCGCGCCGCGGAGCGCGAGCTGCGAGAGCTGCGGGGCTTGAAGCGAGGGGTGCTGCGCGTTGCCGCGAGCACGACGATCGCCACCTATCTCCTGCCGCGCTATCTCGGGCGATTTCAGACCCGCCATCCCGGTGTCAGGATCCGAACGACCAGTACGAACACGCGCGCGGTGCTTCGCGCGCTCCTCGAGTTTCGAGTGGATGTCGCTCTCGTCGAAGGTCCCGTCGAGCATGCGCGGGTCCTCGTCGTGCCCTGGCGTGACGACGAGCTGGTTGTGATCGCCGCTCCGGATCATCCGATTGCTACGGCAGGAGCGCTCGAGGCCGGACAGCTCGCGGACGAACAGTTCCTCGTTCGGGAACCCGGATCAGGTACGCGAGTAGTGACCGAGCGTGCGTTGGCGGGGCGGGGGGTGCGGCTCGAGCGAACGATTCGCGTGGGAGGAACCGAGGCCATCAAGCAGGCGGTTGCCGCCGGGCTCGGGCTCGGCATCGTTTCCCGGGCAGCCGCGGCTGATCAGCTCGCGCTGGGACGAATCGTCGTCGTTCCCGTTCGCGATCTCGTGATCCGCCGCACGCTAGCACAAATAAAGCTTCGCGATCGTCCGACCACGATTGCCGGACGCGAGCTGGAGTCTCTGCTTATGGCTTCAGACGTGCTCGAGGGATCTGAGGCTTCTGCTGATGCGACCGGCAGCGCCGAGTCGTCGTCAAATCACGGTTAGATATCATTCACGGATACGTTTGCACGCGAACCATGCACTTTCTTTCTCTGTCGTCCCGGGCCAGCGCCCTCCCATCGCGATCTAGAGCGAGGGATTTGCGCGTTCCAATTTTCCTCGCGCTCTTCGGCGCCGCTGCCGTAATCGGCTGTCACTCGGCGCCGCCGCCGCCTCCACCGCCGCCGCGGGTTCTGGGAGACTCCGAGACAGGCGCGCTGCGTTGGGTCGACGCACACGCGCTGGCGTTCAACATCGATGATTCTGTGGCGTCAGCTTCCGAGCGCGCCGGCCTCGTGTCGCTCGCCGGCAACGCGCGCGTGTTCGGGTTCAGCGAGTTGAATGAGGGGTCGCATCAATTCCCCTACATCGTGCGCCGAACGGTGCTTGCTCTCGCGGAAGGCGGACGCGCGCGCGGACTCGCGATTCAAGCGCCGATGCCCGAGGCGATGGAAATCGACCGATACGTTCGCGGTGGTTCAGGGGACCCGGTCAGGCTGCTGCGCACTTTGGGCAACTGGCGCTGGGAGACTCGCGAGATGCGCGCGCTGGTCGAAGCGATGCGCGAGTGGAACCACGGTAAACCAGCGGCGCAGCAAGTTGGTTTCTACGGCTTCGAGATTCCGACCGCCGAGCATGCGGTTCACGTGATCACGACGCTGCCCGACTCGGTCGTTGGCGCACCGCTCAAAGCCTGGCTTACTCGCCAATACTCTTGCGTCGCGATCAATGAAGGAGCGCATTGGGGACTCGAGGGGCGCACGGCGGATAGCGCCTACTGGAATGCGTGCGGTCCGGCGACGACCAAAGCGCTCGACAGCGTGACCGCACTGCGACGACGAGTGTCGTCGCCGGCGGCTGCGGCCGAGGTCGCGTTCGCCGAAGACATGGCAAAGCTGGTTCAGCATCATGTGCGCGTGGGGCTGCGTCATCTCAAGCGCGAAGAGCTCAACGCGGAGCACGTGTTGTATCTCGCCGACCAGCTCGGTCCGGACGGGATGTTGGTTCTTTGGGGCGGCGACGTCGAGATGGGACGTCTCACGCTCGAGAAGACCACCGTTCAGACCGCCGTTCCTCTCGGCGAACGCTTGGGCGATCGCTATCGCGCGGTCGCATTCACGTTCGGAACAGGGGTGTTGAGGACGCGACCATTGGCGTCCCGCAGCGGTGCGGGTGGTGGTGGCGCGCCCGGACTGGCCGACGTGCCGATTCAACCGCCGCTCCAGAATTCGTTCGAGGAAGTGTTCGATCGCGCCGCGCCCGCGGCGTACTGGCTCGACATGCGCTCACTTCCGAAAGACGCAGCGGGCGTGTGGCTCGGCGGTCCCAGGACGATGCGCTTCATCACCGAGTATTACTCCGCGGCGTTGGCGGAATCGTTTACGACGCCGGTCGAGTTTCCGAAGTACTTCGATGCGGTCGTGTTCGCCAAGCACGTGACGCCGGCGAGACAGTAGCGTTCGGCAGGCATTAAGAATCTCTGAAGCAGCGCGGCGTCTTTTGCGCGCGCGTACAGAAATTGCCAACGCTGGGTCGGCCAACACCAAGCTGCACGGATTCAACCGTATCGGAGGGTGTATGTCGACTCGCGGTTTCTCGCAGATCGCGATCCTGGGTGCTTGCGCGCTCTGGGCCGCGTGTTCCAAAGGTGCCAACAAAGCTGACTCCGCTGCCGGCGTAGACACGTCAGCAGCGGCCGCGGCCACGCCGCCACCGGCTGCGGCGCCTGCTCAACTTCAGGACGCGAACATCTACGCATTGCTCGACGAAGCAAACGCGGGTGACAGCGCGAGCGGTGCCATTGCGGCCACGAAGGGCACGAGCCCGCAGGTGAAGGAGTTCGCGCACACGATGATGCGGGACCATCATGCGCTCCGAAAAGCGGGCGACGATCTCGCCAAGAAGAACAACGTGACGCCGGCGCCGCCGTCGGGTGACACGCTCGTCTCGGCGACCCAGAAGTTCAACGACAGTCTCAATGCGCTGCCCAAGGGAGCGGCATGGGACAAGGCGTACATCGATCATGAAGTCGCGGCGCACCAGGCGGTGCAGGCGCTGCTCATGACGGCGCAGACGGCGGCGCAGGACACTACGCTGAAGGCGCTGATCATCAAAGCACAGCCCACGATCGATGCGCACCTGAAGAAGGCGCAGGACATTCAGGGCAAGATGAGCACGACGGCAATGACGCCAGCCGCGGGCGGCGACACCGGAGCGGCCATGGCCTCGCACAAGAAGTCTGCCGGCAAAAAGAAGTAACCATCGGCCCGCTCTTTGATCATGAATGCCCGGGTGGACACCCGGGCATTCGTTTTTCAGAGACTCATCCGCGCCGCGCGCGCCGGCGCTCCGCTGCTTCTTGTGCTTCTTGTCGGAGCGATGACTTTTTCCGCATGTCGCGGCCGCGACCGACAGGGCCGACCCCCGATCGCGCAGAACCCGGCGACGCAGAATCCTGCGACCGGCACAGTCGAGGCTGGAGGCGAGGTTGCCGCGCGAGACACGACGCCGGTTGCGGCCGCACCCGCGACACCGGACACATCGACAGCAGGCGACAACGCGGTGTGGATCACCGACGGGAATGCGCTGGCGATGCTCACGGCGATGAACAATCGCCAGATCGCCATCGCGGACGTCGAGCTCGAGGCTTGGCACAGCGATACCGTGCGCGCGTTGGCGGCGTCGATCGCGCATGACAACGCAGGTCTTCAGCACTCGGTCGATTCACTGGCACCGCGTCTCAAGCTTGCGCCAGTGATGTCGGCGTTGGGCCAACGCATCGATAGCGAGTTTCAATCGCGGATCGATTCACTCAGGTATTGGCGAGGCCCGGGCCGCTTCGAGCGAGCGTACATACACCAGCAAGTCCTCGCCAGCCAAGCGTTCACATCGTACGCCAACCAACTCACGGGTGCGACACGCGCTCCCGAGGTGCAAGCGCTCATGCAAGCGGCGGCGGCGCGTGGGGCAACGCAGGTGTCTCACGCGCAGGCGGTCGAGGCGATGCTCGTGGTCACCGACTCGCTCAAAGCCGCGGCACTCGCCGATTCGCTCCGGCAGGCCGAAGAGCGAGCGGCGGCGCGGGCCGCGCGCCGCCGCCGCTCCCCGAATCCTTGAGCAAACTCAAATCTATCGAACGACGACCGTGCCCTGCATGCCTGGGTGCAGGTGGCAGTTGTACACGTACGTGCCGGCGGTGTTGAATGTCACCGTCACCGACGCGTTGCTCTTGTCGCCGATGTTCGACGGTGCACCCTGCGTATTGTCGAAGAAGACATTGTGAGCGATCGAGCCGAAGGCGAACGTCACCGAGCTGCCGACTGCAACGGTGAGATTGTTCGGCGTGAACTGCAGCGAAGGCGTTGCCTGAACAGTCGGCTGACCTCCGGGCTGCGGTTCCGTCGAGCCGCTGCTGCCGCCACAAGCGGCGAGAAGCGCGATGCCAAAAGTCGCGAGGAGACGTGGGGTGCGAAGCGAATAAACGTGCATTTGAATTATTGAATTGAGTGTGAGTGCGCGCTACGAGCTCGGTCGGCGGCGCGATGCAGAAGGTGCGAATCGAGTCGAGAAGTTCCCGTCGCGCGATGTGGCACCGAACCGCGCCGGCCCGCTGGGTACCCATGACTTCAGCTGCGGTCCGGCGCCGTCCCGCTCGCCACCCGTGCGAGCCGGATCGCCACGGCTGGTTCCCCGAAACTCGATGTCCGGCGGCGATGATCCTCGGCGTCGTCTAAGTCGGAGACTCGGTCTGAAACCGATTCGGCGATATAACGTTTGATATATCGCGGCTGGCTTGATCCCGCCCAGAACGCCTCGATTCAGGCCGAAGGCATAGATCATTCGCAAGCAAGTAACTACTTGCATTCATGTCCGGTCGTACTTAGCCTTAGCGTCCATGGAGATTCGAGACCGCATACTCGACGCAGCAAAACGCGTCTACGCCCAGTACGGCTTCCGCGGCGCCACGACTCGGCTCATCGCCATCGAGGCGGGCGTCAACGAAGTCACGCTCTTTCGAACCTTCGGTTCGAAAGCCGCTCTCTTCGATTCGGTCATGCACGGGCACGTCGCACAGTCGCCCGTCCCGCCGCTGCCCGATGCTCCCGCCGATCCGGAGCGAGAGATGACGGAATGGTGCGCCGCGGTGTTGGGCCACCTGCGTGAGAATCGCGCACTGATCCGCACGTCGTTCGGCGAGATCGAAGAGCGTCCAGAAGCCGCGATGTGCATGTGCGAAGGACCGAACTGTGCCGCGGCTGTGCTCACCGACTACGTGATTCGGCTCCAGTCGCTGGGCTTTGCGGGCACAGACGGCGACATCAGCGCCGCCATCGCAATGCTGATGAGCACGTTGTTCGGCGACGCGATCTCGCGCGACGTCATGCCGTCGGCATTTCCCCAACCGGCTGAGGAGGCGCCAGCCCGGTATGTGCGCGTGTTCCTGCGCGCGCTTGGCGTTTCATCCGTCCGCCGTGTTTCTCAACCAACCGCCGCTGCCGGCGATTGAGCGGACTCGTATCACCGATGACTTTCATAACTCACCCGCCCATGTCATCCGAAACCGTTAGCGGTACCGCCCACCAGCGTCGAGCGGAATCGCGGATATTTCGTGTCGCGGCCAGCGCCGCGCTCGCGTTGTTGGGCCTGGCCCTGTTTGCGGGCCGCGCCTCGGCGCAGCAGTCTGGTGCGCGCACCGGTGCTGTCGTCCAGCTGAGCCTCGACGACGCGCTGCGCATCGCGCAGCAGCAGAGTCAAACGATCGAGATCGCTCGCGCCGGCGTCACGCGCGCGAACGGTCAGGCGATGCAGGCGCGCAGCCAGATGCTGCCGCAGCTGAATGCATCGGCCGGTTACGGCCGCACCTTGGCGTCGCAGTTCTCGGGCTTCACGGCCACGGCGACGCCGGTGGACACGACGCCGAAGCCGGTCGCTTCACATTCGCTCTGCACGCCGCTCCTTCCGGCGAACGCGACCGCGGCTGATCGGGCTGCGGCGCTCGCACAGGCCGCGACGTGTCCGGCCGCGTCGAGCGGCGGAGCCTTCGATCTGAGCAAGACGAGCTTTGGCGCGAAGAATCAGTACAACGTCGCGCTCGCCTTTTCGCAGAACGTCTACACCGGCGGCCGCATCCAGGCGCAGAATCAACAAGCGCAGGCACAGGTACGCTCGGCGAACATCGACGTTGCGTCGCAGAAGGCGCAAGTGTCGCTCGACGTCACGTCGTCGTACTACGACGCAGTGCTCGCCGACCAGTTGGTCGCGATCGCCGACTCGTCTCTTGCCGAGACTGAAGCCGTGCTCGCACAGACGAAGATCGCGCGGCAGGTCGGAAATTCGTCCGAGTACGATCTGCTTCGCGCGCAGGTGAACCGCGACAATCAGGTGCCGGTGCAGATCCAGGCGCGTTCCAATCGCCAGGTGGCGTACTTCCGTCTCAAGCAGCTGCTGGAGCTGCCGCTCGACGACTCGGTGCATCTCCTCACCCGGCTCGATACCGCGACAGGGCCGACGCTGCCGACGATTGCAGCGGGCGAGAAGATGGACACAGTCGTTGCCGATCGTGCGCCGCTGCGCCAGATGGACGAGGCGGTTCGCTCCGCCGAAGCGCAGATCAAGATCGCGCGATCCGAACGGATTCCGCCGCTCCAGCTCGTTTCAAACTACCAGCGTCTGTACTTCCCGCCCGGCTTCACGCCGACGTGGAACCAGGGCGTGAACAACTGGACGCTCGGTCTGTCGACGAGCTTCCCAGTGTTCGACGGCGGGCGCATCAAGGGCGATCAGACGATCGCGGCGGCAGGGTTGGCCCAGGCAAAAGCGCAGCGCGAGCAGACGCGCGAGTTCGCGGCGCTCGACACGCGCGTGGCGCTGAACCAACTCGCCGAAGCAGAAGCAACGTGGAACGCGAGCCGCGGCACGGTGGAGCAGGCGCAGCGGGCGTACGCGATCGATCAGGTTCGGCTGCGCGAAGGCATTTCGACGCAGACCGATCTCACGCAGTCCCGATTGGCGCTCGAGCAGGCGCGCGCGAATCGCGCGCAGGCCGCGCGCAATCTCGCGGTGGCGCGGGTTCGTCTCGCGCTCATCAAGGATCTCCCGATCCAAGCGACGAACGCTGGCGGCGCCGCCGCGCCGTCGCAGCAACAGCAGCAACAGCAGCAGCAAGCACCTTCACGAGCATTCACTTCGTCACCATCGGCCGCTGCCGGTTCAAGCGGCACTACCGGATCGGCAGGGGGCATTCAGCCATGAATCGGCTTTTGACATCTCATATGCGCGGCGCGAGAACGACCGCCGCACTGATCGCTGCCGCGGCGCTCGCCGCGGCGTGCAAGGGAACGAACACCACCAAGGCCGCGACCACGCCGAACGCGATGATCGTCGGCCCTGAGAACATTGCCATCGTCAAAGCGCAGGAGATCCGATCGGGTCCGGCGCTGTCGGGTAATCTCGAGCCTGAAGTGCAGGCAACGGTGCGCGCGGAAGTCGGCGGTGCGGTGCTCCAGACGCACGCCGAGCAGGGCGATCACGTGTCGGCGGGACAGACCTTGGTCAACATCGACGACTCGGCGCTTCGCGAAGCCGAGCTCGCCGCGCAGTCCGCGGTGACGAACGCGCAGAACACGGCGGATGTCGCCAAGCGCCAGCTCGATCGCAGTGAAACGCTGCTCAAAGCGGGCGCCATCGCTGAGCGCGACCTCGAGTTGACGCGCAACCAGTACAGCTCAGCGCAAGCGGCGCTCGCGAACGCGAAGGCGCAGTTGGCGAACGCGCAGAAGCAGCTCAGCAAGGCGACGATCGTCGCGCCGTTCTCCGGTTCGGTGAGCGCGCGCCAGGTGAGCGCGGGCGACATCGTTCAGACCGGTACGGCGCTGTTCACGATCGTGAATCCGTCGACGATGCGACTCGAGGCGTCGGTGCCGGCGGATCAACTGTCGGCGGTGCGCATTGGCGCGCCGGTGGACTTCTCGGTCAACGGTTATCCCAACCGCCAGTTCACTGGTCACGTGACACGCATCAACCCAATCGCGGATCCAACGACGCGCCAAGTGCGTATCATCGTGTCGCTGCCCAACTCGAGCGGCACGCTGGTTGGTGGGCTGTTCGCGGACGGCCATGTCGCCAGCGAGACGCGCAACGCGCCGGTGGTGCCGCTCACGGCAGTGGATGAGCGGGGCCTCAAGCCATTCGTCATGCTGATCAAGAATGGCGTTGTGCAGAAAGCCGAAGTGGTGCTCGGAATTCGCGATGCCGCGTCGGAGACGGTCGAGGTGCGTTCGGGCCTGCAGCCGGGAGACACGTTGCTCCTCGGCGCCGCGCGAGGCATCTCGGAGAAGACACCAGTGAAGGTGAGCGCGACGTCGGACACCGGACGCAACAATCCCTAAGCAAATGAGCGGTGCGCGGCAATCACCGCGCACCGGAGGCGAGCAATGATCATCTCAGATTTTGCCATCAAGCGTCCGCTCATCACCGTCGTGGCCATGGTCACGCTGGTGATCTTCGGGACGTTCGCACTGTTGAAGTTGAAGACCGACGAGTTCCCGGACGTGACGCCGCAGTTCCTCACGGTCGGCATCGTCTATCCCGGCGCGTCGCCTGACGTCGTCGAGAGCGAAGTGCTGAAGCCCGTGGAAGAGCAGATCGGTTCCATAACGGGCGTCAAGCGAATCATCGGAAAGGCCTACGACGGCTACTCGATGATCATGATCGAGTTCCTGTTCGGAAAGGACATGAACGTCGCGTCGCAGGAAGTGCGCGACGGAATTTCATCGATCCGTTCCGATCTCCCGACGGAGATGAAGGAGCCGATCATTCAGAAGTTCAACAACACGGACCGCCCGATCGTCTCGATCGCGCTGTCGTCGACGGTGCTCTCGCCGCCGGAGTTGACGCGCATCGCCGATCCGGGAATCACGCGTGAGCTTCGCTCGTTGCCGGGTGTGGCCGACGTGCAGATCTTCGGCAAAGTGGATCGCGAGCTCACCGTCGAGATCGATCCGCACAAGCTGCAGTCCGCGAACGTGAGCGTGGCGCAGGTCGTCAACGCGCTGCAGGCGCAGAACCTCGCGGCGCCCGTCGGTCGAGTGAACGGTGAGCTCGACGAGCGCGCGATTCGGCTGCGTGGACGTCTCGAGAACCCGGCGGAATTCGACAACCTCGTCGTTGCGGATCGCAACGGCGTGATCACCCGACTCGGTCAGGTCGCGACGATCAAGGATGCGACCGAAGAGCCGCGCACGCTCGCGCTGTTCAACGGCAAGGAAGCGATCGGCATCGATGTGAAGAAGGCGACGGGCTACAGCACCACCGACGTAGCGAATCGCGTCCGTGACCGCCTGACGCAGCTCGAGCCGACGCTGCCCAAGGGAGTGAAGATCGAGTTGGTGAAGGACTCGGGCACACGCGTCGATCACGCCGTGAGCAACGTGGAAGAGGCGCTCATTCTCGGCGCCGTGCTCACGGTGCTCGTCGTGTTCCTGTTCCTGAACTCGTGGCGATCCACGGTCATTACTGGTCTCGCGCTGCCCGTTTCGGTGCTCGCGAGCTTCATCGCCGTGTGGGCGCTCGGATTCAAGCTCGAGACGATGTCGCTGCTCGGACTGTCGCTCGCAATCGGTATTCTGATCGACGATGCGATCGTTGTGCGAGAGAACATCGTGCGTCACGTCGAGATGGGGAAAGATCATTTCCGCGCGGCGCACGACGGCACTGACGAGATCGGACTCGCGGTTGCCGCGACGACGTTCTCGATCCTTGCGGTGTTCGTGCCCATCGGATTCATGCCGGGCATCGGCGGCCAGTGGTTCAAGCCGTTCGCGCTGACGATTGCAATGTCGGTGGCCGTGTCGCTGTTCGTGTCGTTCTCGCTCGATCCGATGCTCTCCGCATACTGGCCGGATCCGCATCGGCCGCCCGAGCAGCGCGGCTGGATCACGCGGCAGCTCGACCGGTTCAACCACTGGTTCAATCGACAGGCGGAGAAGTACAAGGGTGTCGTCGCGTGGGCGCTGGATCATCGCGCAGCGATGGTTTTGATCGCCTTGCTCACGTTCGTTGCATCGTTCTTCCTGCCGACTCGGGGACTGACGGGTCTCGGCGCAGCGCTGGTCGGCATCTTGATCGTCGTGTTCGGGTTGTCGAAGCGCGGTCTCAATGTCTTCGCGCGCGGGGTCGCTGTGCTCGTCGGACTCGTGGTATTCGCCATGTTGCCGCAGAAGGTGCCTGCGGCGCGCACCGTGGGCACCGGCTTCTTCCCCGAGGACGACCGCGCCGAATTCATCATGGCGCTGGAGACGCCGCCGGGATCGAACATGGAGTACTCGCGACTCAAGGCTGAAGAAGCCGCGAACATCGCGCGCGCTCACCCCGAGGTGCTCTACACGTACACGACGCTCGGCAACAGCGCGACCGGCGGTGTGGACGAAGGCAACATCTACGTTCGCACGGTGCCGAAGACGAAGCGCAACGTCTCGATCGAGCAGCTCGCTGAGCAGCTGCGCCATGAGACCGCGCACATGTCCGGCGCGACGGTGTCGATCTTCACGAGCGACTTCAACGCCGGCTTCAAGGCGATTCAGCTCCAGTTGCGCGGGCAGGATGTCGCAGCGCTTGCGCAGGCCGCGGATATGGTGAAGGCAGAAGTCGAGAAGGTACCTGGCGCGGTGGACATCGGTCTTTCGACGAAGGGTCAGAAGCCCGAGCTCGAGATCGATCTCAATCGGGGTGTTGCCGGTTCAATGGGTCTTACAGTAGGTCAGGTCGCGCAATCGCTGCGGCCGGCCTTTGCAGGTATAGATGCGGGGTATTGGATCGATCCTTCGGGGAAGTCGCGCAAAGTCACTGTGCGACTCACCCCGGAAGCTCGCCAGCGCGCGCAGGACCTGGTGCAGCTGCCGATGCAGGTGATGGGACCGAACGGCGCGCCGCAGATGATGCCGCTCGGCCAGGTGGCAACGATCAAGCAGGGCCTCGGCCCGGCGATCATCGATCACTTGAATCGCGATCCCGTTGTGACCGTAGAGCTCAACACGTCGGGCCGCGCGGCCGGTGACGTGACGAATGACATCATGGCGCGCGTCGAGAAACTGCGACTGCCGGCGGGCGTTCGATTCACCGCGGGCGGCGACGTCGAATCACAGGCCGAGGTGTTCGGTCAGATTTTCTCGGCGCTCGGACTCGCCGTGCTGCTGATGTATCTGATTCTCGTGGTGCAGTTCGGCTCCTTCATCGATCCGCTCGCGATCATGATGTCGCTTCCGCTGTCGCTCATCGGCGTCATGGTTTCGCTGGCGATCACGGGCATGACGATCAACATCATGAGCTTGATCGGCGTGATCATGCTGATGGGCATCGTGGCGAAGAATGCGATTCTGCTCATCGACTTTGCGAAGTGGGCGCGCGAAGAGCGCGGACTTCCGCTGCGCGAAGCGCTGATCGAAGCAGGCGCGATTCGTCTTCGTCCGATTCTCATGACGACGTTCGCGCTGATCGCGGGCATGGTGCCGGTCGCGCTGGGCCGTGGTGAGGGCGCACAATTCCGCGCTCCGCTCGGCGTGGCGGTGATCGGCGGCGTGATCACGTCGACGTTCCTGACGCTGCTCGTGATCCCGACGGGTTACGAAATTCTCGACGAGTGGCGCCACGCATTCATGCGTCGCCTCGGCCGGCAGCCGAAGCAAATGACGGCCGAGCATCCGATTGCGACGGTGGCAGGAGATTGATCCTGTCATCCTGAGCGGAGCGAAGGATCTGCTGTTCGACCGTTCCGAGCAGCAGGTCCTTCGCTTCGTTCAGGACGACCAGCTCAAACCGGCGTTGGCAGCGGCGGCGCGATCTCGGCGACTTCGCTCTGCGCTTGCTGGAGTCGATCGAGCTCGTCGCCCAGCTCACGCGCGGCTTCCAGCACCGTCGTGATCGGCTGAAGATCTACTGATCCGCCGTGGAGCCGAAGCAGATCGAGACGAACCGCTTCGAGTGCGGCGACGCTCTCCGCCAGCTCTCGCTTCGCTCCATCGCGCGACGCGATCACGCTCTGAAATGCGGCATTCGATCGCTCGGAGCCGCCGAGTTCGACCAATGCGTTCAGCTCGTCGATACGCGCGCGTGCAGCTGCCGCGTGGGCCTCGAGCCGATCGACCACCTGCGGAAGGTCGCTCAGTTGCTCGCGGTAGGCTGAGGGCAGCTTGGCGTAGAGGTCGGACGCAGCGAGGCTCAACGCCATTTCCGTCGGCCGATACTCGAGATCAGCCGTGGGCTTTCGATGTCGCGGTGAAAGCACCTTTGCGGCCCATTCGCCGACGCGGCTGTTCCAGATCAGCGAACGAACGGCACCGACGAGCATTGGGCGAATGCGTCGTCCGATGAGTGGCACGCCCAAGGCATTGCTGGTCATGGTGGCGATGAGCGACGCTCCAACAATTACACCCAGGAAAATCCGACCCGCGAGGGTGTAGGGCACACCAATGAAGAACATCAGCCCTACCCCGCCGATCAGCATGTACGTGAGACCCCGCATCACGCGCGCCCACCCGGACTCGGATGCTTCATACTCGAACGTCAGCTCTTCCCGACGCTCGTGACGCCATGCGGCGAGTGCCGCGCGCAGATCGCGAAGCGTGTAGCCGGCGGAAAGTACCTGATAGGTTTTTCGCGCGTGGAACAACGTGATCGGTATGAGCGGCAGCAGATCGAACGCCAGAACGACGGGCCAATCGCGTTGTCCACCTCTCAGCTCCGATAACAGCCCCATCGTGAAAATTCCGCTCCACGCCATGTACACTGTCCGGAGCGGATCTTGAGACTGCGTCCACACCCGAAGCGCGAGCGGCAGCTTCGCGCGCACTGGCATCGTCGCGGCGTCGAGTGCTTCGACCATTGCTTCGCCCGACGCGAATCGCTCG
>Ga0070679_100002790_pt1 | contig 15880 bp, 15 predicted proteins | sample KBSC63BmetaG_FD_65652 | JGI IMG/M metagenome (GOLD analysis project Ga0070679, IMG submission 65652) | Corn rhizosphere microbial communities from Kellogg Biological Station, Michigan, USA - KBS C6-3B metaG | ecosystem: Host-associated > Plants > Roots > Rhizosphere | place: USA: Michigan... | reverse complement strand
GATCGTTCGTTCCATTGTATTGTTGAGTTACTTGTAAGCGCTCTGCTATAGACGCTCAACAAGTGCCCATATTACGCCTTAGAAAAGCTTCAAGAATTTCTCCGGATCAATACTGATGCCGCCGATTTTCACTGAGATATGAAGATGCGGGCCCTCGGCATAGCCAGTCTCGCCGGACTTGCCTATCACCTGCCCCTTGGTCACCGTATCGCCCACCTTCACATCAAGTTCAGACATATGCATATACAGAGTCTGTATGCCGAAGCCGTGATCAATGACAACTGTGTTGCCGTACGCGGTGAAGAACTGCGCGATGCGCACCGTACCCGAGTTCATAGCCATCACAGGCGTACCCGGCGGCGCATGGAAGTCCGTACCCTTGTGGCTAATGGTCGTGTTCACCGTATCGCGCGTGTAGCCGTAGGTGTCTGTCACTACAGGGTCTGCCACAGGATACCCGAACTTCCCGCTCCATAATTTCTGCATCACTGTCGGCACCGAGTTGAGCACGACATTATCCTTCGCAAGCTGAGTCACCAAGTTATTCGCAGCTTGTACCGTATTGCCGCCCAGAGAAGCCGGGATGCCGAGTGGCGCCACTGCAATGACTCGCTTCCCCACCACGAGATTCGTACGCAGCGTCGTGCCGTCAGACAACTTCGCCACCACCGGGTACGAACCCGATGGGGCCTTGAGATCAATACCGACCACTGCGCTTGCCTTGCCGTTCTGGTCGAAGGTATTGAGCGGCTTGCCGTTGTATGTCAGAGATACCACGCTTGAAGTGGCATTGACCACAATCTCTGCCGGATCGCCTTGCAGAATCTCTGCAGGCAAGATTGAGATCGATGGCGCCGGTATTGCATCTGTCGCCGCTATATCTGCAGTAGCCGTCGAGCTCGTGGCAGTCATCGCAGAAGTATCGCCGAGACCCGTATCAGGAATACCCGCATTCTGCTTGAGCTGCTCGCGAGTGATATATCCAACGATGATAATAAGCGGTATGAGAATCAGCAGAAACTTCTTCATACCTCCTCTAGACGAACGAGCTTTCTTACTCCTTCTCATTAATAAACTTACCAAACATACGGAATAAGGGCCCAGGTTCTCTTCTTATATGCCGGATACGTATCCGGGAAGAGATTCGTCATAATCTGCTCTTCCTTATATACCCGCCTGACGAAGACTACAGTTGCGAAGATGAATGGAATACTCCACCACCAGCCGCTCGCGAGTCCTGAGCCAATAATCGCCAGCAGCATGCCGGTGTAGATCGGATGGCGCACCACCCTATACGGACCCGAGGTCACAAGCTCATGATGCTCCTTCTGCGTTGGATGCGAGCTCCAATTGCGGCCGAGATGGACGCGCGCCCAGATAGCGAAGCCGATGCCGAGCACTGCACACAATGCTCCAATACCCGCCATAATCGGATGCGCTGCCGCATGAGCATCTTGTATGACGATATTGCTCGTCTCTCCCCCATGCGCTCGCCATATAGCAAAGGCGACAAGAAGTACGATGACAATAAGTCGCACCGCATATCCGCGCTGGCTCCAGAAGATCGATTTCTGCTTCACATCCTTCTTGGCAAACAGCGCACTAATACCCCACACGACAAGGAAGGCTGCCCAAGAAGCGATAATAATGATTTCTGCGTTCATAGAGATATTTAGACGGATAGGAGGTAGCTGCCCTTCAATACAATTACCCGAAGGTGAAGGTGTACGCATCGAGCGTGCCCGATTCGATCTCGATCTTAATAATATGTACGTCGACCGCCGGGTCGTGCACGAGCTTGTAGAGCCTGTCTCCGCTGATGACCGCCTCGCTCGTCTTCGGATCCACGTCTGCTCCTGCGTATGCACCGACAGGCGCGCCGTCTCTATAGACCTTGATGCGCACGGGTTCCCTGGGATTGGTCGCCACGATATACACATCATGCGAGCCGTACTCGAAGACCGCCGTCGCTCCCGCTTGCGCTTCTGCATACTCGTTCAAGAAGTTCCATGTGCCGCCGAGGTAGAGCGTGTTCGGAGAGATCGTGTTCGGCACCACAAGCGTCTGCATACCTTGTACGCCCTGCTTACCGTTCCCCAGATATTCGTTGCGCGCTGCACCGAAGTAGGTTTCAGGACTGTGTATGCCCGAGAGATCCGCTGGCGCGACGCTCACTGTACTGGTTGCAACAGTACCCGTACCCAGACGCGCAGCGCGCTCTGCGAGTGCAGCTTGTATCGCTTGCTCCGTCTCATCATACTCACCTTCCCCTGCATGGTCGTGGACAATGTAGCCGTCCATATCGATAAGATACTCGCGCGGCCAGTACTGATTCTTGAACGCATTCCAGGTGTCGTAGTGATTATCAAGCACGATCGGATATACGAGGCCGAAGCGCCGCGCCGCATCCTCGACATTCGATTGTATCTGCTCGAAGGCGAACTCAGGCGTATGGACACCGATGATCACGAGGCCTTGATCCTTGTACTTGTCGTACCACGCCTTGAGATACGGGAAGGTGCGCTGGCAATTGATGCAGCTGTAATCCCAGAAGTCGATGAGCACCACCTTGCCGCGCAGACTCTCGAGCGTAATAGGCTTGCCGTCCGTGTTCACGTATCCGGCAATACCCGCAAGCTCGGGCGCCTTCTGATACATCACGAGTTTCTCTGCTGGAGTAAGCAACTTCACGCTTGAGGCCGGAGTAGAAGTAGCCACAGGGTTGTTGTCTGGAGTCGGCGAGAGCAACTTCTGCTCAAGACCGATCTCTCCGAAAGCGCTGCCGGGCAGCGCAGACTCGAGCTTCTTATCAAGGCCGAAAATGACCGCTATGCCGATGATAACGAAGAGCACACCCACCACCTTGCGGAAAATACTATTCGTATCCGTCAGCGCACCAAGCTTGAGAGCTGCTTTTTGTCCGAGAAGCGCAATGAGGAAGAGTGAGAGACTCAACCCGACCGAGTACACGACGAGATACCACACACCTGTGGCGAAGTGCGTCGGCAGCACCGCAGCCAGGATGACGAAGTACGTCGGACTGCAGGAAGAGAAGACAGGCCCAAGCGCTGCGCCCATGAGCACATCGCCCCACAGGCTCTGCTGCTTGTAACCGGTGCCAAGAAGCGCGTTCGACCTCCTATAGAGCGCCTGCACGCCTGGCACATGATCCCAGAGCGAGGGCACGAGCGTCACGAGTCCGAAGAGCACCAAGAGTCCGCCAGAGATAATCTGCCAGACCACGAGCGGTATCGAGATGAAGGCCGTACTCACCTTAAGGAGAATGGTGAAGAGGAAGACTGATGCGCCGAGCGAGAAGGTAACCACAAGGAGCCTGTACGAACTCGTCTTCTCTGACATTGATCTGCCGACGATCACCGGCAGGAGCGGCAAGACACATGGTGCAAGGACAGTAAGAATGCCGGCAAGGAACGAGACGAGAGTGAGACCAATCATATGTGTATTTATATTTTTGGATACTGCTTCTTACGCTTCTCAGTATACTTCCACCACGGCTTAGCGTGATAATTTCTCTTTAAGCAGTCTCACCCTTTCAATATCGTCGCCTGAGGGAGAGCCGTCATACTCCTCGGGCGCGCTGAGTATCTTGATTCTATTGCGGATCTCTTCCGCTTCTGAACCAGCCGCCGGATCTGTGAAGCTCACATACACATCATACATCCAGCGGTCTTCCCCTCTTCCTACGACCAGATTATAAGAGATATCAGTCGCCCCCAAGGATTCAGCCGCATTCGCATGCGCATTCTCATGGGCAAGGGCATCAAGAGCCCTTTTAGGATTGATATCAGTTTGTTCGAGCAGCAGCTTGAATTCCGGAAGGGTATAGACAGTGACTGTCGCGTTCTTCAATTTTTCTCCGAGCATCTTCCTCTCGACGCTCGCCTCCTCTGTGTTTAGATAACTTAACTCGGTTTCCCGATCAATGATCTTTACAATCTCTGCATAAGGCAAAGAATTCCTGCGGGCGAATTCAAGCTTCTCTACCAGAGCTTCTTTTATCGGATCTGCGGATTCGAATTTTTCCATATCATTCCATTGCTATAAGCTTGCAGATAAGTATATCCCACGTCTCTGCCTTTGACTTCTCCAGATATTCCTGCTTTTATACCGACAGAACCCCAACCAGGAGAGCAGGTGCCTGAAACCCTACAGAAGGCAAGACGTGTTGTCGTCCATGATGACGGGCCGTGCCAAAGCGGCGCGATCCGGACGCCGTTGATCAACGGATACTGCCCGAGCTGCGGCTACGACCCCAACATGCAGAACACAGCCATCATGCTGACCTGCCCTAACGACAACACCGAGCTCAGCAAGGACGGTAGCTGCCCTCGGTGTCGGCAACAATTCGATATATCGCACGACTGAAATAAAGGCGCGGCACTCATGAGTGCCGCGCCTTTTCACTTCGCTTTCTCCCCTCTTTTTTGATAGATTCAATGCATTGGGAGGTCGTCTAATGGTAGGACAGAGGCCTTTGAAGCCTTTAATCTAGGTTCGATTCCTAGTCTCCCAGCAAAATGGAAAAACAATGTCTCAAGCTCATATCTGCTGATAAGCAAGTAAAGATTAGCGCCACTCAAGGAACCGAGACACTTGCGTCTGCCGATGACATATTCAGCTCTATCGACCCTAACTTCAAAAATTGGGGATGCGACGAGGCGGAACAGCCAACTGAGGAAACAGATGTAGAGGTATACGAACAGATCGAAGATGCGGATTATCGGACGATCTTTGGCAGTCTCGATCAAAATCTCGACCGCCTGTGCCTCACCACTCCGCAGATCAAGAGCTTCGTAATGAACAATGCGAAGGATTATATGCTTGAGGTAGAAGGGTGGACCTATTTCCGCTCCCTCTTTAAGGCCGGAGACGAATTCTTCATTGCGGACGTACGTGTCAACGCTGATGACAAGCGGGATGTGCGCATCCGTCACTTCTCATACGATGGTATCTGCCACGCTGAGCATCGTCACCGCATCGTAGTTCCGCAACTGGTAAGTTAGTTTTTGGTCCATTAGAAGAGAATAGGGTTATCTTTAATGACAAATGAAAAGAGCCCTATATGACAGGGCTCTTTATCAAAGTACGAACTAGTTTCGCCGACGCATTTCTTCGAACGCAGCGATCTGATTGGGTCCGGCGAGCTCGACTTTCGTAATCTGAGGATCGGACCCGCCCATTGCCACATGAGTAACTTCGTCGAGCGCGTTCTTCTCTGCGTTCTCCTCTGAGTCAGCTTCGATTGTTATGAAGCCGCTCGACGCTCTTCCCTGTTCCTTCTCTTTCTCTGACCCTTCGAAGTCGACCGTATAGATCGGCATTGCTTCTCCTAGTTGAGGAAATCCAATGTCAAAATACCTCCTATCGAGCAGTGTGTCAAGTACGCATCGTATCAGCCAAAGCCAATTCAAGTGCGAGTTCCGGGAGCGCGGTGCGGCCGACGTCCTGGTAGGCTTGGATGAAGCGTACGAGCACGTCTGAAGTGAGGCTCTTATCTGCCTTGCCAGCCAAGTCCTTAATGAAACTGAAATCATCTTCAGAGATATCTGCTTGGATAGCATCATCCATCCCTGCCTTGAGACGGATGAGGAAGAGGTAACGCAAGCGCTCTAAGACAAGCTTGGTGAAGAGCTTCATGTCTGCATTCGCCTTCTTCGCAGCATTCACCGCCTGCACACCCTTCGGCAAATCCTTGAGCACGATCGCTTCTAATATGTCGCGGATGAGCGATGCCTTCGGCGCACCAGTAACCATTTCTACTTCTTCTCTGCTGATCTTCTTGTCCGTCGTACTCGAGAGCACTTTCTCAAGTATCCCGTGCGTATCGCGGAAGGAACCGTCGCCAAGTATCGCCACGAGCTCTGCGGCGTCCTTCGGAAGCGTTACGCCTTCTTTCTTGGCTACATCCTGTGCAAACTCGCGCAGAAGCGCCTCATTCGGAGACTTGAAGGTGTACACCTGGCAGCGCGAGACGACGGTCTCAGGCACCTTCTCAAGCTCGGTCGTAGCAAGGATGAAGACCACATGTGCCGGCGGCTCCTCGAGCGTCTTCAGGAACGCGTTCCACGCATCCTTGGTGAGCATGTGCACCTCGTCGATAATGTAGACCTTGTACTTGGAGTTAAAAGGGAGCGTCGATACAGACTCGCGTATTGCACGCACATCATCGATGCCTCTGTTAGAAGCTGCATCCATCTCGTACACATCGTCTGCACTTGTGCCAATCTCGCGCGCAAGGATACGGGCCACACTCGTCTTGCCTGTGCCGCGCGTGCCGGAGAAGAGATACGCATGCGCGATGTTACCCTGCGAGATCGCGCCTTCGAGCACCTTGGTTACTTGCTCCTGCCCTACGACTTCTGAGAAAGATTGCGGGCGGTACTTCCTGTAGAGCACGCCGTGAGTGTCGGACTTTTTCATTCCGCATATTGTAACAAAAAGGGCCCAGGATTTCTCCTGGGCCCTAGTATTCATACTGCTTACTAAAGAGCTTACTGCACTGTCACCGTTCTCGTCGCAAGCATCACCGGATTCCTCAGATCAACCTGGATGCCGATGTTCGCCGTTCCCTTCGAGTGGCCGTTAATGACCGCCGTCGGGCCCGAGTACCAGTTGACGTTGTTGATGTTCTCAACGAACGTTGCGCCCTGGACCATGACGATAAGCGGGTCCGTGGAGCTCCAGTAGGGCTTGAACGAGGTGTAGCCGTTCGTACACGATGCCGTCACATTGATCGTCTGACCCTGTGTGATCGTAATCGTGCCGGACGTCGTACCGTTGTATGTGATCGTGCAGTTCACATCGCCGTTCGTCACCACACCAGTTGCCGCACCGCTTGCCTGCGTGCTGCCGGCTGAAGCCGTAGCCGTCACCGTTGCATTTGAGCAAGCCGCGATCCAGGAGACCGCGAAGATCGTCCCGCTCCCTGAACTCGAACCGGCGCACGTTGACGGGGATACCGTCCACGAGATCGTCGGAGTCGTGCCGTTCGGAGCATTTTTGACCGCGGCAGTGAACGTGCGCTGCTGCCCGACCGCGTCCGAGAACGTCGAAGGGCTTACCGTGACTGCCATTGCACCGGTCTGACACGATGTGCTGTTGAGACTCACCGTGTAAGTTGCCGAACTGTTGCCGCCGGTTGCAGTAATAATGACCGACCCCGTCTGCCCAACGGCAGCAGGAGTGACCAAACCATTACTATTCACCGAGGCCACGCCGGTGTTCGAGCTTGTCCACGTCACAGTACCGTTGTACGGGGTCCCGTTCATGTTGTACACGAGCGGAGTCGTATTGGCCGGACATCCCTGACCTGAAGCAATGCTTGTAGGACCAGTGATGGTGAACGTGTTGGTCTGCGGACATGCCGATACCGTTACCGGTATCGTTATGGTCGCACCCGTCTGCGTCGTACCTATCAGCATAACCGAACCTGCTGTACCGTTGAGCGTCAGCGTGTTCCCGCTTATTGAGCCGAGATTGCCCATGCTGCTCCACGAGGTGATAACCACAGCGGTATTCGTACCCTTGATAGTAGCGCCTAGCGGCCAGATGTTCTGGAAACCTGAGCAAGCCGTGACACTAATAGAACTCGGGTTCGCGACCAGGCTCTCCGGATTGCAGGCCGTGTTCGTGACGTTGATTTGAATCCTTACCGTGTCGGTAGGCGCCGCCTTGGGACTGACCCACATCACCGATGAACCGAGGTTAGCCGGAGTCGCCAGACCCGAGGGGCTGATCGACAGGAGCTGACCCTGCTGTTGGTACAAGACATCGGTGCCCGAAAGCGTATTACCCTTCCATGCAACCGTGATCTGCTGAGGCAGTGACGTCCCAGTGTATCCGGCCGGACAGAGAGTGAAGTTGAGCGTACCTGGCGTGACGGTCGGAATCTCATTCCCGCCGCTGCAAGCCGTGTTGTCGAGAGTGAAGTCGATGTACGCACTTCCTCCGTTCATACCGTTTACCGTGAGTCGCGACGAGCCGGATTGGCCTGCCACGCCCACCACCGTTACCTGCGAGGTGCTGTTGCTCCCGCCCTGGAACGTCATCAAGTTATTCGAAACGCTCCAGTTGCCGAGTGCGCCGCCCTGAGTACTGACCGTGTACGTCGCCACCGGACAGAATTGTCCAGTCTTGAGAGTAATCGGGCCAGACTGATTCAAGCCGATTGTCGGGGTGTTGGCCGCGACGCAGCTGAAGGTACCCTGGTTCGAAACCGTAGCACCGTTCACCTTCGCCGATACGGTGACCACAGCCGATTGACCAGCTGTAACACACGTAATAATGAGGCCTGACGCCGTGATCACGATCGGATTGATCGTGCTCGCCGACGCATCGCACGCAACCGTGTTACCGGAAGCATCCTTACACGTCACACTCAGCTGCTGCGGCACATTCACCGTCAAATTCCCGCCCGAAGGCGTGAAGATGAGTGAACCAGTACCGCCGCCGGTTGGAGTGTTACCCGTTCCGCACGTTGCATCCACGATCACTTCCACCGTCGATACCCGAAGGTTCGGGTCATTCGGCGTGAAGGTAATAACTGCCGCGCCCGGAGCGACTCCGGTGACATGGCCAGTAGGATCCACGATGGCCGTGTTCTTGTCCGAGCTCGTCCACGTACCCGAGACCGGAACGCCATTGTTAATGGCGACCTGGCCCGTGAAGTTCATGGTGCCATTCGGACAAATGTGGAATGCGTGATTCTGATCCGGCGTTCCTGTACCAATGATGATGGTGACGATCTGTTGTTGATTCACTATCTGATCGACACCCCCCTTGCCGCAAGCCGCCAACAAAATGGCGGCCGTTGCAAGCATCCCTGTGACGAACCCCTTCCATCGATGTAACATGTCCCCTCCCTGAGGATTCTTGCGAAGTAAATGAGCAAAAACGTGAGCTTTCTGGGCTCGTCTTATCATAAAAGACGGCCGGTGTCAAAGATTCCTACCCTCTTTTTCGTTACACCATATATAGAAAAGCTCGTCACTACGGACGAGCTATATGCAAAAACCCGCGGGCATACCAGTCATCGACGACGGGTATGAACGCGGGCTCTCATGGTGCCGGACCTGCATCAGGTATTCGGCGGTCTCGGAAGACGCATGATGATCTCTGAAGAAGGTGAGCGACGCCGGCGGATCAGGTGATCCGCGCGCCGGCGCCGACGATGCGAGTCGACGAGTCGGTGTGGTTCATGCGATGCAAGAAATTCCACTTGCTGCCCTGCTTGATACCAAGCGGCGAAGCGCGACTGCGATACATGGCACCTCCGTAGGAGAAACCGGAATGTACATCACCTAGGCGATCTAGGTGTGGAGACTATACCACCGCTATTTTATTTGTCAACTAGAGACAATATTTTCTCTGGCTTGTCAATATTATATGGCTCAGCAGAGCCTTATTCTAGCGTCAGCAGAAATTCGCTCACTATCTTCTCTACTTCCCCGGCGCTCTGCGTCTCCATCAGCCGCGCGCGCAGCTCGTTCGCTCCGTCGAAGTCCTTCACATAGGCCTTGTAATGCTTCTTCATGATATTGAAATTCTTGATGCCGCCGAGGAGTTCCTCGAAGAGCTTGGTGTGCTCGACCATCACCTGCAATTTCTCTTCTAGAGTCGGCACTCGCTCGGAGAAGAGCCACGGGTTGCCGAAGATAGCACGGCCAAGCATGACGCCATCCGCGCCTGTTTCTGCCACAAGCTCTCGCGCGTGAGCAATGTCCTTCGCGTCGCCATTGCCGAAGATGAGCACCTCGCTGCCGAGCTCGTTCCTGATCTCGACCGCCCGCTTCACTCGCTCCCAGCGAGCCGGCACCTTGCTCATCTCCTTACGAGTGCGCGCGTGCACCGTGATCACCGCCGGCTTCTCCTTAAGAAGCGCGGGCAGCCAGGTCTCGAGCTCGTCTTGGTTCCAGCCAAGGCGCGTCTTGACCGAAACAGGCAGTCCCGAGCCGCCGTCCTTGGCCGCGCGGATCAGCGCTTGAGCCACCTCAGGAGTCCTGATGAGGCAGGCACCCGCGCCTTGCCTATTCACTCCCTGATCCGGACAACCCATGTTGATGTCGATACCGTCGAAGCCGAGCTCCTTAGCGAGCTTGGCCGCATTGAACATATATTCAGGCTTCGAGGTGAAGAACTGCGCCACGATCGGCCGCTCGCTCTCAGAGTACTCGAGATCCTTGAGGAGCTTCTTCCTCCCCTCTTCCGGCGCGCGCGAGAGCCCGTCCGCGGAGACGAACTCGGTCCAGGTCACGTCCGGCTTGCCGTACTTGGCTATGATGCGGCGGAAGGCGACGTCGGTGACATCAGCCATCGGCGCAAGTACGAATATAGGTTTCTTAAGGTTATCCCAAAAACTCATTGCGAGAGTGTATCAAAAATCTATTCTCCGCGGAACTTGTAGAAGATCTTGTTGCCGAAGCGCATGTCGATATATGCCACGCGCGAGAGGAAGGTTGGATCGCTCTTGACCGACTTGTCAGAGAGGAATGATGCCAGGTTCGTCACCACCTGAGAGAAGTCGGCGCTTCTGTTCCACATGATCTCGGCGCCATTCGAAAGGAGGACATGGTACTCATCGCCCTTGGCCAGGAATACCCGCGGATAGATGCCGATACTGCCGAGATCCCGCTCGAATCCGAGAGACGCCCTGACTGCCGCAGGATCAAGAATGCTCTGGCCGATTGGATTATCGAACGGCGCCTCAGTCGCATAGGTCAGATATACATTGCCGGAGAAGGCCGGGGCCGGAGCGAAGATGTATCCGGTGTCGTCGAGGAAGTAGCAGTCAAGCGGAGTCGAAGGATCAGATATATTCTTGCAGTACTCAGCTACCGCCGAACGCTCGGTGACAGCCACGCGCAAGCCCTTGGCACCGACGCGCTCGACGACGGCGCTCGAGAGACGCGGTTCCTTATCTAAAAGATCAGAAACGATTTTGTCATGCGGATAGATGGCGGTGTTCGAGCGAGGGAAGATCCAGATATAGCTGCCGGAGAGATCATCTGCAATGATCTTCTGAAGATCAGAGCTCTTGGTCACGTCGTTGCCCTTCACCTCTATGCTCGAGATAAGGAAACGCTGCATGTGCGCGAGATAGATCGGCACGCCAACAAAAATAATGACAACCAGTGCAACGACAGCCTGCTTGATGCGCTTCTCGCGGGTTTTCTTCTTATGAAATTCAGGGCTATGGATGCCTTTATCCGAGCCGATGATCTTCATGCTACTTAGAGATTACAGTCTTGCCGCTCATGTACGGTACGAGCGCGTCAGGAATCTTGATTGAGCCGTCTGCCTGCTGGAAGTTCTCAACAAGAGAGACCAAGATGCGAGGCGTCGGAATAGCGGTCGAGTTGAGCGAGTGCGCGTAGACAGACTTACCCTCTTCATTCTTGTAACGGATACCGAGACGGCGGCACTGAAAGTCATGGAAGTACGATGCACTTGAAATCTCGCGATACGTGCTCTCCATCGGCACCCAGAGCTCAATGTCGTACTTCTTCACCTGGCCGAGGCCGAGGTCAGCTCCGCAGTTGACCACGGTGTGATACGGAATGCCGAGAGACTCAATGAATTCTTCGGTATTTCTATTCAGTTCTTCGTGGTACTTCACCGATTCCTCGTGGCTTGCCTCGCAGATCACCACTTGCTCAAGCTTATAGAACTCATGCACGCGGATAAGCCCCTTTACATCCTTGGCATGGCTGCCGGCTTCGCGGCGGAAGCACGGAGAGAACGAGAGATAGCGCTTCGGCAGATCAGACTTATTCAGAGTCTCGTTCATATGATAGCCCATCGTCGCCACTTCCGCGGTGCCAGCGAGATAATCACCATCCTGAGTCTTGTAGAGATCTTCTTCGGACTGCGGAATCATGCCGGTGCCGATAAGCGCCTCCTTGCGCACAAGGCTCGGCACGATCATCGGAGTGAAATTCTTCTTGAGGAAGAAGTCCTGTGCGTAATTCCAAATAGCGCGAGAGAGCAGAGCGCCGTCGTTTTTTAAGAAATAGCCGCGGAAGCCCGAGACCTTGGTGCCGCGTTCGAAATCGACCATGTCGAGCGCGAGCATAATGTCGATATGCGACTTCGGCTCGAAGTCGAACTTCTGCGGCTCGCCCCACTTCTTCACTTCCATGTTGTCAGCGTCCGATTCGCCTTCCGGCACGGAGATGTCTGGCACATTCGGCACCTGGAGCATCAGGGCCTGCCACTCCTTCATTACTTCCTTCTGTTCGGTCTCAAGAGACTCAAGATCGAGCTTCAGCTGCTTGCCCGCCTCGGCATCGCGGTTCTGTGCAGCCTCATTACGCTTCCTGTTGATCTCGTCGACCTTCTGAGTCAGCTCCTTACGCTTGTCGTCGATCGAGAGGAGCTTGTCAACGTCGAACTCAATGCGCTTCTTCTTGGCACCGAGTGCTATAAGATCCTTATTCTCCCTGATGAATTTAATATCGAGCATTAACTAGATGATACTATATATAGATAATGAGTGAAATCCGCGACCTCCTGCCGGATGAATACCCTGAGCTCCTCTCTGAGATCCCCGAACCGCCCGAACGCTTACGCCTCTGGGGAGAACCTCCCACGCTAGGTAATAAACTACTCGCGGTCGTCGGCTCGCGCAAGTTCTCATTCTATGGCCGCGACATGTGCGAGCAACTTATCTCTGGTCTCTCTGGCCAGCCGATCACCATTGTTTCAGGTCTCGCGCTCGGCATTGATGCTATTGCGCACAGAGCTGCGATGAGGGCTGGGTTACAGCCAATAGCATTCCCGGGTTCTGGACTCGATAAGAAGGTCTTGCATCCGCACTCCCACGTGAACTTGGCAGAAGAGATTGTAGAGAATGGCGGAGGGCTCTTATCAGAATATGAAGACGGCTTCCCTGCCGGATCGTGGACCTTCGTCAGAAGGAATCGCATCATGGCTGGGATGAGCCATGCGACCATTGTGATAGAAGCAGAAATGAAATCAGGCACGCTCGTCACCTCGCGCCTGGCGACAGAATACAACAGAGAGGTCGGCGCAGTACCGGGCCCACTTACCTCTCCCTCATCAGACGGCCCGCACATGCTTATCCGCCTCGGCGCGGCACTTATCAGAAATTCTGAAGACATACTAGAACTCCTTGGTCTGGAATCCGGCAAGCAGCATGCACTCTTCGACACTAACGACCTTACAAGCGAGGAAAAGATTTTTATAGATATATTGAAGAATCCCTGCGAACGCGACGAGCTCGTCCGCCGCGCGAAGATGAATATCTCAGAGGCGAATGCCGTACTTTCTCTTATGGAAATCAAAGGTCTCATCAAGGAAGAACTCGGCGAAGTCCGGAAAACATTCTAGACCCCAAGTTTGCACGATATACATATATATAGTACTAATGGATACCAATGAAGCTTCTTATTGTTGAATCACCATCTAAGGCGAAGACTATCGAGAAATATCTCGGCAAGGAGTATCGCGTTGTCGCGTCCGTCGGCCATGTGCGCGATCTGCCGAAGTCGCAGAAGGCCGCGATCGACATCCCGGCCGGCTTCGTGCCCCACTACGAAGTGACCAAGGGCAAGGAGCACATCATTGCAGATATTAAGAGCCTCGCGAAGAAGGCGGATGAAGTCCTCCTTGCTACCGACCCCGACCGTGAGGGCGAGGCTATTGCCTGGCACATTGCCGAAGCTGTCGGACTCAAGAACCCGAAACGCATTACCTTCCACGAGATTACGAAGGACGCTGTTGAAGCAGCTATCAAGGAACCGCGCACTATTGATATGAATCTCAAGGAGGCCCAGGAAGCGCGCCGCGTGCTCGACCGACTCGTGGGCTACGACCTCTCGGGCATTATCTGGAAGAAGGTCCGCTACGGCCTCTCTGCCGGACGCGTGCAGTCTCCTGCCCTGCGCATCTTGGTCGAACGCGAGCGCGAGATCAGAGCATTCAAGCCAGAAACGTATTGGAAGATATTCGCCAATCTTGAAGACTCGAAGAAGAACAATTTGCCTTTTGAATGTTCGGTAGAACCTCGAGATAAAAAAGAGGTTGAGAATATCATTGCCGCAGGAGAGAAAGGCTCGTGGACAGTATTAGACGTGAAGGAGACCGAGGTGAAGCGCGCTCCGCGCCCGCCGTTCATTACCTCTACGCTCCAGCAGGCCGCATCAAGCCGCCTCGGCTTCGCTCCAAGCCGCACCATGATGATCGCCCAGCGTTTGTACGAAGCAGGCCATATCACCTACATGCGTACGGACAGTACGAACCTTGGTGCTGCTGCGAAGGCGGAGATCGAGTCAGTCATCAAGAAGAAGTACGGCGAGCAATACTTCGAGCATCACATCTTCGCGAAGAAATCGAAGAACGCCCAGGAGGCTCACGAAGCCATCCGCCCGACGCACATGAGTCTCGAGAGCGCCGGTGCCACCGACGAGCAGAAGCGCCTCTACCAGCTGATCTGGAGCCGTACGCTTGCAACGCAGATGAAGGATGCCGTCGTCATGCGCACCAAGATTGTCGCCAATATTAAGGGCAAGACTATTCCGGACTTCGACCTCAATGGCTCGCGCATCATCTTCGACGGCTGGACCAAGGCGGACCCGGCAGCGCAGGGCGAAGAAGTGATCTTGCCTCCGCTCAAGATCGGCGAGTCGCTTGATCTGAAGAAAATCTTCTCCGAAGAGAAGCAGACTGAGCCGCCTGCACGATATTCTGAAGCTGGACTCATCAAGGAGCTTGAGAAGCGCGGCATCGGCCGCCCGTCGACGTATGCTTCTATTATTAAAACAATTGTTGATCGAGGATATGTGGAGAAGGTACAGAAGGCGCTTGTGCCGACTGATACCGGAGAAGTCGTGTCTGGGTTCCTTGAACAGAATTTCGATCAGTACATCTCGGACTCCTTCACCGCAGAGATGGAAGACGAGCTCGACGAGATAGCAGAGGGCAAGCGCACATACGAGAAAACGCTTAAGGATTTCTACGGACCGTTCTCCAAGGAACTTAAGGATAAGAGCAAGCTCGCCAAGGCGACCGACCTCGGTGAAGCCGACAGCAAGTTTAAGTGCCCTGTCTGCGGCAGCCCGATGATTATCAAGCTTGGCCGCGGCGGCCGCTTCCTCTCCTGTTCGCGCTTCCCCGACTGTACAGGCGCGCTGACGATCAATGGCGAAGAGATCAAGAAGGACGAACCTATCGGTACCGACCCCGAGAGCGGACTTCCTATATTCATGAAGGTCGGCCGCTTCGGTCCGTTCGTCCAGATCGGCGAGGATGATAAGAAAAAGAAGATCAAGGCGAAGAAAGCCTCAATACCGAAGGACAAGGATCTCTCGACAGTGACGCTTGAAGACGCACTCACGTATCTCGCTCTGCCGCGCATGCTCGGTACGCATCCGGACACCGGAGAAGCTATTACCGCGAACATCGGCAGGTTCGGGCCGTACATCGCTCTTGCAAGCAAGCCCAAGCCCGACTTCCGCTCGCTCAAGACCGACAGTCCGTACACCATAACCCTCGCCCGCGCGCTTGAGATACTGAAAGAAGAGAAGAAGACGAGAGGATTTAAAAAGAAAGCAAAATAAGATTTTTACACCTATTGACTTTTATTAGTAGTAGTGCTATTATACACTCAGCAAAGTACAGCGTATTCATACCGTACATTCAGGAGGCAGCATGCATCGCAAGGATTTCGAAAAGGTTGTCCGCAAGAATTGGGACAATCCACTCGGGCTCGGTAAGATCGTTGTTGAGGAGGCAAGGACCGACGGTCGCTTCTCTCCCGCTGATGACAAGATCGAGCGCGCGCTCGAGATCGGCATGATCATTCAGGAGACGAGACAGGAAGGGCCGGATGCATTCCTCAAGA